>Ga0180217_1000643_pt1 | contig 50655 bp, 35 predicted proteins | sample eDN3rd37CBELigOP_FD_128521 | JGI IMG/M metagenome (GOLD analysis project Ga0180217, IMG submission 128521) | Enriched Organic Plus compost microbial communities from Emeryville, California, USA - eDNA 3rd pass 37_C BE-Lig OP (version 2) (version 2) ...
CGGGAAGCCCGAGTATCGGGCGCTGGTGGCTCAGTGGAAGGCGCAGCAGGCGGCGAAGCGCCCCAAGGTAGCGAAGCTCGCGGTCAACACCCGGTTGCGGGAGTACGTGCAAGACCGGCTCAGCGGGGCTGTCCGCCGGCCTGATGGCACGATCGCCGGACCCACACCGCCAGCGTGGAAGGGGTTGAACAAGCCGCATCGGGCTGACCGGCGCTGGTCCATCTCGTGGAGTCCGGAGCAGATCTCTCAACGGTTGAAGCTCGACTTCCCTGATGATGAGACCATGCGGATCAGTCACGAGGCGATCTACCAAGCCCTGTTCATTCAGGGTCGCGGCGCGCTCAAGCGGGAGCTGGTCGCGTGCCTGCGCACCGGGCGGGCCTTACGGCGACCGCGGGAACGATCGCGCAACAGGCCGCAGGGGCATATCACTGCGGATGTGGTGATCTCCGAGCGGCCAGCGGAAGCATCTGATCGCGCTGTTCCCGGGCATTGGGAGGGAGACCTTCTCATCGGCACTGGCCGCTCCGCGATCGGCACCCTGGTGGAGCGCAAGAGCCGGTCCACGCTGTTGGTGCACTTACCGCGGCTGGAAGGCTGGGGTGAGGAGCCCGCGGTGAAGAACGGGCCCGCGCTCGGCGGTTACGGCGCGGTCGCCATGAACGCAGCCCTAACCGAGTCGATCACGAGGCTGCCCATCCAGTTGCGCAGGACGCTCACCTGGGATCGCGGCAAGGAACTATCGGGGCACGCCCAATTCACTCTGGACACCGGCACGAAGGTGTACTTCGCCGACCCGCACGCGCCCTGGCAAAGGGCCACGAACGAGAACACCAACGGGCTGCTAAGGCAGTACTTCCCCAAAGGCACCGATCTGTCGAGATGGTCAGCGGAGGATCTGGAAGCCGTGGCCTACACGCTGAACAACCGTCCCCGAAAAGTCCTCAACTGGAGAACCCCTGCAGAGGTACTCCACGAGCAGCTACACTCACTCCAACAAGACGGTGTTGCATCGACCGATTGAACTCAGACAATACACCGCGCTCTCCTTCGGCAAGCACCTGGAGAAGAGTGGGGTGATGGGCAGCATGGGTCGGGTCGGCAGCGCGCTTGATAACGCCATGGCCGAGAGCTTCTTCGCCAGCCTCCAGACCGAGCTCCTCGACCGCAAGATCTGGCCGACAAGGTCCTCGCTCAAGGCAGCGATCTTCGAGTACATCGAGATCTTCTACAACCGCAGAAGACGCCACAGCCGACTCGAGTACCTCTCACCCCTGGAGTTCGAAAGGAGGCAAACCAGCTTCAAGAGCCAACAGTTTGATAAGCTCCTAGCTGTCCATCAAAGCGGGTGAACTCCAAACCCGCGACCGTTCGATTATGAGTCGGTCGCCCCCATCGCTCTGGGCTGCGCGTGTGGGGCCCCGCTGCTGTTCACCTCTTGGCGCCCTTTGCACGCAGTCGGGACCTTGCGGGAAACGGCACGCGGTACCCTGACCGGCTCGCAAGGGAGCGGTCTCAAGCGCACTGGGAAGACGGACCGGGCTTCAGTGGTGGTGCGGTGCCGTCGCGCGAGGGGTGCCAAGCCAGGAGCGGCTCTCACGTCCAGCCCATGCGACCTCTTCGAACGGTCGTGGTCATCGGGGTGCTGGCCGCTGGCCCCGCGCTTAACGCTTGCGACTATGACTTTCCAGGTGGAAGGGCGGCGGACGAACCTCCTACACAAGAGGGTGGGACATGAACCAGAACGAGTTCGAGGCAGTGAGAGTTCCACTCTTGGAAGCGACCATCCAGACGCGTTTCCCGGGCGACGCCCGCATCGAGGCCCTCCGGGGTCACTTCCAGCAGGCGATTCCGTGTCTTCCCGTCGCTGTATGTACTGCTTGCATCTGACGGCGAAGCCCCGGCCTTGATGCCCTACAGGCTCCAGAGCCGGGAGGGGGCGCGCACGGTCGCATGAGCGATCAACTTCTTTGCTTACCTCACTCAGCAGTATCCCGGTTGGACGAGGTTCGAGGCGGGCTTTCACAACCAATGGTCGGCGTTGCTGACCCTGGTTGCGCCGCGCGAGTCGACCCGCGTAGACATGCGGTTCACAAACCGCTTCGACGCGGAGCTGCTCGGCCACCTCAAGACATCGGGGATGCCAGACTACCTGCCGCCCCGGGCAGACGCTCGTTGTGACTTCTTCCGTAGCGTCATCAACTACCACGTGGACCGCGTGGACCTCCTCATCAACGTGCAGAAGCCGCAGGAGGAACGCGCGCTCGTGGTGGACTACGACGCTCTCTACGAGGCGCCATCCTGGAGGTGGTGCTCGGCTCGTCTCCGGTCTCACATTACGGGCGGCCTACGACCCAGTGACGGGAGCCGGTCGCGACAAGCTCACAGCAAGCGCTGTGACCCGTCAGGGCCCTTGTGTGGCTGTGTCAGGATCGCCCCCGCCTTCGCCGCGACGGCATGATCTGATGGGCGCGTCCCCGGTGTCTCGGACGCCGTGGGGCCCCTACCAGACGCGCCCCCGCGGGCACGCGACCCCTGCCTGGCCTGCGGCGTGACAGCCGGCGCGGCTCTCGCCCTGCCTCCCCGCAGGCGCCGTCAGTCCGCCGGTCGCCGCCTCCTCTCGCCCCGGACGCCGCTGTTCACACGGCTCCGCGAAGACCGGGCGCACCAGACTGTCAACACCGAGATCCGGGGAGTCGCGATGATGCGCGGCTTCCGTAATCTCCCGGTATCAAGCGACGAGGATGCTTGCCTTCGCCGCCGTCAGTACCTGTGGCGGAAGGAGCAGAAGATGGAGCACGAGGACGTCTCTCTTCAGCGTCATAACGAGCCCGTCGCCGTTACGAAGGGCTCCCGGCGCCAGTCAGGTCGACGGCCCCAGTCACTAACACGATCCGCCCGGAGACACTTACCTCGCAACGCGGTGTCGCCCAGGCATGCCCCCGTCGTCGCGCCCTTCCCGGTAGGCACCAAGTACCCCGCACCGAGGTTGCCCGTCGAGCCAGACCCCGTCGCGGTCGCACGCGAGCACCTCGAGGCCGTCGCGACGTGTCGCGCTAGGAGAGCCAAGTTCCTGGCGCGACTTAGGAAGGAGGTCCCGGTCGGAGGTCGCGGTCATCTAAGGGTCATCGCGCGAGAGACGCAGGAGCGGCACCCGAACCCGAACCGGGTGGGGCAGCAACTCGCTCGCGTTCATGCTCGTCTCAAGAGCCTGGAAGAGCTGCTCGCGGCGCGCGGGGAGGACTTGCCGGGACGAGAGTTGGACACGGTGAAAGCCGACCGGGACAGGCTCTGGCTCCTGGCTAAGGGGTTGGTTCAGATCGCGGCCATGCGTTCGCGCAAGACCCCTTCAGCGGTCAACTGAGCCGCTCGCCTCGAACTACAACCGAGCACATGACCCCTGTTCGTGCGGGTTGCGCGCGGTCACGGCCGGTAGCCCCGTGTGGCTGGGAGTCCTTCATGTCCCTGCGAGATCGCGACCCTTGCGACGGCTTGTTTCGCAGGTTCGGGCCGCCTGAGCGGCGCCAGCCCAGCAGGGGCGCGCGGTCTCCTTCGTGACGGGCGCGCATCAAGGCCACCAGGTGGGGAGAGCGTCTCTTGTTGCCGTAGATGCTGCGCCTACTGGCGGTGGGGGCGATCTTCAGCTGCTGGTTACGCGACGTTGAACTTCGCGGAAGATCGTAGAAAGCTGGACGCTCCGCACTCTCGAACCGTGGTCCGTTGTCGTCTGGAAGCCGAGCGGTGGGCCTGGCGGGCGCGGAGGTCTGGTGGAGCGTCACATCCGGGTAATGAATCCCACGTATGAATTCTGCGGGTCTGGGATGCTTCTATCGCTCGCCTTCCCATCCGCTTGGCGCCCCTCCCCCAGGGCGTTGCTCGCGAGCCAGGACTCTGCACTCTACCCCCTGGTGCAGCCCTCCCCCGGGCCCAACTGAGCGTGCCGCGTGGATGTGCCGGTCGTGGTTCCCCGGTCGCAACGGCAGCGACGGGCACTCCACGCGTACGCGAGAGAGGACGAGGGAATCAGCTGTTCCGGTCCTCTGCCGGAGTTGGTAAGCATGGAGCCGCTTTCGAATGGCCTTCTCGGGAACTCCTCCCCTCCCTTCGGGGGCGGAGCCGGTCAAGCGCTGCGTACGCGTCCCGCTTGCACGTTCCGGCCGGCGTCGTGAGGTCATACGCGGTTCGGAAGACCGACGATGACGCTCGATCAAGCGGCTTGAGCACGAGTGCGAGGGTCGACGGTCGACCTCGTGGGCCTCGCCTTGGTCCGGCGGGCCTCGAGCGCGTGTTCGTAAGTAATCCAGGGGGCTGCGTGACTGAGGCGAGGCGGCATTGCGAGCTGGGCGCGGCGTGACCAGGCGTCGGGTGAGACTCCTCATGGGCGGTCTCTTGGTCGTGGCCGCGGCGTGTTGGCTCTCGCTGGCATCCCGAGCGCCAGCGATGCCCGTCCAGCCGACGGGGAGCCTCGAGGTAGCCCGTGCGTCAGCCAGCTGGGACGGGTCTCCCCTGCCTCCTTATCCGGGCGGGCAGCCGGAGGTCCGGGTGAACCGGATCACCGTCCCGCCCGGGGGAAGTGTCCCCCGTCACAAGCATCCGTACACGACTGTCGGGGTCGTCCTGGCAGGTCGGTTAGCCGTCATCAGGGACGACGGCAGCTTCCGAGTGTTCTCTGAAGGCGAGGTCGTCGTGGAGTTGCCCGATCGCTGGCATCGTGGGAAGAACCCTGGCAGCGAGCCTCTCGAGCTCCTGGAACTCCATGCCGGCATAGCAGGCGAACCGGTCACCATCTACGAGTGAGGTCTCAGGCGGTCCGCGGGTCGGGCCTTCTGCCGCTGCTGGCCTCGTCGCCCGCTGCAGTCCGTGCCAGTATGGACAAGCCTGGACGGTGCTTGTCGGGTTCCGGTCGTGAGCCTTGGCGCAGGCGCTGTTCAGGGCCAAGGCAAGCTCTGGGCCCAGGTGACGCCACCGGTAGGCGGCGCCCTAGCCGCTCAGGGGCTCCTGGTTGGGTGGTGCGAGTTGATGCGCAGTCCCCGTCATTGTGTCCCACCGGGGCCGTCGGGCCTCGAGTGTGAACAGCCTGCGACCGCGGAGTCTACGCCCGTCCTTGAATGCTCTTTGGCACCGCCTTGTACGTTCGCCTCAATCGAGCAGCAGCGCGATCGCCCTGCGGAGTACTTCTACCAAGGTCAGGTTGTTGGCCTCCGCGTACCTTAGCCATCTGTGCCTCTCCAATGCGGTGAGCGCGAACGTCATCTGCACACGCGCGCCTTCGGGCATCAAGTCTTCACCGACCTGAACGTACAGGCGGCCATTGATGACGTGGATAGCTGGGTCTCCTTCCAAATCGGGCGGCAACCCCGTGGTGCCCTGCTTCGTCGCTTCGACTGGTGGCGCGCGTCGGGCACGGGGGCGGCTCACGATCGTTGAGGTGCGTCCTCCGCCCTGTTCGGTTTGTGCGGGCCCCTCTATCGCCCCAGGGACTGCGACGCTCTCCTCCGCTGACGGATCGCCAGTCGGTGCGGACGCCGGCTTGTGCTCCTCAAGTGTTGTCGGGTCGACGTCCATCGCCATCGACAGCCTCGGCTTAGCCTTCGAGCGACTCTTCGAGCTCACGCCACACCTCCTCGTACTCGACCAGGTAGCCCGGGCGTTGCCCGAAGGACTGCTTGTAGCGCTCGAGGTCTCGGATGTTCGCATCCATGACTGGCAGCTGCCTTTCCTCCAGTAGCTCGGACGCCTCGCGAGCCAGACGTCGACCGCCTGAGTACCTCACTAGCAGAACCATCGCGTTCAAAGGTCGCGCTCCCCTCGCCGCGTCGATCGAGGCGAGCACCCTGAGGGTGCTACCGAGTCGGTTGATGTCCACGCCGGTCGGCGGGGTCGGCACGATGACCACGTCCGCGACGCTCGCGGCGGCCCATAGGAATTCCCTGCTGTTCGGGGGCGTGTCTACGACCACCGTGTAGCCCGCGCTCGCTGCGTTACGCGCTTCCTTCGCGGCGTCCTCCGGCTCTACGTGGCGGACCTCGAACGGCAGGGGGTCTCCGGATTCCGCCGCCGCTTGGGCCCAGGCCGTCGCTGACCTCTCGTTGTCGCCGTCGAGCACCAGCACCTTCTGGCCCTCTGCCGCCGCGACCGCAGCAAGGTGCATCACCGTCGTCGTCTTCCCTACTCCGCCTTTCAAGTTCAGCACCGATACGATCAAGGACGCCCTCCGCCCTCACGATACGACAAGCCTGGCACGTCCTGGTGCTGCATGGCCATGGCCGGTGAAGGACAGTACAGACTGGACACGACACGCCGTTTGATGGCCCGTAGGCGCCGTTCTGTCGCGTCAACGGTCATCGCCAGCGTAACGGCTCGGCTTGCGCCCCAAGTGGGCGGTGGCCATACCCAGACTGACAGGCCTATGCTAGACCGGCCGCGTCTGGTCACGGCCAGTACAGACACGGCGCTCTAGGTACTGCCGGCCACTTCGTTCAACGCTTTCGGCGAAGTCCCGGGCCTCGATGGTCCGATCAAGCCGGCGGCGAGTCGGGACCTCCGTCGCGCTCCGGCCAGAGTCAGCAAGCGTCTATCTTCCGTTGACCGGCCAGACCCAACTGGTCTTGGCACGCGTAGCGAAGCCTAGGGCTGTCTCCGGTCCTCCCGCCCGAGGTCCTGTCTTCCCGTGTCCTCCTGTGCTGTCTTGTACAGCGCTGGGCTGGCGCGGCCTTGTCCGTACTGTACTGGGCCATCCGGGCCTTGTGCCGACCGGCCTGGGCTAGTCCGATGCCGCGCTTGCAAGTGCGGGTGCTCAGAATGGCCGGTCCAGTCTGGTACGTACTGGGCCCGTACCGGCTGCACAAGACCCGAGCGATCAGGGAAGGCGCCGCGGGGCTTAGGCCCGGTACCCGACTCGAGGCTAGTAAGTTCAATGCGGGCCGTTCGCGGCTCGTTAGCCGCTGATGGCTGGTGGCGGTAGGCTACCTGATCGCGGGCCTGGCGGAACGGAAATGGGGCTGTGGGAGCCTCGGCTTGCCACGAAGTCAAGATCGCGTCGCTCAGGCTCCGATCGGGGATCGGCTCGATTAAGGGAAGTGCAGGCACGCTCAAGTGACCGTGCGCTGCGGTTTCACCGCTAGTCTGTGTTGTTCTCCTACCGCCTGTCGCCCCGGTCGGCGTGAGCTGCGTCTACGCCCGCGTGAGCCGCCAGCACCTCACGGGGTGCGGGAAGGAGCCCGGCGTGAACAGAACCATCGGCATCGATCTGGGCGTGACCTCGATGAGCCGCATCGCGGTGGCAGAGGGCGCCACCATCATGAGCAACAGCCGCGTGCGCAGCACGCCCGCTGCGCTAACGAACGCCATCCGAGCCGCCTTCAACGGCGAGCCGCTCGCGGTGGTGGTGGAGAGCACCGCCATGGCGTGGTTCATCGCCGCCGTGGCCGCCAAACGCGCCCAGGTGCCGCACACCCTGTACCGGGTGGCTGGCCATAAGGCGGCGGCGCTGCGCTCGTTCTACCGCCTGCACACCAAGACCGACCGCATCGACGCCCCCGTCCTGGCGCGCATGCCGCTGGTGGACGACAGCCTCCACGCCTTCGAGCTACCCACCGCCAGCGAGCTGGCGCTGAAGCGCCTCATCACTTTCCGGCAGAAGCTCGTGCAGGAAGCCACCCGCGTGAAAGGGCGCATCCGCTCCCTGCTGCACTGGTCAGCGCCCGGCCTCGTGACCGGCCCGAACCTAAGCGACGGCAGCGTCCGCATCCTCAGGCGCTGGCCTGACCTCAGGAAGCTCGCTACCGCCCACCTCACCACCATCGCCCGCGAGGGCGGCATCGGCCTCAAGCAAGCCCAGGAACTCCGCAACCGCGCGCGTGAAGCCATCAACTTCTACGCGGGTTATGTGGATCACGAGATCTTAGCGCTGGAGATCGAAGTGCTCACCGCTCACCTCGCCAGCCTCGACACGCAACGCCAACGCCTCGACGAACGCATCGAGAGCGAGTACGAGCAGGCGTACCCCCACGACGTCATCCGCTCCATCCCAGGCGTCGGCCCCACCGTCGGCAGCATCGTGCGCGCCGTCGTCGGCGACGCCAGCCATTTCCGGAACGCTGCCGCCTTCCGCGCCTACACCGGCTTAGTTCCGCGGGAATCCTCCTCGGGCGACAGCGAGAAGCGCGGCGCCATCACCAAGACCGGACCCAACCTCCTACGCTGGGCGCTCTACCTAGCCGCTGACGTCGCTAGGAAGCACGATCCGCACCTCGCCGCCCTCTACCGCCGCCTCATGGTGGAACGCGGCCGGCACCACAACCAGGCGCTCTGCGCCGTCGCCACCCACCTCGCTGACCGCATCTACGCCCTCCTGCGCGAGAATCGGCCCTACCAACCCCGCGACCTCGAAGGCAAGCCCATCACCGTCGCCGAAGCGAAAGCCATCGCGGCCAGCCTCGCCGTGGACGCCCAAACCCGGCAACGGCTACGGAACCAGAAACGAGGGCCGCGCCCACCACGACCGAGGCAGCCGAAAGCTCCTCACGATGCGACGCAACCCTCACCCGAAAGCGTAGCCGACGCCGCGCTCGCATATGCCCCGGACCGCTTGACAAAGACTTAGGGAATCTTGACTTCGTTGTTCTCACCTCCCCCGCGCTGGCGTCCGCAACATCGGGTTGGTAGACGACCGCCCATGCAGGTCCGGGCCAGGACAGGCGGGGACAGGCTAGTACAGACTAGGACAGACGAGGACAGCGCAGTACAAACCTGTACCTCAGGCACCGGCCCGCCGCGGGCCAGGCACGTCTTGTTGTGCCTTGTACCGGCCCGACCTGGCCCGTCCCGTCCTGTATCAGCCAGTACAGACAGCACCGGTCCAGTGCGGGCTTGCCCGGACCGGGTCGTTCATGCGTCTCTGGTTGTTGAGCCGCCCAGAGCCTGTTCGCCGGCCCGAACGCAAGCGCTACTCCTCCCAGCCGCCCTCACTACCGGCATCCAGAAGACGCGACCACCCGTACTGTTGGGGGGACCTGTACGGACCTACGGGCGACGACAGAACCACCCCACGCTCACGTTGGTGGGGGAAGCGCCCCCGCAGTGCCAAGCCTCCGGGCGGCCAGCAAGTGACATCGACATCGGTGGCAGGTGATTCGCCGGCATGGTCTGCCACGTCGTCCCGGGCGGGCCTCGCCCTCGCCGCCAGGCTCGGTGTCGATGGCCGAACCGCAAAGCGCTCTTCTCCGCAGGCGAACGGAAGAGTGGCGCTTGAGCTCGGACTTACGAAGCACCCGCCGCCGACACACATCTGTCGTTTGTCTCTACGTGATCGATGACCGGTACCGCGGCAGCTCGCGACACCGTCTCCGGCGGCCGACGGCGTCGCGTTAGCCCGAGAGCAGCCATGGCCGCTACGGTGTCAGGCGGGCTAGGGGACATTTGCCTACCGGTCGCCGGCTCCCATGCAACGCCCGGCACCCGGCGCGCCGCTACAAGCTCGGTTACACGCGCCAAGTGGATAAGGCGCTCTGAAGAGGGGAGACCACCGCCACCGGAGTCTCGACCAGACCCGCCACGCTGCCGGCCGACTCTCGTGCATCGTGGTCTGCGACGCGGTGCGCACTGGTCGACAGGAGCGCCAGGTCTAAGTGAGCCGCATTTCACTGCGCTGGTACGGGCCCGTCTGGGCCCGTCCAGTACATACTGGCTTTTCGTTCGGGCATCCGGCGCACCGCTCCACAGTTGTCACGTGCCGTCACACAACTCGGTCCCACATGGGGTCGCGGTCGAAGGATGGGATCCCGGTCGCAACGGCCCTAGGTGGGCCGACGTGAGTCGCTCCAGCCGGCAACGCCAACCCGTACGCCGCAGTTGGGTTGGTTGCGAGTCGAAAGGTGGAACCGGCCTACCTCGGCAGCCTCCCGCGGACCGAGCCTTGCGCTCGGCAAAGGGAGCCAGGCGCCGCGTCAGCGACGGCTGAGGATGCGGACCGTTGCCTCTCCGGGTGCCGCGGGGGCGTGGCCGAGGTCCACGTCGCCGAGCGCTACGTCGTAGTGGAGCGCCCCCGAGCCTTCGATAGACAACGTGCCTGCCCGCATCGAGCCGAAGATCTCTCCGCTGCCGGCGATCAGGACGTCGGTGAACGGGGCGTAGACGCTAGCGACCAGCTTGCCGTTGCTGGCCAGCCGGACCCCGTCCTTACCCGTGTAGGAGGAGAAGACGGAGAAGGTTGGAAGCCCGTCAGCGGTCACGGGCAACGGGCGCCGACTAGGATCACTGCCGTCCAGGACCTCGAAAGACGCGCCTAGGCTCACTACCCCTGTGACCAGCACGGTGAGCGTGCTGCCGGGGTCGATGTAGAGCTTGTGGTTGCCGCCGTTCGCCAAGAAGTCGCCGTCGACCAACAGGACCACATGCCCGCCCGAAACCCTCGTCGACACGCCTGAACGGAGGTCCAGGCTCGACACGGAGATCACCTTCATCTCGCGGCCGAGCAGCGTGGCACTCCGCGCGAGCAGCCCTGCGTCCTCCCAGTCGCCTTGCTCGTGCTTGCGAAGGACCCCTTCGGGCGTGATGACCCAGTTCTTGTACGGCCAGCTGTTCGGCGCCAAAGGTCCCTGTGAGGGCAGGCTCGCCACACCATCAATCACCCCCTTGATGTCGACCGGGTCGCACTCCTCCCTCGGTACTGGCGGCACGGCAGGCGAATCGTTCTCTCTGAGAGCGCCTTTGATGTGATGCTGCGTCGACGGCGCGCCGCTCGCGCGTGACACACCGCCACCCACGTGGGCGTCCCCATGGACGTACGCCGACCAGTTCTGGAAGTCGAGTGACCCGTTGGCGTACAGGCTGCCATACACGTTGGCGCTGGAACCGAAACGCACGTCCCCAGTGGTTCGGACGTTGCCCTTGATCTCGCTGCCTCCACCAGCCAGGTCCACGAGCCCGCTGGCGTACACGTCGCCGTATACCTTCGCGCTTCCCGTGGTCCGGACACCCCCGGCGGAGATGACGTCGCCGTACATGGGTGACCCGCCACGGATCTCCACGGTCCCTGGTGGGTTGAGGGTGTAGACGTGCGCCGAGCTCCCGGGGTTCTGCGGATCGTAGTAGCCGACCCTCGAGTCGAAACTGTCGATCCTCCCGCTGCCGGCGAGCTGTGCTCGTTCGCAGGCGACGACCATGCCCTTAAAGGGGCTAGGGGTGCTAACTCCGCCGTGAAACGCGACCACGGCCTCCGCGACGTACTCGGCGTCGCGAGGACCGCGCCCGACGACCCGCAGCCGCACCGTGTCATCGCTCAGGAGCGAGTACCAGGGGACCCCGTCTTGGCTAGGGGCTGCATCGAAGGCTAGGTCGCTGTCCAGCCCCGTGACCCTAGGCAGAGGCGGAGGGGAGGGCGGTAGTGCGCCGGTTCGGTGGTACGCCTCGGTCAAGGAGGCGACGACGGCGTCGATGCCAGCTTCCGCGTGGGCGCGAGCGATGGAGGCGCTGACTTGGTTCTCGGCGATCATCAGGCTCGAGTTCGTCATCATCAGTGTCCCGAGCGCCAGGATCAGGATCGCCACGAGGACGAGGAGCACCGAGACGAGCGCCGCGCCGGCCGCGCGCTGGTAGGCTCGCTCGGTGGGGGAGACTCTCACAGGCTGTTCCTCAAGGTGAAGGTGATGTCTTCGCTCTGCACCGTGCCCCCCTGCAGATACTCGATCCTGACGTCGAGCCCGCTGAGGGACTGTAGGGGCGGGGGAGTGTAGACGCGCGTGGGCGAGTCGTTCTCGTTGCTGCGGTAGCCGAGCAGGACAAGGCGCTGGATGCCTTCGGCGACCGCCCGGTCGACGCCCCCGGACCTCCGCATCAAGTGTCCATCGACGACGCGGTAGCTGACGCTCGTCACTCCCGAAGCGAAGCGGTCTTCCTCGTAGCGGGCGGTGATGCCGGTGATGACGCGGTCGCCGTCCTCCTCGGCGACCGCCACCTCGAGTCCGGGACCGCCGAGGTCGCAGCTGGCGGGCTCCACGCAGTAGCCGGCGATGCCGACGTCGTACCGTATTGCCTCGATGGCGTTGCGAAGGCGGGCGCCGGCCTCGGTGACCGAGCGGTTGGCCTCGTAGGCGCGTCGCGAGCTGTTTAGTACGCCGCCTAGGGCGCCGAGCAGGACGACGAGTACCGCCCCCGCCACCAGCAGCTCGAGTAGGGTGAAACCTGCGTCGCGTCTCATGGGAGCATCACGCTCTGGATTTCCAGGTCCCGTCCCTCCACCTCGGCCCTCACCGTGACCGCGTAGGCCGTGATCGGCCCGGCGGGCCGAGAACTGCAGGCGAGTTCGTCGATACTTGTCGTGCAGGGGAGGATGCGCACGGTGCACCCAGCGGCTCGCGTCACGCAGCTGCCGGTGTGCGCCTCCGTGAAGGTGATTCTGGTTCCTCGCCAGGCGTCTAGCTCGGTGGTGGCGATGGCGTTCAGCTGTTGAACGGCGCGAGCGGTCTGTGACGCACGCAGGCCCGTCACTTGCAGCCCGGCTATCGCCAAGGCTCCTACCCCGAACAGCAGCAATGCGAGGAGAACCTCCACCAGGGTCATGCCGGACTGGTGGCGAGTCGACGTCACCGTAGGCTCACCTCGCCGCCCATGCCGACGATGACCGCATGCTGCGCTCGGCCGTCGTGCAGAGTTATGGAGACCGGGTCCGTGAGCCACTCGCCGCCGCAGCCGCGGACTTGGCCGTTCGGTAACCAGACGAACACGCTCGCCGTCGCGCTTACGCGCAGGTGGCCGTATTCGGTGAGGTCGAGCGTCCTGGTCGGCGTGCCGGCAGGCTCGCAGTCGATGACGCCCGCCATCGTGCCTGTCCGGGCCGTCAGATGACCCGCTTCGGGGTCCAGCACTACGACGACGGGCCGGTTGGCTTTCAAGGCTAGGAAGCGCGCTTGTAGGATCACGCTCTGGAGGCTGGCGGCGGCGACCCGCGCTCGTGGCGGCGCGAGGCTAGCGGCGCCGATGCCTAGCAGGATTCCCAACACGGCGAGCACCGCCAGCAACTCGAGGGTCGTGAACCCAAGGGTGAGCGACCGTTCGCTCGTACGTGGGAGCCGTGAGCTGGCGCTGGTGGGGCCGTTCGAAGGGAGGGCGGTGCCGGCTCGGTGAGGATCGGGGGCGCCGACGTTCGGGCTGGCCGGGGACAGGACAGCGTTGAGCGCAGCCCCCCTCGGTAACCTGGCGATCCCGTTGACACGGGTGCTCGTTATGGCTTCGATAGGGAAGCGCCGCCGCGTACAAGTTGAGCCTGTCGATAGCATGGCGACACCTGGAAGCTTGAACCGCCCTCCCGACTCTCCCAGCGTCGCCGAGAGGGCCATCGATTATCCTCCCGCGCTTCACGCCATGTCAACACGATACTGCGGTAATATTCGGGTAATATTGACGGGGTAGGTGTAGCCTTCTCTACCATCGCGTCCCCGGTTGCGCTCGTTGCGGCGCTGCGCCTACAAGAACGGTGCAGGGGCTGCGGTAATCATCCGGTAACGAACCGAGCCGAACATCTTAGGTTGGCGTTTCGCCGCCGGCTGGGACCCGCCTCTCGTGTCGCGTCGTCCCTGGGGGGCTGGAGCAGGCACGCTCAGTAGCGAAGTCCAGGACCGGAGGCTATTCGATCAGTGCGATTACTACTAGTTGACGACGACCCCGTTACACGTGATTACGATTCCGCTCGCCTTTGGGATGGCAGCTGCAACCTGATTCCCATCCAATGGCTCGCGCAGCTGCGCGACCACGACCCGGCCACCGTCGACGGTGTCGTGCTCGGCGCGACCGTCCAGCCTGCGCTGTTCCGTGAAGCCGTCGAGAAGTGCTCCCGGAATCAACTCCCCTTGGTCTTGTTGGGCGCCTGGAACGAGGCCCTGCTTCGCCATGCCCGCAGCCGCCACCATCTCGTCGTGCATTACCCCCCGGATCGCGCTAAGACCCTCACCGGGAAGCTCCTCTGCGAGACCGTCACGCAGGCGCGCAAAGGCCTTCACCGCCCGAGGGCGCGCGCCATCATCGGTAACCCGACCTTGCGGACGGTGGTACAGGCGCTACTGGAAGGCGCGGGTTTCAAGGTGGAGTCGCACCCGGACCTGGCGTCCGCACGCCGAGCCGCCACCAGCAGGGACGCTCCGGCCGTCACGGTCGCTGAGGTCTTCCTCCCGGACGGAAACGGCCTGACGGTCCTCCCGACCGACGGCTACGGGGCCGCCTCCCCGGTCATCCTGCTCTCGCAGTCGAGAGAACCTTGGATCGTCGACGAGGCGCATCGACGCGGCGCGCACGCTGTGGTAACGACCCCGCTAGACCCGGACGCGTTCACCGCATTCTTGAAGGGGGTCAGCCCCGCCGGCTGGCGGTCCCAGCCCGCGCTGCGATGACCGCGGTACTGACGGCGGCCGCGGCGGCCGCGTGGGCGGTTGCGATGATGGCGCTTGCCGCGTTCACGGGCGTTCGAGCGCTCGGGTTCACGGCCGTCGGGCTCACGGCCCTGCCGCTCGCGTGGACCGCAGCGCAGCTGGGAGCCCACCGCGCCAGCGCCGCGCGTGAAGAGCAAGTCGCGCGAGAGCGGCAGGAGAGGGCGCGGCAATGGCTAGCCCACGCTTGGGAGCTAGGCCCGCTGCCGCCGATCGATACCGCCAGCCGCGACGCGCTCGCGGACCTAATAGAGGTCACTACCGGTGACGCCGCGTTCACGCTCCGGGACCTTTACGTCAAGCAGGGCCTCCTCCAGTTGGATATCGATGAGGTATCCGCGCGGGAGCGGGCCACTAGGCTAGCTGCGATCGCGCGCCTCGCCCGCGTGCGGCATTCAGGAGCGCTCAGGGCCCTGCTTCTTGCCGCGCGCTCCAAGGACTCTCAGACCGTGCGTGAGGCGTTGCGCGCCATGGCACGCACGGTGGCCTTGGCCCATCGCGTCAGCGCGGTCGACCAGATGGTCTCAGCCCTGTACGTCGCGAACCTCTCGAGCGCGGAGGTCGAAGCGCTCCTGCCGCTGGCGGGTGCACACGCCGCGCGAATCTGCGAGCGGCTCATCATCGGTGAGGACCACCGTTACGTCCTTGCCGCCATCAGGGCCGTCGGCAGGTTACGCCTCACCGACCAGGCGTGGCTGCTCTCACGGTTCCTCGGGACCGCCGCGAACCCGCGCCTGAGAGCGGCGGCGTTCACTTCCGTGGCTGAGACTGGGGCGGTTCACCCGGGTCTGGAAGACCACGTGGTCGCGGCGTTGCTGGGCCGCGACGAGGCCGTCGCCGCCGCCGCCGCCCGGGTCGCCGCGAGGGTCCCGGACCTGGTCGGCCCGCCCTTATGCCAGGCGCTGGCGAGCGCTGGAGTCGCTGCGCGGCGTCGTGCCGTGGCTCAGCTCGACGCGCAAGGGCCGCAGGGGCGGGAGATCGCGTCAACGCTCCTTGCGGGGCAGGGAAGACCGCCGAGGTCGGCTGCACCGCTGAACTTGCGAGAGAGGTAGGTGGCGACCGTGAACGCGAACACGTTGAAGCAAGCAATAGAGCTAACGGTGATCGCCTACCTGGCGTTGGCCGCCCTGACCGGCACCCTGACCATCGCGGTGACCGCCACCAAGCTGCGCCGCGTGTGGGCCGGCCGCGCCCACACCTTGAAGTACAGGGACGTGCTCCGGGGAGACACGGTCGGCATCACCATCCTCTTGCCCGTGCACAACGACGGTGACGCTGCGATCAGGGCGGTCGAACACTTCACGGGCCTCGCCTACCCCCGCCTGGAGCTAATACTCATCAACGACGGCAGCTCCGATCGCACCATGAACCTATTGCGGACGGGTCTCGACCTGAAGGAGGAGTCGTACGCGAGCACGGGCCGCATACGCACCCAGGACTTGCTTGGCGTGTACCGCAGCGGACTCTGGCCCAACCTGCGGGTGGTCGACAAGCTTCACGGCGGTCGCGCCGACGCCCTGAACGCCGGTCTGAACCTCGCCACCCACCCGCTCATATGCCTCGTTGGCGTGAAGACGAGACTGACGGCCGCGACGCTGCTCATCGCCGCGGACCGCTTCGCGTCCGAGCCGGAGCTGGCCGCCCTCAGCGCTGCCCTTACGCCGCGCGTCGAACGCAACCTCTTCGGAAGCTTGCAGCTGCAGCTGCATGCGCGCGCCGTCGCGAGCAAGACCTTCCAGGGCAAGATGCACGCCTTCACGCGCGTCGATGACGGCTTCACGGTAGTGCGTCGTCAAGGGGCCGAGAACGTGGGCGGTTTCGAGTCGGATTCGAACTACGCCGCCGACCTCGTCGTCAGGTTGCAACTGCGGGCACGTCGCCGCGACACCCCTATCGCGGTGCGTTTCCATCCAGACCCGGCGGGGGAGACCGACGCGCCAGCGAGCCTCCGTGAGCTTTGCATGGCATGGTCTGAAGAGCAGCGCGGCTTGAGCAGAATCGTCACGCTCGAACGGTTGACCCGGTTGAGGCCACGGCACGGCAGGTTCGCATGGTTGACGTTGCCGTGGCTGGCGTTCGAGGCCTTGACGCCGGTTCTCGAGTCCCTGGCAGCCGTGGCGTTGCTCGTCTCAGCGATCGCGGGTGTCGTCAGCTGGGCTGTGGTCGCCCTCGCCTTCGCGGTGATCGCGGCGATCGGCTCGCTCCACAACTTGCTACTCCTCCAGGTCGACGCGGCCGCGGCGAGACGAGATGATCCCGGTGACCGTTCGCGGCAGCTCGCCGCCGCCGTCCTCGCGAACCTGGGCTTGAGGCAGCTCGAAACGCTCACGCGAGCTTGGGCAGCCCTGGCGACCCCCAGGAGAACTCACGCGTGATTGACAGTCGGAGACCTCGTGGCCTGAGGACTCGTCCCAACCCGGTTGTCAACTCGCCCCTCACGACCGATTGCTGGCACGGGCTGCCGGGCGAGGGGTGGCGGCATCGCGACAGAAACGGCGGGCGGACCTCCCGCAGCCCAGTGGAGTCCGAAGATCATCGTCTCGTTGTTCCGGTGAGTGCGTAAGCGTCGCTGGCCTCGCCGTCGGCCGCTCGCGCTAGTAGCCTTTCAGGTCCGGCCGACCGACGCCGGGAACGGGCGCCGTGCGCCGCCCGATGGCCGAGACGAGGTTGAAGGAAGCGCCGGCAGGGGAGTCTAGTCGCTCGGTCAGCTCCACCAACACGAGCCATTCGTCGCCGAAGCCGGCAGCGGATGCGAGACACGTCACGCAGACCCCAAGTGTGCGGTCGATAGGGGTACCCAGGGAATGCGAACCGTTCCGCCTTGCACGCCGCCAAGCCGTCGCGCGACGCCTCGTAGATGCGGCGCGTGGCCTGGTGAGGTCGACCACCACCATCGCGGAGCGGCCAGGACGGCGTCATGGGTCGATGTCGACCCGCGCCGACATGCACGTCGAACCGCCTTAGACGAGAGTCTCTACGCCACCGGTCGTTAGCCGATCCTCCGTCGCATCCATGACCCGACCACTCTTGGCAAGCGAAGTCTGATACCGGCTTGTCAATACTAGACACGCTTGCTCACGCAGTGCCTAGCTGACGTGAAGAGCGCGTCTCATGGCGCAGCAATGACCAACTGCGCTATCTCGCCCCCGTGACGCTTCTCCAGGCACTCCCGCTCGGCCGGGCCGCCTCGCGACCGCACGGAATCATAAGCGACAGAGGATGAGACCACGCGACTGGGCACCCGGCAACTCGTCGTACCGAGCGGAGCGCGCCGTTCCCGACGGCCAGTCCTCACGCCGACCAGCAGGCCTCCTCCGACCGCCACGACCCGCTCCCGGCATAGCAGCTCTCCCACCGCACAGGACGCAGTCACCGAACTCCCAGCGCCGATACCCCGTCAAAGGGTTCCCGTACCCATTCCGCTCCACCACAACGAGCCACCACTCCCGGCCGCTCGCTCCCGGACTTCGACCCTCTACGCGTCCCAAGCCCCAACAAGCGATCGCAACCTCCAGAAGGCTCGGGCACGCACAACAACGTGCACCCATCACGGCAAGCCCATGTAAGGACAGTCCCATCGTGGTCAGCCTGGGTCAGGCACCGCCCGAACATGCGCAGTTCGGAGGTCGTAGACCTACGCCCGCCCGCGCCGCTTCCATGCTCGATCACCTTGCTGACCCCGAACCTGAGCCTCCGCACGGTCTTCTGGGTTTCGGCGCCGAGCCCACCACTCTTCCGGAACGGGAGAAGCTGCCACGGCAAACCGCCAGCGCCGACACGAATCCCGCGCTCCGCGACAAGCGGCGAGAGCCTAGATCCGACCTCCCTACGCTGCGTGATGGAGCCGTCGTGCTCGAACGCCCAGAAGTCGACGTCCGCCACTCCCCGTCCCAGACGAACGGTCTCCGCCACCAGGCGAGCGGGGCCGTCGAACCGGGGCAGCCCCTAGGCGCGTAGCCGCCTGTCCGCGACCTGCTCAGGCCGAGCCTTCAGGGCGAACCTCGAGTGCGGGTCCACGACGGCAACCCCCGTTACCGCGCCCCCGCGCCGATGCCGCTACCGAACGTGGCCCTAAGCTTCCACAGTGACCTGCATGATGGGCGCGACCCCAAGTCCGCTTGCCTGTCCCACAACGTGGCACCCGACCGGACTCGGCAATCCCCCGGCACGCGGCAGAGCCTTGGTCGGATGCCAGGGGCGGATCATGACCCACGCTTCACAGAGGCTTCGCGGACCCCAGCAAGTACTCCCTGGTTTGCGACCCTACTTGCCCTCGACCGGGCTCCCGCCCTGCATGGAAGAGCTTGTAGGGGAGCGGCACGGTTCAGCACCCGCGTCTGGACCGGCCGCGCGCCGAGCTCCACCTACGCTCGGATGGAGCGTCATCGCTGACACCGCCGAAGGAAGCCGATCAGCAACATTAGGACACGAGCCTCCAGGCGAGCTTGAGAGCGCCAGCGGTTCAAGCCCTTCTGCCAGCCCTGGCGGACTCAGGCGCGCGGCCAAGACGGCGATAGGGCCGCATGCTTGTCGACCCAAGAGCCGGACCTGGGAAGGGCGGCCGCCACCAGCGAATCGGCCACGCCTCACCATGAGCCAGGCCGCAGCCCCACTCCCACGACCATATAGATCGCCCGCGCACCAGGGCGTACCGCTTGCCCTGTCAAGGACCTTGAGGACACCCACTCCCACGCGCGAACGCTTCGCGCTCCGATGGAGCGATGGGCTCCTTGTCTCAGACCACCCGCTTCCTACGCCACAGTCCGCAGCCCAGCTCCGGCGACCTGGACGAACCCCATCCGGGCGGATTCGCGAGGCTCCGGAGGCGGCCGGGCGGCGTCCAGGAGCGCGAGCCCCGTTTGACGAGCACAAGCCGTTCACCGCTGCCGAAAGGAGGGGCATACGGCTCGCAGCGGTTGGAGGGACACCTCACCGCGAGAACCGCATCCCAACCCGGCCCCTGTGGTTGGTCACTTCGTCTTGCGGCGGGCCTTGGGTAACAGACGGGTAACCTCTGACGGTAAGGATGCCCCTCGGGTTCGCCGAGAGGACCGCCCGAGCCAACCACTGCGCAGCCAGTCCATGTTCAACTGCGCGGCGAAGAAGGGCGCTTAAGCAGAACCCCACCCCCTTCTGAGGCCCCCGAGCTGTCCTGCCCGCCGGGGGCCTCTGTACAGCCAACACCCACTGGCCGTGCCGTATCGCGAAGCCCTGGGCAACGTGACGAGCCGGTGAAGGGTGATGCGTTCAGCCTCCTTCGGTCGAGGTCCTGAGGTCACCCAACATGGCGGCCCGCTTGCATGCGCCGCTCGCCTCCGTCAGGCATCTCCTTCGGACATCAGGTTCAACCAACTTATTGCTGAGCCCGCATCCGCGGGTGTTGGATGTGCGATGGCCGGCGACTTCGTAGGAAGCGTTGGTTATCGAGCCTGAGGTCTGCTGCACAGAGGGGCGGCGCGGCAAAGGCCGCCTTGACCTCACGGGCAGTTCGCCGACGCGCAGTCTAAGTGGTGCGTTCGGATCTGGACGGATAGCCCTTGGCGACACTGCGACGCGCACCCTGCAAGAGCCGAAGCCCCTTCACTACTTACCGACATGCACTGCCGAGCATGCGAGTAGTTCGCTACCCCATCCTCGCGACGAGGCCGAGCGGCGGCGGACGCCAATCGAGAGCGGCAGCGCGGCGCCGGCCTTCAACCCCGCGCACGCCACGGAGGCAAGGTTGAACCCACATGCTGCGGAAGGTTCGCAACCGTCCCAAGGCGGGTACGCGCTAGGTGAGGCGCACAACCCGGACCCGAGGGGTCGACGCCGTAGAGCTCACGGCCTGTTCGGCACCCACCACCTGATGCGTGAGCACGCCGCCCGAGCGGCAGACGGAAGAGGCCGCCTCAGGGCATGGCGCACGCGCGCGATACGGCGTAACCAGCGGTGTCTCCACGCCGATGGGGCTGTCAGACCCAGACGCAGACGCCACACGTGTCATCGCGCTAGCTCCCGGCGGCCGCTTGGGCGATGTGGAACACGGAGAGCCCGGGCCGGGGCGGTCAGCGCGAGCCGTAAAAGTCACGTAACACAACAGGTGAATCCTTAGCCAGGCACGCCAAGCGCCTGTCCAGATGCCGCAGGCAAGTGAGACGGGCCTACGCGCGCGACCGGAACCGGTGCCGATCGCGGTCGGACGCGAACAAGGCGACCTCATGGGAGGAGGACCATCGAGCAGGAGGGTGACCAGTTCTCTAGCCAAGCCGCAGTTAACGAGAAGCAGTTTCTAGCCTCAAGGAGCGATAGATGAAGCGTCTTCTAAGCATCGCCGTGGCAGCCCTGGTGGTCAGCCTTGCGGCCGCCCAGTCCAACCTCGTGTTCGACGTGGTCGTCCAGGGCACCACTGCCATCGCCGTCGACACCGTCAACGACGACGGGGACTTCCTCAACAATCTCGATATCTCCTACAGCCTGCTGAGCGACGAGCCCCTCACGTTCACGGGCAGCAGCTCGTTCGAGCTCCGCTACATCACTAACGAAGTCGGTACGGACGCCAAGATTGAGCAGGAGAACTGGGTCGAGGTTCCGGTTGGCGGGGGCATCTCTGGCTGGCAGCAGGACGGCATCAAAACCGCCTCTGTTGGCCAGTTCAAGCCGGCCCGCATCACCATCGCCGCCGGCGCCGTTGACGTTGACAACGGTAAACTGGTGGCCGTCCCCGCCTTCGACGGTGCGCTTGCCCTCCGCGTCTCGACGGAAGCCTGCAAGGTCGCGGTCTACGCCGCCGACTTCACCGTCCCGGAGGGCTTCGACGAGATCGAAATGGGCAACAACGATCCCATCCCGGCCGTTGACTTCAGCCACCTCGAGAAGGAGCTCGCGAAGGCCTACATCGGCCGCTCCGAAGCTGAGCGCCAGGGCGGCAGCATCGTGGTCGCCTTCGACGCCCAGGAGGTCGACTTCATCGGCCGCGTCACCAACGGCTCCAACTACCAGCAGAGCTGGATTCGCGGCGCTGCTTGCGGCCCGAAAGCCGGCGAAGGCATGACCGTCACCGTCCTGCCGGAAATCAGCACCGACGCGCTTCTTCCGGAAGGCGCCACGGAAGTCGCCATCGTGCTGACGATCAAGGGCGAAGACCAGTAAGCACCAGAACACGTGGACCGTGCCCAGGCATCCGCTGGGCACGGTCCATCTGAACCGCCTCCGCCAGCGCCAGGAGACCTATCTGACGGCAAGAGTATCTGCTCTACGCCGTGCCGCGCACCGAGCGCAGCACCACCCCTGATCCCACTTGGAGACAAAACCGTGAGTGAGCGCAGACCCCCTAGAACACGCGCGCCCAAGGGCCCACGCCTGGGAACCCTGAGAGCCCTCCTGCTTACCGCTCTATTCTCAGCCCTCGCGACCGCGACCGCCCAGCCCGGAGCCGCATTCGTAGAGTTGGTAAGCGCCCTGACTCGCGACATCACGGCCGCCCCCGGCGAGACCCAGACCGTCTACATACGCGTCCGGAACTCAGGGTCCCAAGCGGCGTACGTGAACGTGGATTTCCGCGACGTGGCGTTCGACGAGACCGGTGATTACAAGAGCGTCAGCACAGGTCATGCTCGAAGCAGCCGGGATTGGCTCACGGGCCCGTCAGAGCCGGTCCTGGTGCCAGGCGGACGAACCGTAGATATCCCGATCGAGGTGACCGTTCCCGCCGACGCCGTCGGCGCCTACTGGACCGGCGTCTACGTTCGCCCCGACACGACCCTCGTACAGAACTGGAACATCAACAACCGCGCGGCCATCCCCATCACCGTAATGACCGAGTACGCAGGGGTCTTCTACACGACGATCCTAGGTACAGGCGAGAACCAGGTCGTATTCGGCGAGGCGTACATCGTCGAGGACGAAGACGCGCACAACTGGCTCCAGCTCAGCGTGCGCAACGACGGTGACCTCGCGGACAAGTTCCAGGTCCGCGCACAGTTGATGTCTGACGACGGCGCGCTCGTCCAGGAATCCGTGATCACGGCGCGGATCATCGCAGGAATCGAGAGGCAACTGGCCCTCCCGCTCGGCCCCATCGAGCCGAATGCCTACACCCTCATAGTCACGGCCGACAGCGGCAGAGACCAGCTCTTCGCGCGGCAGTACAGGCTGACGGTCCCCTGATGAGAAGCACCGAACCGACTTCGATCGACCGCCCCCTGGAAGGAGTGCGCATGAAGACGGCCACCCTTCTCCTAGTGTTGGCCGCGCTGACCATGTCCCCCGCATTCGCTCAGGGGGTCAGTGTCGCCTTCCAGGACGACGTCTACACCATCGCCGACGGCCAGACGAGGACGCTCACGGCGCTGCTGGTCAACGAGGGGCCCGAGGCGATAGAACTCACGCCCACGGTGACGCTACCTGACACCATGGTGCTGGGACTTGCACCCGAGCCGTTGACGCTCGGGCCCAACGAATCGCGCCCCGTCTTCTTCAGCGTGCTCGCGCCCAGGCACACTCTCGCCGGAGACTACGAGGTCCGGATGGACGTCGCCGCCGCGGGGATTACGACCGCGGAGGCGACCGCCTCACTGCAGGTCCCGCAACGCACCAGCATCGAGCTCCAGCTCGAAGCGGAGTCGGTCGGTGATACGCCATCGAGCAGGTTGTTCGAGATCGGCTTGGTCAACTCCGGCAACACGACGAAGACCGTCCGTCTAGAGACCCAATCGAGCTCGTCTACTCACGCACGCGTGGAGCCGAGCACCGTCGAGCTCGCTCCCGGCGAGACCGTCACGCTGCATGTTGTCGCTGAGTCAAGCGGGAACGTGACCAGCGCCCACCGGCTCCAGCTCCGAGCCACAGACCCGTACACTGGCGAGGCCCTCGCCAACTTAAGACTCGGCTACACGGTGCTCGCCAACACCGCCCAGCTGCGCGAGACGCACCGCGAGCTCGACTTCAGCGTTCGCCTCTCATACACTCCTGGTGCCAACTTCACCCGTCCTGGCCCGGAAGGCTTCGGGGTAAGGGTCGCTGGCGGCGGCCTGCTGGACGCAAAGGGGAACCGACGCGTCCGGGCATCGGTGTCCGTCTCGGGATCCGGATACGTGTCGGTGTTCGGCGCCTATACCTCTGAGACGCTAGACGTGATCATCGGCAATGCTGGCGATGACTACTCCGAGCTCAGCCACCCCGCATACGGGTATGGCGTCACCCTCGAAGCGCGCCCGTTGGGCGACCAGGTGTCGTTCGGCGCGTATGTGCTCGGAGAGAAGGACTTCACGGCCTTCACTGGCATCGGCGCGCAGGTTGCGGGCGGCGCGCAAGGCCTTGCGGGCTCCCTGCAGTTCACGTACGACTTCGCTGCCCAACGCGGCATTCTGAGCGCCGCGGGCAGTGTCAACTCGGCTTTGGCCGGTTCCACGATGGCGGACGGTGAGGACCTCGACGACGCCGAGGGGCTCGACGAAGCCGAGGCGGAAGACGACCTCGTAGAGTCCGTCAAGTCCGACCTCGATGAAGCCGTCGAAGGCTTGCCCGGCGCGGACGAGGCGGACGGGACCGAAGAGGTGCCGGTTGACGTCGCAGCCGAGCTTGATGTGGCGCTCAGCGCGCCTCTGGCTACCGTCGGCAGGTGGTCCGCGTCCGCCGAAGCGGCTGTGGACACGATCTCCGGTGCCGCTGGCCGCGGCCGCGTCCAAGCCGGAGTGGGCCCATTAGACGCCTGGGTCGATATCGGGGGGACGACGGAAGGGTTCAAGGGGGCCAACCAGCCCTTGGTCGAGTGGGGTGCCGGAGCGACACTGGCGACTGGCCTCGGTGATGGCAGCCTCGGTGTCGGCGCCACCTACAGAGCGATCGACCGCTTCACACCGACAGGAGACCTCGCCGCGCAGTCCGACGCCCTTGGACTGGGACTCGGTTGGGCCGGGGAGGGCGGAGCGTTCTCCCTCCGTTACTCCTCCACCGTCAATGCGAACGCCACTGGCGCTGCCTGGGTTCATGGACAGCGTTTCGGCGTGAACACGCGTGCGCACATAGGTGGGTTCAGCTTCACCGCGGACGCCGTTTGGCGGACGCAGCGAAGCTCCGCCTCGCACGGCGCCCTCACGGAGAGCTCGATCGATCTCACCAGCAGGGTGTCAGCGGCAATCCCTGGCGGCACGATCAGAGCTGAGACAGAGCTCGAGTACGACCTCGCCAGCGGCAGCCTTCGGAACCTTCAAGCCGAGGCTATCACCGTCTTCGACGACGTGGCGTCGCTCCAAGGTGACGTGTCCTTCGGCTTCCGCTACCGGTGGACGACGGACTATCAATGGGTCACGGGGCTTGCAAGGTGGGCCGGGACCCTCACCCCGAACGTGCACGCGAGCGCCGGGCTCCAAGGCACCCTTGCCTACTTGCCGAACCGGACCAGCAAGGCCCTCGCGACTCACCTGTCCACGACGACGCTGCTCCTCGACGGGCATCGACTCGGTCTCAACGGTCAACTTCGCGTGCAAGAGGGCGGTAACCCCAGCTTCACGCTCGGGGCCTCCTACACGGTTCCCTTCAGCGTCGCAGTAGGCAGGATCGAAGGCTACGGTGACGTGAAGGGCGTAGTGCTCAACGACTCCGGCGAGCCCGTGCCCGGCATTGAGCTGTCCATCGGCCGCGCCGCCGTGGTTTCGGGAGTCGACGGCCGGTTCGAGGTGCGCGGCCTGCCGGTTGGTGACCACGTACTCCTTGCGGGGGCGGCACTCGACGGTTGGGCGCCGGACCCCGACCTGCCGATTCAAGTGACCGTGGAGGATCGCGCGATCACAGAACTGCGCCTCACGTTGCACGCCGCGGCGACGGTCGCCGGCCAAGTGACGCTAGCGACCCCATCACCTGAACCGGGAATCGTCTACGGGTCTGGCGACAGGGTCCGCGATGAGCGTGTCGCCCGTGGCCTCACGATCAGGCTCGTCGGCGAGTCGCGGGAATACGTTGCAACTCTGAACTCCAGAGGGGCTTTCACCGTTCCCAACGTGATGCCAGGTGTCTACGTAGTGGAGGTCGTCGAGGACCTGGGTTCCCTCTACTCCGTCGAGATCTCGGAGCCCGTACTGACGCTCGCTCCCGGTCAGTCGGCACAGCTTGAAGTGACCGTGAACCCGCTTCTTCGGAGGGTCCTCGAACAGGAGACCGGAGTCGCCGGAGAAGGTGAGACCCGATGAGCCGCACTAAGACCCTCCAAGCCGCCAGGCTAGCGCTTGCCCTGCTAAGCGCACTGTTCGTGGCGTCAGCTACGGCGCTGGACAGTCTCGACCTGGATCAGTACGAGTACGTCACGGACATCATCGATATCCAGACCGGCCAGCTCACCGACACGATCGAGGTCAAAGTCAGGTTCATCAACGGCGATGAAGGTGGCGCCGGGAGGCAGCTCATCCTGAAAGGCGGCGCCTCTTTCCCGATCCAGGTGATCGACGTGACCGGCGACTACGAAGGTGAGTGGTACGAGATCGCCCTTTCAGAGCCGACCCCCTTAGACGATGAAGGGGTGACCTTGGTGCGCAGCATCTTCCCGAACGGCGCGGACTGCGTCATAGAACCCGGCAGCCCGCCATGCGAGTACGAGGTCGCCGTGACCCTCAAGCTGGAACTGCTCACTGACACGGTGCTCGCTGCGGAAGGGCGGCACACCCTCACATTCGAGCTGACAACCGGTGAGAGCCCAGTCACTATCGACTTCTCCGACTTCTTCGCCGAAGACGGCAACGTGATCGAGATCGACTTCAGTGACTTCTTCGAATCCCTCGGGCACGCCATCACCCTCGACTCTGAGGAGTACCTCAACGACCTCGAAGGAGAAGGGCCATGAGTCGACACTGGTCAGAGTCCCATAGGAGGACAGACTCCGAGGCTCCGAGGCGCACGGCTGCGCAGTATCAAAGCCTGGGTCGCGTGGCGACCATCCTGGCCTTGATGACGCTCTCGCTCGCAGGCTGCATGAGGCCCTCCTTGAACGCGAGGCCAGTCTCCATCAAGATCGATGGCCCCCACACCGCAGGGGCTGTCCACGCGCTAGGAGCGCACGAGCTTCCGTACGTCTCCGCGTACGTGCTCTCGTGCCTGGACGACGACTGTGAAGACTTCGAAGCCATCGGCTTCGATTCCGTGGGGGACGACGAGTCGGTGGTCCGAATGACCGACGTGAGGTGCACCGACAACCTCAGTGAGTGCGAACTGGTCTTCACGCCGACGAGGCAGTCCGTCACGGCCTGGCTCAAAGACGGAACGTACGGATTGATCGCCCACGGTTACAAGGCGACGATGGACGTCCCCGTCGAGTACTGCCTCATAGACGGAACCGTCGTGTTCGAAGTCGGCCTTACCGCCGCTAACGCCGCCAACGCCAGCCTCGGAACCTGCGATGACGTCGTCTACTTCGACTCCGGTTTCCTCGGAGAGGGCGACGGTAGCGCAGTTTACCCGTACAACTCCTTGGACGAGGCCCTGACCGCGGTTCCCGAAGGCGGCACCATCTACGTGCTGCCAGGGGTTCACGAGTTCAACACGAAGATCCTCATCGACAAGCCCGTGACCTTGGCAGGGCTCAGTACTATCAGTCAACCGGAGACCTCGCCGCAGTTCCAACTGTCTGGCGGCCCCGTGGCCATCGAGGCAGACAACGTGACCGTCAGCGGCCTACGCTTGGTAGTCGACCCGGTAGGCGGGCCTGATGCCGCCGTAGAAGCCAGGCCGGGCCTCGCGGGCGGCCCCTTGCTGAACCCTCAACTAAAGGACACCACCATCGTAGCGCGAAAGGATGGCGTGCTGTTCACCGACACCTCGGGCGCCACGCTAGACAACGTGACAGTCTGGAAGCATCCAGACGCCGATGCTGAAGGCTCCGGGATCCTCCTTATCGGCGTACATGACGCCACGATTCGCTCCACGACCGTGGGAGACGCCGACCCGGACCGTCGCTTCACACTAGGGTCCATAGGGCTGGTCACGCATGCCGACGGCGGCATAGATGGCGTCGCCATTGATGCCGCGACGATCCAGGGCCTGGACGGCGGTGGCGCAGCCAAGGGGCGTACGCTTTACCTCGTCGACAACTTCTCCATGCCAATAAGCGGGCTCGCTTTCGAAGGCATGGCCTTCACCGTCAAGGAAGGCCCCGCCGGTTGTGACGGCGGGCGCATCACGGGCACTGCCATCACCGACTACGCCAGGAGCGAGATCGAAGCCATCTCCATCGCCACAACCTGCACCGGCGAGGCCAGCGCTACTGCCATCGTCAGGGCACTGGCCGTCCAGCCAGACGGCAGCCTAGTCGAAGGCACGCACCTGTTCGTTGGCCGCGGGATGTCGATCCAAGCGGCTGTCAACGCCGCCCTCGCTGGCGACACGGTCCACGTCAGACCTGGCACCGAACTCACCAACCTCGTGGTCATCAACAAGGCCATCACCGTATCGGGCGCCAACGGTGACGACCCAGACACGCACCTTGTTCTACCAGCAGCTACCAACACGGCGTTCTCCATCCAAGCAGCCGCCACGCTCACCGACCTGGTAATCGAGGTGCCCGAGAACAGGGCTGCGAACGTCGTAACGATCCAGGCGGACGACGTAACGATCAAGGACAGCGCCTTCTTCGGGCGCTTCGACGCGGGAGAAGAGAACAGTGTCGTCAGCCGGGGGCTCGAGGTCGCTTACGGCAGCGAGAACCTCAACATCACGGGTAACGTCTTCTACGACCTGCGGCAGCCAGCGTACTTCAACGGGAGCGCAGCCGCACGGACCACGGGCACCGTGAGCGGTAACGCAGTCTACGGAACGTTCGGTTGGGTGGTCGCTGGCGCCGAGCTGGTCTTCAAGGGCAACTACTGGAACAAGGCCCGTGACTGGAGCCTCCCCAGCGAGAACAGCAAGTGCGACATCGCGTTGCTTGCTGGCACTCCAAGCTCGCCCTACGATCCGATCGCTGATCTCGTGGCAGCGAACGGCGGCAAGCTCCTCAACCTTGGCCCCGGAGACAACTCCTGCGACCAGAGGGATGTTCGCTGACAGGTCCGGTACGCAATCGTTCGGGGAGGTGATCGCTGATCGGAAAGTCCAACTCCAGGTCCTCAGCCTGCCCTCCGGTCAGCCCACCACCGCCGCAGGACGAGGCGGGGAGGACCTTGTCAGCGACCCCGCCTTCACCGTACCGGTACCGCCGCTGAACAGTGGGGGACACGGTCCATGTTGATATCGGACCCGCTCGCCACCGCCGAAGGTGGGTGACGCCCAGACGGCTAACGCCTGCGCCCGACGTCGCCATCGGCCGGGGCTTCAGCCCGCCGACAGCGGCGTCGGCCCAGCCGTCTGGCGGCGCGCTCAGCCGACGGTCACCGAAAGCGGACGGTCGCCGCCAGCCCGAGAAGAGCCCGACGCCCCCGGCCCCCGCTTCAGGGAGCCTGCACGGGCGTGGAGGACCTTGCGTCGCCGGAGCAGCCCCCGCTCCAAGTCACGTACGCGCTAGCCTGGCCGGGACCGGGCAAGTTGCTGGCACGTAATGTACGGCAGAGGCCCGTGAGGCCTGGCGGCGGGTCCACCGACAAGGATTGGCGCGGTAAGCGACCGCATGCCGGCCCTGATCTCGGCAGTTCGCGCCAACACTGACCCATGGCCGGCGCTTGGGCAGGGCAACCAACCATGCCCCTTCGCCGGCACACGGAATGCCGTTGGCGCTACCGTGTTCATGGGGCTCGGACCCGGAGTGGCCGACGTACCTGAACCGTTGACTTCGACGGCCCCGCGCCATGACGCTTCGCGCCAGTGCAAGAGCCGGCCGATGCCGAGCTCTTGCACCGCTGACTGCCCGGGCATGGATAAGCCTCGCCGGTAGAAAGTGGGCAGGGATGGCTAGAGCGAGGCGGGAGCGAGGTTAGCGGTCGCGCGGCGTCGGTCTCAGCGGCGCGGGAGCGTAACGGTGAACGTCGACCCTCTCCCCGGCTGACTGGTGACTGTCAACGCGCCACCCAGGGCGGTAGCGAGCGAGTGGGATAGGGGCAGTCCGAGCGATGCTTCCACGTCAGCGTCCCCGTCGGCGGCGGCGAAGGGGATGAACAGTCGCGGCAACAAGTGGGGCGGGATGCCCGGCCCCTGGTCGGCGACCTGGACATAGACGGCGGCTTCGTCCTGGGTGACGCTGACGATTACGGCTTTGCCCTTCGGGCTGGCCCTGATCGCGTTCGACAACAGGTTGAGGAATACCTGTGTGAGACGTTGGGCGTCCGTCAAGACGGTCAACGGCGCGTCGCCCTCTGGCGGTGCCACGTAGACCGTGACCCCGGCGTCGACCGCTTCCCCCTTGACCATGGCCGCGCAGTCTCTGAGCAGCGTAGCCAGGTCTACAGGCTGCAACGTCAGGGTGAGCTTGCCGGCGGCGGCGTACGCGATCTCGATGGCTTGCGTCAGCACCTTCTGCAGGCGCCGGCCGGACTTAAGTATGTGCTCGACGTTCTTGCGCTGCTCCTGGTCGAGGCTTTCCATCTCGAGTAGCTGCGCGAACCCCAAGATGGCGCTGAGGGGGGTGCGAAGGTCGTGGCTCATGCGCGCGAGGAACGCGTCACGGGTGCGTACCGCGGCCTTAGCGTCCTGTGCGCGCCTCACCAGGTCAACATGGTCGCGGCGCAGCCGCACGTACTCGCTAACCTGACCGAGGAGCGGCACTGCGACGTCCATCAAATCTCGGAGTCTTTCCGCTTCCGCGTGCGGCAGCGCCTCGTCCGCAGATTGCCCGGGCGGCACGGGCCGGACCAGCAGCAGCACGCTCTTGGGCATGTTGCGAGGTTTGAGCCGAGCGTATACGAGCGCGAGGCGGTTCTGGCCCGCGACGTCGCTGAGCACGGCGCTGGAGACGCTAGGTATGTTGTCGTCCTCACCCCAGATCGCAGCGAGGCGCCCTTGGCTGGGCTTGAAGGCCTTCAATGCCGTGGTCGAGAAGCGGCCCTGTGAAACGATGACCTCGAGCTCGGCGGTGTCGGTGAGGCGTAAAACGGCGCCGCCGCCGAAGCCCGTGACGGCGCGCGCGTGGTTGAGCACCTCGCTCAGCGCCGCGTATGGGTCGGGGTCCTCGGAAAGCACCTGCCGGACGAGAGCCGGCAGGTCGAGAGGGAGCCTCTTCATCTAGCAAGTCTCCGTACGAACGGCACCATAGTTGCTGACCACGCTTACCACGGCAAGACCCGTGCATCTAGCTGAGACGGCGGGCATCACGCCACGTCCACGATGCGGCGCGTTACTCGAGCGCAGCACGGTGACGAGGCCCACGCGTTCCACCCCGCGCGATACGGTCCCGCGGTGCGCCCACGCCGCATGAGCACCGGCAGTCAGACGCAGCCACCGTCACAATCCACGTTGAGCCGCTGACCTTGACGGCTGGACCCGCCTCTTGAGAGTCCCGACCCCAGTCACAGGGCTGCTCCGGTCCTCCGCGAGGCATTACATGTAGATACCGGGGGAGAGGAGCGCCCGCCCACTGGCTCCAAGGCATACGTGGTTCGGGGTCCGCAACGGATCGTGTTCCAACTGGCGTCAACTGGGTTCGACTACAACTTCCTCGTCGAGCACCCTGCTGAACGCGGCGACCACCTCCGGGTCGAACTGAGTCCCGGCCCCCCTATCGAGCTCCTTCCTCGCCTCGCCACGCGTGAGCGCTTCACGGTACGTCCGCTGGTTCGTCATGGCGTCGTAAGCGTCCGCCACGGAGACGACGCGTACTTCCAGGGGGATCTCCTCGCCTTTAAGCCCTCGTGGGTAACCGCCTCCGTCCCACCACTCGTGGTGCGACGCCGCCACCTCGCGGGCGAGGCAGACGAGACGACCCTCGGCGCCGGTGAGCATGTTCGCGCCGATACGCGCGTGTGAACGCATCACTGCGATGTCTCCGTAGCCGAGCTTTCCGGTTGCGTTGATGACGCTGCGCGGGATCACGAGCTTGCCGAGGTCGTGGGCGCGCGCAGCTGCCTGCAGGGCGCTGCGGGACGACCAGGGGAGGTCCATCGCGGCCGCGGTCCGCGCCGCAAGGTGCGCCACCCTACGCGAGTGCTTGCCGAGCCCGCCGTCCACCTTGTCGATGAGCTTCATGAGCCTGTGAAGCATGGTGGTCTCGGCGTGGGCGGAGCGGTCCGCGGCGACCGCAGGGTCCACGGGGGTAGAGAGAGGGAAGCTCTTCAGCCTGCTCAGCTCCCGGTGGGCGCTGTGCAGCTCCGCGATCACATGCACGGTAGAGAGAAGCTCGTGCCGTTCAGCGGGCAGCGTTAGGAACGCTGACGCACCAGCTTCGAGCGCCGCGGCGCGCAGCCTGAGCGACGGGTATGGGGAGACGGCGATGACGCGGACCGCAGCAGCGCGCGCCTCGAACAGCGAACGCACGGCGTCCAGGTGTACCGTCGACCCTGCACCTACGCCGACCATCACGACACCCGGCGTGACTTCCTCGGCTAGGTCCAGGCGCGGCGTGCTGGGAAGCAGTACGGTGTTCCAGTACCCAGCCTGCCCTAAGAGGTTCAGCACGTCGACCGCCGTGTCCGGCTCCAGGCCGATCAGCTGGATGTTGGTCGCGGGGTGCGTCGCGAACCTGTGTTCACGTTCGCCTGCGCGGCGCATGCCCAATGCTCCGGGGCGCTGATTACTCGGAGTTAACAGCCCGCGCACCCCTGGAAGTTGCGGGGGTGATGCTTTCAACCTCTTAGACCGAAGACGGCCCCGCGTGGGCGGTCAGCGCTTGCGACGCGCAGGCGCTCAGCTGACGAGCAACGTGCGTCGATTCGTCGTCGAAGCGGTTGACGGGGTGGGCGTCGAAGAGCAGCAGGAACCCCATAGCGGTCCCGAAGGCGGCGAGCGGGACGCAGATGCAACGCGGGTCAGTCTCCCCGCCTTGGCCTGTGACGCGAAGCGTCTCGCCCTCGACGGCGACGCCATGAAACGGTCGCGGCAGGCCGCACTCCCATTCCGCCTCGGACCCTTGGTACATGGCCTTGGCGCTCTCTTCATCGAACTTGATGGCGGTCGCCGTGGGGCTCTCGACACCGCAGGCGTAGTGGCCGGCTTCGGTGCGGGTGAACGCCCAACCGCGCGCCGCTCCAGGCACGAGCGTGAGCGCCGACGCGAGCAGCCGCTCGAGCAGTCTGGAGCCTCCCTCTCTGCGGGTCCTCGTGAGAAGTCCGTCCAGCGTTCGCGTGGTTCGTTCGCGGCGTAGGCTGGCGTGGCGCGCTGAGATCACGTCGGTGGCGGCGAGGATGGTCGGTATGACCGTTTCCGGCGGGACGCGGTCGGGTTCGAAGGTGAGCGCGAGGACGGAGCGAACCGCGCCACTGCCTTCGAGCGGTACGAGCAGGGTGTGGTGGCGTGGCAGGCCCGGCAGCAGCGGGTCGTCAGCGACCTCGTGCTCGCCGACGAACATGAGTTGCCGGTCTATTACGACGTCCCGGAGCGGGTACTCGGTCACGGCGGCGGCGCCAGGCGCGCCAGCGAACACATGCTCGGCGTTCTCTCCCCAGGCCGCGACCGGCCGCAGCTGCGGCCCTTGCAGCTCCAGCAGGACCCCGGCGCTGGCCGCTAGGCCCTTCGCGAGAGTCGCGGTGCTCGTTCGGGCGCTCGCGTCGAGGGTCGTCGCGATGTTCAGCCGCGCCGCCAAGAGCGCGAGCAGCGCCGCCTCGCGTTCCCAAGCGCGGCTGGTCAGGTGTGAGCTGACGTAGTCCGCGAAGGAGGTTAGTTCTTCCAGGCTGCCACCGGCCGCGGGACCTTCCAGGGTGACCATCAGCACGGCGGTGACGTCGCCGCGTTCGCGTAGCGGTAGTAGCGCGGTGGCCTCGCCTGCCGAGTAGGGGTCGGGGCGCGGCAGGACCCTGACGCGGCCGGTGCGCAGGCACCAGCGCGCCACCTCGTCGAGCTCGCAGGTCCCGACGCCCCGCGCGGTCTCGCTGGGCCACCATGCTGAGGCGTTGAGGCGCCGATCCAAGATGGCGACGCGATCGGAAACGCCGCGTTTGAGGTGCCGGAGCACCGCTCCCCAGACCTCAAGCCTGTCGGCTTGGATGGGCACATCCAACCTCAGGGCGCTGAGTTGCAGCGTCGATACTAGTGATCGTGTCGCGATCATGGGCTAACTTCCAGGTCCCGTCGGTTCTCGGTGGTCTCGGTGGCGGGCGTGTCCGCCCTCGGCAGTCGCAGCGTGATGAGCGAGCCCCCTTGCGCGGACCTCGACACGCTGATGACCCCGCCTATCGCCAGCGCCAACGCCTCCGCCATGAGCGTCTCTCTCTTCAGGCCGTCAGGGTCGGTGAGGGGACCCTCGTGCCCAAACGTGAAGGACACGTCCGTGTCGGTGACGTTGGCCTCCAGGTTCACGGCGGCGCCGGAGCGGGTGAAGGAGGCGACGATGCCGATCAGGCCGTGAACAACCCGGTGCAGGTGGGCGAGGTCGACGCGGACAACGGGAGCGGTCTCCGCTTCCGCGGTGTCGAGGACGACAACCTGGACGTGGCGGACGCGCTCCTTGAACGCCTCGACGGTGGCGCGCAGGAAGTTCGCAGGATGGAGCGGCCCTTGCTTGGGTCGGGGTAGCTGCGCGTCGGCCTCGGCTTCCAGGTGCGCATGGCTCAGGTAGTGGTCCAAGACGTTCACCGCGTCAAAGATCCTCCGGACGAACTCCTCCTGGTCGCCTTCCAACGGCTGCTGGCTGGCGGATATCAGAGCCGAGCGGACCTCATCGAGGCTCTTAGGCACGATGTTGGAGAGGTGGGTGAACAGCAGCTGGTGCGCCACCTCGGCGTAGCTGTCGAAAGTGATGGCGTCGGTCTCGGCTCGCAAGGCGTTGTGGACGCTCAGCGAGCGGTTGACGTGGGCGAGCATCGGCGCGGCCACCGCCAGAAGCCAACGTAGTCGCTCAAGCGCCAGCGGGTCGAACCCGGAGGCGTCCTCGCCGCCCGAGGCGCGCAAGGCCGCCACGAACACGCGGTCGCGGTTCTTGGGCGCCAGTACGGCGATGGCGAATGACAAGAAGGAACGGGTCCGGGGGTCATTACGTGTGAAGCTGTGCACGCTCGGTTCCTCACCGCCGCCCGCTGAGAGCGCCAACGTAGCGGCGCGTTCGTTGAGGTAGCCGAAGAGGCGCCCGTCCGGGTGCCCACACTCCCCGAGGACGTTCATGTACCCGTCCGGCGCCTCCGTGCAGATGCAGATGTAGTCGGAAGCCACCAGCTCGGCGGCGTGGGCGGCCAGCGACGAGGCGAGCGCCCTGGGGTCCGGGTTGTCCGCCGACGCCTCAGCCAGTAGAGCAGCGACCAGCGCTGGCCCGGCGGAGGCCTCCCAGGCGGCTAGGGCGTCCTTCAACGACTCGCCGAACTTGGGCAATGCGCTGGTGGAGGTGGGGTACTTCACGCGCGGCTCACTCGACCTCTCGGCGCCCGTGGATCTGACCTAGCGCGGTCACCACATCAGGGTCGTAGGCGGCTCCCGAGAGCTTCTCGATCTCGTCCAGGGCTTGGCCGGTCGGAATCGCCTGTTCGCGGTAGCCGTCGCAGCTGCCGTGCAGCAGCGTGTCGAACGCGTCTGCGACCGCCACGATGCGGCCTTCGAGCGGTATCTCCAGGCCCTTCAGCCCCAAGGGGACGCCGGAGCCGTCCCAGCGTTCTTGATGGGTCTGGGCGATCCTCGCCGCCATGTGCATCAGAGGTGAGAAGGCGCCCGAGAGGAACATGCCGCCGATCGCGGTCGGCAGCTCCATCGTTCCGGGTCGACCGTCACCGTCGCCGGTCGCGGACGTGAGCACGCGACCGATGTCGTGAAGCCGCGCGGCGCGCCGCAGATCCTCCACGAACTTGGCGTCGAGGCCCATGACCGTCGCGATGGTGCCGGAGATGCGCGCGACCCGCCAACTGTGCTCGCCCAACGGCCCGTCCAGCTCCTCAACGAAGCTGGCGAGGAGGGAGGCCGTCTCGATCTGCGCTCGCTCGGCGACCCGCGCCAGGGCGCGCACCTCCTCCGCGGCCTCCGCCCAGTGTCGCCGACGCTCGTTGAGGAGCATCTGTTCCCGCACCTGCCGCTCCAGCCGGTGGAGCAGCTCGACGGGATCGAAAGGCTGCTCTATGTACTCGGAGGCGCCGAACTCGAAGGCGCGGCGACGCACCACGTTCTCGGCCGGTGAGCCGAGGGCGACTATGCGGTACCTGTCCTTGGATTCACTCGCCAGGTGACGCAGCGTGGCGAGGTGACTGCCGCCGGGCGCGGCCAGACTGAGTATCAGCACGTGAGGTTCAAGGTCGTTGACGAAACGTGGCAGGTCCGCCGTGCGGGACACGGGCAGCACGTTCTTGAACCCTCCACGCTCGAGGACGCTGGCGAGGAGCTCCGACGCGTCGAAGCTCCGGTCTGCCACCAGAATCCGAGCGTCAGGGAAGCCGGTCCGAGGGTACGACTCCGTGCCTGCTACCGCCATCGTTAGACAGCCTTGCCGCCGAAGGTTACGAGTAGATAACCGGCTCGGAGCGAGCCGCCCCCTCGGCGGTTCACTGGGACCAAGCGACGCTAGCGGGTGTAAGGTGGTGACACGCAGCCCACCGCAGACCGGTGGAAGGATGTACCCGGCCTCGGTGCTGGCGCTGAAGGTCGTGAGGCGTTCCCGTTCGAACGTCCCAGGGGGATGGGATCCGTAACGTGGCGAAGATCTTGCTGGTCGAAGACGACCCCTCTACCCGGATAGCCCTATCTCGGTTCCTATCGCTGCGGGGTCATGAGATGATCGAGGCGGAAGACGGCGAACACGCCCTCCCCCTCGTGCAAGGTGTAGACCTCGTAGTCCTCGACATCATGCTGCCCAACCTGGACGGTTGGCAGATAGCCAGTTACGTGCGCAGCCACCATCCGGACAAGCCGCTGCTCATGCTCACGGCCCTCGGCGCGGTCGAGAACCGGTTGAAAGGGTTCGACCTCGGCGCCGACGACTACATGGTCAAGCCCGTGGACCTGCACGAGCTGGAGGCGCGGCTCCGGGTCGCGTTGCGCCGCAGCGGGCACGAGGACCTGATCGTGCGCGGCAGGCTGGTGCTGAACACGACCAAGAAAGCCGCGTTCCTCGACGGCAAAGACGTGGGCCTGTCGGCTTTGGAGTTCGACGTGCTGCTCACGCTTGCCAGGAGACCTGGGCAGATCCTCTCGCGGGAGAGGCTCATCGACGAAGTCTGGGGGCCGGATTACGGGGGGATAGACCGGACCGTCGACGTGAGAATCGCCAACATCCGCAGGAAGCTCGGCGATGAGAAGGGCGGCTCGAGATACATCGAGACCGTTAGGAACGGCGGGTACAGGTTCCGCATCGACGCCTGACAGGCGCTTACAGGACATGAAGGCGCTCGTCAGGTAGGCGACCTGAGGTCCAGGCTCCTAGCAGGCGCGGTCATCCCCGACGCCACCGCCGAAGCGGCCGCGAACGAGCGTTTCACCGCGCTGCCCACAAAGCGCAGGCCAGAACCAAGGTCCAGAGCAGGTGGAGAGTCAGGGCGAGCTCGCGGCACTCAGACTTCAAAACTCACGCCCCCAACAGGGGCGCACGCCCGGCGCGCGGCGAGTTGGCGTCGAGGCGGCGTTCGCGGCCCCGCGTAGCGCAAAGACCAACCAGGGTCGTCAGCCCCCTCCGGCCGGCAGCCACGCTCGCCACGGTGAGGCCGCCCCCGCCGCCATCAAGACGCCGCGTTGCGACGCTCATCGCAGCCGACGCCGCCTGTCACGTGATCCTGACGCCGTCAACCCCTGATGCTCGAGGCTCTGGACCGAAGAGCGGACCGAGACGCGCCAACCGGCCGCTAGTCCGTGACCGCAGGGGACCTCCTTCCCATGCCTGTCGTTGGGGAAGGGGATACGCTGCCCAAACCATGCAGCTGCTCTTCATCTACGGACCCGTGGCATCGGGCAAGCTGACCGTCGCTCGAATGGTCGCCGAACGCACGGGCCTGCCGCTCTTCCACAACCATCTGGTCGTCGACGCCGTCGCCGCCGTGTTCCCGTTCGGCTCCGAGGAGTTCGTCCGTTTGCGGGAGCGGTTCTGGCTCGATACCATCTCGGCCGCCGCCGCGACCGGGCGGTCTTTGATCTTCACGTTCGCCCCAGAGCCCACCGTCGCGGCCGACCTCCCGGCGCGAGTGATCGAAACGGTCAAAGCGGCGGGCGGCAAGGCGATCCTCGTCGCGTTGGAGGTGAGCCCAGAGGAGCAGGAGCGCCGCCTATGCGACCCTTCACGCGCGGCGTTCGGCAAGCTGCGGTCCGTGGAGACGCTCCGGGAGCTGCGCGACCGGATGGCGGCCTCCATGCTGGCCATGCCTGCGCCCGCGCTGCGCGTGGACACTGAAAAGCTCACGCCAGAACAGGCGGCCGACGGGATCTGCGCGCTGCTTAGTAGGCTGGGTTGACGCGCCGCGACCGAAACCGCCCGGGACCTGCCCACCCACCGCTTACCATCAGCGTGCACCCCAGCACCAGGCGGCCCGGTCCCGAACATCGCCGCCACCGGGACGCTCCAAACCCCGCGGGCGGCGTCGAGCCCCGTCCAGCGCCGGTTGCTTCGTGCGTGCACCGTCGTCAGAGCGCCCCACGCCTGAACAAGAGCGTCCTCAAGCCGCCTTGAATGGGTCGTGGAAGCTCGAGCCTGCCGGTCCGGCGGGACACCAGCGAGGGCGCCCGGGGCTACCCCTGACGGGCGATCTGACTCTGGTACGGCTCCGCGGCGGCGTAGCGACCTTGACGCCATGACGTGCGCGGCTCGGCAGCTGAGGGCCGGCCCGATGACCGCGGTTTCTCAGGGGCCGCTTCGAAGCAAGGGGGACCTGAGCAGGTACGCGAACCGGCGCTAGCTGGGCTGACACGGCGAGGAGCGCCTTAACACCTCAAGACGCCCAGCGACGCTCCGCGTCGAACGGACGTTGACGGTTCGGGATAGAGGCTGACGCGCGGCGTAGCCCCGCCGTCCATCTGATATTCCGGCGCGCCGCGGAGGCGCGACCCGCCGTGTTGTCGCTTCGGAATCGCTGGCGGTGACGTGCTGTACGCGCCCACTGCCCCGCGAGGGGGACATGCTCGATGTCGAGCCTCAAGGGGCCCGCAGCCAGGCCCCTCGAGGTTCAGTCCGCCAGGCGTGGCGCGGTCGCTTCGGCGCCGAAACGCCGACAGCCAGGGAGAACGGCCTATCACGCTGCCGGCTCGCGCCCCGTCTCGACACGACCTCGAGGGGGTGGCCGCCAACTTCTTGGCGGAGAGGACCACACCTCTACGCGGCTCGGCGGCCGAGCCGACTCGCGCGGTTCCCTACGGCCGCGGCATGGCGACCCGCACAGGCGTAAGCGCGTCTAAGCTGTCGTTCCCGTCTCCGCGGATCGACTTATGGCCCCAGGCCCATACTTGGCCGGTGTTGTCGATAGCGAACAGCGCCAGGTTGGCCGCATCGATGAAGCTAATCCCGACCCCGTCAGGAATGGCCACCTGCGAATGCACGCTCCGAGCCTGGCTGTCTCCGAGGCCGAGCTGGCCCCTGTCACTGTCCCCCCACGTCCAGACCCGGCCATGCTCGTCGAGCGCCGCCGACACGTAGGCACCGGCGGACACCGCGGTGAACTTGACATCCTCACCGTTGATTCCTTCAGGCTTGAACGGCGCGAAGACTTGGTCTTGCTCCCGATTGAGCTGGCCGGCGGTGTTCGCGCCCCAGACCCAGTCGACTCCGCCCACCGACTCCGGATCGCAGGTCGAGCCTCTAGGCATCACGCTGGCCGCAGGGTCGCGGGCTCACGACCAGCCGAGCGTAAGAGCCGTGTTCGTAGCTCCTACCGCGGAGGTCTCAAGGGCTCGCCTCCGAGCGCAGGCGGCAGGGGAATGAGGCTGTGAACCGGTCCCGCTCGCGGGCGTCCTGGGTGGGAGTGTGCCTCACGCCTGAGGCCCCAATAGCGGGGCCCTCCGGCCGCGTCGCCTGATGTGCGTCCGCGGGGTGGGAGCGCCCATCAGCCACTGCGGAAACGCACCGTGCCGCGAGCGACGGCGTGGCGCTCTGTAGCTCTCGGGACGGACGCCGGACCTTCCGCGCAGATGCGGACCGGCGAACCGAAGCTCACTCGTCTCCCTGCGCGGTGCCCGGGCAGTACGGCCCGACGCGGCGCAGGCCGGTCCGCCCCGGCGGTCTGCGTCGTCGCTTCGGCGTCCGACGCTCGGGTGCCCGGCTCTGTGGCGCTTAACGCCCCGCGGCCCGCGACGCGACCGGCCTACCGGAGCGACGGCGCCCAGGCGTCGACGCCGCCAGGGGCACCGGGCGAGCACGGCGCCGACCTTCCACGACCGGCTCGGTACAAGACAAGTACAGTCGATACCAGATACTGACCAGTTCGCGCCGTCGACGGGGCCCTGCCGCACGGTCCCTCTTGGGGCCCGCCGCCTCGAGCCTCGAGCGTGAAGCGCTACGCTCGCCAGAGGGCATCGGCGCTCCGCGGGGCAGCCGGGCCGACGCCGCACTCGACGCGTCGCAACGCTGTAGCCGAAGCGCTGGGCGCGTCCCGGACCACCAGGCGCACACCCATGCAACCGATCGAGGCCCGTAAAGACCCGTCGCAGGAGCCTCGAAGCCAGTCGTGGGAAGACCGCTCGGGCACGGCGGCCGGCGCACGGCACCAAGCGCCAAAGACCGTCCCGGTGGGCGCTTCCCGGGCGATACGCGGTGAGCCCTAACCTGCTGACCGTCGACCACGGCGCGAGCCAGGGCGACGCCCCGCCTCATTCGCGGCGACCGCCGCTTCCCATCTCGTTCTCACCTGGCGCCCCGCCCCAGCGAGGACCATAGCCTCAGCATGAACCTGATTGGGGCCAAGCCAGCATCGAAGGGGACGCCCGAACGCGCTACGGTCCTGAGGGGTGGTGATGCCGGGGCCGGCGACGACCGGGCGCCGCGACCGCCTCCCGAGCGGCGAACGACTGCTCGCGCCCGTGGCCGCCGGTGACGGTCCCGCGGTCGCGGCCGTTCACGGCAGAGCCCCACCGCGCTCGGCGGCAGCCGAGCCCGAGGCGGTGAAGGCCCGACCTGAGGCGCGGAAGCCCCGGACCGGTTCCGGCGCGCGACAGGGACATGGAGGGGGAGGGGACGGATGCCGCTGAGACCACCCTACGGGGTCCTGGAACACTTCCTCGTAAGGGGCGGCATCCTCGCCAGGGACCCGGAAGGCGCTTGGCGCGTCATACATAAGGGGCCCCACCAAATCCTGGTAACGCCGGTGCGTGAAGCTTGGCAGGTGGCGCTGAACTCGCTCACCCGCGACGGTCTCCTAGAACCCAATCCGTCGGCGGCCTTCACCGGCCGCGGCCCAGCCGCACGCGTCACCGTCCACGACCTGACCACGGACGCCGTCTACGTCTTCGCGGACAGCCTGAGGATGCCCCACGCCTTCATCCGGAAGGAGATCCGGGACGACCGCGGAGCCTACACGACCTCGCAAGCAGCCGACTTCCACGAACTGCGACGCGCCGTGCGCCACGCCACGGGAGCCGACCTGACGGCCGCCCTCAACAGCCTCCTACGCGGACCGGAGGCGTCGACCCCCAGCCGCGCCACGAGACCGGCGCAGCCTCCGCTCCTCGAAACCCCCGACCCGGGTGGGCGACCCCTGGAACTTCCCGACGACGTGACGGCGACGCTAGCGGACCTCGGCCTTCTCGCGCCCGCCGCGGAGCCGTCCGGGGGCGCGCTGCGGCTCTCACCCGACGGGAGGTCTCTAGTGAGCGACCTCGTGCGCGGCGTCTTCGACCCTGGCGACGTGCGGTTGAGTCGCAGGAACTTCGATGAGCGCGTGGACCTCATCGGTGAAGGTATCGACTACCACCCTTACGACCCCGGCTGCGACGACCGCCGCTGACCGCGAACCCGCGGCGGGTCGCCAGGCAAGCCGATTAGCCGCACCCCGAGACGGGATGAAACCGCCTGGCGCGGACCGAGTTTCGGCGGGCGCGGACCAGCGCGAGAGCCAAGCGTGAGGCCCGGCCTGCCCCAGGGCAGTAGTCCTCGGCAGGTGGCCCGTGTGCCGAGCGACGCGGCTCGACCGCAGGTACGGCCACCTGACCGAACCAGCTTCGGGACCCCGCGCCCGACCCAGTCACGAGCCCTGAACGGGATGAGCGACGAAGAACGCCGCCCCCAAGCGCCCCTCCTAAGCGCGGAAGTGCGCACCCCGCATACGTAGGTCCGCAGGCAGCTCGCGGCAGGAGCGCGGCTAGCGCTCACTACTGCAGCCGCACGTGGGTTCTCCGCCTGGAGGGCCGGAAGCGGAGCGCCTCGATCGGCTTGAGCCGTGAGCCGCGGCCGGAATGTCGACGATCCTCACGGTTAGCGAGGTTCGCGTGCCTACGCCAGCGGCCGTCGGGTGCAGGCCCCGGGAGCTCCCGCTGTGCTTCCAGGTCCTGTTACGCGCCGGTAACAACCCCTGGATACGTTGAGCCAGTTTCGGCGCTTCGGGCCGCCTGGCGAGGCGAGCTGAGGCGAGCCTCGGGGCACCAAGGGGGAGGTGACGAGAAGGACGCTTCGTGGATTTCACGCCCTACTCCACCTAGGCCACTCGACTTTCTCAGATCTCGATGTAGGAGGAGCAACGTGAAGCGCGTACTACTACTGCTCGCCGCGGCGCTGGTGACGCTGCTGGCGGCATGCAAACCACCGGACCCCGATCCGGGAAACATCCAAGTGAGCGTCTCCCCGAGCAGCGCCACGGTGGTCGTCAAGGACGACGCCGGCGGCGAGCTGAAGCCGAGCGGTGACCTCCTCTGGAGCGGCCTCGTCCCCGGCTTGTACACCGTCGAGGCTAGCGCACCCGGCTACGTGACCGCTGACAAGGCCGTCCACGTGAACTCGGGGAAGACCACCCGCGTCCAACTCACGCTGCAGGAGCAGCCGCCGGCGCCCGCCGGTCCAGGGTCCCTGCACGTGACGCTTCAGGACCGCGACACGGGCGAGCCTGTCGCGGGGACAATAGAAGTGACCGACGCCTCCGGGCAGCAAGTAGTGTCCGGTGAGGACGTGAGCGAGCTCGTGGTGAGCGACCTGCCGGAGGGGACGTACGCCGTCGCGGCCTCCGCGGACGGGTACCTGAACTGGGGTCCGCAGGCCGTCTCCGTGACCGGCGGCAAGGGCAGCGCCCTCGCTGCGCAACTCGCTCGCGTCGGCACGATCGGCGGCAACGCAGGCTCCGTGAACATCGTTCAAGCCGTCGACGCGAACGGCGAAGACTACACGCTGCTGAATGATCTGAGCGGCACCTCGTTCCTAGTGGCCTTGAGCGGAGAACCGGTCGGCGTCGTCGTTGAGGTGCTCGATGACAACGGCGCGCCCCTGTCTGGCGCCCCTGTGACCGTGAACGTGCTCGACGACCTTCTCGGCCGAGTGGCCGTATACCCCGGAAAGGTCGGCACTGCGGCGCCCGGAGCCCTCCTTCAAGGCCTCCACACCGACGCCGCCGGGCGCGCCTACTTCATCCTCGAAGGCAGACTGGACGGCCTCGACCTAGACGGCCTCGACGTGATAGTCGTCGTCAGCGCCACCGGCGATGACAACGTCGCCACCTCCAGCGCGACGAGGTCCGTGTTCCTGCCAGAGTACGCTTACGCGCACACGCACAGACGTGGTGAGGCGGACGAGGAGACCCTCCAGGTCCCGCAGAGGAAGGGCTCCAAGCTTGGGCCGTTCACCGACCGCATCTGGCCCGGCGTGGACAACGCCTACAGGTTCTCGACCACCTTGCTGACGGGAGGCGGCGCGTTCGATGAAGTCAACGCGTTCTTCGTTTACCGCGTCCCGGCCGGCACCGCGGTCGAGTGGCTAGATGACGGCGGCGTTTGCGACTCGAGCCCCGACCTGATCGAGGCGCTCGAACTCGCCGGCCTGTTCAGCCTCCTCGCGGACATGGAAGACGGCTACGCGTGCATCGACGCCGACGGTGCTGGCGGCGTCGGTCTGGAGGTCGACCCGGATTCCGCCCCAATATCAGTCGAGATCAACGTCACCCACATGGCGTTGTTGCCGCTGGGCCTAGACGAGGATAACAACGATGTGGTCGGCGTGATCGAGTTCGGCGGCTACACCGTCGAGAAGACGTGGCTCCCTGACAGCGCCGACGTGCTGCACGTCGACCAGGCGGCCGAGCCCGCCACCGAGCGCGGCGTCGGCACTCTTGAGGACCCGCTGCGCAGCCTCGACGATGCCCACACGCTCATCGAGGAAGGCGGGACCATCTACCTCCACGCCGGCGAGTACGACGGCGGCGCCGACTCGATGATCATCACTGTCAAGGCCGGCGTCACGTACGAAGGTTACGGGAACGCCGATGACGTGCTCGTGAGCGCCCGTGTCCGCGCCGACCACGAAGGTGTGACCTTCAGCAACCTCAAGTTCGAGTTGTCCGACGCCGCGCTCGAGCCCGGTCCAACTCAGGCGGCGATCGAGATCGCCGCTGACGGCGTCATCGTCAAGGACAACATCTTCGTCGGGCCCGGCACCGAAGTGAGGCGACAAGGCGTCACCCTCCAATACTACGTGGACGGCGCCGTCATCACGGGCAACACGTTCACCAACTGGATGACGGGCGTCTACCTCAACCCCGGCAGCGGCCACGAGGTCAGCTACAACACCTTCGACGGCAACTTCGTCGGGATCGGCACCGATCAAGTCGAAGGCCTCCAGGTCACCGGCAACACCTTCTCGGGCAACGAGTACGAGGACCTCGGCCTACACGGGTTAGACCCGGTGATTAGCGGCAACACCTTCGGCGGTCCGCGCGCCATCACCTGGTACGGCGGCGACGAATCGGTAGACGTCAGCGACAACACCTTCGGGAACGTGTACGCCGCGCTCGCGTCCATCGAGGACCTGTTCGACGCCGAAGGCATGCTCTTCCACTGCACCGACGGCGAGGCAGGCTTCCTGCAGCTCCGTGACGAGTCGGTCTTCGTGACTTCGTCGAAGAGCATCCAGGCTGGCATCGACTGCGCCGAGGACGGCTGGACCGTACACGTGGGAGCGGGCGACTACGGGGAGACGCTGGAGATCGACAAGGCCATAGACGTCGTGGCCTACGACGCAACGCTCGACCTCGACGGCGTGCCCAGCGTTGCGGGGAAGCACGTCGCCATCACAGGCGAGGGCGCCACCTTCAGCGGGTTCACCCTCAAGGGCTACCGAGCAGCGAGTGGCGGTGACCCGATCGTCTCCGTCGACGCGGACGAGGTCACGGTCTCCAACCTCACGTTCGTAACGGACGAGATGCCCACGTTCCCGTACGAGATCGTCGTGCACACCGGCCGCCAGGACGTGACCATCGAGGGCAACACCGTCAACCGGGCCAACCTCCACGGCCACCCCGCGATCCATATCGAAGGCGGTAACGCCGGCCTGGTCATCGACTCCAACGAGGTGCGCAACGGCGCGATCGGTGGATACGTCGATGAGGACGCCCCCATCACCGTGAGGAACAACTCGGTGACCGACGCCTACGACGAAGGCTTCTGGTTCGCCGGCGTCGCGAGCATCACCTTCACCGGGAACTCGGTCGAGAACGCCGGCAGCGGCAACGACGGTCGCGCCGACGTGAAGTTCACGGAGATCCCGAGTTCGGTCAACGGCAAGGCTATCGGTGACGGTGAGGAGGCGGCTGTCGAGATCCTCGTCGCCAACCCGGACATCGAGAACGTCGAGATAAGCGGCGAAACCTACCCCGCCGACTGATCACCTAGCCGTCCCTATAGCGGGTTCCCACGCTTGCGTGGGAACCCGCTTCTATCCAGGGAGCGGCCGGGACGCCGTGCGCGTCGTTGGTGCGCCAAGCATCCATGCCCCGCAAACGTCCAACACGGCTGCACTCTGGCGAGAGCGCCCTCGCAGCCGCGGGACCCTTCGAACCCAGCCTCCCCGCCACGAGGGGGTCCACAGGGTTCCTAGCGATGGCTTGTCGCGATGGCGCGTGCCGACAGCCTCGTAGCCGCGCATGTCGCCGCTTGCGCTTTCAGGTGGGAGCGTCCGGTCGAGCTGGCAGGTCGACCAGTCGGGTAGCGCTATCCGGCTCCCAACGAAGAAGCCGTACCTCCGGGTCGACAGGGTGAGCCGTGCCAGACCGATCGTCGACCTATCTGGGGCTACCCACTCAAGCCGAGAGGAGCTAGAGGAACCGCGCCCGTGGCGACGGTAGGGACGCAAGGCACCAGATCACGGGAGCAGCAATCGGCCCCTACCCCTTCACGGTCGGCCACTCGATCGGATAGGTACACGCTGGCCCGTTCAGACGCGACACCTTCTCAGGACCGCCTGCGCTTCACAACAGAACCGGCTCGCGGCTAAGGCATGGAGCGTCCAGGCGCGTACGACGAGCGCCAAGCACTTAGGGAGCCGACGGCCGCGTCGTCCTTAGCGACTGACGGGTCCACTGTTCCGAACGACGCCGGCACGAAGAGCAAGCCGATGTGGTCATCGCGGCTCGCCTGTCCCGGTGACGCAAGCACCCTGGTTCGGTGCCCAGATATGGAGAGGCCCTTCTCGTGCCTCCGACATCCCTGCCTAGGCGCGAGCCTCCACGCCCGTACCGCCCGGGGCCGCTGGCCGGACCTGTCAGGCTGGCATGAACGCGAAGGGATAACACTCGCCATGGCCGCTTGGCGTCTGCTGCGGCCAAGCCGCAGGGTATGACTACCGCCTCGCTAGGCGCGTAACGGACTTTGCGGGGTGGGCGAGAGTCCGCAGGTTGGGGCATCGCACACGCCGGGAAGGCGCGGGTGCCGTAGCACTGGCGTAACAAGCCGACCGTAGCGTTAGGCATGGCGCTTGGGCAAGACGACGACGCCAACCCGCCCCACTACTGGGATACCAGGGACCCCCTGAACGCCCGCTACCGGCCGCGGCACTCCAGCGAGGACCTCCTGGACATCGACTGGGGCTCGGTGCCCTTCGGCACGACGGGCAACGGCCTACCAGATCAGGACTCGGCCACGCTGCGCCAACACCAGCTCGACTGGCAAGGCTACGACGGGCCGGCCTTCCCCTACCCGTACGACGCTGACGACACCAACTATGAGCTGCTCCTGGAGCAGGGCCTACGGGAGATCGAGGAGGTGTCGAGAGCCGAAGGGCAGCTGCAAGCCGCGCTCGCTGCCGGCGTCAACCGCATCGACAGGGCCCTAAGTAGGCCCTCAGCGCAGTACGTCACGTTTCAAGGGTGGCCGGAGTTCCAGTACTCGCGCTCCGCCGCGCCCTTGATCGGCCTGCGCGCAGCCTTGAACTACATGCTCCTCGAGTTGCGCGGCGAGCCGCAATGGTGTCACCTCCACTTGCACATAGAGCACGTGCTGGACCTAGCCCGCGACCGGATCGTGGACATTAATGACCACGGGTCGATGCACCTGGACGTGTACTTGCCGCGCACGCCGCGACATCCCAGACGAGCAGAGGAAGTGACGGGTCGCAAGGCGTTCCCCCGCTGGCTAGAAGCCGTCGGGGCGGCCGCGCGCTGCTATAGAGAGGCGTGCCTGGCCATACTCACCCTCGCGGGCGACGAGAAGGCCCGTCACGGTTTGACCGAGACGTGGGGGGAGAACCTGTTCATCGGCCTCCACCGGTTGCATAGCGATGAGCACCTCAGGTACGAGGGGTCCACGACTGCCGGTCAGCGGCTCGTCGGCGGCTACCTACAACTCCTAGGGATGCAGTACGGCTTCTCCGTCGTGCACGGGAGGGCCACTCCGTACCAAGTGGAGCTCATGGTCCTGGACAAGGTTCGGTAGGCCGCACCCGCGCAGAGTCGCTCAGTCGCGCCCTCGTCTCGCGACGTTCGCCGCTCTAGCCCATCAGCCCAAAGTACGCTCGAGCCGGGGGCGGCCGCCGGTCGGTGGAAGTTGCCATTGGCGGGAGCGGGTACCGCCGCGCTTCGCGTGTCGCCTGGCGCCCCGGCCATCGGGGCTCGGTTGTGCCGGGGTACCGTACCGGGCCCAGCCCCGCGGCGTGCCGGCGGACCGTGACGACCATGACGAACCCAAGCGGACGCGAGCCTTGGCCACCAAGAGTCGCGCGGAGCGGCGGGAGCAGGAAGCGCACCTAACGGTAGGCAAGGAACGCTCCGAGCGGGCTCGCGACGTAAAGGCTCGCGGGATACGCGGCGGCGGCCACGACGGCTCGAGCCTCGGCGCGTCGAGCGGTTCACCAGGGGGATGGGCGGTGCCTACTGGACCTGAAGAGAACTGGGCGCGTGGTTGTCAACCCATGGGGCGTTGATAACGCCACCTCGACGCCAGTCACCAATGCCGCGAGGCCGCCATCACAGGGCCGGAAACAACCCGGTAACGAGCCCCGGCTAGCGTTATGCGGGCCCCAATCTGTCCGATGACGCCCCCATGCGCCGCCCGGACTGAGAAGCCACAGGGCTCGCCGGGAGCAGCTACGTACATGCCAGAACGAAACCACCTTTCATCTTCCGTGGCATTGCGCACCATCCGAGCGGCGACCATGCTGGTCGCCCTCATGGCCATCCTGGTCGCTTGCGACCAGGGCGCCGCCGGTCCCCAGGCCACCAGGGCCGTGAACCTGAAGGTCAGGCTCGGGTATGCCGGCGTGCACGCGGCCGCATCAGAGGTACCGCGCGTGGAAGTGCACCTTTTCGGCTGCGAGTCTAGCCCCTGCGCACCCCAGGCTGCGGACGCATCTATCCTCGAGATCGATGAGTCCGGCCGGTTGACCGGCGAGGAGTGCCCAGTCGAGGGCGCAGGCTGCGAAGTGGTCTTCACCCCCCAACAACCTACCCGCACTCTTTGGCTGCCCGACGGCGACTACGCCGTGACCGCTGCCGCCTACCTCGCCGACGGGGACACCCCCGCGTACTGCAGCGAGCCATCCAGTTTCGCCGTCGGCGCGACCGGAGACAACGAAGTCCTCATCGTCATGAGTGACGACTGCTCCGACAACGCACTCAGCAGCGACGCCACCCTCAAGAGCCTGATCGTCAGGGAGGGTGACGACGACCTACTGCTGACCCCGGACTTCGCGGCGGATGTTACACAGTACGAAGCGGTAGCTAGCGCCGACGCTGACTCGGTTACCCTCGTCCTCGCGCCCAACCACGACGCCGCGGCCGTCACCGTTGAAGTCGACGACGAAGAGGTCAACGCCACCGATGGCGAATACAGCATTCCGCTCGTTGAAGGCGACACTGTCATCACGATCATCGTCACGGCCGAAGATGGCGAAAGCACGCTGACGACCCTTCTTACCATCAAGCCTGCCGAGGCGGCGCCAGCGAACTGGTCGGAGACTCTTGGCACGACGTGCGAAGACCAGGTCCTCGACGTCGCGGTGGATAGCATGGGGAACGTCTACGCGGTCGGCTATACCTTCGGTGACCTCGCCGCGGAGTATGCCGGCGATACCTACGTATGTGGGGATCGGGACGGCTTCCTCGCCAAGTTCGACAAGGACGGCAACCGGCTTTGGGTCTACCAGTACGGGACCTCAGCGGACGACAGCGCGAGGCTCGTCCTAGTCGCCGCTGACGATTCCGTCATCGTAGTTGGTGACACCGAGGGAGCCTTGGGGGGCGACGCACTCGGTGTGGGCGCGGATATGTACGTCGCGGCGTTCCCAGTTGGCTTTGACCCTGCTGAGTGGACGGGAGACGTTCTCCCGTGGAGTTGGCAGTTCGGCAGCGAGAGCCCCGATGGGCTCGGGGCGGTCGCGATCGACATGACCGGGTACGTACATATCGCTTACACCGCCGGAACCAAGCAAGGGGGCCCCACGTACGCTACGGCCCTGCCCTGGTACACGGGTGTCAACTCGACCTCTGACACCGAGATTCTTGAATGCCCCGGGTACACGAGCGTACAGGCGATCGTTCCGAAGGGACAGCCGCAGATGCCGGGTGGGCCGCAGGGCGCCGTCATCGCAGGAACCACCACCTCATTCGATGGATCCACTTACGTCACCAGGCCGTTCGTGGCGGAGTTCGAATCGTCTGGACTTGTGCAGGGTGAGCCCAAGTGCTTCGCAGAGGTGGGCAGCTTCGCCCTCAGCGGCATCCACCTGAACGAGGTAGACCAGAGCACTACGCTGACCGGCTACACGGACTCTGCCCCGAGCGGGGGGTACCTGGGCGACACAGTGCCGTTCCGGTGGACCCTCGATGATGGCTTTCCTACGAAGGGCACTATGACCCCCTTAGCGGGAGGCATATTCGTCCCACCAGCGCCTGTGGCCCTGGGTTCAGGAGGTCACGTCGCGTACTTTGGCCTGTATGGGTTGGAGTACCGCCTCAACATCGTCCATGATACGGATGGCTTCCGAGTATCCGACCCGGTCTTCAACTATCTCGACGGTTACAGCGTTGTTGCCGCCAAGATTGTAGGACCGGACACGGTCGCCTACGCGGGTGTCACAGCATTGATTGGCCGATCCGAGGAAGGTTTCGTAGGCGTATACCACTTCTCGGACTGACGCTCTGACGGTTGGCGCTAACAGGCCCGGTTACGCTCTGTGAGCGACCGCTCGCGGGTCCGGCCGCGCGGGCTCGACGGTGTTGCGCCGTCGAGCCCGCGCTTGACCGAAAGCTACAACACTGTGGGGTAAAGGCGAGACGGGCGAGCGGGCAAGGGGAGCGAGACCGTGCCAGCGGAGCCTCGCGTCCGGTAGGGGCTGCACCGGCCCCACGCCCCCGGACCCTGGACGCTGCACTGGACAGGTGCAGCTAGCTAGTAAAAGGCTGGTAACGTGTCGCGGTTACCTTGGGGCGGGTCCTGCGCCTCCGCAGGCGCCTCCGCGCAGCGCCGGGAGTGTGAAGTCACGGGGCTCCAAGGGAGCGACTTCGTAGATGCGTGAACGAGATCCTCTTACAACTATGGCTGCATGGCGTGCCGTGAGAGGGGCGGCCTTGGCGCTCAGTCTCCTCCTCATGCTGGCGGCTTGTGATCAAGGGGCGGTGGCGCCGCAGGCTGCCAGGCCAGTGACGTTGAAGATCAGCTTGGCGCGTACCGGTCTTCATGCCGCTTCGGATGTACCGCGCGTCGAGGTACATGTCTATAGCTGCGACGTTAGCCAGCCTTGCACCACCCAGTCGGACGATGCCGCAATCGTCGAGGTCAGCCCTGGACCCCGTTCTTAGACAGGCTTCCCCTAGTTCCTAAGTGTTACCACGACCCCAGCGGGGCAGGGCCAGAGGCCAAGCCAGCAGGGATTGGAGCCGCTGCTGCGGCATTGGGCGAC
>Ga0180217_1000645_pt1 | contig 50595 bp, 55 predicted proteins | sample eDN3rd37CBELigOP_FD_128521 | JGI IMG/M metagenome (GOLD analysis project Ga0180217, IMG submission 128521) | Enriched Organic Plus compost microbial communities from Emeryville, California, USA - eDNA 3rd pass 37_C BE-Lig OP (version 2) (version 2) ...
CTCTATATAAGGCTCGTTCATCGTGATGTTTCCTATGTTCAAACTTAAATCAAACTCCCCTGATCCGCCTGTACCTATTACCTCACATCCGTACAACGGCTGTTGTAATGGGTTGATAGAAGGATTTGGTCTTACATATAAGAAGAAAGAAGTTACTTCGTATACTTGCGGAGAGTTTATAGAAGTTACTCTAACCCATATTTCTTCCCCATCTGTACCATTATAAGCATCAACATTAGCCAACTCATTCACCCCTGCAACAGCATCATCTTCTGTATTGTGATAAGTCACTTCGTAGCCTAAATTATTATTGTAAACCAATGCTGTTTGAGGAGTAAAATCAAATACCCCGGTATCTCCTTCTCCACAAATAATCAAATCTGGCAATTGTTCTAATTCCAATGAACAGGCTTTCGTCACTACTGTAATTGGCACTACTTTGTCACAATCGTATCTTGTATCAACAATATGAACATAGATAGTTTGCGTGCCATCAGTAATATTAAGTGCATAACTTTCCGGATTAGCAATTTCATTTACTCCGTTTTCTGCATCCTCCTCCGTTTCATGATAAGTAAATTCATAAAACGGATTGTTTGCTAAATCATTTTCTACTACTGTTAAATCATGGGTGTAATTACCGTTATCATCTGCACAGTTACTCACTACACGAGGCTCTCCTGTAACAATAGGAGGGGTTACCGTTGTACAGAAAGATCTTTCATAAGAACAACCATTGTTATTTCTAAGTATTCCGGTAAAGCAGACCTCTCCGAAGATATCCGGGCGAACAGTAACTGTTTGTCCGTTATTTTCTGTATCTATTACCATTTCTTCATTACTCCAATCAATTTCTGTAAGTTCAGGTTGGAATGAAAATTGGTCTGACAAAAGTGCTGGATCTAACTCCATGCTCCACCAAAAGATATAACCATTATCAATAGCTGCCTGATCATGTATTTCTAATGTCCAAGTACCATTAATCGGAGACCCTATAAAATCATCAAAATCATCAATCGGTAAATAATCTCCTGGTATAAACATATTATTAGGCGGATTAGTTCCCCCTATCATCGTAGGTCCATTCGCTAATATCTGAGTAGCATCCATAGTAAAACAATACGTCTCTCCTGTTCCGGGATCCAGCCCCCCATCATCATTAGCCTGACCTATATAAGTACCTCCTCCTCCTCTATCATGAAGCCTTACTTCTGTACCATCGGGTGATATGAGACGTATAGTAAGGTCATTAGAGAACGAGTGTTCCATATTTACACACACATTAATCAATTGACTACCGTCCGTAATTACAGCCTCTTCGTCATAACAATTCAAGGTAAGCGTAGTAGAATATATATTATTATTTCCGTCAGGTAAAAATGTTGTTCCCGTAACCGGCGGCGTACAATCAATAGTGTATTCTTCATACACTTCATCTCCTTCAAATAGCCCGACTACATCAAAAGTATATTCTTCATTGTAACACATTACTTCAGGAATAGTAGAAGTAACCTCCGGCTCACCCGAGACTTGAATTACAGTCCGTACCATATTCGTGTTTCGGCAATTTCTCGGGTCACTGACCACCAAATACGTAATATAAATCCCCGGCTCGTTATAAATATAATTAATTGTTTGTCCTGTCAAAGTTTCTCCATTACCCATATCCCAGGTATAGGTCGCTCCTTGGGAACTTTCAGAAAAAACTGCTGCCCCCACCATGTGAACGGGTTGTCCCATACAAGCTTTGATAATATTATTATCATCAATTACCGGAACAGAGCTTTGCACGGAAGCAACAATAGACTGACAAGGAGCCTGACACTCTACAACTGCTCTCCATCCCGCTGCAGTACCCGTTGAATTAGACACAAAGCGAAAAGTTAAACATCCTGTCGGATTATCTCCTGACGCAATATGTGTCAATGGCAATCCATCTGCTTGCGGTAAATCTTGTGGATAAGTTGCCATTAAATTTGTTGTAGTAATAGAATCACCATCATAAACTTCTAGATAATCTCCTGCAGCTAAACTAAATTCTTCAAAAAATACCTGAATTGCAGCATTATCCTGATCAGGGCAGAAAGTAACTACCTGTACAGCATCATTGGGGTAATCTCCCGTAGCCCCTCCACTATCATAAAAATACCCTTCACACGTGGTATAGGTAGCATTACCTGTCATCAAATAATCCGTTTGAGCATAAGTGATAGCCGAAACCAGCACCATCGCCCAAAACAACATAATTTTCTTCATATTTAAAATTTTGGTCATCTTAAACAAAATATTTCAAAAGCGAAATTTACACAAATTTAAGACAACGTAAAGATTTTTTTGGACTTTTTTTATTCCGAAAGATTCTTTTAACACTTCGAGGTTAATTATTAAGTCACAACAAACCATATCACACGCAAAATAATTATATTTGCAAATCCTAATTTATTTAAAGAAATGAGTCATTCAGATTTGATACACGATGAAATAGGCGATAATCATATTGCAACCAACGAACACACTCCTATCAGAAAAGATGCTTTTGAGCTGTCTGATGAGCAAAAAATAGAACTTATTGAGAAAGATGTCGAACATATTTTGACTGTTTTAGGCATGGATTTGACCGATGACAGCCTGAAAGGAACACCAAAAAGAGTTGCTAAAATGTTTGTCAAAGAAACTTTCGGCGGGTTAAACCCTAAGAAAAAACCTTCTTCATCAACTTTTGACAATAAGTATAAATACGGGGAAATGCTCGTGGAAAAAAACATCGTTGTTTATTCCACCTGCGAACATCATTTGTTGCCGATTGTAGGTCGTGCACACGTGGCTTATATTTCTAAAGGAAAAGTAGTTGGCCTGTCTAAAATGAACCGCATTGTTGATTATTATGCAAAACGCCCGCAGGTACAAGAACGCCTGACGATACAAATTGTCAATGAACTAAAAAGAGTTTTAGGCACCGAGGATGTCGCCTGCATCATTGACGCCAAGCATTTGTGTGTAAATTCCAGAGGAATAAAAGATATTGAAAGCAGCACGGTTACTGCCGAATTCAGCGGGGCATTCAAAAATGAATCTACCCGCCAGGAATTATTAAAATACATTCAGTTAGAAACCAAATTTTAAAGCATGACACGTTACCAGGACAATACATTATATATATACAACTCGCTGAGCGGAAAAAAAGAAGTTTTCACTCCCATCACACCCGGAAAAGTCGGAATGTATGTGTGTGGACCTACCGTATATAATTATGTACACCTTGGTAATTGCCGTACATTCATTTCGTTTGACTTAGCTTTCAGATACCTCAAACATTTGGGTTATCAGGTGCGATATGTCCGTAACATTACCGATGTCGGGCACATGGTTGACGATGCTGATGAAGGCGAAGACAAAATCGCCAAAAAAGCACGATTGGAGCAAATCGAACCGATGGAAGTCGCTCAGAAATACACGATTTATTTCCATAATATTCTCAAGCAGTTCAACAATCTTCCTCCGAGTATCGAACCGACAGCTACCGGTCATATCATTGAGCAAATCAAAATCATTCAGGATATTATCGACAACGGCTATGGTTATGAAGTAAATGGCTCTGTCTATTTCGACATTGAGGCTTTCCGCCAAAATCATCATTACGGTATTTTATCGGGAAGAAATGTGGAAGACATGATGTCTAACACCAGAACGCTGGACGGACAAACAGACAAAAGAAATCCTTTAGATTTTGCTCTATGGAAAAAAGCTGAACCACAGCATATCATGCGTTGGCCTTCGCCTTGGGGCGATGGGTTTCCGGGTTGGCATCTGGAATGTACCGCAATGAGCACCAAGTACTTAGGAAAACATTTCGATATTCACGGAGGCGGAATGGATTTAAAATTTCCGCATCACGAATGTGAAATTGCACAAAGCGAAGCTGCCTGCAATGAAACCCCGGTCAATTACTGGATGCACGCCAATATGCTGACATTGAACGGCAAAAAAATGGCAAAATCTACCGGAAATAATATTTTGCCAGAGGAATTATTCAGCGGGAACAATGATATTTTAAGCAAGGCCTATTCGCCTGCCGTAGTACGTTTTTTCATATTACAAGCTCATTATCGCAGTATCCTGGACTTCTCAGATGATGCGATTGCCGCAGCTGAGAAAGGTTATGAGCGTTTGTTTGAAGCTATTGAATCGTTAGAAAAAATCGAGGCAGGAACATCTTCTACATTTGACGTAAACGAGTGGACAAACAAATGTTACGAAGCGATGAACGACGACTTTAACAGTCCGATTCTGATTGCTCATTTATTTGAAGCGGTAAAATTCATCAATGCCTGCAAAGAAGGAAAAGCCGGTCTTACCCAATCAGATTTGAATTTGTTCACACAAACATTAAAAGCGTTCGTATTTGATGTCTTGGGACTTTTCAAAGAAGATGAATGTGACGATAGCAATGAAACACTGGATAACGTAATGCAGATTCTGATTAATCTCAGAAATGAAGCACGAGCCAACAAAGATTTTCAGCTGTCTGACCAAATCAGAAATCAGCTGGCAGCGTTGGGCATAGAAATCAAAGACGGAAAAGACGGTACTACATATAGTTTGTAACTATTTTGCAAAAAAAGGTTGTCTGAAAAACACTTAATTATGTCTTCCGAACTTGTTTCGGAATCTTAAAACAATGTTTACAGCAATTTGAGAGAAGCTACCCGAGTTTGTGAGTTGTACGAAGTAAAAACGGGTTCAGCTTGGCAATAGAAGACTTATCTGACAACCTTTTTCATTGAATTTTTTATGAGCTTTTTATATGAGTTTATGTTATAAAAGCGGCGACAACAACCGGCAAAGTGCAGCAAAGGCTTTCTTATACCATTTTTGATTTTTCCAGTATTCGACGGTAAACATTTTACTGAGTGCTTTGTCAGCCTCAAACTGTGCGTCGTGAGCCTCGCAAAGTGTTTTGCTTTTCATAATCGCACTATATTCAAAATTTATCAGAAAGCTTCGAATGTCCAAATTCGTTGAACCGACAAACAAAGTTTGTCCGTCAATGGAAATCGTTTTGGCATGTATAAATCCTTTTTGATACATAAATATTTTCACATCTCTTTCTGCCAGACGTTTTAAGAACGACATTGATGCCGATTGCACCACATACGAATCGCCTTGATAAGGCAGCATCAACTCTACTTCCACGCCTTTTGATCTGGCAACAAACAAGGCTGTCCGGAATTCATCAGTCGGAATAAAATAAGGCGTACACAACCTGACCGATTTTTTGGCATTCATGATGCAGTCAATCATTACTTCCATGGTGTAGGGAATGGTTGCTCCGGGCGAACTGAACACATAGGTCATCGGTAAATTACCTAATTCTTCCGAAATATCCGGGAAATATACTTTATCATATTTAAAATCTGTTTCTGACGCCAGCTGCCAATGCAACAAAAACTGCACTTGCAGCACTTTCACGGCATCGCCTTTTATCCGAATGGCAGTATCCCGCCAATACACCTCATTATTGTAATCATTGCTATATTTTTGAGAAAGATTGATTCCACCGGCATAGCCCGTCACACCGTCAATCACAGCGATTTTCCGGTGGTCACGGTAATTGCTATTTGCCAACGAACTGAAACGTACCGGCAGCATAATCTCAAATTCAATCCCTTTGGAACGGAAATAGCTTTGTCTTTTCGCAAACGTTGACGAACCGAAAGCATCGACCAGCAAACGCACCTCAACCCCCTGCCCTGCTTTTTCCACCAATAAATCCATCAACATTTTACCGAAATCATCTTCATCAACAATATAATATTCCAAATGAATATGATGCTGTGCACGGCGGATATCTTCAATCAGTTTAGGAAATTTTTCTTCGCCGTTAATCAGTAATTCTACACGGTTATTAGACGTCGGGAAAGAATTTTTGGTATTGACCAGATACTGAAAAGTTTGTGCCAGCTCGGGGCTTTTTTTCCGGATTTCATCAATCTGAGTAACAAAAAACGGTTTCATCTGTTCCCATGTTGGCCCTAAATCCTTGGCAAACCGCCTTTCGAGTTGATTAAACCGTTTATTTTTCCGGAATTCCTGTCCGAAAAAATAGTACAACACAATACCGACACCCGGCAAAAACGACACAACCATTACCCACGCAATGGCTTTTTCCGGGTTTCTGTTTTCAAACAAAACCGTGAGAATCACAGCGATATACAAAACAGTAACCGGAATATAATACCATTTGGCAATAAAATCGAAAAGTAAAGACCAGTTTTCCATATTAATATACCCTAAATTTAGTATTTTTGTTTAATTAGTATGATGAATTGGTTTAAATTTTTCAGGAAGAAATCCGGAATTTCTTCAGATGCAAAAGATATGAAAAAATTTTTGATTGTAGGCCTCGGCAATCCGGGGGCTGAATATGTGAATACACGTCATAACATTGGATTTAAGGTAGTTGATTTCTTAGCCAACGAAAGCCAAGCTGATTTTCAGACGGTTAAATTAGGTAGCGTTGCCGAAGTGAAGATAAAAGGACGAACGCTTATTCTGCTCAAACCGAATACTTACATGAACCTGTCGGGCAAGGCTGTGAAATATTGGTTGGAAAAGGAAAAAATCCCGATAGAAAATTTATTGATCATTACTGATGATTTGAACCTTCCGTTTGGCACTATACGACTGAAAGCCAAAGGCTCGGACGGCGGACACAATGGACTAAAAAGCATTCAGGCTGTTTTACAAAACACCAATTATCCCCGGTTCAGATTTGGTATTTCAGATGAATTTAAAAAAGGTCAGCAGGTAGATTATGTTTTAGGCGAATGGTCGGGAGAAGAAAAGAAAGTTTTGCCCGAACGCCTGCAAGTATCGGCAGATGCCGTAAAAAGTTTTGCTCTTTCGGGACTCAATAACACTATGAATCAATACAACGGAAAATGATGAAAAAATTACTCCCAATCTTATTCGGATTAGTATTAATCAGCTGTAAATCAATTTATATGCCGTCATGCGAACCGGGCAGAAAATGCACCACCACACGAACAGCCAACAAAGGAATAGAGGTAAAAACCGACAAACTCGGACGCACATATATTAGCGTCGTCAACCGAGCTGACAGCTATCTGATTCGCCATAAATCGGAGCGAATCAATGACGACCCGAGATTGCAGGACGCCGGACACGTCGAAGAAGTTTTTATTGAACTACCATCGGACAAAATGAATGTTACGCTGAAAGATGAACAACTGAGCGAACTAAACATATTTTTTATCCGAAGATGTTTTTGCGGCCCATTAGCAGGAACTTTCCCGATAGAAAAAGGTACGCTGACAATCAACCATAGCAAAGATGCTACCGAAATTGATTTCTATTATACCAAACCGCCAACAAAAGACACCGGTCATCTGAAATTCAGAATTAAATAAAAAACATTTTATATATAAAACATCAAGGCCCTGCGAAATTTAAACCTTGCGGGGTTTATTTTTTTAAAAATAAAAATGTATAATATTTTTTACACAATGTAAAATATTTATTACATTTGTATTGTTGAACTATAAATCAATTGTATTATGAAACGTATCTATTTATTTCCAAACAGACTAAAAATACCGGCATTGGTGATTTTTGTGATTTCTTTAATTTTGATTATTCTGCAACTCGCGGGTATAGAAAAAGAAATCAATACGACGGTCTTTGCTTTTATCAGCGATGGATTTGCTCTTATTTCCAAGAAAGATAACACTTATTTTGGTTTTGTTGAAGAAAACATTTACAACGAAATTTTGGATTGTGCTTTCTTTATCAGCGGTATAATTCTGGCTTTTTCAAAAGAGAAAATTGAAGACGAAATGATAACTTTTATTCGATTAAAGTCATTATTATATACTACATATTTTATCTTCTTTTTATTAATTCTCAGTGAAATTTTCATTTATGGTTTATCATTTTTAAATGTTATCATGGGATTTCTTTATACATTCGTTATTCTGACGAACATTTTTTATTACACCAAATTATATATTTACAAAAAACAATTCAGCTATGAAAACGAAGATTAAAGTATTCCGTGCCATTCACGATATGACACAAGCTGAACTGGCAGAGAAACTGGGTGTAACGCGTCAAACCATTAATGCCATCGAAGCAGGAAAATATGCCCCCTCGGTAGAATTAGCCTTAAAGATGTCAAAGCTTTTTGATGTAACTGTCAATGAAATTTTTCAGTTAGATTAATTTTTTGTATTTTTAATCATCTAAAAAAAGGAAACAATGAAAAAATTTCTGAAATGGTTTCTGATAATTCTGGTCGTAATTACCGGTCTAATCTATATTTTCGACTATGGTTATTTGGTTCGTGCCGTTCGGGTCACTTATTTAACCGGACACAAAACGGCTTTTCTCGAAGATTACACTTATTTTAACAACCGTGAAATCAAAGCCGGAACACCGCAACCGTGGAATGTTTCCAAAGATTACAACAAAGTACTCCCAACCGAAAAGCTTGAACAAACGCATAACGAACTACAAACAACTTCGTTCTTAATCGTTAAAAACGACAGCATCTGGCACGAAAGCTATTACGATATTGGTGCGGCCGACAGCAAAACCAATTCATTTTCAATGGCAAAAAGCATCGTAACATCTGCATTAGGAAAGGCGATTGATTTGGGAATGATTCCGAATTTAGACACAAAAGTAATTGATTATTTACCCGAATTAAAAGGCGAATATGCGAATGAGCTGACCGTAGGCGATTTGGCAAGCATGGCATCGGGACAAAAATGGGACGAAAATTATTACGGACCAACTTCGGTAACGACACAGGCTTATTTCAAAAAAGATTTACGAGAGCTAATGTTGAGCTTGCCGATTGATAACAAACCAGGACAAAAATTTATCTATCAAAGTGGCGACACACAACTTTTGGCAATGGTTTTGGAAAAAGCCACAAAAATGCCGTTGGCAAATTTTGTTTCTAAATATTTCTGGCAACCGATGGGAATGGAAAACGATGCACTTTGGCAGATTGACCACCCAACCGACGGCATCGAAAAAGCCTATTGCTGTATTGCAAGCAATGCCAGAGATTTTGCACGGTTTGGAAAATTGTATCTACAAAACGGAATATGGAACGGACAGCAGATTCTTTCTTCAGAATTTGTTCAAAAATCCATCGAACCGCGATTTGCCGACAGCACGCAGTACGGTTATGGCTGGTGGCTCGAAAACTATAAAAACCAAGCTGTGTACTATATGCGTGGTCATTTGGGGCAATTCGTGATTGTGTTGCCGGAATCGGACATCATCATCGTTCGGCTGGGGCATTTAAAAGGGCTGCAAACAGAAGAAAATCCGCATAGCGAGGATTTATATATTTATATTGACGAGGCACTTGCAATGGTTAATGAATAAATTATGCTGCACAAAACCAACATAGAAAATGTTCTTTTTCTGGACATCGAAACCGTTCCGCTCTACCCTGATTTTGAATCATTGGACAATTACAGCCAAGAATTGTTTGCAGAAAAAACCGCTTACCAGCGAAAAGATGAAATTTCTGCCGAAGAATTTTATGACCGTGCCGGAATATGGGCTGAATTTGGGAAAATAGTATGTATTTCGGTCGGATATTTTTTGAATAAAAATGATGTCCGGCAATTCAGGACGACCTCTTTTTTCGGGGACGAAAAGAAAATTTTACAGGATTTTTCTAATCTACTGCACAATCATTTTTCCTCGCCCGCCATACAACTCTGCGGACACAACATCAAAGAATTTGATTTGCCTTTCATTGCCCGCCGAATGATTATCAATCGTTTACCCGTTCCTGACAAAATCAACAATATGGGTAAAAAACCATGGGAAATCAACCATTTAGATACGCTGGAACTTTGGAAATTCGGCGATTACAAACATTATACTTCGCTGAAATTATTGGCTCATATCCTGCAAATTCCTTCCCCAAAAGACGACATCGACGGTAGTCAGGTGGCTAAAGTCTATTACGAAGAAAATGACATTGACCGGATTATTATCTATTGTGAAAAAGATGTGGTTACTGTGGCTCAAATCATTCTGAGATTAAAAAACATGTCTTTGCTAACTGATTCTGAAATAAAATCGGTTTGGATGTTAATTATAAGTTAAATACAGAATTTTATTACTATTCAAAAATTATTTATACAGACATTTGCCTCATGAAAACCTGTCAAATACATATGTCAATTTCTAAGATGTGGAAGCCACGTCCAGGGGATTATTATATGTACTGAGCAATATAAAATATGCATAAACACATGAATCCTCTACCCTTTCGTAGAGGATTTTTTATTTCTTAAAACAATGAAAAACACGACAATCACAAACAATCCGAGAATTTACCCGAAGAATTTAAATGCACGGGTTGGTCTGACACACAATCTGACTGAGCTGGAATACATTATCAGCCATATCGGAAAAGCAACTGCAGAAGAAAAAAACCTTGATTTTCAGATTGAGAATATCAAAATCAGCCCTATTCTAAAAAAAGGAATAAAAACAGAAAAATATTCTGTAATCATTCAGGCAAAAAGTACGGTGCCGTCACTCAGTAATCTAAAAATTTGGTTAGACGAAATAAAAAATCATTGTAATGCTTATCCATCTCTATCGGTAAAACTGGTTATTCATATCAATTATCAGGCTGCAAAAAAATAATTTCGACAGCTGTTTGATTTGTGATTAAGGTTAAGGAAAAAAGAATCAACATAAAACGGTTTGGCTCATAATCATTAAACTTCAAAACCTGTTTTTATTTTTGCCCGGTTTGTGTTACCTTTATCCTCTGACCTCAAAGGTAATTTACCATGAATGAATCTGTTTTATCTGTCCACAACCTGACTGTTTCGGTAAAAGAAAATACCGGCTACAAACCGATTGTAAACCGATGTCATTTTAATTTGTATGAAAATGAAATTCTGGGGATTGTCGGCGAATCCGGTTCCGGAAAATCGGTTACATCATTGGCTGTCATAGGTTTATTACCCAAAGGCATTTTGGAATGTACCGAAGGTTCGATTCATTATCTGGGTAAAGAAATCACTCATTTGTCCGGCAAAGAATGGGAAAATATCAGAGGAAAAGACATTTCGATGATTTTTCAGGAACCGATGAGTTCGCTGAATCCGTCGATGAAATGCGGGAAACAGGTTGCAGAAATTCTGGAAAAACACACCAAGCTGTCCACAACGGACATCAAAAAGGAAGTTATTTCGTTATTTGAAAAAGTTAAACTCCCCCTTCCTGCACAAACTTACAACAAATATCCACATCAGCTGTCGGGCGGACAAAAACAACGCGTGATGATTGCCATGGCGATTGCCTGCAAACCAAAAGTGCTGATTGCCGACGAACCCACAACTGCCTTAGATGTGACAGTTCAAAAGGAAATTATCGCCTTGCTTAAGCAACTGCAACAGGAAACCAAAATGAGCATTTTGTTTATTTCGCACGACTTGGCTTTAATTTCCGAAATCGCCCAAAAAGTCATCGTGATGTATCGCGGAAATATCGTCGAACAAAACACAGTTGAAGAAATATTCAAAAATCCGAAAGAGAATTATACGAAAGCACTCATCGGTTCCAGACCCGGATTGGACGGTAGATTGAAACGGCTGCCTACAATTAAAACTTTTCTGGATAACGATTTTAACCCGGAATTTGTTACGGCAGAACAAAGGAAAAAAGAACACGAAAAAATATACCATTCTGCTCCTTTATTAGAAATTATCAATCTGGAAAAAAGCTATTTCAGCAATGCCGGACTGTTTCGCAAATCGGTTTTTAAAGCGATTGACAACGTTAGTTTCAAGATTTATGAAGGCGAAACCCTCGGACTAGTAGGCGAAAGCGGGTGCGGAAAATCTACTTTGGGTAATGCTATTTTGTTGTTAGACCCACCAACAGCAGGACAAGTGTTTTACCGTGGCACAGACATTACCCGGCTGAAACCGAAGGAAATTAAAAAGCTCCGAAAAGATTTACAAATTATTTTTCAAGACCCATATTCCTCATTGAATCCGCGGATAACCATTGGCAAGGCAATAATGGAACCAATGCAAGTACACGGTTTACACAAAAATGATAAAGAACGTAAGCAAAAAACTATCGAAATTCTGGAAAAAGTAGGTTTATCCGCTGAACATTTTGACCGTTATCCGCATGAATTTTCAGGCGGACAAAGACAACGAATCGGGATTGCCAGAACAGTTGCCGTTAATCCGAAACTGATTATCTGCGACGAGTCGGTATCGGCATTGGATATTTCGGTTCAGGCACAGGTTTTGAATTTATTAAATGATTTGAAAGAACATTTCGGGTTTACCTATATATTTATTTCGCACGATTTGTCGGTGGTAAAATATATGTCTGACGAAGTGATGGTTATGCAAAAAGGGCAAATTGTCGAAAAACAAGAAGCGGACGCCCTGTATGAACGCCCGCAAAATTCTTATACCAAAAAATTGATTGAAGCTATCCCGAAGGGGATATAAACATAATAAAAGTAGATTGACTATACTTTTGTGGTAAGCATTAAACCTAATTTGTTTTACAACTGTTACTATCAATTGTCTAATCTTTTATATTCTGCTTTTCTTGCATTATTAATAGAGTCGACCACCGCCTTTGGTAATTTACCATTCACATACAATGTATCTGGCATCATCATTATAATTTGTTTATTCTTCGGTTGGTAAGCAGGTAGTTGTATCGAATTTTCTACAACTTGAGTTGAAGCAACTGTTGTTTTTTTTGAATTACACCCAGAAAAAACTACTATTACAAAAATTAATTTAAATACTAATTTCATGTTTTTTTATCAAATGTAAAGCCTTTTCTATTATACAAAAACTATTTTTTTGTCAATAAAAATTTAACAATATACAAACCCCCTCCTATCACTGGAATAAATATAGAAAGTAACACCCATAAAAACAAGAGATATGATTTTTCATTTTTCATTATTAGATAAAGAGCTGAAATCATAACAAGTAAATAGACAATCCCCCTACAAAAATATCAACAGGACGTACAATTCCTAAAGAAACCATTAAATAATTTATCATATCTATACATTTTTCTAATCAACAACCATTACAATCACAACAGAAAGCTTGCGTTGAAATACAATAATGACTCCCCCAAATACACTTGGCAGCTATGGTCTTTCATTGCTTATAGCTATTTTCCTGACATTTAAGAAATAATAACTCAAATACATCACAGCCCCAAAAAAAGGAAAAAATAAAATCATCAGTAGCCACAAAAACTTACTTTTACCTTGCTCGTTCTTTAACAATAAAACCAATGATGTTGCTACAAGTAATATATACACCAAAAATAGCAACAACGCTTCTAATGCCGACACTGCAAACATAACCAAGAATGTTTTTTTAATTGCTCAATAATTAATCACAACAAAATGTTTGAGTAGTAATACATAAGTGATTACCCAAACATGCCAAATATACACTTTTTTTTCAAAAACAAATCGCCTCAAAATAGAGGCGATTAATCTAAATCTTATTAAACTTAATTCTCTTACTTTCTTGTAATATATTTTACAATAGTTTTCCTATTTCGGGTAAAAGATTTTTTTTTACATAAAATAATTTTCTTTTTATGGACAAAAGTTATACCGAAAAAATCGACAAGGTATTGAAAAGAATACGTGAAAACAGAAAAACAAAAGGTTATTCACACGACTATATGGCAGCTATGTTGGACATCAGCCCTTCCGCATATAACAAATTGGAAAGAAATGAAACGAACTTATCTTTAGAAAGGTTGTTGGTTATTACGGATATATTAGAACTGCCAATTACAGAAGTTTTAGATATTAAAACCGGAGATACATATAATCAGGATTTAAAAGATAATTCCATTGGACGAGTGGAAAATCTCAACCAGGATAATAAAGATAAAACTGAAAAGATAGAACAACTTTATCAACAGTTGCTTAAAGAAAAAGATGAAACCATCAAAATGCTAAAGGAATTAGTTACCAAAAAGTAAGTTTGTCGAAAAACAAAAAGCGGACGCCCTGTATGAACGTCCACAAAGTTCTTATACCAAAAAATTGATGAAGCTATCTGAAGTGAGTATAATTTTCTTTAAATTGGTAATATTAACTTAACATAAGGTTGAATTGTATATCAGATATTTGCCCCGAATATTTATCTAAACTATGGAAAATTTATATTTAGTGATGTTGATTGTAATGGCTGTTTTAGCTATTATCGACATCGGTGTGGGTGTCAGCAATGATGCAGTTAACTTCCTGAACTCTGCTGTTGGTTCAAAAGCAGCACCTTTTAAGGCTGTTCTGATTGTTGCCTCTGTTGGTATTCTCATCGGGGCATTGTTTTCAAGCGGAATGATGGAAATCGCCCGAAGCGGCATCTTTGTCCCTGCTATGTTCAGCTTTGAAGAAGTCATGATTATCTTCCTGACCGTGATGGTTGCCGACATTATATTACTGGATATTTTCAACTATATCGGTTTTCCAACCTCAACAACAGTTTCTATCGTTTTTGAATTACTTGGTGCATCATTCTGCTTAGCTTTGATTAAAATACTCAGCGACAATGGTTTGTCAGACCAAATTGCAGATTATATCAATACGAGTAAAGTATCAGAAATTGTTATCAGCATTCTTTTATCGGTAGTGTTATCTTTTGCTGTGGGAGCATTGGTGCAATATATTACCCGTATATTTTTCACTTTCAGTGCCGACGAACGAATTAAAAAAGCTGGTGCTGTTTTCGGCGGAATCGCAATTACCGCTATCACTTTCTTTATATTAATTAAAGGAATGAAAAATTTATCTTTTGTTCCCGAAAATGCCAATATATGGATTAAATCACACCAGTTGCTCATCATCGGCATCAGTTTGGTCGTATGGACACTTGTTTCACAACTACTAATCAGTGTTTTAAAAGTCAATATATTAAAAGTAATTATTCTCATCGGAACTTTCGCTTTGGCAATGGCATTTGCCGGTAATGATTTGGTTAATTTTATCGGAGTACCGGTTGCAGCTATTCAATCTTATGATTTATTTACAGCGTCTGGTGTCACCGACGGCTCTACCTATATGATGGGTGAACTGGCGAGTAATGAAATCGTTGCACCTTTCTATTACCTATTGATTGCTGGAATCGTGATGACTATCACTTTGTGGACTTCCAAAAAGGCACATCACGTGATGGAAACCGAGCTGAGCCTGAGTAACCAAAACGCTGGTGCTGAGAAATTCAACCCGAACTTTTTATCGAGAATTATTGTTCGCGGATTTGTTTATGTAGGAAAATTGTTCAATGCCGTACTTCCTGCAAGATTACAAATCAGAATCAACAGCCGCTTTGAAAAACCCATCGTGAAAAAAAGCAAGAACAAAGAGCAAGAACATTTCGACATGATTAGAGCTTCAGTGAATCTGATTGTAGCGAGTATTCTTATCTCTATCGGCACATCGATGAAGCTACCTTTATCTACCACTTATGTAACATTTATGGTAGCAATGGGTACTTCTCTTGCTGACCGGGCATGGGACAGAGATAGTGCCGTATTCCGTGTTGCCGGTGTATTTAACGTTATCGGCGGGTGGTTCCTGACCGGATTCTCGGCTTTTATGTTAGCTGCCACAGTAGCGGCAATAATGTTTTTCGGCGGTCAATTCGGTATCATAGCCATGCTCGTGCTACTTGCATTTATCCTTTACCGCAGTAACAAACAATACAAAGAAAAAGCCAAAAACAAAACCCAGACTGATGTGCCGGTTTTTGATGAAGATGATATCGCGTCTATTCAGAAAATCAACCAAAAGAATACGCAGCAAATAGCCAAAATACTCGAAAAAATAAATAACAAACTAGGTAATTCCATATTGGGATTGGAACAGGAAAACAGCAAGTTTTTCATAGATAATAAAAAGGACATCAAAAAGCTAAACAAATCCATTGAAGGGCTTAAATCTAACTTTTATATATTGATGAAAGAAATGGATTCTAATGTAGTGGATTCAAGCAAATTCCTTATCAAATCATACGGAAACCTGCAGAATGTAGTACTTAGTCTGGATTTTATCAATAATGCAGCAAAAGCTCACATAGCGAATAACCACAAAAAATTAAAAAAATCTCAGATTAAAGATTTAGCAAAAATCAGTGTGAGCCTTTCCGAATTACTGTCCGCTGCGAGAGAGTTCTTCCTGAATGCCGACATGGAACAAATAGAAAAAGTCAATGAGCTGTGCGAGAAATCCCGTGAAATCATTGATTATTCTATGTCAAGAGAAATCAGCAGAGTAAAGAAAGACAAAACCAGCCAAAAAGCAAACACTCTGTTTATGAGTATTTTACTTGAAACAAATTATATCGTTGACAGAGTAAACAAACTGGTCTCTTCCTACGAATACCATAAATAATTAAAAAACTAATATTTACATCAATCCGGTTATGGTTTTAAAACCCTGACCGGATTGTTTTATTATTCAGAAAGTCCTGACCTCCATTTGATAGAAATGAGTATTTTTGTTGGTAATTCTACACACCATCACGTTCACAAAATGAAAGATTTACAGCAAATAAATGAATTTAAAACGTCTCCCGAATTAGTTGAAAAACTACATCAAAACAGTATACGAAAAGAATACGAAGCAGGAAGCGTCATACTCAATGAAAACGCCTCTATTCGTTCCATTCCCATTGTTGTAAAAGGAACATTGAAAGTTATCCGGACTGAAGAAGATGGCAGGGAAATTTTGCTGTATTACATCAAAGCTGGCGAAAGTTGTATTATGTCTTTTCTGGGTGGAATGCACAATGAAACGAGCAAAGTAAAAGCCGAAGTGGAAGAAGATGCTGAAATTCTTTTTCTGCCAATGGATAAGGTTTCGCTCTTTATAAAAGAATATCCTCAATGGCTTGATTATATTTTCCGTTTGTACCACAAGCGTTTTGAAGAATTACTGGAGATTGTAAATGCCATTGCTTTCAAAAAAGTAGATGAACGTTTATTGACACTGCTATACAAAAAACAAGAACTAACAGGAAAAACACTTACCATAACTCATGAACAATTAGCCAATGAATTAGGCACAGCAAGGGTTGTCGTGTCGCGATTATTGAAACAATTAGAAGAAATTGGTAAGGTAAAATTAGGTAGAAATAAAATTACGCTTGTGTAACCAAAGTTGCAAAATGTTTTGTTTGGTAGATCTACTTTTGCCTAAAACATTTTATATGAACAAAGATTTAATTCTTCGTGAAAAATTGGCTCTCGAACGTACAGTTTTAGCAAATCAATCTACATTTCTGGCATTTTTACGTACCTCAATGTATTTTTTGGTTGCAGGTGTGAGTATCAACAATCTCACAACTGTCAAATCAGGAAAAACCATTGAATTGTTATTTATTTTCATTTCGGCGTTCCTGTTAACTTTCGGAGTGATTAATTTCTTCAGACATAAAAAGAAAATTATCAAAAGCGAAAAACATATCGGCGATTACAAATTGAAATATATTGAAGAATAATTTTTTCGTTATGTAACAAAAGTAACTGCACACAAAAAATCAACAACCGAAATTTGTTCTATCAGAATTTTAAAATCAAAAATTATGAAAGTAGAACAGATTTACACAGGGTGTCTGGCACAAGGTGCTTATTACATCACTTCAAACGGCGAAGCAGCAATTATTGACCCATTGCGTGAAACCCAACCTTACATTAAGCGTTTGGAAAAAGATGGAGCAAAGCTGAAATATATTTTTGAAACACATTTCCACGCAGATTTTGTAAGCGGGCATTTGGATTTGAGTAAAAAGACCAATGCTAAAATCGTTTACGGACCAACTGCAAAACCGGAATTTGAGGTGATCGTAGCCGAAGACAATCAGGTTTTTGAATTAGGAAACGTAAAAATCAAAGTGATGCACACGCCCGGACATACATTGGAAAGCTCTTGTTTTTTGTTGATTGACGAAAACGGAAAAGAAACAGCTTTATTCAGTGGAGATACACTTTTTCTTGGAGATGTCGGTCGTCCCGATTTAGCACAGAAAGCAACAAATATGACACAGGAAGAACTGGCAGGTTTGCTTTATGACAGCTTGTACAACAAAATTCTTCCACTGGCAGACGACATTATGGTTTATCCAGCACACGGAGCGGGTTCGGCGTGTGGTAAAAATATGATGAAAGAAACGGTGGATTCTCTGGGTAACCAAAAGAAAATGAATTACGCCCTGAATCAATTGAACAAAGATGCATTTATCAAAGCTGTTACCGACGGATTATTACCACCGCCTGCCTATTTTGGAATGAACGTCTCAATGAACAAATTAGGATACGAAAGTTTTGATGAGGTATTACAAAACGGATTACAGGCATTAAATGCAGACGAATTTGAAACAACCGCAGAAAATTCAGGAGCTTTAATTCTAGATACAAGAAACGATGCAACATTTGCACAAGGATTTATTCCAAAGTCAATTAATATCGGGTTAAACGGGGATTTCGCTCCCTGGGTAGGTGCCATGATTGTAGATGTAAAACAACCTATTTTATTGATTACCGATGTCGGCAAGGAAGAAGAAGCTGTAACCCGGTTGAGCCGCGTAGGTTTTGACAATGTACTGGGGCATTTGGCAGGTGGTTTTGATGCGTGGAAAAACGCCGGAAAAGAAACCGATATCGTAAACCGTATTACGGCAGAACAATTTTCTAATGAAATAAAAATCGGAGAAAACAAAATTATTGATGTTCGCAAAGAAAGCGAGTATGTCGCAGAACACGTGGAAGAAGCCTACAGTAAACCTCTGGCATACATCAATGATTGGGTAAAAGACATTAATCCGCAGGAGCATTTTTATTTGCATTGTGCAGGAGGATACCGCAGTATGATTACAGCAAGTATTTTGCAGGCAAGAGGTTACAGAAACTTTACAGAAATAGAAGGTGGTTTCAATGCGATTGCCAAAACAAATGTTCCTAAAACCGATTTCGTATGTCAAAGCAAAATATTAAACTAATTTTCACAACAATAACACTCATCGTAATGTTTGGAATTTTCAACAATCTGTTTGGACAGAATAAAGATAACGAAGCACTAACGGAAGCCGTCAAAAATGGCTCGTTTATAGTCGATGTACGCACACCGGCAAAATTTGCATCGGGCAGCATCAAAGGAGCGGTAAATATTCCACTGGATAAAATACAAAGCCAACTGGCAAAATTTAAAGGCAAAAAAAACATTGTTGTTTTTTGCCGAAGTGGTGCACGTAGCAGTCAGGCAAAGAGTATTTTAAACCAAAACGGTTTCAGAAATGTTATCAACGGTGGCACGTGGAAAAATGTGCAGAAAGCAATCCTTCAAAATAAATAACACAATATTATAGAATAAAATTAGTTGATAATGGAGAGTTAAAAGCATTACTTTCCATTATCAATTTCAATTCAATAAAAAGAATGAAAAATTATTTTAAAAACTGGAGCTTTATGCGGTTGTTGCGTTTGTCAATGGGTATTTTTGTTATGGTGCAGGGAGTTAAATCAGAGCAATGGCTGTTTGTGATATTAGGTGGATTATTTTCATTGATGCCATTATTAAACATTGGTTGCTGCAGAACTTCGGGCTGTATTACAACTGTTTCAAAAAGCAATAAAAAAATGGAGGATATAACCTATGAAGAAATTAAGTAAAACATATCTATTGTTGATTATCGGAGTGGTTGTCGGTGCAACGGCAGGTTATTTCTACTGGAAATTAGTCGGTTGCAATTCGGGAACTTGTGCCATTACTTCAAATCCAACAAACAGTACGCTTTATGGTGCGGTAATAGGCGGATTATTGTTTTCGATGTTTCAGTCAAAGAAGAAATAATTACAATGTCGGATATTACACCCAACATCAAAATAGTTTTTCTCTTATGTTTTAGTACACGACAAAAAAACACAAACACCTTGTCTTCAAATTATTATTTTTTATATTTTGAAGAATCCGGAGGATTCTAATATTTATAGCGATAATTTAGGATTCGATTATTCGACCCCAGCCGGGGTCGTATGTTTAGGAATATCGTTGTTTCTATAAATATTTGACCTCTCTGAGGTCATACAACTATTAAATTTAATGATTAAAAGATTGATGTTATTAGCGAACTATTTTTTTGTCGTGTACTAAACTCTTATGTAACAAAAGTAACTGTCGGGGACTTCATTTTTGCAGATATTTGCAAATAAAATAAAACTTATCAAAATGACATTTCAGGAAATTATCAATCAGGACAAACCCGTTTTAGTGGATTTTTTTGCAGAATGGTGCGGACCATGCAAAACGATGCAGCCTATTCTGGAAGAATTAAAACAACGCATAGGCGATACTGCCAACATCATCAAAATTGATGTGGACAAAAACCAACAGGTTGCGACTGCCTATAAGGTGCGAAGTGTACCTACTCTTATTATTTTTAGAAATGGAGAAATCCGTTGGAGACAATCCGGCATTTTTCCAGTACACGAATTAGAAAGATTGATTAACGAAAACAAATAAAATCAAAAAAATGATAGAATTTTTAAGAGAACCGTGGCCTTGGTATATCGCAGGTCCATTAATCGGATTAACCGTTCCCGCCTTGCTAATCATAGGCAATAAATCATTCGGCATCAGCTCATCACTGCGTCATATCTGCGCTTCGTGCTTTCCTGCCAACATTCCGTTTTTTAAGTACGATTGGAAAAAAGAAGTATGGAATCTGTTTTTCGTATTCGGAATACTGTTAGGAGGATTTATTGCTATGAGGTTGTTATCCAATCCAAACCCTGTTGAAGTGAATCCGAAACTGGCAGAAGAACTGGCAACTTACGGCATTACAAATTACAACAACCTTGTTCCGGAAGATATTATGAACTGGAAATCATTGTTCACAATGCGAGGATCTTTATTAATGGTTCTCGGAGGATTTTTTGTAGGTTTCGGAACACGCTATGCAGGTGGGTGTACAAGCGGACATGCCATTATGGGATTGTCCAATTTACAGTTTCCGTCGCTGATTGCTACCATTTGTTTTATGATTGGTGGATTTATTATGGCAAATCTGATTTTACCTGTTATTCTCTCTTTGTAGTGGCAATGGAGAGTGAATTTCTAACGGAAACATTTCTCACTATGAACAATTTCAATTTCATCAAGTTTAAATTATAAAAACAAAAAATGGACAATAAAAATATAGAGAACTCTGAAAAAAAATCAACTTTCAATTCTCAATTTTCAACTGATAAAGAGCTTCGTGAATTAGACGCAATGTGCATTAACGAAAGTACATTGGAGCACAAATGGCACCATAATTTGAAATACTTAATCGTAGGTATTTTATTCGGTATTGTGTTTGTAAAAGCTGAAGTCGTAAGCTGGTTCCGCATACAGGAAATGTTTCGTTTTCAATCGTTTCACATGTACGGCATTATCGGGAGTGCCGTTGTTGTCGGTATGATTTCTGTTTTCTTTATTAAGAAATTCAATATCAAAACTATTTATGGCGAACCTATTAAAATTTCACCAAAAACATTCAACAAAGGACAAATCTATGGCGGTTTGATTTTCGGTTTTGGTTGGGCAATGACCGGAGCGTGTCCCGGGCCGCTTTTCGCTCAAATCGGAACGGGAGCAACCGTGATTGCCGTTACCTTGTTGAGTGCCATTGCAGGAACTTGGGTTTATGGTAAATTAAGAGACAAACTGCCTCACTAAAAATATACACTAAAGCCGTAATTCCTATATCTTCCGAATACACATTCTATGAACACCTGACCTCTCCAAGGTTCTTCAATATTCCTTTCTTATCATAAAATGACAATTAGTAAAAAAATATTTCAGACAAATTTGTCTGAAATAAAAATATCTATTAATTTTGACAAAAATTCTAATCGAGATGTTTAAAACGGAAAACGTATTTCGGACAGTCAATGATTTCTTCCGAAAAAAGAAGACAAATGGTAGAATAAAAATTTTTGACTCTATTTCAGATAAAATTATCCGAAATAAATATCTATGGTCTTTACTGCTGTTATTATCCGGCACTACTATGTTCGGGCAAATGCGTCCGAACCCCAGCACCGAGAATTGGGAACTGAGTCCGGGTATTATCGGTACGGTTATGCTCATCTGTATCGTGCTGATTATCGCTATTCTTATTTTGTTTTACCGGTTATCTGAAACACTTGGTAATATCATCAGAAAAAAAGATTACAGAGACAAAACCGTGTTTTCGGAAGAACTGATGACATTAAGCGAACCGGAAATAGACGAAATTCTGGAAAAAAGAAAGAAAGCATTAGGTTATCAGCTTTCCGGAAATGAATTAAGTAACGACTCAGAAGTCGAAGATACCAAAGGACTGATAGCGAAAGTAACGCACAAACGCAATATGCCTTTGGCAGACGAAAAGAAGAAAACAAAAATCAGCCTGGAAACACCGGAAGAGCTGAAAAAAATAGTCATCTGGTATTTGGGTGCATCGATCTTCTGGCTGGTATTCGGTACATTTATCGGGCAATATGTCGGAATGAAATTCGTTTGGCCGGAAATGGACACAACACCATGGCTTTCTTTCGGCAGACTGCGTCCTGTGCACACCAACACCGTTTTTTGGGGCTGGGCATCTATGGCAATGATCGGACTGGGGTATTTTGTTATCGCACGAACTTCCAATACCCGTATTCACAGCTACAAATGGGCATGGACAGGTTGGATACTGATTAACTTGTCGGTATTTTTCGGAAACTTGTCTTTAATGAATGGTATCAACAACGGTGGTGGCGAATATCGGGAGTATATCTGGCCGATTGCCTTATTGTTCGGACTCGGGTTGATTATTACTTTTTTCAACTTCTACAAAACCGTCGCCAACCGGAAAATAGAAGAAATCTATGTATCCAACTGGTATATTCTGGGTGGGTTGGTCTGGACAATAACCCTTGCCGTTATTGGTTATTTACCTAATTTCCAAGATGGTTTGGGCGAAACAGTTATTCAGGGGTATTATATGCACCAGGGTGTAGGTATGTGGTTCATGACCTTTACACTCGGATTGATTTACTATTATTTACCCTCGTCACTAAACAAACCGATTTATTCCTATTCACTGGGGGTACTTGCTTTTTGGACTCAGATGTTGTTTTACACACTGATAGGTACCCACCATTTCGTATTCAGCCCATTACCTTGGTGGTTGCAAACTGTCGCCATAGTCTTTAGTGCCGGAATGTTTATTCCGGTTGTAGCAGGCACCACCAACTTTCTCATGACCATGAAAGGAAGCTGGAGCGAAATATCAAAAAGCTATGTACTCCCCTTTTTCCTTGTAGGCGTAGTATTTTATTTTGTAGGCTCAACACAAGGTAGCTTGCAGGCATTTCGGTTCACAAATTATGTATGGCACTTTACTGATTTTAATGTTGCCCATTCTCACATGACGATGTATGGCATTATTACCTTTATCATGTGGGCGTGTACGTATGCAATACTGCCCAAAATTACCGGAAAAAATCCGAAGCAGTTTTTTGTTGGTGTACATTTCTGGTTGGCATTCATCGGTTTGTTTGCTTACATGATATCACTCATGGCAGGCGGAACCGAAAGAGGACTCAGCTGGATAGAAAGCAAACCATTCATCGATTCGGTAATACTGATGCAACCCTACTGGGTATGGCGAGCTATCGGCGGAAGCCTGATGTTTTTATCACATCTCATATTTGCTTATAACTTCTATGTAATGGTCAAAAAAAGAAAAAATATATCGGCTCAATCAAAAACAGAATCTGTTAATATTTAAAAGAACAAAGAATGATTAATTTTCATAAAAATCACAAAAGTCTGGTTTATACCTCATTCGCTGTATTTTTAGGATTAAGTACGCTTATTGCTATCATTCCTGCATACCAAATGCAGGAAACACAACCTCTGCCCGGCATGTTGCCGATGAGTGAAGAAGTACAAAACGGATTTAACACTTATGTGGCAGAAAACTGTATGGCGTGCCACACCCAACAAGTGAGGAATATAGAAATGGATAAGGTCTGGGGTGACCGCCCCTCAATTCCTTCTGATTATTATTATAGTAAACAGCGAATGGATTTCTGGCGGCAATCACCTTCCATTCTGGGTAGTGAGAGGACAGGTCCTGATTTAACCAATGTCGGAAAACGACAGTCGGGGCAAGAGTGGCATTTACTACATTTGTATAATCCCCGAATTGTGGTAAAAGAATCTGTCATGCCCGGATATCCTTGGTTATTCCGGGAAAAATATGAAAACACTTTATCTGAAAATGATGTGGTGGTTCCGGTTCCAGAGAAATTTTTAAAAGACCCACAGGTAAAAATCGTTGCGTCACAAAAAGCTTTGGATTTGGTCGCCTACCTCATCTCGCTCAAACAAATCGATTTAGGAGAAGAAAATATTACCGCTTTTATCAAAGCCAAAGAACGTCCGCAACCTGCAGACAGCGGTGCAAACGGTTCTTCCAGTCTTCCGGACGGAGCGGTATTATACGCCAATACCTGTGCAGCATGTCATCAGGCAGACGGTAACGGACTTCCCGGAGCGTTCCCACCTCTGGCGGGTAGCGATATTGTGACCGATAGTAGTCCGGAAATGCTTATCAAAATAATACTTCAGGGATATGATGCCCGACCGGAATATGGAGCTATGCCTCCGTTTGCCGATATGTTATCAGACGAAGATATTGCTGCTATTGCCACACACGAAAGAAGTAGCTGGGGCAATAACGCTCCTGCCGTGACACCTGAAGAGGTCAAAAAAATAAGAGATTACATACAAACCTTAAATCAATAATACTATGGGAGCTCAAGAAATCTGGTTACAATCACTCATCACAGACACGCCGCAACAAGGCAGGGAACTCGCTATTATGATGGCACGTAAATCAATCGCAGCTATCCAGACAAACTCTGATACAAGAAAAGAATTAAGAGATAATTATGCCACAGACACGCTCCAGCTGATTCAGTCTGCTGCTGTAATTGCTCAGGAATTTCAAACCATAGCAATGGCTAATAATTTCTGGAAACACACCGAAAAATAAACCAATTCAATCATGAAAAGATATTTGCTGTTTTTTATATTGTTTTTTATCAACCTTCTTACGCCCGTCACAGCTCTGGCATGTGACGTGTGTGAGGAGAATCAGCCCAAAGTGCTGAAAGGAATAACGCATGGCACGGGTCCGCAGGGCAGCACCGATTATATCATTATCTGGGGAGCTGTTATTATCGTAGGGATTACTCTTTTTCTGAGTATCAAATACCTGATTAACCCCAAAGAATCTTCGCCTGACCATGTCAAACATATTATTAAACATTAAATCGACGTTTTATGGAAGATAACAGAATAATCAAAGTATTTCTGGACGATGAACCCAAAGCTTTTGCTGAGTTTACACCTCCTGTAAAATTCATTCTGGATACAACGAAAATCACAGATGGCAAACATACCCTGAAAATTGTTGCCAAATCTACCAATAATGTAGAAGGTATCCGGCTGATTCCTTTTGAAGTCAGAAACGGTCCTTCAATAAGTGTGGTTGGATTAAAGGAAAACGAAGTCATCAACGAGCAGATTCCTATTACTATTAATTCCTACGGAAGTGAACGCAATGATGTGTTCGTGATTACCGGCTCGGAAACGCCAAAAGCCATTCCTACCTGGGTTTGGGCATTATTGATTGCTTTTCTAGGGTTTGCGTTGTTTTACCTTGTCATGTACCTCAAACCTGATTTATACAAATCATTTGTTTAACAACTGAAAAGAAAATCCTGCAATACCGTACTGATTGCTTCTTATACTTTAGTTTACTTAGTTGAAAAATCCCTGGTAATAGTTTATTACCAGGGATTTTTATATAAGTGATATAAACGATATTGCTATTGATCCAACTGCAGCATTTTCAGTGCGGCAACTGCAGCCTCAATGCCTTTGTTACCGTGTTTGCCACCACTACGGTCTATGGATTGCTGTTCGTTGTTATCTGTCAGTACGCAGAAAATGGTTGGTATGTCGTATTTTATATTTAAGTCTTTCACGCCTTGTGTAACGCCTTCGCACACAAACTCAAAGTGCATCGTTTCTCCTTTGATAACGCAACCGATAACGATAACAACATCAACCTTCTGGTTCTCAATCATTTTTTTGGCTCCGTGAATCAATTCAAAACTTCCCGGAACGTTCCATTTAACGATTTTCTCAGGTGCTGCACCACAGTCAACCAAGGTGTCGTATGCTCCCTGGAACAAACCATTGGTTATTTTGTCATTCCATTCAGAAACAACAATCCCAAACCGAAAATCTTTCGCGTTTGGGAGTTGTGTTTTATCGTATTGTGATAAGTTTTTATTTGCTGTTGCCATGGTTTACTTTGCCAATCCAATATAAAAATCAATATCTTGTGCTTGTGGCGAAGAAGTATAATCGTTTTTAATTTCTTCAAAAAGTCTCGACGCTTCTTCTTTTTTACCCAAATCCAACGCTACGATTCCGGCTTTGAATGCAAAACGTGGTGTAGTGTAATCATTTGGATTGTGTTTTGCTGCTTTTTTATAGTATTCCAAAGCCTCTTCTTTTTGTCCTAATTCAGAGAAAGCATCACCGATAGCACCTAAGGCACTAGCTTTTAACACCAAGTCATCAGAATCGAATTTCTCTAAATGTTTGATAGCTTCGGCATATTTTCCTGTGTTCAGATAAATTGTTCCAACGTAGAAATTAGCATTATTTGCTGCATCTGTCCCGGAATAATTCTCGATGATTTTTAAAAACCCTAATTTTCCTTCTCCACCGTTTAACGCCAGATTATACAAAGAATCTGATGCTGTGTTTTGTGCATCGTTATAGTATTGCTGAGCCTGAAACATTTCGTTAGCCGCCTCATCTTCTTTCGGTTGCATCACAAAATTCCAGTAAAGAAGCGAACCCAAAGCAATTGCTACCAACACACCTATTCCAATGAAAATAGGTTTTTGGTTTAAGGTAAACCACGTTCCGATTTTGTTTGCCGTAGAGTCTAATGAATTAAAAACTTCCGCCGTCTGGCTGTTTTTCCCATCTCTGATTACTTGCTCTTCTTCTCTTAGCTCCTTAGACTTTGGTTCTTTATATCCTCTTTTGTTATATGTAGCCATAATCTATAATTATTTTGTGGGGCAAAAATATGATTTTTATTCATATAAAAGGTATATATGTAAATATTTTTATGAAATTTGCATATTCTGTCTATGCTAAAAATCAAGGTGTGTATTTGAATTCACTATCCATTATCAATTATAAGAATTTATCGGATAAGCAATTTAGTTTTTCTAAAAAAGTGAATTGCTTTGTCGGTAATAACGGTATCGGAAAAACCAATATCCTCGATGCGGTTTACAGTCTGGCACACGGCAAAAGTTATTTCAATCCGGTGGCTACGCAGAACATCAGGCACGGAGAAGATTTTTTTATGCTGGACGGAACTTTCAACACCGATGAGCAGACAGAACACATCGTTTACAGCCTGAAAAAAGGACAGAAAAAAACACTGAAACGCAACGGAAAAATCTATGAAAAATTATCTGAACACGTGGGTTTAATTCCAATGGTGATTATCTCACCTGCCGACCAGGATTTGGTGTCGGAAGGTAGCGAAACCCGCCGGCGTTTTCTCGACCATGTTATTGCACAACAGGATAGTTTGTATCTAAAACAGCTTATTCAATACCAGAAAGTGCTGAGCCAACGCAATGCTTTACTGAAATATTTTGCCCTCAACCACACTTTCGACGAAACTACTTTGGATATTTATAATGAACAAATGACCGATTTAGGCACGGCTATCTATGAAAAAAGATGTGTGTTCATCGAAAAGCTCATTCCGATTTTTCAGCATTACCACGCCTTGATTACAGAAAACAAGGAAAAGGTAAACATGCAGTACAGCAGTCATCTTCACGACAAGGATTTCAATATTTTATTGAAGGAAAACATCGGTAAAGACCGGGTTTTGCAATACAGCTCTGTGGGCATACATCGTGATGATTTGATTTTTGAAATCGAAGATTTTCCGCTGAAAAAATACGGCTCGCAAGGTCAGCAAAAATCTTTCCTGATTGCTCTGAAATTAGCTCAGTTTGAATTTATCAAACAACAAAAAGGCGTGTTGCCGATTTTACTTTTTGACGATATTTTTGACAAGCTCGATGCTCATCGTGTTAAACAAATTATTAGTTTGGTTAATGAAAACAGTTTCGGACAATTGTTTATTACCGATACCCATTCCGAACGCACCGAACTGATTGTGGAATCAACTCATTTGGATTACGAAATTTTCAATATTTAATCATGCAGATACAACACCGCATATCTCTGAAACCTTACAATACTTTTGGTATTGATGCTATCGCCCGGAATTTTGTGTTGATTAATCACATCAGCGAACTCATAGACGTGCTCAAAAACTATCCGAAAGAAGATTTGTTTTTCCTCAGTGGTGGCAGTAACATATTGATTACCCAACCCGAAATTGACAAACTGGTCGTAAAATTAAATCTGAAAGGCATTGAAGTGATTGATGAAAATGAAGATTTCGTTTGGGTAAAAAGTGCATCGGGCGAAGTATTACACGATTTCATTCTGTGGTGTCTGGACAATGATTTTGGCGGACTGGAAAATCTTTCGCTCATTCCCGGGCATGTCGGCACCGCACCAATGCAAAACGTCGGGGCTTATGGCATGGAAACCAAAGACGTGATGACTTATTGTACCGCTCTGAATCTTGACACTCTTCAATTAGAAAAATTTGAAAACAAAGCATGTCAATTTGGATACAGAGAAAGTTTTTTCAAACACGAAGGAAAAGGAAAGTTTGTCATTACTGAAGTCGTTTTCAAACTCAGCAAAAGAAATCACACGTTACATACCGATTACGGCGATATCCGCAAAGAACTGGAACGCATGCAAATCAACAACCCGACGATTCAGGACGTAAGCCGGGCAGTTATTGCTATTCGTAGTGCAAAACTTCCCGACCCAAAAGAGCTGGGTAACAGCGGTAGTTTTTTTAAAAATCCGGTGGTGGACCAACTTACTTTTGAAAAATTTATCAACCGACACCCGGAAGCCCCGCATTACATTGTTTCTGAAAACGAAATAAAAATTCCGGCTGGCTGGCTCATTGAGCAATCCGGGCTGAAAGGTTACAGAGAAGGCGATGCCGGTGTGCATCAAAGACAAGCCTTGGTTTTGGTAAATTACGGCAATGCAACCGGGCAAGATATCTGGCGGCTGGCAGAAAAAGTACAGCAAACTGTTTCAGCCAAATTTGGAATTACTATTTATCCGGAAGTGAATATTGTTTAGTTATAATTTTACTTATTTTTGACTGCATTTTTATAAAAATTATGTTTGAGCTACTACTTTATGTATTTATCGCTGTGGTCATAATTCAGTTTTTGTACCACGTATTTTTGTTCAGCCGGCTGGCATTTTACAAACCGCAGAAATTATCGGTCAAAGACGAACCGGTTTCCGTTATCCTATATACCAAAAATCAGGCGGATAAGCTCGGAACGACAATTGACACTTTGCTCAATCAGCAATATCACACCTTTGAAATCGTTGTGATAAACAACGCTTCAACCGACGAAACCTCAGAAATATTAAAAACCTACGCTGAGCATTTTCCGAATATCAATATTGTTGATGTAAAAAACAATGAAACTTTTTGGGGAAGCACAAAATATGCCCTCACACTTGGTATCAAAGCATCAAAATACAACCTTCTGGTTTTTACCGATACCTTGCAAACACTCGTTTCACCTTACTGGCTTACAAACATGGCAGCCAGATTTACCGACAAAAAAAGTCTGGTTATGGGTGTCGAACTGATTAAAAAGGAAAAAGGCTTTTTCAACAAAATCGTCCGATTCAGACATATCAGTAACCAACAATGGAATATCAGCTTGACTAAATCCGGAAAACCAATTGGCATTCCGTTGAATAACGTTGGTTATACAAAAAATATATTCTTTGATAATCAGGGATATATCCGGTTTATGAATTATTTTCAGTACACCCACGAATTATTTTTTTCAGAAACGACAAACAGAACAAACACTGCCGTTTGTTTAGCCAAAGAAGGTTTTTCTTATATTGAGCCACCGGAAAATCGGGCTGAATTTATTCGTCAATCAGTTGAAGAAAGAATAATACACAAAGAATTCGGCTGGGGTTGTAGATTTTTGAAAGGAATATATTCTATAAGTGTTTGGCTGTTTTTCATTTTATTAGTCATTTTACTAATTAATCAACATGAAATATATATTGTTTTGGCATTATTGATTTTCAGGTATGCTTTTTGCTGGTTGATGAACGGTAAAACGTATCGGTATTTCGGCTACAAAGATTTAGTTTGGGGCTATCCTTTCTTTGAATGGATTGATTTATTGACGCAATTAAGAATGAGTGTAGCGAGTATTCTCCATAAACCTTTGATTAAAAAGTGATTATCAGCAACATACAACAAGCCATTGAATTGGCTCAACAAGGCGAACAAAATGCCTACACATTTATCCTCGACCAATACTGGAACGAGGTGTATAGCTATATGCTGAAAAAAACGAAAAACGAAACAGACGCTGAGGATATTACTATTGAAACTTTTTCTAAAGCGTTTGAAAGGTTAAACACCTATAATCCGCAGTATGGTTTCAATACCTGGCTGATTACAATCGCCAAAAACACGCACATTGACCTTGTGCGGAAAAGAAAATCAGAAAAAACGCTGGATATTGATGAAAATGACCTGATTTATACCAATATCATTGACGAAACACCAGGTATCGAAGATCAACTGATTAACGAACAAAACCTCATCACACTAAAAAATTACATCAAGCAACTCAAACCACATTATCAGGAAATCATTCAGTTGCGTTACTTTCAGGAACTGAGCTACAACGAAATTGCGGAAAAACTCCACGAACCGCTGAATAATGTGAAAGTAAAAATACTTCGTGCAAAAAAATTATTGACTGAATTGATTACGAGGAAGTAACGAAATCTAACCACATACTTGTTATTACACACCAACTTGTCATTCCGTAGGAATCCCGTCACAGCATATCAGTAGTTAATTAGCAAAAGGGACTCCTGCGGAGTGACAAACAAGAAGTGATGTTTACATAAACCCAAATTAACCACAAACTTGTCATTCCGTAGGAATCTATTATTTGAAGTATTCATTCCAAAATTCTAAATGCGGATTCGTTTCTCTAATTAAGTTCAACTTCTTTTCTCTTGAAAGATTCTTAATTTCCTTTTCCCGTTCAATCGCAAGCTGAATCCAACCAAATTTTTCATAATAGATTAAAAAATGAGTATTATATCGTGCAGTAAAACTGTTTGGGTTTACTTTATTTTCATGCTGATATAATCGTGACTTTAAATTATTAGTTACGCCAGTATATAAAACCGTTCTGTTTTTGTTTGTTAAAATATAGACGTAAAATGTATAAATTCCTTCGGTATATTCTATCATATCAATGTTTTTTATGTTTATAACCGCTGACATCTATATTGAGACTCCTACGGAGTGACAAACAAGGCGTGATATTTACATAAACCCAATAACCTCCAACTTGTTATCCCGCAAGAATCTTATCACAGAATATCAGTAGTTAATTAGCAAAAGAGACTCCTACGGAGTGACAAACGATACGTGCAAATTTGAAATTTTCAGGATAATCAACTCATTGACTAATTACTCAATTATCTTCTGAACCTCGTCAAAATCGAGTCCGCCGTAATTGCCGGAGCTCATCAGCAATAAAACCGTATTTTCAAAATCCTGAACCACCAGAAAAGATTTAAATTCCTCGGGATTTGTATAAACGATTAAATCTTCACGGTTAAATGCCTGCTCGATTTGGTCCTTGGTAATTTCCTCGAGCTTTTTAATAGCAACTGCGTCCGGCGAATAAAAGACTACCGCTGTATCAGCTGCGTCCAAAGCTCCCTGATATTCCGTTAAGAAATCTGCATTCAGACTCGAATAGGTATGCAATTCCAGACAGGCTGTAAGTTTTTTATCAGGATATTGTTTTTTCACAGCTTCGGTCGTTGCTTTTACCTTGCTTGGCGAATGGGCAAAGTCCTTGTAAGCAACTGCAGTACTGGTTTCAGCGATTTTTTCCAGTCGTTTTGATGCTCCTTTGAATGAAGCAATCGCTTCGTAAAATTCAGCTTCATCAATACCCATGTTCTGGCAAATCCATTTTGCACCTGCCAGGTTGCTTAAATTGTGTTCGCCAAACACCTCAATCGGCATTGATCCATCTTGCGTTTCCAAATAAGTAATTCCGTTTTCAATCGTGTATTCAGGCAACGAATACGGCATTTTCCGGATAGGTTTTTCTGATTCTTCCACGATTTGCTTTACTACCACATCGTTTTCATTATAAACCAAAATACCTCCGTTGGTAATTTTATCAATAAAAATTTTGAATTGTTCTACGTAATTCTCAAAAGTCGGAAATACATTGATATGATCCCAGGCAATTCCACTGATTAAAGCAATATTTGGCTGATACAAATGAAATTTCGGGCGTAAATCTGTTGGCGAAGACAAATATTCATCGCCTTCTATAATGATGAAATCGTTTTCTTTCGTCAAATGAACCATATTGGTAAACCCTTCCAATTGTGCTCCTACCAAAAAATCAACGTTTACATTGTGGTAATTCATCACATGAAGAATCATTGATGTAATCGTTGTTTTTCCGTGCGAACCTCCGATAACAACACGCGTTTTATTTTTGGAATGTTCATAAATAAATTCGGGATAGGAATAGATTTTCAAACCCAATTCCTGAGCTTTCAGCAATTCGGGATTATCAGATTTGGCGTGCATTCCTAGAATAACTGCATCAATATCAGCTGTGATTTTTTCTGGAAACCAGCCCATTGCATCAGGTAACAATCCTTTTGCCTTCAATCGTGATTTTGATGGTTCAAAAATTGCGTCGTCGCTACCTGTAATCGTTTCGCCTTTATCGTGTAATGCCATCGCCAGATTGTGCATCGCACTGCCACCAATAGCTATAAAATGTATCCGCATTGTTTTCGTTTTTCGATAGCCAAAGCTACATTTTTTTTGTGGGAATAGAAAATTGTTAGCCACAGATGCACAGATATAAATTTTGTTCAAATAATAATTTCACGAATATTGAATGCTTTGTATTCAATAAAATCTGTGGAATTTTAATCCATTTTAAACAAAAAAATCATCTGTGTATCTGCGGTAGATTAACAATAGTTTATAAATGAGATATTTGTGTTTTTTGTCGTGTACTAAAAGAATAAAAAAAAAGACTTTGTTTGATGTAATTTCACAATCTACAAAAAACATTTACCTTTGTTTTTTTTAAATCTAATGAAAAAAGACATTCAAATACCTAAAGTAAAAGATGTTTACATTGTTGCGATTCGCGAGTGGAATGATGATTTTATGGAAAATTCATGGTATGCTTATTTGCTGAACGACACCGATGAACAACTGGATTTAGCGATGATTGTTTCACGAGCATACGGAATATTAGATGGTGAAGAACGAAAAACCACTACTTTCCGTCATGCTTTTAAAGAGGTCGCTCCGAAAACAGCTATCAAAATCGAGCTTTTAGAAAACAATGTACTGCAACTCAACAACGAATTTATGCTGTCGTATTTTATCAACGATGAATTGTTTGACAAAAAATTTACGTTTGAAGCCAACAGCATCATAGAAAGTGCTTTAACTGATTTACCCGCTATTCCGAGAACAGGTATTTTTGCCCACTAAAATAATACGATGCTAAATTTTGAGATAAAATCATTTCGTGAGCTTTCTACAACCGAACTATACGAAATACTGCGATTGCGTTCGGAAGTATTTGTTGTAGAACAAACCTGCGTTTATCAGGATATTGACAACAAGGACCAACACGCTATTCACATTTTGGGATATCTTCACAGGGAACTGGTAGCTTATGCACGTATATTCAACAAAAACGATTATTTCAAAAACACTTCAATCGGCAGAGTGATTGTCGCGGAAAAATTTCGGGACAAGAAATTAGGGCATGAGCTTATCAAAACTTCCAAACAAGCTATTGAGGAGCATTTTAATGAAACAACCATCGAAATCTCTGCTCAAGAACACTTGAAAGGTTTCTATGAATCTCATGGGTTTCAATCCATCAGCGAAATCTATCTGGAAGACGGCATTCCACACATCAGAATGTTAGCATCGTCATAAATTATATTTTCGAATGGCTAATAAAAAACCGAAAAAACGCCCTCGCCGTATCAAGAAAAAGACCAGAAAAAAAAGCGGTTTATCCCTGCGTTCTAAAATTATTATTACTTCGTTGATTGTGATTTTCGGGATTACTTTTCACTACCGGAACGGCATCAGGTGGTGGACTATCAGCCAATATGAAAGGTGGTTTAAACATGTTAACGAAGACAAACCCGATGTAAACGACATTCGAAATATCGAGGTAATGAGCAGACACCGTGAATATTTATTTGGCTTTGACGTTTCACATTATCAGGAAAAAATCGATTGGCACAGCATTGACTCGGTGTACCAGCAATTTCCGCTGGATTTTGTTTTTCTTCGGGCAACAATGGGTGTTGATGGTGTAGATAAAAACTATCGGACTGAATGGAAAAAAGCCAAAAGCAGATTACTTGTTCGGGGTGCTTACCATTTTTACCGCCCCGATGAAAACAGCTTGTTGCAAGCTCAAAATTTTATCCGAAATGTGCAACTCGAACCTGGAGACTTGGCTCCGGTGCTGGATATAGAAACCTACCCGACCAATCAATCTGTGGACAGCCTTAAAATAGGATTGCAAAAGTGGCTCGACACTGTAGAAAAGCATTACAACGTTAAGCCAATCATTTACAGCGGCGAACATTTTTACAACGAACTGCTAAAAGACGATTTTTCAGATTATCCGATCTGGATTGCCAATTATAATTTCTTTGTCGAAAACATCAAAGACAACTGGACTTTCTGGCAGTTTACCGACAAAGGTTCGATGCCAGAAATCAGCTCCAGAATAGATTTGAATATTTTCAGGGGCAACCGATATGAACTGAAAAAATATCTGGTGCGGTAAAATCTTGATTAAACCAGCACTTTTCCGGTCATTTCTTCGGGCTGAGGAACGCCTATCATTTTTAATATGGTTGGTGCCACATCTGCCAGAATACCGTCATCTACTTTTTGAATGTCTTTATCAACGACAATAATCGGAACGGGGTTGGTTGTGTGTGCCGTGTTTGGGCTTCCGTCCGGATTTTTCATGGTTTCACAATTACCGTGGTCAGCAATTACGATGATACTGTATCCATTTTCAATCGCCGATTTGGTTACTTTTTGCACACATTTATCTACTGCCTCGCACGCCTTTATGGCAGCTTCCATACTTCCGGTGTGACCTACCATATCGCCATTGGCAAAATTCAAACATACAAAATCTGCTTCTTTTTGGTTTAACGCTTTGACCAGGTTTTCTGTAATATCAAAAGCACTCATTTCGGGTTTGAGATCGTAAGTAGCCACTTTTGGCGATGGGCATAAAATTCGGGATTCACCTTCAAAAGGCACCTCTCTTCCGCCAGAGAAAAAGAAAGTTACATGCGGATATTTTTCTGTTTCAGCAATACGAATTTGTTTTTTATTGTGGTTTTCCAATACTTCTCCCAATGTTTTGGTAAGATTTTCCTTGTCATAAACCACTTTTATACCCTGAAAAGTATCATCATAATTGGTTAATGTTACAAAATACAACGGCAATTTGTGCATGCCAAATTCGGGCATATCCTGTTGGTTTAAAACCTGTGTGAGTTCACGCCCCCGGTCTGTACGGAAATTGAAGAACACCACAACATCGTCTTCTTCTACCAACGCAACCGGAACTTTGTTTTCATTAACCATCACTATCGGTTCTATGAATTCATCAGTAATATCTTTTTCATAACTGCCAAGCACAGCATCTATAATATTTGTAGCAGGATTCCCTTGCCCTTTTACCAGCAAATCATAGGCTTTCTTCACACGCTGCCATCTCCTATCTCTGTCCATCGCATAATACCGACCGACAACACTCGCCAGCTTGCCCACCTCATTATCTTGCATAAACTGTTGTAAATGTTGCAGATGAGTCACTCCGGATTTCGGATCAACATCTCTGCCATCAGTGAAAGCATGCACATACACTTTGTCACAATCATAATATTTGGCAGTTTGCAGTAATCCGAACAAGTGATTGATGTGTGAATGCACTCCACCGTCTGAAAGCAATCCGATGAAATGCACTTTCTTGCCTTTCTGAGCGGCGTATTCAAAAGCATTTTTCAAAACAGGTTCTTCCAACAAAGTATTATTAACAACTGCCATGTTGATTTTCGCCAAATCCTGATAAACAATCCGCCCGGCACCCAGATTCATATGTCCCACCTCAGAGTTTCCCATTTGTCCGTCCGGAAGCCCGACATTCAACCCATCGGTTCTCAAGGTTGCATGCGGATATTGCTTATACAAATCGTCAATAAAAGGCGTGTAGGCATTGTCTATCGCTGAGACTTCGGGGTCGGGCGAGTTACCCCAACCGTCCAAAATCATCAATATTACTTTTTTGTTCATAGTTGCGTTGTGATTTTGTCTTAAAAAGTTTTCAAATTTACCCAAAATAGACGAAATAAGGGTAAAAAATGTTAAACTTTCGGTCTAAATATTATTTTAACACTTGTTTGTCCTTTATAATTTTATATATTTACGCTTGGATTAAAATGAATTAAGAGGAAAAATAATGAAAAAAATAAGCTTTTTATTGGTAGCCAGTATGTTGTGCTTGAGCTCGGTGCATGCAAATAATGGAAATGGCGATGGGAATGGAAATGGTGGAGGAAAAAATAAATCCAGTAAAGTAGTCGGAAAAGATTCAAGAAATAAGAACTCGAAATACTCTTCTAAGGAAGAAAAACAGGAAATAAAAAAATCCAAAGAAATTGCCGCGGTAAAATCACCTGATAATCTAGATAAAACCACAGGATTATCTGCTGTGGATAAAATGATTTTTTCCAATTACATGGATTTGGACGAAATGAATTTTGAAAAACCTGTTTTGGATAGTTACAAACTGGCTTTCAAAGGCTTTCATAAGCTTAAAAAAGAAGGAAAAATCAAAAAAGACATTTTGACTATCATCGATTTTACCCTACCTTCTTCACAAAAAAGAATGTGGGTAATTGATATGACAGAAAATAAAGTTTTATATCAAACCGTTGTATCGCACGGCAAAAATAGTGGTAAAGAATACGCTACACACTTTTCCAATACACCGGAATCTCATCAAAGCAGCTTAGGTTTTTATGCTACTGCCGAAACTTATATGGGCAAACACGGATTGTCTTTACGATTAGACGGCTTGGAAGCCGGTATTAATGACAATGCAAGAATGCGTCATATTGTTATCCACGGTGCAGATTATGCCAGCGAAAAATTGGTTGACGCTCAGGGTTGGCTTGGTAGAAGTTACGGTTGCCCGGCATTACCGATGCACAATTACAAAGAAATCATCAACCTGATTAAAGAAGAAAGTTGCTTACTGATTTTCCACAATGAAAATAGTGATTATAAGAAAAAGTCAGAATATTTCTTTTAAGGAAAAATAAAGTTCAAACCATTAAAAAAACGCTTTCAAAATTTTGAAAGCGTTTTTCATTATACGTAAATCGGTTAATTATCTTTTGCTTATTTCAACAGCAATATTAACATCTGTCCAGGTTTTCCCGAGGTGTAAATCTTTACACAGTTCATGGATACTGTTAAAAGCAGTTTCACCTTTAAAATCATTGATAATATCAATCGTCCCGTTGATTTTTAATGAGTATTCATCAGAGGTGTAGTCAAAATCTTTGGTTGCATTAACGCCGTTCATTGTGATTTCCACCCTTGCTTTACCGTCTGCGAATGAAACAAATGTTCCGTTAATATCGCCGTTAAGCACGCCGAAAAAACCATCTTTCAGCTTTTCATCTCTCAATGGATCTGCTGAATTTACTGAAGAAGTAGTAATATTAAACGTAGCTCCTTCAATATCTTTCAGGATATCTCCAGAATCTTTTGTTCCGGTCAGTTCTATCTTGTCAAAAGTTCCCTCAACCCCAACTTTATCTGGTGTTTTAAAGGCTGTCCAAGTCAGTTTATGTTTATAACCTACATTGGCAACAGTTTCCGTTTCAGGATACAACTCTTCTTTTTGGGTTTTCTTGTCGTTTTTGCATGATGTCAGCGTCATTCCCAACACCAATGCTGCTAAAAAAATTCTTTTCATAATTTAGGTTTTTATTGTTTAGGTATATTATTCAAAATTTCGAGTAAGTATTTCCAGTATTTCTGTACAGAACTAACAGATACTCTTTCGTCAGGCGAATGAGCTCCTTTAATAGTCGGACCAAAAGAAATCATATCCATTTCCGGAAAATGTGAACCTAAAATCCCGCATTCCAAACCAGCATGGCAGGCAACTACTTTAGGTTTTTCGTTATGTTGGTTTTCATAAATCTGCTCAGCAACTTTCAGAATTTCAGATTGTGGATTGGGAGTCCAGCCCGGATATGCTCCGGAAAAATCAACTTCACAACCCATCAGTTCAAACGCCGAGCGAAGTGCATTTGCCAAATCATACTTGGAAGTTTCTACCGATGACCTGGTCAAACACTGAATCAACACTTTCCCGTTTCCTATTTCTACTTTGGCAATATTGTTAGAGGTTTCTACCAAATCATCGAAATCCGGACTCATTTTGTAAACGCCGTTATGGGCAGTATATAACCCGCGGACTACATAAAATTGTGCCATTGGCGGCATCACTTTAGTCGGTAAATCCGATGAGGCTTCTATCAAAATTTCGAGATTAGGCTCTACCGTGGCAAACTCTTGTCTGATTTCATTAACCAACATTTGAATGTCATATTCAAAAGCTTCCTCATACAACTTGGCAATAATGATTTTTGCTACACTTTCACGCGGAATAGCATTACGCAGACTTCCGCCTTTTATTTCAGCAATCTGCAAACCAAAATCTTCAAATCCGTTATACAATAACCGATTCATAATTTTATTAGCATTCCCCAGTCCTTTGTGAATATCCATACCTGAATGACCACCTTGCAGCCCTTTTACAGTAATCGTATAAGCCAGTGAATCTGCCGGAGTTTCTTCTTCGTCATACTCTGCCTCGGCAGTAATATCTACTCCGCCGGCACAACCGATATCAATTTCATCATCTTCTTCCGTGTCCAGGTTTAATAGTATTTTTCCTGATATTAACGAGCCGTCCAACTCCATCGCTCCGGTCATTCCGGTTTCTTCATCAATCGTAAAAAGTGCCTCAATCGCTGGGTGCTTTATTTCTTTAGATGCCAGAATCGCCATGATTGTCGCCACGCCTATTCCGTTATCAGCTCCCAAAGTTGTTCCTTTTGCTTTCACCCAATCGCCATCGATATACATTTCGATTCCCTGGTTCTCAAAATCAAAATCGGTGTCGTTATTTTTTTGGTGCACCATATCCAGATGGGATTGCAACACAACGGTTTTACGGTCTTCCAATCCGGGAGTTGCCGGTTTTTTTATAATTACATTCCCTACTTTGTCTTTGTGTGTTTCGAGCCCTAATTGCTTACCGAAACCGAGCATAAACTCAATTACTTTTTCTTCTTTTTTGGACGGACGCGGTACTGCATTCAAGTCGGCAAAATGATTCCAAAGCTCCTGAGGTTCTAATTCTCTAATTGGTTGATTCATGAAATTATTTGTTTTGTCTGTAAAATTACAAAGTAATCGGATAGTTTTTTCTTAAAAAACGTTAATAGTTCGTATTCCTTGTTCTTTTATATTCGGGAATCAACTATGAATTTTCAAACAATTTCACTAACTTTGTTAGCCAACAATAATACACAAAAATGGCATTAACCACTTCAAACGAACTCCCGTTACTGACCGAAGCACCGGATTTTTATCTTCCGGACACAAACGGAAATCATTGGAAATCTCTGACAGACTGCCGGGGCGAAAAAGGAACATTGGTTATGTTCATCTGCAATCATTGCCCTTATGTGCATCATGTTTTGGACGAAATCATCATGATTGCCAACGACTATCGGGTGCAGGGTATCGGATTTGTTACCATATCCAGCAATGACATTGAAAATTATCCGGCTGATAGTCCGGAAAATATGGCAGAATTTGCTTATGAAAATAATTTTCATTTTCCCTATTTATACGACGAAACGCAAGAAACAGCCAAAGTCTATCAGGCGGCGTGTACACCTGATTTTTATTTGTTCAATGCGTCAAACCGGCTCGTTTATCACGGGCAACTCGACGATTCCCGACCGGGGAACAATATTCCGGTTAGTGGTTCCGACCTGAGAAACGCCATAGATTCAATACTGTACAACCGGACAATCAATCCAAAACAAAAGCCCAGCATCGGTTGTAATATTAAATGGAAAAATAATTAGTTTTTTTAAAATCTTTCATACATTTGCGTACTCAAGTCAACCAAGTTATTTAAAGCTTTGTTAAGCAGTATTTTGAGAATAAAGTTTTGCATGGTTTTTGAGCTATTAAACTAAACAAACAATTCTTGTAATTACTTATGTTACATCAAAAATTCTTCAATCGTTTTGTCATCAGACAAGTGATTTGGGCAGTAGTAATTGCTTACCTCCTCATCTCTCTTTATCTGGTGCTCCTCGAAGGTTTTCACTTCTGGATTTTGATTATTCCCACCGTCTTGTTTATTTTGGCATTCAGAGATGCTTTTCAAACCAAGCATACCCTCAGGAAAAACTACCCGATTATCGGAAGACTGAGATATACTTTTGAATCTATCCGCCCCGAGATGCGGCAATATTTCTTTGAGGGCGAACTGGACGGAAAACCGTTTAACCGCCGCCAACGTTCTATCGTTTACCAAAGAGCGAAAAATGAAAAACAAACCGTTGCATTCGGAATGCAGGACGACCCTAACCGCATCGGTTACGAGTGGGCGTCACACTCTGCCTATCCGAAACATGTGACCGATACCAATTTCAGAGTAACCATCGGAAGCAGCTTGTGCGAACACCCATACAGTGCCAGCATATACAACATCAGTGCGATGAGCTACGGTGCTTTGAGCAAAAAAGCGATTGCAGCCTTGAACAAAGGAGCTAAATTAGGTGGTTTTGCCCACAATACCGGCGAGGGCGGGATTTCGCCTTATCACCGTAACGGAGGAGATTTAATCTGGCAAATCGGTACCGGGTATTTTGGTTGCAGGGACGAAAACGGATTTTTCTCAGATGAACTTTTCAAAGAAAAAGCTACATTTCCGGAAGTAAAAATGATCGAGCTAAAACTCTCTCAGGGTGCAAAACCCGGACACGGAGGATTGCTTCCGGCAGAAAAAAACACGGAAGAAGTAGCAAGCATCAGGCACGTACAACCGTTTACTACCGTACATTCGCCATCGTCACATACTGCTTTTTCTGATGCAACCGGATTGGCACATTTCATCGGAAAATTAAGAACCTTATCGGGCGGAAAACCGATTGGTTTCAAAATTTGTATCGGACGTAAGGACGAATTTATCGATATGGTAAAAGCCATGAAAGAAACCGGTATCCATCCCGATTTTATTACAATTGATGGTGCTGAAGGTGGTACAGGTGCGGCTCCGCTGGAATTTATTGATTACATCGGTATGTCACTCGACGACGCTTTGGTTTTTGCAGGTAAAACCCTGAAAGAATATGGCTTGAGAGAAGAAATCAAACTTATTGCTGCCGGAAAAATCATCTCTGCATTTGATTTGGCAAAAACAATGTCTTTAGGTGCCAATGCCTGTTATAGTGCCAGGGGAATGATGTTTGCACTTGGTTGTATCCAAGCTTTGCAATGCGACAGCGGACACTGCCCGGTTGGTATCGCCACTCAGGACAAACTGCTTTACAAAGGAATGGACGTGACCGACAAATCTGTTCGTGTAGCCACGTTCCATAAAAATACGATGAAAGCATTTGGCGAATTTATCTCGGCATGCGGTTGCGAAACTCCTCAGGATATTAAACCTGAAATTTTCCACAAACGCGTTGAGCACGGAAAAAATCTTTCCTTTGCCGAAATGTATTTTAACTAAGATTCCAATTCGATTCGGACAACATAACCTTCATAGGTTCTCACATTAAAAACTGTTCCGTCTTCGAATAAAATATACTGACCTTTAATGCCTGATATTCTCCCTGAATATTCAGGCATTTTTTCTAAATTCAGACTATTAATTTTCACGGGATATTGCTCAACCGGATATTCCAGCTCATATATTTCGGGTATAGAAACAGAAAAACACGGCTGTACTTCTTCCGGCAACCATGCCTGACATTGCTCTCTCAACTGTATCAAATCAAATTCAACCAGCTGGTTCTGCAACATTTTTCGCCAATTGGTTTTATCGGTAAAATGATTTTTGAGTGCTACTTCGGCAATTCCTGCCAGATACCGGTTCGGGACTTCTGCAATTATAATAGCTTTCGACGCCCCTTGGTCAATCCATCGCGTAGGAATCTGCGGACGGCGGGTTACTCCTACTTTTACATCACTCGAGGTTGCCAGATAAACCACATGCGGCTGCAATTGTACTTTTTTTTCATATACCAAATCACGGTCTTCAATGTCTAAATGAGCTTTGCTCAGCTCCGGACGCATAATCCATTCGCCTGCCTGCGGAATCGCATGGAAACAATCATAGCAAAATCCCTGACGGTAAATTTTTATATTTTCACGATGGCAATTCAAACATTTATATCCTATATGTGTAAATGCCAATTTCTTACCAATCAACTGATTGACATTGATAAAATTTTTCTCTGCACATAAATAATATTGAACCGGATTTAAATATTCCGTACTCATTTTAACCAAAACTTCTTCAAAAACTGTCATGGAATACTAATTTTTATTTTCACAAAGATAATACGAATTATAAGAATGTTTTTTAGTAATTTTAACCCACATTGTAATCAACATCTATGGCACTTGAAATTATCAATACGGTAGCTTCCTGGATACTTAAAAAAAGAATTGGTCAGATAGAACATTTTATGTACAATCCGGACGAAATTCAATACCATTTATTCAGACAATTAATAGATTACAGCAAAAATACCGAAATCGGGAGAAAATATGACTTTGCGTCTATCCGCTCCTATGACGAATTTGCCCGGCGTGTACCGATATTCAGCTACGAAGATTTTGAACCTTATATCGCCCGTGCGAGAAAAGGCGAATCAAATATTTTTTGGCCCGAACCGATTAAATGGTTTGCCAAATCAAGCGGCACGACCAATGCTAAAAGTAAATTTATCCCCGTGAGCAAAGATGCTTTGGAAGGTTGTCATTTCAAAGCAGGAAAAGATATGCTTTCCTTATATCTGAACAATAACGAAAATTCAAAGCTGTTTACCGGAAAAAGCTTTCGGTTGGGTGGAAGTAAAGAACTGTATGAGCAAAACAATACTTATTTTGGCGACTTGTCTGCCATATTGATTGATAACATGCCTTTTTGGGCAGAATTCAGCTCTACGCCCGGCAACAAAGTTTCGCTCATGAGCGAATGGGAATCCAAAATGAAAGCTATCGTCGAAGAAACCAAAAACGTGAATGTGACCAGTCTTGCCGGTGTGCCTTCATGGATGCTGGTTACTTTACAAAGAATCATCGAAGATGCCGGAACTGACAATTTACTCGACATCTGGCCTCATGCCGAAGTATATTTTCACGGAGGTGTCAGCTTTGAGCCATACAGAAATCAGTATAATAACCTGTTTCCGTCCGAAAATTTTAAATACCTCGAAATATACAATGCCTCAGAAGGTTTTTTTGCTTTGCAAGACCAAAATAATTCAGATGAATTATTGCTTATGCTGGATTATGGTATATTTTACGAATTTATTCCTATGGACACGTTCGGTACTGACAGACAAAATACCATACCGTTGTCAGATGTTGAAGTCGGGAAAAATTATGCCGTGGTTATCACAACCAATTCCGGATTGTGGCGTTATTTGATTGGAGATACTGTAAGATTCACATCAACAACACCTTACAGAATAAAAATAACCGGAAGAACAAAACATCACATCAATGTTTTCGGGGAAGAACTGATGATTGAAAATACCGACACCGCTTTATCTAAGACGGCACAAGACTTTGGCGTGGAAATTGTAGATTATACCGTAGCTCCCGTTTTTATGAATGAAAAAGAAAAAGGTGCTCATGAGTGGATAATTGAATTCAGAACCCCACCGGCTGATATTGATGTGTTTTGCAAAGAACTGGATTTGAATTTACAGAAAATCAATTCCGACTATGAAGCCAAGCGATATAACAACATGACACTCAACCAACTAAAACTGAACATTGCCAAAGAACAATTGTTTTTCAGTTGGTTAGAACAACAGGGGAAACTGGGTGGGCAAAACAAAATTCCGCGTTTGTCGAATGACAGAAATTATTTAGAACAACTATTAAAATTAAATCAATAAAAAATTATGAGTGAACAACCAGTAAACATTAATTTCAGATTAGTAAAAATCAATACAGAAGATTTTCAACAGTTTGATAATGAAAAAGAAAACGGAACTTTAGATCTTAATTTTGACTTTCAATTTGGTGTAAATAACGAGAAAAGATTTGTAAAAACGATTTCCAAGTTTAATTTTAAACTGGACAAAGAAGATATTTTGACTATTGCTGTGTCATGCGAATTTGAATTTGAAGACAAAGGCTGGGAACTTTTCAAAAAAGGCGACAAAATTGTTTTGCCAAAAGGCTTGCTGACACAACTGGCAGCATTTGCAATGAATACAACACGAGGTGTACTCCATGCTAAAACCGAAGGACATAAATACAACAAATTAATCATTCCGATGATTAACGGTGAGTTTATCAAGAAAGATTTGGAAATTCCTATCAATGCTCCGCAAGTGAACTAAAACAAAAAACCTCGAAAATCTGATTTCGAGGTTTTTTTATTTACATTAAGAATTGTCTGACGAATCATTTTCATTTTTGTCAGAAATAATACGCATTTCAGTCTGCGGATAAGGAATGGAAATACCTGCTTTATCCAGAGCTTCTTTTATATTTTCTCTGTTCTCGTCATGTACTGCCCAGTAATTTTCTCTGTTGGTCCAAGCTCTTACTGTCAGATTTACGCTACTGTCGGCCAAATCACTGACAAAAACCGCCGGTTCAGGAGTCTTTAAAATTCTCGAATCCTGATTTAAAACACTCAGAATAGTCTGCCTTGCTTCTTTAATATTATCATCATAGCTGATTCCGACAACATATTGCAGTCTTCGCGTTTTGATTTTGGAAAAATTTCTGATGACCGAGTTAGCCAAAGTTCCGTTCGGGCTAAATACCAAAATTCCTGAAGTTGTTCGCAACGAAGTGTACAACAGGTCTATTTTTTCGACAGTTCCGTCGGTTCCGGAATTGTTTTCGATATAATCGCCTACATCAAACGGACGGAACAACAAAATCAGAATTCCACCGGCAAAATTAGACAGCGATCCTTGCAACGATAAGCCAATTGCCAACACCATACCCGATAACGCTCCGAGAATTGCTGTGGTTTTAATTCCTAAATTAGATGCAACAATCAATATCAACAAACTATATAGGATAAATCGCAGTACTGATAGCACAAAACTCCGTACAGTCAGGCTGATATTTCTTGCTTCAAATCTTTTCTTTACAAGTTTTAATGCTAATCGTATCAGAAATATCCCGATAATAAAAATAATGACGACCTTGATTAAATCCGGAATAAAATCTACGATTCTGTCAATAATATTTTGGATAACCAGCTCTGTATGCGTGATATCTTCTCGTATTACGTTTTCTTTCATAATAATAATTTTGGGTTTGTTTGTCATGCAAAAATAAGAAAGTCGAATATTCTAACCTATTTTTTTATATTTTCCCACCATTATTTAACAAAAAAACCCGGATTTATCCGGGTTTGGCAATTTAAAGAAAGAATTTATTCTCTGTCGTATCTGCAACAACCGTGTAAATTGCTGTAATTTTCTTCTGTTGCTTTCACGTTTTTGGTATCGTGTCCGGCTTTCGCAATAGCATTTTCCACTTCCTCCACCGAGGTTTTACGTTCATCAATAATCAATGAAAGCTGTTTGGAATCCACATTCCAATCTGCTGACTTTACGCCTTTGACACCATAAGATGACTTCTCGATACGTTTTTTACACATTTCACAATTACCCTTCACTTCTACCTCGTGCTTGGCATTTTTGTTTTTCTTTTCCTGAGCATGAGCTGAAATCGTAAAAATGCTCATTAATACAATAATTAGATATTTCATTTCTTACTGTTTTTATTATTTAACTTTAAATCGAAGTCCTGCATAATACATTTGTCCGAATATCGGACCGTACGCTATAGTACTATCAAATTCTGTTCCAAAAGGGTCTTCTGCTCCTAATATGACTCTTTCCTGACGATAATTTCCTATATTTTCCCCTCCGAGATAAATCTCAAAACGGTCTGAAAATACTTTTGTAATCTGTGCATTAAAAGTAGAAAAAGCCGGACTATAATCTGCCAGACGATTGGCTTCGCTGTTATCGCCGGTATATGGCAACCGTTGCTTGTCCAACCAGTTCCAGGTAAAATCAAATCTCCAGTGACCTCCTTTTTCGGTTTCGTGTGTAGTGTATTCAAGGTTGGCAAAAAGACGGTTTTTCGCCTGAAGTGGTTTTTGCATCAAACCTTTATCATAAGCCGTCCGTACATCATAATATTTATAAGCCGCTCTCAAGTTCAAATGAGCCACCAAATTATAATTTAACTCCAGCTGGAAAGAGTTTGCATAAGATTTTCCGTCCAGATTATAAAATCCTACTTCTCGGGCAGACTGGTCAATATCAACCACTATCTGGTTCTCAAAATCGGTACGGTAAAAATCAACCGTAACATCTCCTCTTCTATTAAAAAGATGGAATTTTTGAGTAAAACTTAAACCATAATTCCACGCTATTTCAGGATTCAAACCATAATTCTCATCATTCTCCGCACGAATCATAAACTGACGTGAACTGGCAAACAAGTTTTGATTTTCTGCAAAAATATTCGCAAATCGTTTCCCTCTTCCTGCCGATAACCGGACAACCGCATCTTTCCATGGATTATATCTCAGGTGCATTCTCGGTGTAACGAAAAAATCCAACCGGTTGGAATAATCTGCTCTCAATCCCAATACCAAGGCAAAATTATCGGTATTGTCGTAGGTATATTCCCCAAATACTCCAGTGGAATAGTCGGTGCGATCAAAGTTATTGTAGCCATAATTAGTCACCGATTCGTCATAGTCATCATAATTAAAATTCAGTCCGACAGAAAATTTATTCAACGTATTACTGATTATAGAACTGAAAATCAGGTTAGAATAAAAGCTACGCTGTGTGATATCATACTGATTTAACCCGAAATAGGATTGCTGTGAATGATAACTGAATGCATTTTGCCAGCCAAAACTCTGATAAGGCATATCCGGAAAAACATATCCCACTTTGGCACTTCCGTCAACTTTTTCTGTCTTGATTTCACCTCCCCAGGCATTGGTCGTCAAACGGTCGGTATCAGGGTCAAAATTCAGCTCGCCCATTTGTTTGTCGTCTTTCATATAACGGGCAGTAAGAAATCCTACCCAACCACTTTCCGGGTTAAGATACTGCCAACGGTTCATCACATTAATCTGATTTCCTATCGGGTGGTCGAGGAAACCGTCGTGATTCATATCATTTTTATTGGTACGAAGATTTCCATGTAAAAACAATGACGAACTCCATTTATCAGAAATTTTCTGATTAAAATGAGCATTCGCCTCAAATCTCGAATCCTGCGAACCGTATAAATTAAGATAGAAAGGAATATCGGTAGCGGGTTTTATCAGTTCTGTATTAATTTGCCCAGACATACTTTCGTAACCGTTCACTACGCTGCCTGCACCTTTGGTAACCTGAATACTTTCTACCCAGGTTCCGGGTGTAAAAGTCAGTCCGTAAGCCTGAGATGCTCCACGCACCGACGGAATATTTTCTTCCGTAATCATAATATACGGGCTCGTTAGTCCCAACATTCTGATTTGTTTTGTTCCGGAAACAGCATCTGAAAAGTTCACGTCTATAGACGGATTTGTTTCAAAAGATTCTGCCAGATTACAACAAGCCGCCTTGAGCAATTCTCCGCTATTCATCGTCATGGTATTGGTATTGTCCGTAAGCGATTTTTGCGAACTTTGTCGTCGTGCAGAAATTACCAACTCTTCCAAATCGCTGCTTTCTTTCAGCTGAATCTGGAAATAATTGTTCTCTAAAATCTGAAATTCTTTAGATTCAAAGCCAATGTAACTAATGTTAATCCATTTGTCCTTTTGCTTGGCTAACTCAAATTTCCCCTCTGCGTCGGTTTCGGCATAATCACTATTGTCTGTATATGCGATAACCGCGCCCTCAAGCGGTTGATTGTTTTCATCGGTAATCAATCCGCTAATTGTGTCTTGTGCAAATGTCGGCAATGCGAAAGCACAAAACAGCATTAATAAAAATTGTTTCATGTAGATATTGTTTTCGATTAATTTTAAAAAGTAAAGTGTATTGCTTTAAAAAATCGAAAACTTAGGCGTAGAAAATAAACTGATGATAAAGTTTGTATAAGGGCGGTGCGTTCGGCGTAAACCCTATATTATTTAAAACATCTTTTGCCTTCGGTTCTGTTTCTACGAAATTATTTAGGTAGAAATAGGTGTCTGTCAAAATGAAGAAGTCAAAATTCAGACCGAAAACATTCAGGTAATCTGTTGTGTTTTGCGAAATGACTTCAACAAAACAACATTTTTCGTCTTCTGATTTTTCTTCTTTATTCTCACAACATGAGTGTTTCTGAACTTCTTGTTCATAATCACTGCAGGAATCCAGATTGGTTGAAGGTTTCCAAAAGTTATTCAGAGTTACCTTATCCACGTTGTTTCCGCAATACATTACATTAACAGCAAAACCGGCTTGTGAAAATAACAAGACGGTTAGCAATATGCGTGCAATATGTATCTGTTTCGACAACATAGGGCAAAATTAGTAATTATTTGATGTAAAAATCATATGAAACCGTTAAAAAAAGCTGCTCGAAAGGAACAGCTTTTTTTGATTATTCTAGAAATTAACTGACGGACAATTACATCTGTAAACGCTGTCTTTGCACAAGAAATTAAATCCTAAAGTCAACTGATGGAACCCGCCTTTTTCAAACTGAATATCTCCAAAGTGATGTGTGTAGGTATATCCAATCATCAGGTTTTTATATCTGATTCCGATAATCGGCGATACAGCGTGATAATACTGCTTACTTACATCATCTCCAACATTCATTCTGTACTCTGCTCCGTCAAATGTTGTGCGATAAGAAATTCCGGCATAAAACTGACCGTTATCAAAGTCTTTATACATTTTCATATTAACATCTAACTTCTTCTCCTGAGTTTCTTCCGCATATTGGAACATGAAAGATGGCTCCCAGGTTACTCCGCTACTTCGTCCCAGATAATCGTATGTGTTACCAAATACATATCCGGCAGAAAGCAAATATCTTCTGCTGTTATCGCTCTCCATGTCGGTGTATAAATCTGCTTTCTGAGCAATAAGGTTTTTCACTGTCAAGTGAGCATAAAAATCCAGATAATGATAGGACGCTCCTACATCAAAATTGAAATATTGGTCTTTGAGTTCTACACCTCCTCTAACACCCGGGTCAACCACACCACTGTCAAGAAACTCTGTTTCGTCCAAAGTTGTCTGAAACATTCCGACACTTAACCCCAATGATAGCTGATTCAAATCATAATCACTTCGGGAAAAGTTTAAATGATGTGCATACGTGAGTTTCGCTCCAATCTGAGAGTGATATCCGTTTTTATCGTTAAATAATATCGCTCCAACCCCCGATTGTTCACCAACCCGGGTATTAAAACTTAATGTTTGGAGAGATGGTGCATCACTCTGGTCTGCCCATTGTCTCTGTGCGGTTAATCTGACTTTTGCACAGTGTGCTGCACCTGCCATTGATGGATGTATCAGGTAATAGTTATCTGTTAAATAGTCAGTATAAACAGCCATTCCCTCTTGTGCTTGAGCGAGTGGCACCATAAAAAGCGACGCTGCTATTAGTAATAAAGGCTTTTTAAAAATATTCATACGTTTTATCGTTTTAATGTAAAATGTCCTCTAAATTCTTGATGTAATCCTGTGTTGGGTTCGATGTACTCCACCCGGAACCAGTAATCCGTCGATGGTAAATCTCTGCCGTTGAACGTACCGTCCCA
>Ga0180217_1000646_pt1 | contig 50505 bp, 45 predicted proteins | sample eDN3rd37CBELigOP_FD_128521 | JGI IMG/M metagenome (GOLD analysis project Ga0180217, IMG submission 128521) | Enriched Organic Plus compost microbial communities from Emeryville, California, USA - eDNA 3rd pass 37_C BE-Lig OP (version 2) (version 2) ...
ACGTTCTCGAGCGAGCCGATCTTGCGGAGCATGTGGATCACGGCCTCGTTGGCGCCGCCGTGGCGGGGGCCGTAGAGGGCGGCCGCCGCAGCAGCCGTGCTCACGTAGGGGTCGGCGTGGGCCGAGCCGACGGTGCGCATCGCGGTGGTGCCGCAGTTCTGCTCGTGGTCGGCGTGGAGGATGAAGAGGACGTCGAGGGCCCGGGCCAGGACGGGGTCCGGCTCGTAGCGGGGCTCCGCGACCTTCCACATCATCGAGAGGAAGTTCTCGGTGAACGACAGGGAGTTGTCCGGGTAGACGAAGGGCATCCCGACGCTGAACCGGTGGCAGGCGGCGGCCAGCGTGGGCATCTTCGCGATGAGGCGGACGATCTGCTTGTACCGGTTCTCCGGGTCGTGGATCTGGTTCGCCTCGGGGTAGAAGGTCGAGAGCGCCGCGATCGCCGACACGAGCATCCCCATCGGGTGGGCGTCGTGGTGGAAGCCCTCGAGGAAGCGCTTCCGCACGTTCTCGTGGATGAACGTGTGGTACGTGATGTCGTGGACCCACGGCTCGTACTGCTCCTTGGTGGGCAGCTCGCCGTGGATGAGCAGGTAGGCGACCTCGAGGTACGACGACGACTCGGCCAGCTGCTCGATCGGGTAGCCCCGGTAGCGCAGGATGCCGTTCTCGCCGTCGAGCTCGGTGATGGCGCTCGTCGTGGCCGCCGTCGTCATGAGCGCCGGGTCGTGGAACCAGATGCCCGGGAGCAGCTTCCGGAATGCGGCGGCGTCCACCCCCCCGTTCTCGATCGGGACCTCTACGGTCTCGCCGGTGCGGTTGTCGGTGATGGAGATGCTGTCGGCCACGTCGCTCAAGGGTATCCGGCCGGGCAGGCGGTCCTGACCGGCAGTCCGATGTCTGTCGAGAGCCCCGTCAGAGCGGGGTGTTGTCGTGCTTGCGGGCCACGAGGCGCTCCTGCTTCGTGGCCAGCATGTCGAAGGCGGCGGCCACGACGCGCCGGGTCTCGGCCGGGTCGATGACCATGTCGACGAGACCTCGGTCCGCCGCCACGTACGGGTTGAGGAAGCGCTCCTCGTACTCCTTCTCGAGCTCCGCCCGCCGGGCCTCGTCCTCCCGGCGGTGCAGGATCTCGACCGCGCCCTTCGCGCCCATGACCGCGATCTCGGCCGAGGGCCAGGCGAGGTACAGGTCGCTGCCCATCGTCCGGCAGTCCATGACGATGTAGGCGCCGCCGTAGGACTTGCGGAGCACGACCGCCACCCGGGGCACGGTGGCCCGGGCGTAGGCGAAGGCCAGCTGCGCGCCGTGGCGGATCATCCCTCGCCACTCGAGGTCCTTGCCCGGGTAGAAGCCGGGGGTGTCGACGAGCGTGAGGAGCGGGATGCCGAAGGCGTCGCAGAAGGCGACGAAGCGGGCCCCCTTCTGGGAGGCCGGGATGTCGAGGGTGCCGGCGATCGACACGGGCTGGTTGGCCACGATGCCCACAGGTCGGCCGCCGATCGTCGCGAGCGCGGTCACGAGGTTCGGGGCCCAGCGGGCCCGCAGCTCGAGCAGGTCGCCGTCGTCGACGATCGCCCGGGCCACGTCGCGCACGTCGTAGCCGCCGGTGGGGGAGGCGGGGAGGCATGCCCCGGCCTCGGGCGTGGGGCGGTCGACCGGGTCGTCGCTCCACCACCGGGGTGCCTCCTCGTCCACGCTGGACGGCAGGTAGGCGACGAGGTCGTGGAGGGCGTCGACCGCCGCGTCGCGGTCGGGGACGACGATCGAGGCGAGCCCGGTGTGGGCGGCGTGGACGCCGGCGCCGCCCAGCTCGTCCGCGGCCAGGTCCTCACCGGTGTAGGTGGCGACCATGCGGGGCCCGGACACGAACGCGCAGGCGTCCTCGGTCATCACCGCGTGGTCGGCGAGGCCGAGGAGCAGGGCCGGGCCCGACAGGACCGGACCGGTGGCCGCGAGCAGGACGGGGACCCGACCGGAGCAGCGCTGCAGGGCCGCGGCGGCGACGCCCCAGCCGTGGAGGGCGGCCACGCCCTCGTGCACGTCGGCGCCGCTCGAGGCGATGACCCCGAGCAGCGGGACCCCGGTGCGGCGGGCGTGGTCGGCGGCCGCCGCGAAGGTCAGCCCGTCGGCCTCGGTGAGCGCACCCTTGCGGTCCCCGCCGCCCACCTCCACCAGCACGACCTGGCGACCGGCCACGGTCGTGAGCTCGGCGGCCAGGGCGCCCGGATGGTCTGCGGCGATGGGGAGCAGTGGCGAGGGTGCGGGCATGCGGCGGTGCGACCTGCCGCCGCGAAGGTTGGTTACCGGATCGCAGCGAGTTACCGCGCGGTAGTCGCGCGGGGCGCCTCAGACGGGCACCGGGTGGATGCCGTCGAGGGACAGCGCCTCGTCCGCCACCACCTGGGCGATGGTCTCGCGCAGGGCCCGCGCCGGCGCCGACGGGAGCTCGCGACGGCGGGCGGCCAGGCCCACCACCCGGCGGGCGAGCCCCTCCACGGGGACCCGCGCCACGGGGAACGCGCCGGAGAAGTAGGGCGGTGCCGCGGTCACGGGCACGAGGGCGGCCCCGTACCCCTGCAGCGCGAGCGTGGCGATGAGCCGGAGCCCGTCCACCTCGGCCTGGGGCTTGAGGCGCACGCCGGCCGCGGCGGCGGCGCTGTCGAGGGCGTCGCGGAACGAGGTCCCGACCGGCTCGAGCAGCAGCTCGTGGCGGCCGAGCTCGGTGAGGGGGACCGAGCTGCGCTGGGCGAGGGGGTGGCCCTCCGGGGCGAGGACCAGGTGGTCCTCCTCGAAGAGGGGCTGGGTCACGATCTCCGGCTCGTTGAGCGGGAGGTTGACGATCGAGAGGTCGAGGTTGTCGCTGATGAGCTGGGGGACGAGCGACGACGTGGTGGCGTCGACGACCACGACCGACACCTTGGGGTGGTCCCGGGTCATCCGCTGGAGGATGAGCGGGACGAGCCAGCGGCCCACCGTGCCGATGCAGCCGAGGCGGACGTGGCCGGTCACCACGTCGCGCATCGAGGCGACGTCGTCGGTGATGGCGGCCAGCTCGTGCTGGATGCGCCGCGCCCGGCCGAGGACGATCTCCCCCTCCTCGGTGAGCCGCCCGGTGCTGCGGTCCACCAGCGTGGCGCCGAGCTCGCGCTCGAGGCGGGCGATGTGCGTCGAGATGTTGGACTGCACGGTGTGGAGGAGGCGGGCGGCAGCCGAGAAGCTGCCGCCCTCGGCGACGGCGACGAGGGCGGAGAGCTGGCGGAGATCCATCGCTGAACATGATGGCACCTATCCGCAACAACTGTTTGACGGATCGGTTGACCCCCCGTAGGTTGAGGGCACAACAACGAGCGGTGCTGATCCCCCCCAACAGCACCCTCATCTGAGCGAGCAGAGGCCGGATCCCCCCTCCGAGCCCGCCGTCTCCGAGCAGAGCGCCGATCCATCCCCCCCCGGATCGGCGCTCTCGCCGTTTTCCGGTGCGGTCCGCCGCGGGGCGGTAGCGTCCGCGCCATGGCACGGGGGGCTGCCTTCTTCGACCTCGACCGCACGCTCCTGCGGGGCGCGTCGGGGCCCGTCATCAGCGAGGCGCTGGCCGAGGCCGGCGTCGTGAGCCGGCGCCTGCCGGGCGAGCAGGTCATCTACCGGCTCTACGACCTCTTCGGCGAGAACCGGCCGAGCATGGAGGTCACCCGCCGGGCGGTGCGCTTCGCCACCGGCTGGTCGCGCGCCCAGGTGCAGCAGGCCGGCCGCCGCGCCGCCGAGCTCCTCGGCCCCGCCGTCCAGCCCTACGCCCGCCGGATCTTCGAGGAGCACCGGGCGGCCGGGCGCCCGCTCGTCCTCGCCACCACCACGCCCCACGACCTCGTGGCGCCCCTGGCCGAGGCCCTCGGCTTCGACGACGTCGTGGCCACCCGGTACCGCACCGGCGACGACGGCCGCTACGACGGCACCCTCGACGGCGAGTTCGCGTGGGGAGCCGGGAAGCTGCGGGCCGTCCAGGCGTGGGCAGAGGCCCACGACGTCGACCTGGGGGAGAGCTGGGCCTACTCGGACAGCTACTACGACCAGCCCCTGCTCGGCGCCGTGGCCCACCCGGTGGTCGTGAACCCCGACCCCCGCATGCTCGTCGTGGCGGCGCTGCGCCGGTGGCCGATCACCCACCTCGACGTGCCGCCCGGCGTCCCGAAGATCCCGATCGTCGGCGTCGAGCCGCAGAAGGCGCTGCTCGGCCTCAGCCGGCTCGTCCCCCTGCCGTTCGTGCGGTGGGACATCGAGGGAGAGGAGCGGCTGCCGGAGACGGGCCCGGCGATCATCGTCGCCAACCACCGCAGCTACTTCGACCCGATCGCGCTGGGCATCCTCCTCGGGCGCCGGGGCCGACCGGTCCGCTTCCTCGGGAAGAAGGAGGTGTTCGACGCCCCCGTCGTCGGGCAGGCCGTGCGGGCCATGGGCGGCATCCGGGTGGACCGGGGGACCGGCAGCGACGAGCCGCTGGCCGAGGCCGCCGCGGCGCTCGAGGCCGGCGAGCTCGTGGCGATCATGCCGGAGGGCACGATCCCGCGCGGCCCCGCGCTCTTCGACCCGGAGCTGAAGGGGCGCTGGGGCGCCGCCCGCCTGGCCGCGCTGTCGGGCGCACCGGTCGTCCCCGTCGGGATGTGGGGGACCGAGCGGGTGTGGCCCCGCAGCGAGCGCGTGCCGAACGTCCTCAACGTGCTCGACCCGCCCACCGTGCGCATCCGGGTCGGCGATCCCGTGCCGGTGAAGGGCCGCTCCCCGGGGGCAGACACCAAGCGGATCATGGCGGCGATCAGCGCGCTGCTGCCGCCCGAGGCCCGCGAGCGCCGGGAGCCGACGCGCGAGGAGCTGGCCCGGACCTACCCGGGCGGGCGGATCCCCGAGGACCTCGACCGCGAGCGGGACCGGCGTCCGGGCGAGGACTGACGGCCGCCGGCGCGCCGAGGCCCCGTCCGCAGACGGGGCCTCGGGCGTTGGGATCGACGCGTCAGGTCAGCCGAGCTGCTTCTGACGGATGATGTTCAGGGCACCGCCGGCGCGGAACCACTCGATCTGCTCGGCGCTGAACGTGTGGTTGGCCTCGAAGGTGATCGTGGTGCCGTCGGGCTTGTGGATCGTGCCGGTCACCGGCTGGTCCGGCGCCAGGTCGGCGAGGCCGTGGATGCTGATGCGGTCGTCCTCGCCGATCTGGTCGTAGGTGGCCGGGTCGGCGAAGGTCAGCGGCAGCAGGCCCTGCTTCTTCAGGTTCGTCTCGTGGATGCGGGCGAAGCTGCGAGCGAGGATCACCTTGCCGTTGCGGAAGCGGGGCTCCATGGCGGCGTGCTCGCGGGAGCTGCCCTCGCCCATGTTCTCGTCGCCGATGGCGACCCAGCCCTGGCCGGCCTCGTGGAGCCGCTTGGCGATCTCCGGGAACGAGCGGGTCTCGCCGTCGAGCGGGTCCTTGCCGGTGCCCACCTCGCCGGTGAACGCGTTGACCGCACCCAGGTAGAGGTTGCCGGAGATGTTCTCCAGGTGGCCCCGGTACTTGAGCCAGGGTCCGGCGGCGGAGATGTGGTCGGTCGTGCACTTGCCCTGGGCCTTGAGGAGGATCGGCAGCTCGACGAAGTCGTTGCCGTCCCACGGCTCGAAGGCCTCGAGCAGCTGGAGGCGGTCGCTCTCGGGGTGGACGACGACCTCGACGCCGCTGCGGTCCTCCGGCGGCGCCTGGAAGGTGTCCTCGCCCGGGTCGAAGCCGCCGGCGGGGAGGGCCTCGCCGACCGGCGGGTCCAGGCGCACCTCCTCGCCGGCCTCGTTGGTCAGCGTGTCGGTGCGGGGGTCGAAGTCGAGCGTGCCGGCGAGGGCCAGGGCGATGACCGTGTCCGGGCTCGTCACGAAGCTCAGCGTGTTGGCGTTGCCGTCGTTGCGCTTCGGGAAGTTGCGGTTGTAGCTGTTGACGATCGTGTTCGGCTTCGACGGGTCGAGGTCGGTGCGCTCCCACTGGCCGATGCAGGGCCCGCAGGCGTTGGCGAGCACGGTGCCGCCGATGGCCTCGAGGTCGGCGAGGAGGCCGTCGCGCTCGATCGTGGCCCGGGTCTGCTCGGAGCCGGGCGTGATGAGCAGCTGGGTCTTGGCCCGCAGCCCCTTGGCCTTGGCCTGACGGGCGATCGACGCGGCTCGGGTGATGTCCTCGTACGAGGAGTTCGTGCACGAGCCGATGAGCGCCGAGGAGATCTCGAGGGGCCAGCCCTCGGCCCGGGCGGCGTCGGCCACGTCGGCGAGCTGGTGGGCTCGGTCGGGGGAGTGGGGGCCGTTGATCATCGGCCCGAGCTGGTCGAGGTCGATCTCGATGACCTGGTCGAAGTAGGCGCTCGGGTCGGCGAGGACCTCGTCGTCGGCCCGGAGGTCGGCCCGCACCGCGTCGGCGGCGTCGGCGATCTCGCCCCGGCCGGTGGCCCGCAGGTAGGCGGCCATGTTCTCGTCGTACTGGAAGACCGAGGTGGTGGCCCCGATCTCCGCGCCCATGTTGCAGACCGTGGCCTTGCCGGTGGCGGTGATCGAGTCCGCCCCGGGGCCGAAGTACTCGACGATGGCGCCGGTGCCGCCCTTCACGGTGAGGATCTCGGCGACCTTCAGGATGATGTCCTTCGGGCTGGACCAGCCGGAGAGCGTGCCGGTGAGGTGGACGCCGATGAGCTTCGGCCAGCGGACGTTGAACGGGAAGCCCGTCATCACGTCGACGGCGTCGGCGCCGCCCACGCCGATGGCGACCATGCCGAGGCCGCCGGCGTTCGGGGTGTGGCTGTCGGTGCCGATCATCATCCCGCCGGGGAAGGCGTAGTTCTCGAGCACGACCTGGTGGATGATGCCGCTGCCGGGCTTCCAGAAGCCGATGCCGTACTTGGCCGACACGGTGCGGAGGAACTCGTAGACCTCGCTGTTCGTGTCGAGGGCCGACTTGAGGTCGAGGCCCGCGCCCTCCTTGGCCTGGATGAGGTGGTCGCAGTGGACCGTCGACGGGACGGCGACCTCGGGCAGGCCCGCGGTCATGAACTGCAGGAGGGCCATCTGGGCGGTGGCGTCCTGCATGGCGACGCGGTCGGGGTCGAAGTCGTTGTAGGTGCGGCCCCGCTCGATGTCCTCGCCGGCGTCGCGCAGGTGGTTGAGGAGGATCTTCTCGGCGAGGGTCAGCGGGCGCCCGAGGCGCTCGCGGCCGAGGCGAGCCCGCTCGGGCAGGCGGGCGTACACCTCCCGGACCAACTCGATCGGGGTGGTGGCGGACACCGGACGGCTCATCGTGGGGACCTCTCTCTGCGGCGCGCGGGGCCGGATCAGTTGCGCGTTACCTGTTATGAGACAAGTATAGAACAGGTGAGGGAGATCCGGTACAAGGCGATCGCCGACGACCTCCGGCGCCGGCTCGACGCCGGCGAGCTCGCCCCGGGCCGCCTGCTGCCCAGCGAGGCGGAGCTGTCGGCATCCTACGCCGCCAGCCGGGTCACGGTCCGGAAGGCCCTCGAGGAGCTCCGCAACGAGGGTCGGGTCGACTCGCGCCAGGGCTTCGGCTGGTTCGTCCGCTCCGAGCCGGTCCGCCAGACCCTCGCCCGGCTCGGCACGATCGAGGCCCAGCTCGAGGCCTCCGGGGTGCGCTCCGAGCGCCGCATCCTGTCGTTCGGGTTCGTGCCGGCACCGCCCCGGGCCGAGGAGGTCCTCGGGGCCGACACGGTGCTCGAGGTGCGCCGCCTCAACCTGGCCGACGACGAGCCCTTCGCCCTCGTCACCGTGTGGTGCCCCGAGGACCTCGCCGGCTCGCTGTCCCGCGACGCCGTCGAGCGGTCCCCGTTCTACGAGCTGCTCGACGTCCCCCTCGGCGGGGCGGTGCAGACGATCGGTGCCGCCGTCGCCTCGCCCGAGGTGGCCGAGCTCCTCCACGTCCCGGTCGGCGCCGCCGTCCTCGAGGTGGAGCGGGTGACCTCCACGCCGGCGGGGCGGCCCGTGCTGTGCTCCGAGCACGTCTTCCCGGCCCACCGCACCCACTTCGTCGTGGACCTGCCGGTCGCCGAGCCGAGCATGTCGGTCAGCGGCCTGCGCCTCGTCGAGTAGCCGCCGGCGACCCGGCGGGCCCGCGCCGGTCCACGGCGGGGAACCGGAGCGGTCGCTCGTGCGTCGAACCGAGGGATGCTGGCTGTCACCCTCGACCTCGCCCTCTGGGTCATCGGCGCGCTCGCGCTGGGCGTCGCCGCGATCGGCTGGCTGCTCTCGGGTCGGGTGCAGGTGGTCCCCGAGGCCGAGGCGGACGAGCGGCGGGCTACAGCTTCGGCCAGCGCCGCTGGTCGCGACGGCGCTTCCGGCTCCGGTCGCCGAGCGCCCACGCCCGCCGCCACGCCGGCGCGTCGGGGCCGGTGAGCGACGGCGTCGCCCCCTGCGCGGCCCGCTGACGGGCCTGCCACCAGTCGGTCGTGGCCTCGTCGGCCAGCTCGGCCACGGCTCGCTCGATGCGCTCGGCGAAGCGGGCCGTGCTCTCGCCCGCCTCGGGGCGCAGGGGCGTGCCGAAGGTGAGGCGCACGTTGGCGGGCGTCGGGAGCCGCTTGCCCTTCCGCAGGATCTTGTCCGTGCCCAGGATGTGCAGCGGCACGACCGGCACGTCGCAGCGGCCGGCCAGGTAGGCGGCGCCGCCCCGGAAGCGCTGGCCCCACCCGTCGGGCGAGCGACCGCCCTCGGGGAAGATCAGCATCGACCAGCCCCGGTCGATGAGGCCGGCGGCCTGGTCGGCGGACCGGCGGGTCACGGTCGAGCGCTCGATCGGGATGGCCCCGATGGCGAGCGCGCTGATCGCGCCGGTGATGCGGTTGCGGAAGAAGTAGTCGGCCGCGGCGCCCACGAACACCTTGTGGCGCCACGGCTCGGGCAGCGAGGTGAGCACCACCGGCGTGTCGAGGTGGCTGTGGTGGTTGGCCGCGAAGATCACCGGGCCGTCGGTGAGGCCCGACAGCCGGTCGATCCCGTCTCGCTCCGGCGCGCCGAGGGCGGCCACGCCGGGGCGCATCACGCCCTCGAGGAGCGCGAAGCGGGCCAGGCGGGCCGGGTAGCGGCGGGCCCAGCGGGTGTCGTAGTCCGCGCCGACCTTCCGCTTCGGCGGCAGCGGCTCGACCCCGCCCGGCGTGGTCGGGGCCGAGTACGGGAACGGCAGCGAGGCCGCCTTCCGCACGAGGCGCAGCACCTGGGTTCGCGGGCTCATGACACGTCGGCCATCACGAGGGGCGGGTTGTGGAGGTGGGTGATGGTGGCGTCGCGGCCGACGACGTCGCTCGCCATCTCCAGCGCGTCCTGCAGGGTCGAGGCCGGGCTGAAGCCCAGCCGCCGGACGGCCCGGGGGTCGCCGCCGACGATGATGACCTTGCCGACGTGCTGCATGCCGTGGCTGCCCCAGTACCACATGTAGAAGGGGTGGACGCCGTGGTAGGCGTGGCTCGTCCGGTACAGGTGGCGGTACCACTCGTCCTCGGCGAACTGCTTCTCGTACTTGGCCTCGAGCTCCACCGGGTCGGTGGTGTCGGCGAGGCACTGCTCGAAGAAGTCGATGTAGCTCGGGTGGTGGACGGGGTGGAACTCCCACGGCGTGGGGTGGCTCATGATCACCACGCCGCCCTCGCGCACGAGCGGCTTCCCCCGGTACATGTTGAAGAAGTAGCCGAGCCCCAGGCACATCACGAGGATCGGGTTCATCACCGAGTTCACGTTGTAGGGGCAGATGTAGGGGAGCCCCATCGTGAGGATGTCGGTCTGGCCCTCCACCGGGACGAGCTGCTGCTTGAACACGTTCTCGGTGGTGACCTCGTGCACGGCCTCCACCTCGCCGGCCTGCACGGAGGTGACCCCGTAGGGCGACAGCCACGAGTTGAAGATCTTGCGCCGAGCCTTGAGCGGCATCCGGTCGAGCCCGGCCTTCATGGCGATGAACGACGCCCGGTCCCGAGCGGTCCACTCCCACTCCCGCTTCTGGAGGACCGACATGGGGCCGGAGGTGCCGAAGGTGTTGGTGTTGAGCGTCGACTCGATCTGGAAGATCTTCACGCCGGCGTTGCGGAGCACCTCGCCCATGCGCCAGTTCGACGAGTGCAGCTCGCTGCGGTGGCGGTCCATGAACGACCGGCTGTGCTGCATCGTCTTCACGTTGTGGTGGTGGCGCAGCGACCGGTACGAGGACAGGCCCGTCGCGGTGGACTTCCAGCCGCCGTCCATCGAGACGAGGTTGATGTTCACGTAGACGATGAGGTCCGACTCGGCGGCCCGCTTGTTGATCTCCACCTCTTCGCCGTGGCGGGTGGTCCCGAGGAAGGCGAGGTTGTCCGGGTCCTCGGCGTCGTGGTTGTAGAGGAGCCCGTGCGGGGCGAAGGCGTCGTACACGCGGTCGCCGACGGCGTGGCGGAGCTCGGCCTCGGTCATGCGCCGGTGCAGGGCGAGGGCGGCGATGATGTGGACGTCGTCCACGCCGGCCGCGGCGGCCTCGTCGAGGACGGCCTCGATGATCCGCTGGCGCACGTCGGGTCGGCGCATCGGCGGGAGCGGGAGGCTGATGTCGTCGAACGCGATCGTCAGCTTCATCCCCGGCTTCAGCAGCGCCCGCAGCGGCTCGCTGTCGCCGATGGGGTTGGCCAGGGCGTGGCGGATGGAGGCGTCGACGTCCTCGAGCGGCTCGAGGGGCTCCCCGGGGTAGACGATGCGGCTCCGGTCGGCCGGCAGCCGCTCGAGGCGGAACGACTCGCCGTGGTGGAACAGGATCGGCGGGGTCGAGCGGTCGACGTCGAGGACGAAACCCGGGCGGGGCATCAGAGGTTCTCCCGTTCCTTCTCCGAGCGGAGGTCGAAGGCGATCTTCACGGCGCCGCGCACGCCGGCGTGGGCCGCGTGGGCGATCGCCTCCTCGTACTGGCGCAGCGGGTAGGTGGCGGTGACGAGCCGGCCGAGGTCGTGGCGGGCCACGAGCTCGAGCGCGGTGTCGAAGTCGGGGCGCTCGTAGGCGTAGGCGCCGCGCAGGGCCACCTCCCGCTGCCACAGGGGGGTGAGGTCGAGCGTGGTCACGCCGGGCATGCCGACGGCGTGGATCGTGCCGCCGGGGGCGGTGATCCGCAGGGCCTGGGCGAGGCTGTCGGCGGAGCCGACGCAGTCGACGGTGGCGGCGATCCCGCCGCCGAGCTGCCCGCTGTCGTAGCGCATGGTCCCGCTCATCGCTCGGACGGCCCGGTCGAGCTCGCCGGGGGCGACGACGCGGTCGGCGCCGAGCTCGCGGGCCAGGGTTCGCTGGTGCGGGTGCTTGGCCGTGGCGAGGATCTCGACGTCGGGGCGGCGGGCCCGCAGCGCGGCGATCGTGAGGAGGCCGAGGGTGCCGGCACCGATGAGCGCGACGCGGTCGGCCTCGACCTCGGCGGCGGCGTGCACGGCGCAGGCGGTGGGCTCCACGAGCACCGCGGCCTCGTCGGAGAGCTCGTCAGGCACCGGGACGAGCTGGCTCTCGTGGGCGACCATGAGCGTCGACCAGCCGCCGCCGGTCGACTCGCAGAACCCGCACTGGAGGCCGGGCTCGAGGTCGCCGAAGCCGATGCGCTCGCAGTGGTTGATGCGGCCGTCGGCGCAGGCCGGGCACACGGGCGAGAACCCGCGGGTGGCGCAGGACAGGACGGGTACGACGACCACCCGGCGGCCGTCGTCGAGGTCGCCCACGATCTCGTGGCCCGGGGTGAACGGGAACGACACGATCGGCTCGAACCAGCGCGACGAGGTGCCGTCGATGGTCGCCAGGTCGGAGCCGCAGATGCCCGACAGCCGGGGACGGACCCGCACCCACGACGGGCCGGGCAGCTCGGGCGGATCGACGTCCCGCAGCGAGAGCGGGCCGACCTTGGCGCCGGCGCCGGGGGCGATGCGCCCCGCCACCATCGCCGCCGCGAACTTGGCCGGCTTCCGCTTGAAGGTCAGCGCCTTCATCGGATCGGCTCCTCGGACTTCCGGACGTCGACCTTGCCGACGCGCCGGGCCCGGGGTCGGCCCCACGCGGGGCCGATGGGCAGCAGGGGTGCGTCGGCGCCGCCCGCCGGGTCGAAGTGCTCGACGAGCCAGCCCCGCTTGCGGGCGAGGGCGGCGAGGCGGGTCTCGGGGTTCACGGCCACCGGGAAGCCGACGGCCTCGAGCATCGGCAGGTCGGAGGTGGAGTCCGCGTAGGCCACGCCCTCCGCGGGGTCGAAGCCGTTGGCCTCCGCCCACTCCCACAGCGCCGAGGCGCGCGCCTCGCCGGTGGGCGGCACGTCGGTGAGCTCGCCCCGGTAGGTGCCGTCGTCGCGCACGGCGAGCGACGGGGCGACGATGTCGTCGAAGAGGGGCCGCAGCGGGGCCACCGCGAAGTCGAGCGCCCCGGTGATGAGCACGGTCCGGTGCCCGAGCCGCCGGTGCTCGCGGACCCGGCGGATCGCCGCCGGGAACGACTTCTGCAGGATGAGGTGGCTGAACATCTCGGCCGCGTCCTGCTCGAGCTGCGCCACCCGGGCACCGTCGTAGCGGCGGTAGAAGTGGCGGAGGAAGTCGCTGCGGTCCTTGCGGTCGAGGGCGAGGAGGGCCGGGGCCTCCTTCAGCGTCTTCAGCACGTACCGGACGCGGTCCTCCGGGGGGAGGCGGCGGGTGGCCAGCCACGAGTAGGAGGCGACGACGTTCGACGCGATGAGCGTGTTCTCGAGGTCGAAGGCCGCGAAGTGCCGGGCCGGGTCGAGGACCTGGCGGCGGAGGCGCACCTCGCGCTTCTCGCCGGTGCGGCCGCCGGGCGTCGTTCGCACGCGGGCGTGCTCGACGACCGAGGGCAGGTGGATCTCCGGGGCGTAGCGGGACCAGTCGACGACCCGCGGGTCGAAGCAGAAGCGCTCCTGGTCCTCCGGGGGCAGGCGATCCCAGCGGGCGAGGAGGTTGTCGACCCCGTAGATGGCCTCGCACTCCGCGTACGCGCCGTAGAGCTCCACGTAGGCGAGCGCCCGCTCCACGTCTTCGCGCTTCTCCTCGAGCGAGGCGCTCCAGCGGGCCTGCTTGCCCCGCAGGGGGAGGGACTGCAGCGCGGCCTCCGCCCGGTCGATGGCCTCCTTGGCCCGCTCGAGCTGGCGCTGCACGCGGCCGCGCCCGGGGAACGACCACTCGGGCACCATGATCGGCTGGCCCTCGGCGTCGTAGATCGGGTGCTCGGTGAAGAACGTGCGCACCATGTCCACGAGGTGGCGGTAGCGCAGCGGGTTGACCGACCCGGAGGCGACCTGGGTGATCGCCGGCTCGGCCGGGGCGCCGCCGGCCGCGGCGTCGATGATGGCGGCGACGACGAGGTCGACGGGGATGACGTCGATCGTCCCCTCGGGGACGCCGGGGAACTCCTTCAGCAGGCCGCGGGCGTAGGAGATGATCACCGGCTCCGCCATGCGGAAGCCGCGGATCCAGCCCGGGTAGGGCTCGGCCAGCGACGACTCGATGATCGACGGGCGCACGATCGAGACGGGCACCTCGCCGCGGTTCTGGAGCAGCGCCCGCTCGCCGAGTGCCTTCGTGTAGGCGTAGGCGTCGGGCCAGCCGAGGGAGGCGGCGCGGGCCCGGCCCGCCTCGACCATCTGGTCCTTCACCCACTGGGCCCGCAGCTGCTCGGTCTTCGCGGCGAGCGCAGGGGTGCCGGCGGCGCCGAGCTCGGCCCGGGCCTCCTTGCGGAAGCGCTCGAGGGCCTCGGGGCGGCGGCTGTCGGCCTCGGCGTCCTGGCGGGCCCGGCGGGCGCCGTCGACCTCGGCCCGCCAGTCCACGTCGACGAAGAACGGGCTCTCGTGGACGGGCTGCTCGGGCGCGCTGCCGCGGCGGTTGCCGGCCACGTAGCAGGTCGACACCGCCACCAGGTGGGGGGCCACGCCGAGGTCCTGGAGGGTCCGGACGATCCGGGTGGGGCCGAGGAGGTTGACCTCGACGGCGCTGTCGAGCGGCGAGTCGAACGAGACCGTGGCCGCGGAGTGGATGACGACGTCGCAGCTGGCGAGCACGGCCCGCCCGTCGTCGTCGAGGGCGAGGCCGTCGGAGCCGACGTCACCGGCGATGGGCGTGACCCGCTCGGCCACCATCGCCTCGAAGCCCTCTTTGCCGAGCTCCCGGCGGAGGCGGTCGAAGGCGTTGTTGCCGAAGATCTCGCGCTTCGCCCGCTGGGCGACCGTGGAGCGCCGGCCGGGCCGGATGAGCAGGACGAGCGAGCAGCCGGGCACGCTGCGGAGCAGCCGCTCGATGAGGGCGGTCCCGAGGAAGCCGGTCCCCCCGGTGATCGCGATGCGCTTGCCGTCGAGGGCCTCGGGGATCACGGGACCCGACCCTAGCAAGGCGTCTACCAAGTGGTAGAGAACCCGTAGGATCCCGCTCGTGAGCGCTGCGCCCCCGCGGAGCGGGACCGCCGAGCGGATCCTCCTCGCCGCCATGGACGCCTTCGGGACCCGCGGCTACGAGGCCACGTCGCTCGACGACCTGGCCCGGTCCCTCGGGGTCCGCAAGCAGACGATCCTCTACTGGTTCCCGTCGAAGGAGCGGCTGCTGGAGGCCGTCGTCGACCACGTGGCCGACGAGGTCACGCGCCGCCTCGAGCGGGGGCTGGCGAGCGCGGGGGAGGGCTTCGACCGGGTCGAGGCGATGGTGCGGGTCATGTTCCGCCTGGCCGCCCGGCACCCGGCGATGCTCGGGTTCCTGCGGGAGGTGACCCGGCTCGGCCCGCCGGCGTCCACCCGCCTGCTCGAGCGCCTGCGCCCGCTGGTGGACCGCGCCGCCGGCTACCTGGAGGCGGAGATGGACGCCGGGCGCATGCGGCGCCACGACCCCCGCCTCCTGCTGCTGGCGGCGTACTCGATGGTCACCGGCCTCGCCACGGAGGTCGAGGTGCTCCGCGCCTTCGGCGAGGAGCCGACCCTCGCGTCGCTCGTCCGCCGCCGCGACGAGCTCCTCGCGCTCCTCCGCGCGTCGCTGGCCCCCGCCTAGCGGCGCGGCGGGCGGTCAGCGGGCCGTGGTGAGGCGGGTGCGGCGGGCGTGGCGCTCGAGGGCGAGCCGGACCAACTCGTCGATGAGCGACGGGTAGTCGAGCCCCGTGGCCGCCCAGAGCTTCGGGTACATCGAGATCGGCGTGAAGCCGGGGATCGTGTTGACCTCGTTGAGCAGGAGGCGGCCGGTGGCGTCCTCGTAGAAGAAGTCCACCCGGGCCAGGCCCTCGCAGCGCAGGATCGTGAAGGCCTCGACGGCGAGGCGGCGCACCTCGGCGGTCGTCTCCTCGGACAGCGCGGCGGGGATCACGGCCTCGGCCGCGCCGTCCAGGTACTTGTCCTCGTAGTCGTAGAAGTCGTGGGTGGGGACGATCTCACCCGGCACCGACGCCCTCGGGTCCTCGTTGCCGAGGACGGCCACCTCGATCTCGCGGGCGGTCACGCCCTCCTCGACGACGATCCACTCGTCGTAGCGGGCGGCCACCGCGCACGCCGCAGCCAGCCCCGCCTCGTCGGCAGCGCGGGACACGCCCACGGAGGAGCCGCAGTTCGCCGGCTTCACGAACACGGGGTAGCGCAGCCCCGCGTCGGTCACCCTGGCCGCCGCCTGGTCGAGCTCCGTGTCCCGCAGCCCGATCCAGGGCACCTGGGGGATCCCGTGGGCGGCGAGCACGTCCTTGGCCTTCAGCTTGTCCATGCAGAGCGCCGAGCCGAGCACGCCCGAGCCCACGAACGGCACGCCCGCGAGCTCGAGCATCCCCTGGACCGTGCCGTCCTCGCCCCGGGTGCCGTGGAGGACGGGGAGGACGACGAGGGGGCCGTCGCCGCTGCCGGTCACCGCCGGCAGTGGCTCGACCTCCGTCCCGGCGGCCACGAGCGCCTGGCTCCAGACGCCGCCCCCGCCGTCGGTCGCCGCGCCGGCGGCAGCGCCACCAGCGGCACCGGCGGCCGCGGCCGCACCGATCGCCCTGGCGGGCTCGGCGCTCGGCAGGGCGGCTCGCCCGCGCCCCATCGCCTCGAGGGCCTGCTCGTCGCGCACCCAGCGGCCGTCGCGGGTGATGCCGATGGCGTCCACCTCGTAGCGCTCGGGGTCGACGGCCTGGAGCACGTGGTAGGCGGACACGCACGACACCTCGTGCTCGGCCGACTGCCCGCCGAAGAGGACGACGAGGCGGATCCGGTCGGCTTCGCTCATGGGTCGGAGCGTACGGGGGGCGGCGCGGGGCCTGCGAGACTCGGGGGATGCGACTGCGCACCGCCGACCTCGCCGCCGCCGTCGGCGGCACCCTCGTGGGCCCCGACGTCGTGGTGGACGGCGCCGCCATCGACTCCCGGGTGGTGCGGCCCGGCCAGCTGTTCGTGCCGATCGTGGCCGAGCGCGACGGCCACGCCTTCGTCCCCGGCGCCCTGGCCGCGGGTGCGGCGGCCTACCTGGCCAGCGACCGCGGCTGCGTCGAGGCCGCGGGCGGCACCGCCGTCCTCGTCGACGACACGCTCGCCGCGCTCCAGGCAGCGGGACGCCTGGCCCGCACCCACCTGCCCGCGCCCGTCGTCGGCGTGACCGGCTCGGTCGGCAAGACCTCCGTCAAGGACCTCCTCGCCGCCGCCCTCGCCCAGCGCTTCGCCACCGCGGCGAGCGAGCGCAGCTTCAACAACGAGATGGGCGTGCCGCTCACCCTCCTCGGCGCGCCCGACGGCACCCAGGCCGTCGTCGTGGAGATGGGCGCCCGCGGGGCCGGGCACATCGCCGACCTCTGCGCGATGGCCTCGCCGACGATCGGCATCGTGACCAGGGTGGCGGCGGCCCACACCGAGGCCTTCGGCACCGTCGACGACGTCGCCCGGGCCAAGGGCGAGCTCGTGGAGGCCCTCCCGGCCGACGGCACCGCCGTGCTCAACGCCGACGACTCCCGGGTGGCCGCGATGGCCGGCCGCACGGCCGCCGACGTCGTGACCTTCGGCGACGCGGGGGACGTCCGGGCCGTCGACGTCGTGCTGGACGACGACCTCCGCGCCCGCTTCCGGCTGCACAGCCCCTGGGGTGATGTGGACGTGTCGCTCGGCGCCCGCGGGCTCCACCAGGTCGCCAACGCCCTCGCCGCCGCGGCCGCCGCCCTCGCCGCCGGCTGCACGCCGGAGGGCGTGGCCGCGGGGCTGTCCACCGCCGCCCTGTCGCCGTGGCGCATGGACCTCCAGCGCACGGCCAGCGGGGCCCGGGTCCTGAACGACGCCTACAACGCCAACCCGGCCTCGGTGACCGCGGCGCTGGACTCGCTGGCCGCGCTGCCCGCCGCCCGGCGCACCGCCGTCCTCGGCGTCATGGCCGAGCTGGGCCCGTCGAGCGACGACGAGCACGCTGCGGTCGGGCGCCGCGCCGCCGAGCTCGGCATCCGGGTGATCGCGGTCGCCGCGCCGGCCTACGGGGGTGAGCAGGTGGCCGACCTCGACGAGGCCCTCGCGGCGCTCGGACCCCTCGACGGCGACGACGCCGTGCTCGTGAAGGGCAGCCGCGTGGCCGGGCTCGAGCGCCTGGCCGAGCGCCTGCTCGAGGGGGCCTGACCGTCTCGTCTCGGCGCCACCGGCCCGCCTGGCGGCGCCGGCTCAGGCGGAGGTCAGCGTGCGGTCGGCCCGCCGGCGGCTCGGCTCCCGCCGGACGTCCGCGTACCAGGCCAGCCACACGGCGGTGGCGGCGCCGAAGAGCACGACCGTGGTCACGCTCGTCCACTCGATGAGCGGACCGGCGATCAGGTTGCCGACCGGGACGGTGCCGCCGAAGCCCATCATCCAGAGGGCCATGACGCGGCCGCGGTTGGCGTCGTCGACCTGCTGCTGGAGCACCGTCGACAGCGAGGTGATGACGGCGAAGTAGAAGAAGCCGACGACCAGGACGACCAGGTAGGCCGGGCCGGGGGAGCGGAGCACCCCGAAGACGGCCAGCGCCCCGGCGAAGGCGAGCAGCCCCTGGCGCGCGACCCTTTCGAGGTCCCAGTCCTTCAGCCAGGTCCCGATCGAGAGGGCGCCGGTCAGCGCGCCGAGGCCGAACAGCGCGTACAGGTAGCCGTACTGCGGGCTCGTCGACTCGATCCCCAGGTTGCGGTCGGCCAGCGTCGGCAGCTGCCCGATGAACGGCAGCGACAGCAGCGAGTACAGGAAGATCACGGACAGGCACCGGCCGATGACCCGGTCCTCGCGGGCCACCCGCAGCCCGGAGAGGAGGCGGCGCAGGCCCTGCTCGCCACTCGGGTCGCCGGGCGGGGCTGGCAGCTCCACGCTGAGGAGCGCCCCGATGACGACGAGGTAGGTCGCGGCGTTGAGGCTGAACACCAGCTCGCCCCCGAAGCGGGAGAGGAGGGCCGAGCCGATGGCGGGGCCGATCACCCGGGAGCCGTTCATCTGCGCCGAGTTGAGGGCGATCGCGCCCTTCAGGTTGTGGCGGCCCACGAGGACGGGCAGCAGCGCGCTGTAGGTGGGGCCGTAGATCGACTGGCCGACGCCGATGAGGAACACGAGCAGGACGAGCAGCCCCTTCGACGGCTCGTCCGGGCGGATCGCCGCCGCGAGGCCGAGCGACAGCAGGCCCTGGGTGATCGCGACCCCGATGAGCAGCCGGCGCCGGTCGACGAGGTCGGCCAGCAGCCCGCCGACCATCGAGAAGAGCAGCATCGGGCCCAGCTGGGCGAAGAGCAGCACGCCCACGAACACCGCGCTGTCGGTGAGGTCGTAGGCGATGGCGCCGAGGACGACGTTCTGCATCCACGAGCCGACGTTCGAGATGAACGCCCCTGCGAACACCCGTCGGAACAGCGGGATGCGCAGCGGCGCCAGTGCCCCGCCGGAGATCGGTCGGTCGCCCTCCTCGAGCGCGTCAGCGGCGACCTCGACGCCGCCCGCCTCGGGTCTCGGTCCCGGTTCTGAACGTCCCCCTGTGCCCATTCCGGGGAGCATCCCATCCGCGCTCGGGCCGGGGCGAACTCGTAGGTTCGGCGCTCATGGCCGTCGAGTTCGAGGAGCTGGAGCTGCCCTTCGCCGACCTGGAGCCGACCGCACCCGCGGCGGAGCCGGTGTCGGCGCCGAGCTGCGGGGTCATGACCCGCGACCCGCTCGGGACCTTCGTGTGCTGCCCGCTCTGCGGGGGCGAGCTGCGCCCCGAGCACGCGCACTTCCGCTGCGCGTGCGGCTGGCGCGACTCCTGCTGCGACTGACCGCCCGGACCCCTCGGGCGGACGGAGCCGTCGCCGTCAGGGGAGGCGGAGCAGGCGGCGGGGGAGCCCCGTCACGCCGTCCGCGAGGGTCCGACCGACGCCCGTGACCACGTCCTCGGCGAGGTCGCTCCCGACGTTGTAGCCGGTCTCCACACCGGCGAGGATCAGCTGCTCCGCGTGGTCGCTGCCCGTCTGCGCGCCGTCGATCAGCGAGTCGATCAGCCGGTCCACCGGCGGGCTGTGGACCACCACGTGGTCCTGCACGAGGTCGATGCCCCGGTCGTGCAGCTCGAGCCCGTCCTCCACGTGCTCGAGCCCGTGCTCGAGCCAGGTGGGCCGGTCCGGGGTGGGCTGCCCGCCCTCGAGGATCGTGGCCAGGTTCTCGAGGCCGATGCCGTCGTTGAAGTACGAGCTGTGGCGGGTGATCGGGTTCGGGCTGCGGGAGTCGCCGGCGTCGAAGGTGATCGCCCCGAAGTCGGGGTCGGTCGGGGCGTCCCCGTGGTGCTCGAGGGTGGCGACGACGTCCCCGTCGATCTCCGCCGCGTAGTAGCGCTTCGCCGCGCCCTTCGGGAACTGGCTGACATGGTCCACGCCGACGCCCGGGCTCCCGAGGAACACGACGTTCTCGACCTGGGCGCCCTGGCGCAGGGCGTGGCCCGTCGTGAGGCTGCCGTACGAGTGGCCGATCAGGGTGATCGGCTGGTCGTGGTGCACCTGCACGCCCGTGACGAAGGAGGCGAGGAGCGCCCCGCCGACGCGGGCCTTCGCGCTCGACGCGGCGCCGAGGTCGATGTCGGGGGTGTCGTAGCCCGTCCACGCGATGACCGCGGTGTCGGGGGACGCGCCCCACAGGGAGCGCCCGTTGTCGGCCAGGCCCTTGGTGAAGCCGTCGAGCTTGTTCGTGATGCCCGGGACGATGATGGCGATCTGCGAGGCCGTCTCGAGGTCGCCGAAGAGCTCGGCCACGCGGCCGTCGCCCTCCGCGTCGAAGAGCAGGATCTGGCGGCTCGGGTCGATCGTGTCGGTGCCCGCGATCGTGAACTGCTTGAGCGTGTCGCGCAGCGGGTGGCCCTCAGGGAGGCGGTCGAGGAGGTCCTGCATGGCCACGTGGTTGGCCGCGATGCGGTGCTCGAAGGGCACGCCGTTCGTGTTGCCGACGAGGTCGGGGGCGCCCGCGATCCACAGCTCGATCTCGGCCGCCGAGAGCGTGGCCCACCACGCGGCGACGTCCTCGGGAGCGGTGCCGGGCTCGCCGCGCTGGGCCCGGAGGAGGTCGTCGAGCGCGTCGCCGGCGGGCATCCGGAGCTTGCCGAAGGTCACCGAGCTGGCGTCGGGCGTCGAGCTCCGCACGATGGCGAGGGCGCCGCGGAGCGTGGACTCGGCGCCGCTCAGCGCCAGGGTCCAGCGGGCCCCGACGTCCTCGATGTCGCTGCGGATGCGGGAGCGGCGGAGGGCCAGCAGGTCCACGTCGGGGCGGGGGTCGAGCAGCTGCCCGAGGTCGGCGAAGGCGTCGGTCACGGTGGCGACCACGCCCTCGGTGTCGGCGAGCTCCGCCTCGAGCTCCGCCAGCTCGCCCCGCAGCTCGCGGGCGTCGCCCCGCAGGCGGGTGAGCCGGGTGCCGAGGTCGTGCCAGGCCGGGAGCGCCTTGCCCGCAGCGGTCTCCAGCTCCCCGAGCTCGCGTCGGAGGTCCTCGCCCTGGGGGCCCATCCACCAGGTGGTGCCCTCGCGGTCGGCGCCGACCTTGCGCTCCACGGTGCGGACGGCGGTGGACGCAGCGTCGACCGCAGCGATCGCGCGGTCGAGGTGCTCGATGGCCCGGTCGAGGTCGGTGGCCCGCAGCATCAGGCGCTCACCGCTGGTCGGCCCGGGCCGTGATCGTGGCGGCCATCTTCACGGCGAGGCCGAGGGCCGTGACCACGTCCGCGCAGTCGTGGCGCCAAGTGGCCGTCGTCGTGGCCACCTCGGGGACGACGAGCGCCAGCGGTCCGAGCACCGCGTCGCACTGGAGCAGACCGGACCCGGTCCCGTCGTCGGCCACCGACGCCAGCGTGCGCAGGCGCTCCTCGAGCGCCGCCGCCTCATCCAGGTTCGTTGCCAGCAAGCCCTCAGCCACGTCGTCATCGTGACGAGGGCCCGTCCCCGGGACAACGGCCCGGACGGGGGGACAACCACCCCCTGCCGGTCAGGTCACGCCGTTGGAGATCCAGCTCTCGACGGCTTCGGCGACGAGCTGCACGGCGATCGCCGCGACGAGGAGGCCCATCACCCGGCTCAGGAGCTCGATGCCGTTGTCCCGCAGCACCCGGGCGAGGACCGAGGCGTAGCGCATCGACAGCCAGATGACCGTGAGCACCGCCACGAGGGCCGCGACGACCGAGAGCATCCCGCCGAGGTCCTCGGCCTGCTCGGTGTAGAGCATCGTCGCCGCGATCGCGCCCGGGCCGGCGAGCAGGGGGGTGCCGAGGGGGACGAGCGCGATGTTGGTGGTGCCGCTGGCCAGCGACGCGCTCCCGTCCTCGCCGGTGGGCTGGAGCAGCTCGAGGGCGATCACGAGCAGGAGGAGCCCGCCGGCCACCTGCAGCGACTCGAGGGAGATGCCGAGCAGGTTGAGGACCTGGCGCCCGCCGAGCGCGAAGGCGAGGATCACCGCGCCGGCCACGACCGAGGCCTGGAGGGCCGCCCGCCGCCGCTGCGCCGTGTCGTGGTGGCGGGTCAGGGCGAGGAAGATCGGCGTGTTGCCGACTGGGTCCATGATCACGAGGACCGTCACGAAGGCGGTCGCGAACAGCGTCGGGTCGAAGGTGATCTCGGGCATCGGAGGGGCCCCGCGGCGAAGGCGCTCCCGGGCGAGGCTCGGCGCGGCGGCCCTTCACGGTACCGAGGCGCTGCGCCCGCGCCCACGGGTTCCGTCGCCCGCCTGTGACGCCCGTCACGGGGCGGGTACGGTGCCGCGATGGACTTCCGCGAGACGACCGTGGCCCAGCTCGCCGCCGACGTGGCGGCCCGTCGCACCAGCGCGCGAGAGCTCGTCCAGGCGGCGCTCGACCGCATCGAGGCGCTGAACCCGTCGGTCAACGCCTTCGTCGCCGTGGACGGCGAGCGGGCCCTGCAGGAGGCGGGCGAGCTCGACGAGCGCCTCGCCCGCGGGGAGGAGGTCGGGCCGCTCACGGGCATCCCGATCGGGGTGAAGGACCTCGAGGACGCCGCCGGCTTCCGCACCACCCACGGCTCCCTCGCCCACGCCGACGACCCGCCGGCCCGGCGCGACTCGATCCTGGTCGAGCGCCTGCGGGCGGCCGGCTGCATCGTGGTGGGCAAGACGAACACGCCCGAGCACGGCCACAAGGCCGACACCACGAACGACCTGTTCGGGCCCACCCGCAACCCGTGGGACCTCGGCAAGAGCGCCGGCGGGTCCTCGGGCGGGACGGCGGCAGCGCTGGCCGCCGGCATGGTCCCGCTCGCCACGGGCTCCGACGGCGGCGGCTCGATCCGCATCCCGTCGGCCGTCTGCGGGCTGACGGGCATGAAGCCCTCCCTCGGTCGGGTGCCCGCCGGCGGACCCGACGCACCGGGCTGGGGGGACCTGTCGACGAAGGGGCCGATGGCCCGGCGCATCCGCGACGTCACCCTGGCCCTCGACGCCGTCGTCGGCCCCGACCCGACCGACCTGCGCTCCCTGCCCATGCCCGAGGCCAGCTGGACCCGGTCGCTCGACGACGTCGGCGCCCCGCACCGCGTCGCCTGGTCGCCGACCCTCGGGTACGCCGCGGTCGACCGCGAGGTGCTCGCCGTGTGCAAGGCCGCCGTCGACCGCCTGGCCGACGCCGGGACCGAGGTCATCGAGGTCCCGACCGTCTTCGAGCAGGACCCGGTGCTGGACTGGCTCCGCATCGCCATGGTCGGCGGCGCCCGGGTCCTCGACGCCTACCGGGACACCCCGCGGTGGGACCAGGTCGACGCCGGCCACCGCGCCGCCATCGAGGCCTTCGGCCGCGTCTCGGGCGAGGACCTGTTCCGGTCGCTCGACGCGTGCCACCACGCGAACCTGCGCCTCGTCGAGCTGTTCCGGGAGGCGCCGCTCCTGCTCACGCCGACGGTGGCCGGGCAGGCCGGCGCGCCGGGCGGGGAGGGGACGGTGAACGGCGAGACGACGCCGCAGTGGGTCGCGTTCACCTACCCGTTCAACATGACGCGCTCGCCGGCGGGCACGGTCACCGCCGGCTTCACGGCGAGCGGCATGCCGGTCGGCCTCCAGGTCGTCGGGCCGCAGCACGCGGACGTCGCCGTGCTCCGCGCTTTGACCTTCCTCGAGGACCTCTTCGACGACTGGGGCCCGCACGGCCCGGTCGCCCCGATCGGGCGCTGACCGCGGCGCCGCTCGGCTGGCGGCGGCCAGGGGGCGGTCTGATACCGTGACCGCTCCCACCAGGGCGCGTAGCTCAGCTGGTTAGAGCGCTGCCTTCACACGGCAGAGGTCAGGGGTTCGAGTCCCTTCGCGCCCACCACGGTCCCATCGTGCAGCGGCCCCCGAGCGGGCCGCTGCGTCGCGTCCAGGCCCCATCGAGCTGCCGGGGTGGGACGTCGTCGCCCGTGGGTTTGACCTCCATCAGCTCGGCGTGAAGCTGCGGATCCCTGCGGGGTTGATCGGGCGCGTCAGGGAGTGGTTCGCACCGACGGCGCTCCCGCTCCGTTGACGCGGACCACACCGGAGCGCCCCGATGAACGGCCGCGCACCCAAGCGAGCACGGGCTCCTCGAGGGTTCGGAAGGAGATCTCGGCGAGCACGACTGAGATCGGGACCGTGATCGCCGGGGTCACATCGAGACGACCGAGCAGAGCGTGCCACAGGTACAGGCCGTAGCTGATCCTCCCGAGGTACCGCAGGATGCTCGACTGCAGGAGCCGGGCATGAGGCGCCGCTGCGACGACCGCGACACAGCCGATCGTGGCGATTGAGTAGTCCATCGGCTCGATGGGCCAGGGCGGCTCCATGATGTACGGGGCCAAAAGGAGCGCCCCCGCGAGGCCCCAGGCTCGCGTGAGGGCCGGCTTGGCCGCTGCGAGCCAGCACCCAGCCATCAGCGCGTCCCAGCGGAGGGTCGTGTACGCATCGATCTGAGGTAGCTGATGCCGTAACACGACGGTGATCGACGCTCCGAGCACCGCGGCAGCAGCAACACCGCGCTCACCCGCCGCTCGGAAGGTGGCCAGGAACACGAGAGGCCATACCAGGTAGAACTGCTCCTCGACTGCGAGAGACCAGGTGTGACCCAGCCAGCCCGCATGGGTGACTCGGTCGGTCAGAGGCTCGAGGTTGGCGGTGTAGGTGAGCGCCAGCAGCGCGTCTCCTCCAGCATCCTCCACGCCCCAGATGACGCCGATGGCACCGAGGGTGGCGACGACCAGGAAGAGCGCAGGCAGCAAGCGGCCGGCTCGTCGCAGGTAGAAGCCTCGCCAGGACACGGACCCTTCCTGGGCCTCCCGGAGCAGCACTCCGGTGATGAGGAACCCGGAGAGGACGAAGAACAGCTGAACTCCGATGAAGCCGCCGCCTGCGATCGGGAGACGGCCCAGGCCGTTGTAGTGAGGAGAGATCCCGACCGTGGCATGTGCAGCGACGACGAGAAGCACGGCAACGCCGCGAAGCCCGTCGAGCTCCGGTACCCGCCCGCGGTGCGTGCCCACATGCACATCATCGACCAACCGGTCTCTGGGGCCTATGGGCCATGCGGCTCATCGCCGTGGTCGAGCAGGCTCGAGAACGGCGGAACAAGCCAGGGGGTGGGGCTGGCCCTACCCTGAGGACACCGGGTGGCCGGCTGTCGATCTGGACCGCCGGAGCAGATGCTCGACCCATGGCTACCGACGTGTCCTCCGCACCCCCCTCCGCCGTCCCCCGGTCCGCCCGGACGACGGCCGGCCCCCGCGAGGTGGCCGAGCGCACGGCGCGCGACGTGGCCTACGTCCTCGTCGGCCTCCCGCTCACGATCGCCTCGTTCGTGCTGATGGTCGTCGGGCTATCGGTCTCGGTCCCGCTGCTCGTGGTCTGGGTCGGCCTCCCCCTCCTCGTCGGCACGCTCTACGCGGCGCGCGGCCTCGCCCTCGTCCAGCGGGCCCGCCTCGCCATCCGCCCCGAGGTGATCCCGCCCGGCCAGTACCGCGCCTCCCCGCCGGAGCGCAGCGTCGGCGGTCGGCTCCTCGACCGCCTCCGGGACCCGCAGGCGTGGCTCGACGTGCTCCACGCGATCGTGGCCTTCCCGCTCGCGATCGCCACGTGGTGCGTCACCCTCACCTGGACCGCGGCGACCGGCGTGGGGCTGACCTACTGGCTCTGGGAGCGCTGGGTCCCGCAGTCCCCGGAGAACGAGACCCTGGCGGACATCCTCGACATCGGCCTGAGCGACTCGCTGGCCTACCTGCTGGTCGGGCTCGTCGCCCTCGCCACCCTGCCGTGGGTGGCCCGGGCCTGCGCCGGCGCCGAGGCCGGGCTGGCTCGGATCCTGCTCGCCAACCAGCAGGCGGCCGAGCTCCAGGAGCGCCTCGACGCCTCGGCGCGGAAGCGGGCCGCCGCCGCCAGCGCCGAGGCCGCGGTGCGCGAGCGCCTCGAGCGGGACCTCCACGACGGTCCCCAGCAGCGCCTCGTGCGGCTCGGCATGGACCTCGCCGCCGCCGAGCGCCGCCTCGCCGACGACCCGGAGGCGGCCCGGCAGCTCATCGCCGAGGCCCGCGCCCACTCCCAGGCCGCTCTCGAGGAGCTGCGCAGCCTGTCGCGGGGGATCGCGCCGCCGCTGCTCGTCGACCGGGGCCTGCGGGCCGCCGTCGAGGACCTGGCCAGCCGCGCCGCCGTGCCCACCGAGGTCGAGGTCACCCTCGACCCTGACGAGCGCCTCGACAGCGCGGTCGAGCAGGCCGCCTACTTCACGATCGCCGAGGCCCTGACCAACATCGCCAAGCACGCCCGGGCCACCCGGGCCGCGGTGGGGGTCTTCCGCCACCCCGAGGACGCCACCCGCCTCGTCGTGTCCGTCACCGACGACGGCGTCGGCGGCGCCGACCTGGCCAAGGGGCACGGGCTGCGGGGCCTCCACGAGCGCCTGGGCGCCCTCGACGCCGAGCTGTCCGTGCACAGCCCGGTCGGCGGCCCCACCGTCGTGCGCGCCGAGGTCCCGTGCGGGTCCTGATCGCCGACGACTCGTTCCTCCTCCGGGAGGGTCTGGCCCGGCTCCTCGAGGAGCTGGGCCACGAGGTCGTCGCAGCGGTCGAGGACGCGCCGTCGGTCGTGCCCGCCGCGCTCGAGCACGAACCGGACCTGGCGGTGGTCGACGTGCGGATGCCGCCCACCGGGACGGACGACGGGCTGCGGGCCGCGGTCGAGCTGCGCCGCCGCCGCCCGGAGACGGCCGTGCTCGTGCTGTCCCAGTACGTCGAGGTCCGCTACGCCGACGAGCTCTTCGCCGACGGCGAGGGTGGCGCCGGCTACCTGCTCAAGGACCGGGTCCAGGACCTGGGGGTGCTGGCGCAGGCCTGCGAGACGGTCGTCGCCGGCGGCACCGTCCTCGACCCCGACGTGGTCTCCCGGATGCTCGCGCTGCGCCGGGCCGAGGACCCGGTGACCTCGCTGACCCCCCGGGAGCGGGAGGTGCTGGCCCTCATGGCCGAGGGCCGGTCGAACGCCGCCATCGCGGAGGAGCTCGTGCTCTCCGCCGGGGCCGTCGAGAAGCACGTCGGCAACATCTTCACGAAGCTCGGCCTGCTCCCCGGCGCGGACGGCAACCGCCGCGTCCTCGCCGTGCTCGCCTGGCTCCGCACTGACACCCCCTGACCGCAGCGTCCCAACCGCCGTGCCCTGACCGGCGCGTCCCGCCGCGTCACGCCGCGCCGGATCGGTCCACCCTGCGAACTCGTCGACGAAAAGCAGCAGGAACGCCGCACTTCGTCGACGAGTTCGCGGGGGTTGGGCGCGGGGGAGGGGGGGTGGTCAGTCCTGCTTGGACTTGCCGGCGGCCTTCTTGGCCTTCTTCCAGGCCCGGACGGCGGCGAGGCTCTCCGGGTCGTGGATGTCGGCGACCGATCGGGGCTCGTCGTCGGCGAAGGGGCCGGCGGCCTCCTCCCAGCCGGCGGGGCGGATCCCGAAGCGCTTGGCGAGGATGGCCACGAAGATCCGGGACTTCTCCTCGCCGTAGCCCGGCAGGGCCCGGAGGCGGGCCAGGAGCTCGGCGCCGCTGTCGACGCCCTCCCACACGCGCTCGGCTCGACCGCCGTGGTGCTCGACGATCGCCGCGCAGAGGTCCTGCACCCGCTTGGCCATGGCCTTCGGGAAGCGGTGGATGGCGCGCGGGCCCTTGGCCACCACGAGGAACTCGTCGGGGTCCATCGACGCGATGGCCGCTGCGTCGAGGCCGCCGAGGCGCGCGCGCAGGAGCGAGGGGCCGAGGAAGGCCCACTCCATCGGCACCTGCTGGTCGAGGAGCATCCCGATCAGCAGTGCCAGCGGGTCCTCGTTGACGAGCGCGTCGGCCTGCGGGTCACCGGTGACGGCGAGCGTGCCCTTCATGGCGCCCAACCTAGGAGATGGGGGAGCGGACCGGCCCGGTCAGAGGATGGCGAGGATGTCGACGACGAACACGAGCGTGGCGCCGCCCGGGATCGTCGGCGGCCGACCCTCAGGGCCGTAGGCCTTGTCGGCCGGGATCACGAGGAGCACCTGGGAGCCGACGGGCTGGCCGACGAGGCCCTCGTCCCAGCCGGCGATGACGCGGCCGGTGCCGACCTCGAACGGGGAGGGGCTGCCCCGGCCCCAGGACGAGTCGAACTGCTGGCCGCCGTCCCAGACCACGCCGGTGTAGTGGGCGCTGATCGTGTCGCCGACCTGCACCTCGGGGCCCTCGCCGCGGATGAGCGGCTGGACGACCAGCTCGGCCGGCGGCTCGCCCTCGGGCACGCGGATCGTCGGGGCGCCGTCCTCGTCGAGCTCGACGAGCGGAAGGCCCTCCGGCGGCTCGACCGGCTCGCCCTCGGCCCGCTGGAGCGGGGTGGTCACGTCGAGCACGTGGACGAAGAACAGGAGCGTGTCGTCCTCGCGGACGCCGCTGGCCTCGTCGTCGCCCTGGCCGGCGAACGCGTCGTCGGGGGCGATGGCGACGAGGCGGACCGTGCCGGGGCGAACCCCGATCAGGGCCTTGAGGACGCCGGGCAGCAGCGCCTCCTCGAGCGGCACCTGGGCCGGCTGGAACCCGTAGGAGCTGTCGATCTCGCGCGCGTCCCGACCGTTCACGAAGACCAGGTGGAACGTGAGGAACGAGCCGAGCTCGGCCGCCTCGCCGTCACCCTCCGCGAGGGTGCGGCACGACGTCTCCTCGACCGAGAAGGGCCGATCGAAGGTGAAGACGGGCGCCGTGGTCTCGTCCGCGGGGTCGTAGTCGACCTCGATCGCGTCGAGGTCATCGGACGCGTCGGCGCACGTCAGGACGTCGGCGCCGCTGGTGGGGGTGGGAGTGGGGGCGCTGGCGCCGTCGTCGGCGTCGTCGTCATCGCCGCAGGCGGCGAGCAGCAGCGAGGCGGAGAGCAGGCAGGCGAGCGATCGGCGCAGCACGGCGTCCTCTGATCTGGGGGGGCGGCAGCGCCGCGTCGGTCAACCGGTGGGAGGCGCGGGCTACGAGAGCGTCTTGTTGAGACGCTCGAGCGCCGCGTCCTCGGAGATGTTCAGCGCGAAGGCGAGCTCGCTCACGAGTACCTGGCGGGCCTTCACGAACATCGACTTCTCACCGGCGGAGAGGCCCTTGTCGGCGTCGCGGAGGGCGAGGTTCCGCACCACCTCGGCGACCTGGTACACGTCGCCGGACTTCAGCTTCTCCTGATGGTTCTTGAAGCGGCGGGACCAGTTGGTGGGCTCGCGGACGTCCTTCTTGGCGAGGACCTCGAACACGTCCTCGACGTCCTCCTTCGAGATCGGGTAGCGCATCCCGATCTCCTCCGCCTTGTCCTGCGGGACCTTGAGCATGAGATCACCGTGGGTCATGCGCAGGACGAAGTACTTCGTCTTCGTGCCCTCGGCGAGGGTGATCGTCTCCGTTCCCTCGATCACCGCCGCACCGTGGTGGGGGTAGACGACCTTGTCACCGACCTTGAAGGCCACTCGCATCTCCTGCTTCCGGCGGGGGGACCGGGCAAGGATAGCGGCCCGGGACGGGGTCTCCCCACGCGGCGCCCGCCGGTCTCCCTCGGCCCCGGGCGCCGGCGGGGGCCGATCCGGATCTGACACCGCGAACCGGACCTCCTACGCTCCCGCGGCCGCCGCGGGGACGACCTCCGGGGGCACGACACCCGGGGAGACAGGGGAGCGAGCGATGTTCGAGTGGTCCGAAGAGCAGCTGATGATCCGCGACGCCGTCCGGCAGTTCGTGGAGGCCGAGATCGCGCCGAAGCGCGAGGAGCTCGAGCACGGTGACCTGCCGCCGTACGACATCCTCCGCAAGCTCTTCAAGACCTTCGGCATGGCCGACATGGCCCGGGCCAGCTTCGAGAAGCGGATCGCCCGCGAGAAGGCCGTGGCGGCCGGCGAGGCCGAGCCGTTCTCGAAGTCCGAGGCCGGCGGCGGCAACGCGGCGATGACGATGATCCCGATCATCGAGATCTGCCGCTACTCGCCCGGGATGGTCACCGCCATGGGCGTCTCCATGGGCCTGACCGCCTCGGCGATCATGAGCAAGGGCACGATCGCGCAGAAGGAGCGCTGGGCGCTCGATCTGCTCACGATGGACAAGGTCGGCGCCTGGGCGATCACCGAGCCCGGCTCCGGGTCCGACGCCTTCGGCTCCATGAAGTCGACGGCCCGCCGCGACGGCGACGAGTACGTCCTCAACGGCTCGAAGACCTTCATCACGAACGGCCCCTACGCCGACACCACCGTCTTCATCTGCAAGCTCGACGAGGGCAACCCGCCCGAGGAGCGCAAGATCCTCTCGTTCATCCTCGACAAGGGGATGCCGGGCTTCGAGCAGTCGAAGCCGCTGCGGAAGATGGGCATGCACTCCTCGCCCACCGGCGAGCTGTTCCTCGACGACGTGCGCGTCGGCCGGGACCGCCTCATCGGCGAGACCGAGGACGTCCCCTCCGGCGGGCGCGAGGGCGCCAAGGACACGTTCTCGATGGAGCGCTCCGGCGTCGCCGCCATGGCGCTCGGGATCATCGAGAAGTGCCTCGAGCTGTGCGTGCAGTACTCGAAGGACCGGGTGCAGTTCGGCCAGCCCATCGGTGAGTTCCAGCTCATCCAGGAGAAGCTGGCCCGGATGGAGGTCGCCCGCCTCAACGTCCAGAACCTCGTGTTCCGGCACCTCGAGATGAGCGACGCCGGTCGCAGCCTCACCCTCGCCGAGGCCTCCGCCATGAAGCTCTACGCCGCGCGCGCCGCCACCGAGGTGGCGATGGAGGCCGTGCAGCTCTTCGGCGGCAACGGCTACATGAGCGAGTTCCACGTCGAGCAGCTGGCCCGCGACGCGAAGGTCCTGCAGATCTACGCCGGCACCGACGAGATCCAGATCACGCACATCGCGAAGGACCTCCTCCGCCGCTGACCCGCGGGTCCGCGGCGCCGCGACCCGGGGCCGGCTGGTCCCGGGTCAGCGGGCGGGGCGGTAGATGCCGAAGCCGTCGACGACCGTGCCGGGGCGCCAGCTGCCGGCCACCGGCTGATCGCCGGTCCCGCCGATGCGGCGCTGGAGGACGGTCGTGCCGCCCTCCACCGACCCCGAGTTCAGGTGGATCGTGCCGCCCCGGTAGATGGCGAGGTCGTCGTCGCCGTCGCCATCCCAGTCGCCGGCGAAGGGGACGTCCCCCGGCTGCACGCCGTAGCGGACCGTGCGGACGGTGGCGGCGTGCGCCGCGGTGCCCGTCGCCCGGAGGTGCCACTCGCCGCTGCGGAAGATGCCGAGGTCGTCGTCGCCGTCGCCGTCCCAGTCGCCCACGACGGGCACGTCGCCCGGCGTCTTGCCGTAGTCCATCCGGTGCACGACGGGCGCGCCCGGCTCGAAGCTGGCGTAGACGGTCCAGCGACCGTTCCGGAAGGTGATCGGCTGGTCGGCGGGGCCGCCGTCGACGTTGCCGCACAGCACCACCTCGGCCCCGGTGCCGAAGTGCGGCCGGCGGGCCGTGGTGCCGTCGAGGCCCGGGCGGAGGTGCCACTCGGTGCCCCGCACGATCACCGGCTCGTCCTCGCCGTCGCCGTCCCAGTCGCACAGCAGCGCCCGGTCACCCCGCTGGACGCCGTAGCTGAAGACGTCCTCCGCGGCCTGGCTGCTCTTCGAGCGCCACAGCTCCCAGCCCGGCTGGGCGGTCCAGATCGTCGCCGCCCGGAGGGACGGGTACGGGTTGATGGCGACGCCGCCGCCCACCCAGCCGCTCGAGGGCTGGCGGATCTCGAAGTGGAGGTGCGGCGCGGTCGACTCGGCATTGCCCGAGTCGCCCATGTAGGCGACGACCTGGCCCCGCTGGACCTTCGCGCCCTCGACGATGTTCGGCGGGAAGGCGTGCTCGCGACGGGCCTTGCCGTCGTCGGTGCCGGGCGTGTCGTTGTTGACGTGGATGTAGTGGTACGTCCAGCCGTCCGCGGCCTGGATCACGACCGAGTTGCCGCCGCTCGACGTGTTCTCGAACTTCACCCGGGCGACGGTGCCGTCGACCGCCGCGAGGAGCGGCTGCATCTTCGTGCCCATGATGTCCGTGCCCTCGTGGGTGCGCCCGCTGTCCCGGACCGCGCCCCAGGTGTCCGTGTAGGACACGGGCCCGTCGACGGGGAAGACGATCGGCTTCACCGTGGCGGCCGCCGCCGCCGGTGCGGCTCCGCTCGGCCCGGCGAGGGCGAGGAGGGGCAGGGCGAGCAGCGAGCAGATGAGCAGCCGGAGCGGCGTGCGGAGCATGGCGGAGAGACCTCGGCGTGGTGGACGTGCCCACCTGTCGTCGGCAGGGACGGCCGTCCACATGAGCACACTCCCGCGCGGAAGGCACAGATGGGCCCGCTCGACCTCCTGCCGCTCGCGGGCTGTCACAGGGGCGGGGCACCGTGAGCTCGTGGACCTGCCCGCTCCACCCGCCACTGGTTCCGCTCCCAGGTCAGAGCGCACGTCGAGCGCGTCCACACCGCGGCCTGAGCGTCCAACGTCCTGCGACAGCCGGGGCGGGCGCGGCGGGCGCCGCCCCGCCGTCGAGGCGTGACCTCGGTCCGGTTGTCGCAGAACGCTGGACGGACCACCTGCGCGCGTCGAGCACCCGAGCGCTCCTCCGGTGCGACCGGGGGCCGACGGCCAGGCGTCGAGCGCGGCTGGCCTGTCGCAGGACGCTGGACCGAGCGCGGCTCAGGGGCGGCGGGTGAGGCGGAACACCCGGATGTTGCGCTCGGTGCGGCGAACGTAGGTGTGCATCTGGGGGATCGTCTGGGCGATCGCCGGCCAGAGGCGGGCCTTCTCTTCGTCGGAGAGGACGGTCGCCGTCACCCGGAAGCGCTCGCCGCGGACCTGCACCTCGCCGCCGCCGGCCGCCTCGAGGTTGTACCGCCACGCCGGGTGGCGCTCCTGGCCCATGGCGCTGGCCACGACGAGGAGATCGTCGCCGTCGCGGTGGTACGCCAGCTGGACGGTGCGGGGCTCGCCCGTCCGGCGACCCGGGACGGTGAGCGCCAGCATCGGCAGCGTGGGCCGGCCGGTCGAGGTGAACCGGCCGTTCGTGGCCCGGAAGATCACCGGGTCGAGCCGGGACGCCACGTGCTCGACCACCCACGACCCCGCCCGGGTGGCCGAGAAGCGGTTGACGAGGCGGTCGTAGGCGTTGGGGCGGGCCACGGGCTCAGACTCCCAGGCTGCGGCCGATGATCTCCTTCATGATCTCGGTCGTGCCGCCGTAGATCGTGGTGATGCGGACGTCGGCGTAGGCCCGGGCGATCGGGTACTCGAGCATGTACCCGTAGCCTCCGTGCAGCTGCACGCAGCCGTCGATGACCCGCTTCGACAGCTCGGTGCACCACCACTTGGCCATCGCCGCCTCCTCGGCGGTCAGCGTCCCCTCGTTGAGCGCGAGGACGCACCGGTCGACGAAGGTCTGGGCGATCTCGATCTCGGTCGCCATCTCGGCCAGGCGGAAGCGGCTGTTCTGGAACGAGCCGATGGGCTGGCCGAACGCGGTGCGCTCCTTCACGTACTCGAGCGTCCAGTCCAGCGCCTGGCGGGCCGCGGCGACCGCCGTCACCGCGATCGACAGGCGCTCCTGGGGGAGCTTCGTCACCAGCGAGCGGAACCCGCTGCCCTCCTCGCCGAGGAGGTTCTCGACGGGCACGTGCACGTCGGTGAAGAACAGCTCGGCCGTGTCCTGCGCGTGCATGCCGATCTTCTCGAGGTTGCGGCCCCGCTCGAAGCCCTCCATGCCCCGCTCGAGCACGAGCAGGCTCATCCCCGCGTGGCGCTGCGACGGGTCGGTCTTGACCGCGGTGATCACGAGGTCGGCGTTGATGCCGTTGGTGATGAACGTCTTCGACCCGTTCACCACGTAGTGGTCGCCGTCGCGGATCGCGGTGGTGGTCATCGACGCGAGGTCGGACCCGATGCCGGGCTCGGTCATCGCGATCGCCGTGATCAGCTCGCCGGAGCAGATGCCGGGGAGCCAGCGGGCCTTCTGCTCCTCGGTGCACAGCGTCAGGAAGTACGGCAGGCAGATGTCGTTGTGGAGCGTCCACCCGAGGCCGGCGGCGTTCACGCCCGCCTTCTGGATCTCCTCGGCGATGACGACGTTGTACCGGAAGTCGTCGACGCCCCCGCCGCCGTGCTCCTCGGGGGCGGCCATGCCGAGGAAGCCGTGGGCGCCGGCTCGGGCGAACACCTCGCGCGGGACGATCCCGTCGCGCTCCCAGGCCTCGTGGTGGGGGACGAGCTCCTTCGCGATGAAGCCCCGGACGGACTCCCGGAACATCTCGTGCTCGTCGTCGAAGAGGGTGCGCTCCATGGCCGGCACGGTACCGCTGCGGCAGGACGGCGAGCCCGGTCGGGGAACCCGCTCGCCGGTGGGCCGGACCCCGGGCGAGGCTGACCCCATGGCCGTCACGATCGAGCCGTTCGCGCACCCGGACGCGCTCGCGCCGGCCGATCAGCGCGCGTGGGTCGACCTCCAGAACGCCGGGTGGGCCGAGTGGAGCCCGAAGCACGAGCGGTGGTCGCTCGACGCGGCGCTCGCCCGCGCCCGCGTCCACGTCCCGCCGACGGCGGTCCACCACCACCTCGCCCGAGACGCGACCGACCACCTGGTGGGCTGGGGACAGGTGACCTGGCGGGAGGGCGAGCCGGAGTCCGAGTACACGGTCGAGGAGCTGCGCGCCGCCGAGGCGGCGATCGCGGCCGGCGAGCAGGACTGGTGGGCCGTCGGGGTGCGCCACGACGCGAGCGGGCGCCTCGTCGGGCTGAGCGAGATGTTCCTGCCCGTACCGGTCCTGGTACCGGCCCCTGGCCAACTGACCGGACGCTGGGTCCGGAGGGCCGGCCCGGCCGGCTAGCCTCGGGGTCGCACGAAAGGGGAGCTCGGGGTAGCCGGGCTGAGAGGGTGGACACGCCGCGAGGCACGCCACCGACCCGTGGAACCTGAACCGGGTAATGCCGGCGGAGGGACATCGGATGGAGGCTGCGCCGAGCGCGCACGAGACGATCGTCGTGGTCACGGGGGGCGACCCCGTGTCCGTCGACGAGCGGGCCAAGGTGCCCGACGCCGCCTTCGTCGTCGCCGCCGACTCGGGGATCGAGCACGCCCAGGCCCTCGGCCTGCCGGTGCACGTGGCGGTCGGGGACTTCGACTCCGTCCACCCGGCCGCGCTGGCCCGGGCCGAGGCCGCGGGCGCCGCGATCGAGCGGCACCCCGCGGCCAAGGACGCGACCGACCTCGAGCTGGCCCTCGACGTGGCGCTGGCCCACCGCCCGCGCCGCGTCGTCGTCCTGGGCGGCCACGGTGGGCGGCTCGACCACCTGCTCGCCAACGCCACCCTCCTGGCCAGCCCGGCCTACGACGAGGTCGAGGTCGTCGCCCACCTGGGCGGGGCCACGGTCACCGTCGTCCGGTCGGAGGCCGCGGTCCACGGCGCAGTGGGGGAGCTCGTCTCCCTCCTCGCCATCCACGGCGCCGCCACCGGCGTCCGCACAGAGGGCCTGCTCTACCCGCTGCGACGGGAGGACCTCCGGCCCGGCTCCACCCGGGGCGTGAGCAACGAGCTCGTCGCCCCGACCGCCACCGTCGCCCTCGACGCTGGCGTGCTCCTCGTCGTGCAACCCGGCCAGCTCGGCACCCACCACCTGCACGTCGACCCCTCGAGGAGCACCCCATGACCGCCCGCACCCGTCTCCGACCCGCGCTCGCCCTGCTCGCGGCCGGCGCGCTCGTCGCCGCCTGCGGCAGCGACGACGACGCCGGCCCCGCCGCCGGCGACAGCGCGCCCCGCACCGTCCGCCTCCTCGCCCACGACTCGTTCGCGGTGAGCGACCAGGTGCTCGACGCGTTCACCGACGAGACCGGCATCGAGGTCGAGATCATCCTCGGCGGCGACGCCGGCACGGTCGTCAACCAGGCCCTGCTCGCCAAGGGCAACCCCCAGGCCGACGTCCTCTTCGGGATCGACTCGACCTTCCTCGGCCGCGCCCTGGCCGAGGACCTGTTCATCGCCTACGAGGCCGAGGGGCTCGACGAGGTCGACCCGGCGCTGCACCTCGACGACGAGCACCGCGTCACCCCGGTCGACTACGGCGACGTGTGCATCAACTACGACCGGGAGTGGTTCGCCGAGGAGGGCCTCCCGGTGCCCGAGTCCCTCGAGGCCCTCGTGGACCCGGCCTACGAGGGCCTCCTCGTCGTCGAGAACCCGGCCACCTCCTCACCGGGCCTGACCTTCCTCCTCGGCACCATCGAGGCGCTCGGCGACGGCTGGGAGGACTGGTGGACCGCGCTGCGGGCCAACGGCCTGACCGTCGTCAACGACTGGGAGTCCGCGTACTACAGCGAGTTCTCGGGCGGGCTGGCCAGCGAGGGGACCAAGCCGCTCGTCGTCTCGTACGCGTCGAGCCCGCCGGTCGAGGTCCTCTACGCCGAGGAGCCGCTGGACGAGGCCCCGACCGGCGTCGTCACCGCGGGCTGCACCCGCCAGATCGAGGGGGCGGGCATCCTCGCCGGCACCGACCGGCTCGAGGAGGCCCAGGCGCTCATCGACTTCCTCCTGTCCGAGGAGCTGCAGGCCGACGTGCCGCTGCAGATGTTCGTGCACCCGGTGCGCTCGGGCGTCGAGCTGCCCGAGGAGTTCGCGGCGCACGCGGTGACGCCGGACGAGGTGGTGCTCCTCGACGCCGAGGCGGTCGACGCCAGCCGGGACGCCTGGATCGATCGCTGGACCGAGCTCGTCCTCGGATGAGGTCGTGAGCGGGGCGCGACCGGGTCGGGGGTGGGTACGGGCGGCGCTGCTCGCCCCGCCGGTCGCGTTCCTGCTCGTCTTCTTCGCCTGGCCCGTCGCCAACATCGTCGCCGAGGGGCTGCGGGTGGACGGTCGCTGGGGGCTCGACGGCCTGGGCGAGGTCCTCGGCGACGCCCGCCTCCGCCGCATCGGAGCGTTCACGATCGCCCAGGCGACGGCCTCGACGGCCCTGACCCTGCTGCTCGGCCTGCCGGTCGCCCACGTGCTGGCCCGCTACGCGGTCCCCGGCCGACGGCTCGTCGGCGCGCTCGTCACCGTGCCCTTCGTGCTGCCCACCGTCGTCGTCGGCGCGGCGTTCATCGCCCTCCTCGGCGCTCGCAGCCCTTTCGGGGTGGACCTGCGGGGCTCGGTGTGGGCGATCGTCCTCGCGCACGCCTTCTTCAACCTCGCCGTGGTCGTGCGCACCGTGGGCGGCATGTGGGAGCAGATCGACCCGCGGGTGGAGGAGGCGGCCCGCAGCCTGGGCGCCTCGCCGTGGCGGGTGTGGCGGGAGGTCACGCTGCCGCTGCTGCGCCCGGCGATCACGACCGCCGCCCTCGTCGTGTTCCTGTTCACCGCCACCTCGTTCGGGACGGTGCTCCTCCTCGGGGGTCCCGGCCACGCCACCCTCGAGGTCGAGATCTACCGGCAGACCGCGCACCGCTTCGACCTGCCGGTGGCCTCGGTCCTCGCGCTGATCCAGCTCGCCGCGGTGACGCTGCTGCTCGCCCTGCAGGCCCGCCTCGAGCGCCGGGCCCCCGAGGCGGTCCGGCTGGGCCCGCCCGTCCGCCGTCCGCTGCGGGGTCGAGCGGCGTGGGGGGCCGGCGCGGTGCTCGCCGGCCTGGCGGCCTTCGTCCTCGTCCCGGTCGGGGTGCTCGTCGAGCGCTCGCTCCGGGTGGGGGACCGGTACACGCTCGCCGGCTGGCGGGCCCTTGCCGAGCGAGATCGGCGCTCCGGCCTCTTCGTGCCCGCCCTCGAGGCCATCGGCACCTCGCTGCGCTACGCCGCTGTGGCCACGGTCCTCGCCGTCGTCCTGGGCGGGCTCGCCGCCGCCGCCCTCACCCGTCGGGGCGGTCGGGTCTCCCGGGCGGTCGACGCCGTGCTCCTCCTGCCCCTCGGCACCTCGGCGGTCACCGTCGGCTTCGGCTTCATCCTCGCCCTCGACGAGCCGGTCGACCTGCGGGCCAGCCCCTGGCTGGTGCCGATCGCCCAGGCGGTGGTCGCGCTGCCCTTCGTCGTGCGCACCATGACCCCCGTGCTCCGCGCCATCGACCCCCGGCTCCGCGAGGCTGCCGCCGTGCTCGGCGCCCCGCCGCTGCGGGCGTGGCGGGAGGTCGACCTGCCCATCGTGCGGCGGGCGCTGCTCGTGGCGGCCGGGTTCGCCTTCGCCATCTCGCTCGGCGAGTTCGGGGCGACGTCGGTGATCGCCCGCGCCGACGCGCCCACCGTCCCCGTGGCCATCGAGCGGCTGCTCGGTCGGCCGGGGGCCATCCGGGTCACCCAGGCCTTCGCGCTCTCGACCGTGCTGATGGCCCTCACCATCGCCGCCGTGCTGCTCGTGGAGCGGCTGCGCGGCAGGGACGACGCAGACCGCGCCCCGGGGGGCTGGTGGTGAGCGCCCTCGGGACCGGCGGTCACCTCGAGGTGACCGGCGCGGTCGTGCGCTTCGGTGCGACGCCGGCGCTTGACGGGCTCGAGCTGACCGTCGAGGCCGGCGAGGTCGTCGCCGTCCTGGGGCCGAGCGGCTCCGGCAAGTCGACGCTGCTGCGGGTGGTGGCCGGGCTCCAGGACCTCGACGCCGGTCAGGTCTCGATCGACGGGCGGGATCTGCACGGCGTGCCGACGCACCGACGCGGCGTCGGCCTCATGTTCCAGGACCACGCGCTGTTCCCGCACCGGGACGTGGCCGGCAACGTCGGGTTCGGGCTGCGGATGGCGGGCTGGGCCAGGCCGGCAATCGCGGCGCGGGTGGCGGAGCTGCTCGCCCTGGTCGGACTCCCCGGCTACGAGGGGCGTGCCGTGCGCACCCTCTCCGGCGGGGAGCAGCAGCGGGTGGCGCTCGCCCGAGCGCTCGCCCCGAGCCCCCGGGTGCTGCTCCTCGACGAGCCGCTCGGTGCGCTCGACCGGCCCCTGCGGGAGCGCCTCGTCGGCGAGCTGCGGGAGCTCGTCACCGAGCTCGGCCTCACCGTCGTCGCCGTCACGCACGACCACCAGGAGGCGTTCGCCCTTGCCGACCGGGTCGCCGTGGTCGACGCCGGCCGCGTCCTCCAGGTTGGCGCGCCGGCCACGGTGTGGGCCCGACCTGCCGGCCTCGCCGTCGCCCGCGTGCTCGGGCTGCCCAACCTCCTCGCCGGCACCGTCCGCGACGGGGTCCTCTCCGGGCCCTGGGGCGCGCTGGAGGTGCCGGGGCCGGACGGGCCGACCACGGTCCACGTCCCGCCGGGCGCGCTCCACCCGGACCCCGCGGGTGCGCTCCGGGGCTCGGTGCGGGCCGTGCGCCTGCGCGGCCACCACCAGGAGATCGAGGTGGCGCTCGTCGACGACTCGGTGCTCGTCGTGCCGGCCGGCCGCGGCCCGGTGCCCGCCGTCGGCACCCCGCTGCTGCTCCGGGCGGATCCGTCCGACGTCGTCCGGCTCGAAGGGTGAGCGGTACGATCGCCGCCCCGGCACCGACCCACCCCGCGGAGGCGACCCTGGACCCGAAGCAGCTGCGGCCCGTCGACGGCGAGCACGACCACCACGACCGGAGCCGCTGACGTGGACGTCACCGCGACCCTCGACGCCCCCTGCAGCCCCGAGGACCTCTTCCCGTGGGTGGCCGACCTCGACCGGTACCCGCAGTGGCTCGACATCGTCCCCCGAGCCGTCCCCGTCGACGCGCACGCTGACGACGCCGGGCCGGCCTGGTCGGTCGACCTCCGGGGCCGTCTCGGCCCCTTCGCCCGCTCCAAGCGGCTCCGCATGGTCCGCACCGCCCACGAGGTGCCCGGCCACGCCCGCTTCGAGCGGGTCGAGCACGACGGGCGCGAGCACTCGGCCTGGGTGCTCGACGCCACCGTCGAGCCGACGGCCGAGGGCAGCCGCCTCACGATGCGCCTCCACTACGGCGGCCGCCTCTGGATGCCGGTGCTCGACAAGGTCCTCGCCGACGAGATCGAGCGCTCCCGCCCCCGGCTCCGAGCCCTCATCGCGAGCTGAGCGCGCGTCGTCGACCGGCTAGCCGGAGGCCCAGGCCGTCCAGCGGTCGCCGCGGCGCTCGAGCGACAGCGGCAGGCCGAAGGTCTCCGTCAGCGCCTCGGCCGACAGCACCGTCCCGATCGGACCCTGCGCGACGATCCGCCCGCCCCGCAGCAGGAGCAGGTGCGTGGTCGACGCCGGGATCTCCTCGACGTGGTGGGTGACCAGCACCGACGGAGGCGACCCCGGGTCGGCGCCCAGCGCCCCGAGGCGGCCGACTAGGTCCTCCCGACCGCCGAGGTCGAGCCCGGCGGTGGGCTCGTCCAGGAGCACGATGGCCGGGGAGCCGGCGAAGGCTCGGGCCAGCAGGACCCGCTGGCGCTCCCCGGAGGAGAGCGTGCCGATCAGCCGCTGCGACTTCGCGCCGACGCCGAAGCGCTCGAGCAGCTCGTCGGCCTGGGCCCGGTCCGCGTCGTCGTAGGTGTGCCACCAGGGCTCGAGGGCGGCGTGGCGACCGGTCATCACCACCTCCTGCGCGGTCAGCTCGCGCCGGAGCATGTCGCCGAACGCCGGGCTGGCGAGCCCGATGCGCGTGCGGAGGCGGCGCACGTCCGTGCGACCCAGCTCCTCGCCCGCCACGCGCACGGTGCCCCGGCTGGGGTGCAGGTACACGGACGCCACGCGCAGCATCGTCGTCTTCCCGCTGCCGTTCGGGCCGAGCACCGCCCAGCGCTCCCCGGGGGCGACGCGCCAGGTCACGTCGCGCAGCAGGTCGGTGCCGTCCCGCCACACCGCGACGTCCAGCAGCTCGAGGGCCGCCTCGCTCATCTCGGGGGCAGGGTGACGGGGGGACGCAGCGCCATGGACGCCGACGCTACCGGCTCGGTGGGTACGATCCGCGCGAGCACTCCCCCCACGGAAGTGGACCGATCGACACCTTCCTCGGCCTCCTCGCCGTCGCCCTGCTGATCCTCGCGAACGCGTTCTTCGTCGCGGTCGAGTTCGCGCTCGTGGCCATCGACCGGACCCGGGTCGAGCTCGACGCCGCCGAGGGCCACCGCGGGGCTCGCACCACGGACGAGGCGCTGCGCCGCCTCTCGTTCAACCTGTCCGGCGCCCAGCTCGGCATCACGGTGACCTCGCTCATCGTCGGCTTCATCGCCGAGCCCGCGATCGCCGAGGTCCTCGAGCCCCTCGTGGGATCGGCCGTGGGCGAGGAGCGCGCCCTCGCCGTCTCCATCACGATCGCCCTCGTCCTCGCCACCAGCCTGCAGATGGTCCTCGGCGAGCTCGTGCCGAAGACCCTCGCCATCGCCCGCCCCGTCGGCACCGCCTACGCGCTCGCCGGTCCGATGATCGTCGTGGGCCGGGTGCTCGGGCCCCTCATCCGCGTCCTCAACGGCGCCGCGAACTGGGCCGTGCGCCGCGTGGGCATCGAGCCGACCGAGGAGCTGGCCTCGGTGCGCTCGCTCGAGGAGCTCGAGCTGCTCATCCGCTCCTCGGCGGCCGAGGGGACCCTCGAGCCGGAGGCCATCACCCTCCTCACCCGGACGCTGCGCTTCGGAGACAAGGACGCGGGCGAGGCCCTCGTGCCCCGCACCCGCATCGAGGCCCTCAGCCCCGACGACACGCTGGCCGACCTGGCCAGCCGGTCGGTGGCCACGGGCAAGTCCCGCTTCCCCGTCATCGGTCAGGACCTGGACGACGTGGTGGGCGTGGTCCACGTGAAGGACGTCTACGGCGTGCCCTACGACGAGCGGGCCACCACCTCGGTCCGCACGGTCATGACCCCGCCCTTCGTCGTCCCGGAGACCCGGCACCTCGCCGACCTCCTGGCCGACCTGCGCAGCGGCGGCCACCACCTCGCCGTCGTGGTCGACGAGCACGGCGGCACCGCCGGCATCATCACCCTCGAGGACATCCTCGAGGAGATCGTCGGGGAGATCGACGACGAGCACGACCGTCGCCGGCCCAGCCTCACGCGGGTCCAGCGACCGGGGGAGTGGGTCCTCGACGCCTCCCTCCACCACGACGAGGTGTTCGACGTGTGCGGCTTCGACATGCCGCCCGGCGACTACGACACGCTGGCCGGCTTCGTGCTCGCCGCCCTCGGGCACATCCCCGAGGTGGGGGAGGTCGTCGACCACGAGGGGTGGCAGCTCACCGTCCGCAGCCGCGACGGCCTGCGCATCGCCACCGTGGAGATCCGTCGCCTCGCGGACCCCGCCCCAGCCGACGGTGAGGGCGAGGGCTGATGGGGCTGCCGCTGCTCGCCGGCGTGGGGCTGCTGCTCGCCAACGGGTTCTTCGTCGCGGTCGAGTTCGCCGTGCTCGCCAGCCGCCGCACGAAGCTCGAGGCCATGGCGGAGGACGGCAGCCGGGCGGCCCGGCTCGCCCTCCGCCAGCTGCGCCACCTGAACCTCCAGCTGGCCGGCGCGCAGCTCGGCATCACGCTCGCGTCCCTGCTGCTCGGCTTCGTGGCCGAGCCGGCGCTCGCCCACCTCCTCGAGGACCTCCTCGCGGGCGTCGTGGACCTGCCGGACGGGGTGCGCCACTCGATCGCGTTCGTGATCGCGCTGCTCGTGGTCGTGTTCCTCCACATGGTCCTCGGCGAGATGGTCCCGAAGAACATCGCCATCGCCGCACCGGAGCGGACCCTCCTCGCCGTCGCCCGGCTCAACCAGGTGTACGTCTGGCTGGCCCGGCCCGTCCTCGCCGTCCTGAACGGCGTCGCCAACGGCATCGTGCGCCTCCTCGGGGTGGAGCCGCGCGACGAGCGGACCGACGCGGCCTCGGCGGAGGAGCTCGCCCTCATGCTGTCCGCGTCTCGGGAGGAGGGGCTGATCGAGGAGACGGCCCACCAGCTCCTGAGCGGCGCCCTCGAGATCGGCGACCGGGCGCTGGCGTCGGTGATGGTGCCGATCGACGCCGTCGTCGCCGTCGACCGCCGCGCCACCCCGGCCGAGGCGGAGGCCCTCGTCGTCAGCTCGGGGCACTCCCGCCTCGTGGTGGTCGGCGAGGACCCGGAGGACGTCCTCGGCTTCATCCACGCCAAGGACCTCCTGACGATCCCGGGCTCGGCTCGGGACCGGCCCCTCCCGTACGGGCGCATCCGCCGGATGCTCGTGCTGGACGCCGCCACGTCCCTCGACGACGCGCTGCTGGCGATGCAGCAGGCTCGCCTCCACCTCGCGGTGGTCACCGAGCACGACCGGACCGTCGGGTTCGTGGCCCTCGAAGACGTGATCGAGGCCCTCGTCGGGGACATCCGCGACGAGAGCGACCGCGACGACACCTGATCGCCGCCCGATCGCCACGGTCGTCACGAGATCGCAACGTGGGCTACTGTCCGCGCCCGCTGTGAGACGTCTCGCGATCGTCCCGCCCCTCGTGGTCGCCACGCTGCTGGCCGTCCTGGCGCTGGCCCCCCGGGCCGACGCCGACGCCGGTGAGCTCGCCCGGGCGCGCGCCCGCGCCAACGAGGCCGCGGCCGAGCTGGCTCGCGCGGAGTCGGCGCTGGGCGAGCTGGACGCGGAGATCAGCTCGCTCGAGGTCCGCATCAACGACGCCGAGGCCCGCCTCAACGCGCTGCGCACCGCCGTGCAGGAGCACGCGGTGCGCCAGTTCGTGACGATGGAGGTCACGCAGTACGCCTCCTACGTCGAGGGCGACATCAACACCCAGGCGCGGGCCGAGACGCTCGGCCGCGCGGCCACGCGCGGCAACCAGGACGCCGTCGAGGAGTTCACCGCCCTCAGCGAGGACCTCGCCGTCGCCCGGGAGGGCCTGGCCGAGCGCAAGCAGGCGCAGGAGCAGGCGATCGCCGAGCTGACGCGCCGCCGGGAGCAGCTCCAGACCGAGCTGCGGCGGCTCGAGGAGCTGGAGCGCCGGCGCGTCGAGGAGGAGCGCCGGAAGGCGGCGGAGGCGGCCCGGGCCGAGGCGGCCCGCAAGGAGGCCGAGCGCCGCCGCACCGCGAACCAGCCGTCGGCCCCGGCGCCCGCCACGCCGATCGTGACCGGTTCCTTCGTGTGCCCGGTGCAGGGGGCGGTGGCCTTCGTCGACTCGTGGGGCTCGCCTCGATCCGGCGGCCGCCGCCACAAGGGCGTCGACATGATGGCGGCCACCGGCACGCCGACCGTGGCGCCCGTCAGCGGCCACGTGACCCACCGCGGGAACGGCATCGGCGGCCTGTCCTGGCACCTCCAGGGCGACGACGGCAACTACTACTACGGCACCCACCTGAGCGCGTACGCCAACGTCGGGGCGGGGCACGTCCAGGCCGGCACGGTCATCGGCTACGTGGGCTCCACCGGCAACGCCTCCACGCCCCACCTGCACTTCGAGGTCCACGTCGGCGGTCGGGGCAACGCGGTCAACCCGTACCCCTACGTCGCCCGGGTCTGCTGAGCACCGGCGCGGGCGGGCGCCCCTCGGGGTCGGGCGGCGTTGCTACGGTCGCCGGCCATGACGGGGGAGCGTGAGCAGGAGCTCGCCGGCCAGCTCGAGGAGCTGCTGCGGGCGAACGGGTTGGACGGCGCGGTCGAAGGGCTGCGGCGGCTCTCGGGCGGCGCGTCCCGCGAGACGTGGAGCTTCGACCTTGTCGCCGGGGAGGCGCGCCACGGCCTCATCCTCCAGCGGGTGCGGGGGAAGCTCTCCGGCACCGGGCCGGGGGTGCAGGGCGAGGCGGCGCTCATGCGGGCCGCCGAGGCCCAGGGGGTGCCCGTGCCGGCGGTGGTCGCCGACGACGACGGGTCCGTGCTCGGCGGCCCCTCGATGGTCACCCGGCGCCTCGACGGCGAGACGATCGCCCGGAAGCTGCTGCGCGACGAGGAGTGGGCGACCGCCCGGTCCCGCCTGGTCCGGCAGGCCGGCGCCGCGCTGGCCGCCATCCACCGGATCGACCCGAGCGCGCTGCCCGAGGCGGCGCCGGTCGACCCGCTGGAGCAGCTCTACGGCCTCCTCGACGGGTTCGGCCAGCCGCTGCCAGCCTTCGAGCTCGGCCTCCGCTACCTCGAGGCCAACCGGCCGCCCGACGCCGACCCGCTCGTCGTCCACGGCGACTTCCGCCTCGGGAACCTGATGGTCGACCGCGAGGGCCTCGCCGGCGTCCTCGACTGGGAGCTGGCCCACGTCGGGAACCCCGTCGAGGACCTCGGCTGGTACTGCGTGCGGGCGTGGCGCTTCGGCTCCCCGCTGCCGGCCGGGGGCATGGGCAGCCGCGAGGAGCTGCTCGAGGCGTACGAAGCGGCGGGGGGCCGGCACGTTGACCCCGAGGAGCTCCGCTGGTGGGAGCTCTGGGGCACCGTGCGCTGGGGGCTCATCTGCGTCATGCAGGCCCGGACCCACCTCGACGGGATCGCCCGGTCCGTGGAGCTCGCCACGATCGGCCGGCGGGTGTGCGAGAACGAGTGGGACGTGCTCGGGCTCCTCCCCGGCGAGCCGCTCCCCGACGCTGCGACCAGCGCCGAGCCGGTGGCGGACAGCGGCCTCTACGGCCGCCCGACGGCGGGCGAGCTCCTCGAGGCGATCCGGGAGTGGGTGGAGGGCGACGTGATGGCCGGCACCGAGGGGCGCCTCGCGTTCCACGCCCGCGTGACCGCGAACGCCCTGCGGATGCTGGAGCGACAGGCCGCGCTCGGCCCCGCGCACGAGGTCGCCCACCGGGCCCGCCTCGACGCGCTCGGCCACGAGGACGATGCGTCGCTCAGCGCCGCCATCCGGGCCGGGGAGGAGGACCACCGCTGGGAGGAGGTCCGCCAGGCCGTGGCCGCCAGCGTCCGCGCCAAGCTCGAGGTCGCCAACCCGAGGTGGCTCGAGCCGGACTGAGCGGGCGGCGCACCGCCCCGCCGTCGGCGACGGCGCCTACACCGCGATGGCGTGGAAGCCGCCGTCGACGTGGACGACCTCGCCGGTGGTCTTCGGGAACCAGTCGGAGAGGAGGGCCACCGTGCTGCGGGCCACCGACTCGGCGTCGGCCTTCACGTCCCAGCCGAGCGGGGCGCGCCCGTCCCAGGCGTCCTCGAAGGCGGCGAAGCCGGGGATCGACTTCGCGGCCATCGTCTTGATGGGGCCGGCGGCGACGAGGTTCACCCGCACGTTCCTCGGGCCGAGGTCGCGGGCCAGGTAGCGCGCGGTGGACTGGAGCGCGGCCTTGGCGACGCCCATCCAGTCGTAGGCCGGCCACGCCTGGGTGCTGTTGTCGAAGTCGAGACCCACGATGCTGCCGCCCTCGGGCATGAGGGGGACCACCACGTCGGCCAGCGTCTTCAGCGAGTACGCCGAGATCTGCAGGGCGACGCTCACGTCCTCCCACGGCGCGTCGGTGAACCCGCCCCCGAGGCACGACGGCGGAGCGAACCCGATGGCGTGGAGCGCGCCGTCCACGCGGCCCCAGCGCTCGCCGAGCGCGTCGCGGACGGCGGTGACGTGGTCCGGGTCCGTCACGTCGAGCTCGAGGACCTCGGCCGGCTCCGGCAGCTTGCGGGCCGTCCGGGTGGTGAGCGACAGCCCGCGCCCCGCGCCGGTGAGGATCACCTCCGCCCCCTGCTCCTGGGCGAGGCGGGCCACGCCGAAGGCGAGGGACGCGTCGGTGAGGACGCCGGTCACGAGGATGCGCTTGCCGTCGAGGAGAGCCATGGCGGATGAGACTGCCATGCCGGCTCGGCTGTTACGGCCACCCTGGCGGGAGCGCTCCGAGGGTCTCCGACCCGGATGGGGAGCCGCCAGGGCGGCGCCGCTACGGTGTCGCCGATGCGCATTGGGATCCTTGGAGGGACGGGCCCTGCGGGCAGCGCCTTGGCGGCGCGCCTCGCCTCGGTGGGGTTCGAGACCGTCATCGGCTCGCGTTCGAAGTACCGCGCCATGGAGCGCGTGGACGAGCTGCTCGAGCAGTGGGAGGGGCGTGATCTGCAGATCACGGCCGGGGACAACGAGATGGCCGCCGACACCGACGTCGTGGTGATCGCCACGCCGTGGGACGGCGCCACGCAGACCGCCGCGCAGGTCGAGCGGGTGCTGCGCGGGAAGGTCGTCATCTCGATGGCGAACGCCCTCACCCGCATCGGCAAGGAGTTCCAGCCCCTCGTCCCGCCCCGGGGGTCGGTGGCCGGCAGCGTGCAGGCCGTGCTGCCCCGCAGCCAGGTGGCCGCGGCGCTGCACCACGTGCCGGCGAAGGAGCTGGGCGACCTCGAGCACCCGATCGAGAGCGACGTGCTGATCTGCTCGGACCACCCGAACGCGATCCAGGTGACCTCGAACCTGGTCGAGAAGATCCCGAACATGCGGCCCCTCGACTGCGGGGAGCTGTCGCTGGCCACGCCGATCGAGTCGTTCACCGCGGTGCTGCTCCAGCTGAACGTGCGCTACAAGACGCGCGTGGCGGTGAAGTTCACGAGCATCCCCGAGTGACCGCGGTGTCCGAGCCTGTCGCCGGTGAGGGCCCGATGCGGCTGTACTGCACGGCCCGCAAGGAGGTCGTGCCCTTCCAGCCCGGGCCGGTCGTCACGATGTACACGTGCGGCATCACGCCGTACGACGCCACCCACCTCGGGCACGCTGCGGTGTACGTGGCCTACGACGTGCTGCAGCGCCGCCTCCGGGACCTCGGGCACGAGACCCGCTGCGTGCGGAACATCACCGACGTCGACGACTCGATCCTCCAGAAGGCCCGGGAGCTCGGCGTCCACTACCTCGACCTGGCGGCGGCCGAGACGGCCCGCTTCGAGGACGACATGGCCGCCCTCGGGATGCTCGACGCGTGGAGCGAGCCGCGGGCCACGTCGGCGATCGCGGACATCCGCGGGTTCATCGGCATGGTGCTCGACCGCGGCCACGCCTACGAGGCCGGCGGCGCCGTGTACTTCGACGTCTCGACCTTCCCGGACTTCGGGAGCGTGTCCGGCTACACCCGCGAGCAGATGCTCGAGTACGCCCGGGAGCGGGGCGGCAACGTGGACGACCCGCACAAGCGGGACCCCCTGGACTTCGTGCTCTGGCAGCCGTCGCTGCGCGACGAGCCGGCGTGGGACAGCCTGTGGGGCCCCGGCCGGCCGGGCTGGCACATCGAGTGCTCGGCCCTCGCCCTGCGGGAGCTCGGCACCACCATCGACCTCCACGGCGGCGGCGCGGACCTGATCTTCCCGCACCACGAGTGCGAGCGAGCCCAGTCCGAGGCCGCCACCGGGGAGCCCTTCGTGCGCCACTGGATGCACCAGGCGATGGTCCGGATGGACGGCGAGAAGATGTCGAAGTCCCTCGGCAACCTCGTCTTCGTCTCCGAGCTGCGCAAGCAGTGGGACCCGATGGCCATCCGGCTCATGATCGTCGAGAACCACTACCGGGACCCCTGGGAGTGGGACGACACCCGGATGCCCCGGGCGGCCGAGCGCCTCGAGCGCTGGCGAGCCGCCGGGCGGGGCGACGGCGCCCTCGAGGAGGTCCGGGCCCGCCTGGACGACGACCTCGACACCCCGGGGGCGGTGGCCGCCATCGACGCCGCGGCCGCGGCCGGGCAGGGCGTGGACCGCGCCGCGCTGCTGCTCGGCGTCCGCCTCTAGCGCGAACCGGACGAACGGCCCAGGCAGCGCGGCGCGCCCCGGCCCGGGGTGCAAGACTCGGATCATGGGATCGCAGGGGGGTGCCGAGCCCGTCGCCGGGCGTCCGGCCGGTGAGATCGGACGGCTGTACCCGGTCGCCCGGGCCGTCCTGTCACCGCTCATGAGGTCGCTCTGGCGGGTGCGGGTCGAGGGCCTCGAGCACGTCCCGCCGGAGGGCGGGGCGATCTTCTGCCCCAACCACGTGTCGGTGCTCGACTCGTTCTTCCTGCCGCTGGCCCTGCCCCGGCAGATCACCTTCGTGGGGAAGGCCGAGTACCTCGACGACTGGAAGACCCGCACGCTGTTCCCCGCCCTCGGGATGATCCCGATCGACCGGGGCGGGGGCAGTGCCGCCGAGCGGGCCCTGGACACCGCGGCCCGGGTGCTCGACGCCGGCGGCTACTTCGGCATCTACCCGGAGGGCACGCGCTCGCGCGACGGGCGCCTCCACCGGGGCCACACGGGCCCCGCCCGCCTGGCCCTGCGCACCGGCTGCCCGATCGTCCCCGTGGGGCTGATCGGCACCCGCGACGTCCAGCCGCCGGAGGCCAAGGTGCCCAAGCCGTTCAAGCGGGTCACCGTCCGCTTCGGGCGGCCCATCGACCCGGCCCGCTACGCCGACCGCCCCGACGATCGCCTCGTGCTGCGCCAGATCATCGACGAGGTCATGTTCGAGATCCGCTCGCTGTCCGGGCAGGAGTACGTCGACGAGTACGCCACGAAGAAGGCGGAGACGTTCCCCACGGCCGCGCCCACCACGCAGGTCCACCTCGGCGGCCCCGAGTCCGCCGCCCTCGCGGTGGCCGGCGGCGGCAACGGCGACGGCCGGGGGCGGCGCAGCAGCGCGGAGGTGCTGGCCCGCCGGGCCTAGGGGGCCGCGCTCGTCGCGCTTCGCGTTCCAGGCCGCGGGGAGCGCTCTTGTACCCTCCGGCCCATGGCCGACGAGATCACGATCAGGTTGCCCGACGGTTCCGCGCGAGCGGTGGCACCGGGCACCACCGCGGCCGAGCTGGCCGCGTCGATCGGGTCCCGGCTGGCCAAGGCCGCCGTCATCGCCGTCATCAACGGCGAGGAGCGCGACCTCTCGGCGGAGCTCCACGACGGCGACGAGGTCGCGATCGTCACGGCCGACAGCGACCGCGGGCTCTACACGATCCGCCACTCCACGGCCCACGTGCTCGCCCAGGCCGTGCTCGACCTCTTCCCGGGGGCCACGTTCGGGATCGGCCCGCCCGTCGAGGACGGCTTCTACTACGACTTCGAGCTGCCCGGGGGCGGGACGTTCTCCGAGGAGGACCTCGAGAAGATCGAGGCCCGCATGCGCGAGATCATCGCCGAGGCCCAGCCCTTCGTGCGCGACGAGCTGCCCGCGGCCCGCGCCCGCGAGGTGTTCGCGGCGCACCCCTACAAGCTCCAGATCATCGACGACGCGTCGACGGACCCGATGTCGGCCACGTCGTCGACGGAGTCCGTCCGCACGTACGAGAACCCGCCGGCGCAGCCGAAGGCGGAGCCGCCCTTCCAGGGCTACCCCGGCTTCATCGACCTGTGCCGCGGGCCGCACGTGCCGGACACGAAGCGCCACCTCGGGCACTTCAAGCTCATGCGCGTCGCCGGCGCCTACTGGCGGGGCGACGAGAAGAACCCGCAGCTGCAGCGCATCTACGGGACGGCCTGGCACAGCAAGCAGGCCCTCGAGGAGCACCTCCACCGCCTCGAGGAGGCGGCGAAGCGCGACCACCGCAAGCTGGGGGTCGAGCTCGACCTGTTCTCCTTCCCGGAGGAGCTCGGCGGCGGCCTCGCCGTGTGGCACCCCAAGGGCGCGATCGTCCGCAAGGCGATGGAGGACTACAGCCGCCAGCGCCACCTGGAGGGCGGCTACGAGTTCGTCTACACGCCGCACCTCTCGAAGGCCGCGCTGTTCGAGAAGTCCGGCCACCTCGGGTTCTACGCCGACTCCATGTACCCGCCGATGGAGATGGACAACGGCGTCTACTACCCGAAGCCGATGAACTGCCCGATGCACCTGCTCGTGTTCAAGAGCCGGCAGCGCTCC
>Ga0180217_1000647_pt1 | contig 50478 bp, 27 predicted proteins | sample eDN3rd37CBELigOP_FD_128521 | JGI IMG/M metagenome (GOLD analysis project Ga0180217, IMG submission 128521) | Enriched Organic Plus compost microbial communities from Emeryville, California, USA - eDNA 3rd pass 37_C BE-Lig OP (version 2) (version 2) ...
ATCATCATCATCATCATCATCATCATCATCATCATCATCATCATCATCATCATCATCATCATCATCATCATCATCATCAAGTTCAGGCTCAGAACTTCCCAGAGCCATGAGCGGCGTTGAAACTTCGTCGCGCTCACTATCGCCAGCACAATCCGTTAGCAACAAAGTGATCGCACCAGACGTTGTCCCCCAAAGCCAGCAGACGCGGGAAGATGCACAGAAGACGACCAGCACTCAACCTGCCACAGCGTTGCAAGGACATTTAACCCGTAGGATCCCGCCCATACCCCGTGATCTGGGCAGCAGGGCCGGGAAACGAGCAAAGGTCCCCTTGCTGTCGACAGGAGAGGAGATCGAGCAGTGGGCGCATGTGCGACGCCTGTGGACACTCCAGATGCAACAATTGCGAAAGCTCTTTCAGGAGAATCCGAAGCTTGCAAGTCGAGTCGCGTGGTGCCGGGCAAAGGATTACTTCACCCTGCTCTCCAAGTATGACGGCGGACTTGCCAATATCCGTAATTTCTCCGTTCTCTCCGAAGAGATGAGTGCGATTCAAGTCTATCTCGCTCCTGAGAAGCAACGCGAGTTCTCGAATGCTGTTTCCACGCTCCTTTCAAAGCTCGCGGTAACACGTCTGGATGATACGGCAATTAGTCGGCCTGTTAAAGTTGGTATCATCGGTGGCGGGGCAATCGGATGCTACCTAGCAGTTCGATTCGCTCAAGCTGGTGCAAGAGTAACTATTGTTGACCGAGGCTCCCTTCGCACAAAGCTACTTCGTCAACGAGAGGATATGGAGGCCTTGTTCTGGCTAACACAGTTATACACACCAGAGCAGGCTGAAGGAAGTAACGAACATGAACCACATGAGGGAACGAAAGCGCCTGGTACGGCATTGAGTGCCGAGCAGACAAAGGAGCGCTCGAGCGACACTCTGCAGAGTTCAAATTCAAGCCAACAGCGCCAGCAGGCGTCAGGCACGATGTCCTCAAGTAGCTCTTCAAGTTCTCTTGAGAGCGACCCGGATGCCACCTTGAAGACCACCATATTGAATCGAATCGCAAAAGCGGCAGCGGCTGCCTTGAATCCGGGCGTACTGGCGCTACCACTGAGCATTGAGGCATATGATCCAGCCGTCGATTTATTCAACCGCCCACATGTAGCACCTACTACCCTCAGATGCAAAGCTTGTGCTCGCCAAACTTTTTTGAAGCGGATCTACCGACTTCAGCAGTCACGTCCCGAAATCATGAAATGTGCGACAGCAATCCGATTAGCCGCCATGGAATGTCAAAGCATGCTGCAGGAGGCCATGTTGGGAGAAGATGCTAGCGCTGGCAAATCGAGCTCGAGACGAAGAGGAGTTGAAGAATCCACTTCGGTTCAGAAGTCCTCACGCACTAAGCTCAACAGAAGGCGGAGTAGCTCTGGAGGTTTGAGTCCGAACACGGTTTCAGACTCTCTTGACTCTGCGCCATCAACTGATGGAATGTTGGGGGAAACAAAGACTGCGAATGATTCTAATGGGCAATTCGATGAAGAAGACTACGACGACGGCGACGACGGCGACGACGACCTGGATTTTGATTCGATAAGCACTGAGAAGGGCCAAGAAATTGGCGTTAGCCATTATTCTCCTGATATACTACGGCATAACCCTCACCTGACGGTAAATCCGAACCTGCATGGCACTCAGCAACAGTCCAATGCGTTGTCCCGCTCGAATGCATACACGCTGACGATAGAGCGGATTCAACGACTAATCTCGCCTACATCTAAGTTGGCCCTCTTAGCCGAAGCAGTCAATTTCGATGGGGAGCACTATCGCACGAGTGCAGATCAGGCGTTTCAGTCGAATGAAAGGTGCATGTGTGAGCTAGCTCACCGTCTATTAGAGCGAATTAAGCCTGCACCATCCAAAAAGAAAGCTATGACCAAGACTACGACCGCGGCCCCAAGTTCTCGTGTCCCTAACATCTTTGAAACGCCGCAGACCAACCAGAACAACCGAGCGTTGTTTGATAACCTGTACAACGATAGCCTTGATGACGACAATGAGGGCGTGGATAACGAAGCTCAAGACGAGTGTGACTCTGAGGACGAAGCCTTCGGATATGAGGGAATTATCACAGTTAGTAACTGTGTTGAGGACATAGTGACCGCTGATGCAATTCTAACTTGTGTGAAGGCGCATGACAGTGCAGCAGCGTTTGAAAACCTTGCAGCAGCTCTCACTGCCGTGCATGAAATTGCTGCTCGCGCAGAACTGGCTAGCGCGGAACGCGAGTTGGCTCACATCATTTCGTACGTAAAAAGGCGTGCTCCGATTCAGTTTGCGCGCAACCCACTTCCTTTACTGACGAAAGGCGCTGAGAAGGCGGCCTCCCCTGCTACCGCCCAACTGTCAATCAATGACTCAGATGCAACTGATGGCCCTTCGACCACGAGCTCACTCAAGCGACCTGCTTACCAGAGTGAGCTGCTAAGGCCGATTGAGAGCCTTTTGCCTCCACGTCAGACACGTATCTGTACGCAACGGCTAGTACTGTGCTGCCAAAATGGCATCGTCAATTTGGAAGCACAGCTGCGTGGTCTAGATAGTATACCCGCTTGTGCTGATGTAGGCGCCGCGGTCGTGGAGTTTAATGTCATCCCAAGTGGTGGGGTTGATATCGCAAGCTTGCCGCCAAGTGCAGAGATGTCCCAAGGTGGTTCGGCAGCATCTCGAACGAATCCTGACGGGTCTAGTCGGCAACCGGATAGCCCCCCACCCAGCGCAGATTCAAGTGCCTCTCCGGCTATTCGCCCCAAGACGCTTACACTGGATTACCCGCGCATAGACCGACTTACATCACTGGCAACGTGGACTCATGACGACGCGTTGGCTGCAACCCAAAGCATGGAATCACGACTACATGACGAGAGCAAAAAAACAGGAAGTCAAGATATGCAGCTTCCGCTTACTCTTGTGATTAGTGAAGCGTCCGCAAGGCAAGCGGCCATTCAGCGCATGCTTAAGTTCCTACAGGTCCCATCTAGTCTAGTGCGAGCCGCAGATCCGCATGCGTGTGAGGATCCTATTGCGAACCCGAGGTCCCTAGTAACCGTCACCTTGGCAAAGTACTTCCGTTCGCTTCCTGAGGATCAACACGAACGAAGGGGGCGAAAATCATCGATTGGAGGCGGCGGCAGTGCGGCCAAAAGCGCAATGCAGCGCGACATCCGTGGTATCGAGGAACTTCCGGAAGTCCAAACACCAACAAGGATCCAAAGGCTCCGATTCACCAAGACCACAAAAGGCTTGGTCTCATTGACCGTACCCCACCCATCGAAGGATCGGCTTGTCCCAGCTCTTTCGCTCACTGCGCCAGGGTCACCTCTTTGGAACATGCTCCAGGCGCTGGCGGATGCCCGCGTCACCGCGTTGTGTTTAGATTACGACGACTGGCTTGCTGTCGCGAGAGCCAAGCTGATTGTGAATCTCCTAAACTCTGTGAATGCTGCAAGTGGGGTACCCCTTGCGCAAATGCTAAGCGATTCGAATTATCGTCTGGTGGCAGCTGCGTTGATGCGTGAGGCGATCGATGTGTTTGCCGCCTCGGGTAAGAAGCTGGGTACCTTTAATGGCATTCCTATTACAATTCTTCCCACATTTCTGCTACTCCCGACGTTTATCGTTCGTTTGGCGTCGACTTTCGCACTGGGTGTCTCGCCAACTGCCAAGCTCTCTATGCTGATGGATTTGGAGCGAGGTGCCAAAACGGAAGTTGAGATCCTCAATGGTGAAGTGGTTTCCATAGCACTCAGTGTTGGCGCGGGATGCGATTTGAACAAGAGTATGGTTCGATTGATCCATAGTTTAGAAGAAGTGGTGCGTGCTAATAGCGATTTACCTATTCACAACCCATCGGATGAAAGTCAAAGCACCAAAGCTGCATCTTCATTGGATGCATCGATCGAATCCGAAGAGGATGGGGCTGGTATAGCTGATGAAGTGCAGTTGCGCAATCGAAAGCAAGACCGAAACAGAGGTAAATCGCCACTGAAAGTCACAACCTCCCGCCCAAAGGCGTCTGAATGGCAGCGCCTTGGTGTGACACTACTCGATATGACGGCAACTCGCGCTGATGGACCCACGACAATGAAGCACTTTTACACTTCTGAGGAGCTTGTAAGAGAGCTCGGAGGTCGTGATGAGCTCGAGAAACGCGTTACGGCGCAACGAGTTATGGCTGCAGGACTTCTGACCGCACTAATAGCGCTGATTATAATCGTTCTTTACATGATTCTACTTGTATTCCAGCTCACCAGACGAGTCGGCAAGTGGCTCGTCTGAGCCCAATATCAAACTAAAGGACCCAGCACAGCAGGGGTGGCTAAGTTAATGCGCATGCATAGATGCCAAGATTAATGCATAAACTTGTTCGAACAATTGGTTTTGTGACGGGGCCATTGCAACCGCGCGGCTTGTATTACTGCTTGCACGATGCCTCCCACTGTTCAACTAGCTCGTCAATCTTTCTAAAGTCCCGGGTCCATGCAGCGTTGTAAAGGAATGGTCTGAGGTCGTATCGATTATCATCTGGAGAGTAATTCTCAGCATGATATGAGGGAGTAATAGTCGTCATCTTGTGGCGATTGATAGCATACTGACGGAAGAAAAACTTGACCAGCGACGCAATCTCACGAGGAGTCTTGAAGTCGGGTTTGACAACCTTCAACTCCTCACCCTCTCCAGATGCAACTGGAGCCATCGTGATCATGATCGGGGCAGTACCGCCTGGGCCTGCAACTGGTGTGGGGAGCGCTGTAAGTGCACCTCCCCATGCCTCAGACGTGACCACAGTCGTGACCGTGGCTGAGCTCAGTCCGGTATCATCCGGATTCACTGTAGTAGTGATAACAGATGTTGAAGTTGTGACCTCTCCTGTGTGTGGTAATTGAAGCTCCAGAGGCAAAAATGGGCTGATACTCCCTCCAGTGGCCGTGCTAGCGGTGACCTCTTGAAGTGTTACGATGTTCGGTTGAACATGCAAGCTGGTGGACGAATAGGTTGTCATAGTGGTGGGAGTTGCAGATGTGGCAGATGCCGTGTCGGTCGCACTTTGAGCACCAGGAGAGGTCTGTGCTTCGGGTAGTTCCACGATGGGTGGCGCAGCACTACTTGCAGGAGCCAAGAATGGGCTACGTAGGCTGATACCGAGGGATGCGGATGAAGAGTCTCTTCGTGAGGCAGCAGGTGTGTCCTGAGGTGAACTAGTCCTTGGTCGGATCTTTAGGAAGATTTCAGTGAGACTTCCACAGTGCGGAGAGGAAGAAGTCGTTGGAATGGGATTGCTCTTTCCTGGACCATAAAAAGCGTCTGTGAGACATGGAGCGCTAACAACCGAAGGGTGAAGCGGGCCCCAAAGGTGCATTAAGGTCCTGAACATGCTGACAGGACCGCATAGCTCGATCTTACGAAGACGTCCAAACATGCCCAACTGCTCGAAAGTAAGACCCATATCCGTCTCCGAGTTCTGCGGACCCTTGCCTTCGACGTCCGTCGGGACAAGTTCAGGAGTAGCGGGCGCCTCGGCGGCCTCCTTCAGCGCAGGCGCACCCAGATGGGCTGCCGCCCACAGCAAAAAGCGGCGCAAGTCTATCTTGGAAATGCCTCCGATCGGGTTGATGTCTGCTGAAGAGCAGTCGTACTTAGTCAGGAAACCGCGCAATGCCTCATCAACATTGGAGCTACCTAGGACGAGCAAGGAGCCTTGGCGTCCTTCACTCTGAAGCAGGAGCTGCGCAGCTAGGTACGCCTGCACCATGCGCACTCGCGCCTGCACGTTCTGCAGTGCTAGATTCTCCTGCGTCGTTCCATCGAACGCGGGACGATTCGCCTCCCCTCGCATATTCGCATACCAATCAATGCAGCTCTGGACGATATTGTCAATATCCTGTTCGAAGTGGGTGGAGCCTAATTCTTGCGCAATTCGGCGAGCACGGTCGCGTGTGGTACTGCTACTGTTCTTGGTACCCATGTAGCAAGTGAAGAAGACTTTGGAGCAGAGTGCGCGGGGCGATGGAGATTCAGTCTCCCAGTTGATCAAAGACTCCACATCGAGCTTCGTTGCGATACGCAGGGCCTTCTTCTTCTCATGATGCTCAGTGTCTGCCTTGGCAGCGAGCTCTTGCTGGGTCTTTTGAAGACGAGCTTTGGCTTCCGCGATACGATCCGGCCACAGGGCGTCACCCAGGATGCGGATGACATCGCTACGGACTGTTCCAATACCGTGAATGCAGCCATGAGCTACAACTCTGCACATACTGGCAACGATCGCTGCGGTGGCTGCGGAATCAGCCCCACCTGACAAAGGCAAAAAGAAGCCACCTAACTTGCTTCGGCGAAGGTAATCCCAAAGCCAGCACGCAGGCCCAAGTGCAATTTCTTCCTCTACCAAGTGAAGGCGCGGGCGCAAGATCGGCGAAGGGGGGCACTTTGCATCACAGAGATAAACGGGCAGCTCAATCATGGCGATCGGACGAATAGCGGCTGACTGGTAGTTGCGACTCGAGTTTCGAGCACGTTGAGCACGAATACTACCAACGTCAATTACGGCGGAGATTACCTCAACATCCTCCACGCTAAATTGCGAACCCTGCGCAATGAGGCTGCCGTCCACAACCACGCATGCGCAACCATCGTAGTATAGGCGCCCCCCGTCGCAACCCTGTTGATTGGCGTAAATGTACGCACCACCAGCTCGGCGAGTGGCACTTAGCATCAACTGCAGACGATGCTCAAGCTTGCGAAGCGTGTGATGAGAGCCCGAACCGTTTGCAAGAATATCAACTCCGTTCAAAAACAGTTCGATGTTCATCGAAGAGGCCGTGAACATCTCCTCACACACTTCACTTCCCAACACGACATCCCGAGCTCGAACGGCAAAGATACCAATAGGGCAATGAGTTTGCCCTGTGACATCCGTGATGATTTTAGGCAGCTGGAAGACCTCAAGGCCGGCGCAGCGTCCCGACGTGATCGCCGCATAGGTACTTGAGCCGACGAAGTTGGCAGGGCCGAAGCTACTGGGCGAAAGTCCGAGGGGGACACTGGAAGTTGTGTCGTGTTCTCGGTTCCATGGCGTGAACCAGCGTGTCTCGCGGTAGTTGCCGTCATTAGCCATGTCGGTCTTGGGGCGGATACCCAAAATGACCTTATTGTAGATCCACACGCGGCAGTTATATCTCACAGAGCGGTGAATGACTGGCATACCGATGTCGAGCAGAATGTTTTCAGCGCATTTTGCCTTAAGGATCACGGCAAGACTCTCCCAGCAATGATCCACCGTGTCGTTTTCCAGGAAGTGGTCCTCACAGCCATATCCGCTCAGCTCCAGCTCGGGCCCCGTGCGGAAACGCGCACCAGCGCGCTGAGCAAGCTCAATAGAACGTAGAACATTGTCTAAGTTGAGGTCATAGTCGAGTGCCCATTGGTTTAGATTGCATGTAGCTACACGAATGCACTGATCAGACATCGAAATCTCGTGATATCTCGACACTCAATCCAGTGATTACCACCGAATCGAGTATCCTGAAAATTTGCTGAATTTTCACTTCTGCTCCTGGTTTACAATACGCTATCTCTGGATGCGCAGACGATCGCTGCAATCCAATACTGCTATTTAGTTATCATTGGATGGTTGGCGAGTAGGTTAGGCTGCGCATGAGATATTCAAAGAGACCATGGATATCACATGAATCCCTGAAGATGCGAACTCGAAAACGTATACCGTGTGTATTTTGTCACGTTTTCACAGAGAGCGCATAGCGTGTCTTCCAGAGATCTGCTGATTGCACCTGGTGTCTTGACTGTCATCCTCGCCTCGCGCGAGATCGAGCACAGGGCTGGGAGCTAAAATTCCTGAATGTGGTAGTTTGTTGAGTGGTTTAGAATAGCCGAATGATGTTGTGTGTTGGTAAAAATAACCGCACAATAGGCTTCTGACGTGGTGCACGACTGCATTGCGCTCATTCTCACTGGTACTAACCCTGCACTGACGTCGCATATAGAGGAAGAAACACCTCATTTTGAAGGATGGTAAGTTCATCACTCTGGCTCACGTCTCATCCGATCAGGCTTGACGCGAATGCCCCCTGATGACAACGGAAACATGCACAGCATACGTAATCACACCGTACTCATCCATGGCTCTCCCCTCCACCCTTCCTCTATCCAGCATTTCTTCTCGTTCTTCAAGACCCTCACCGGAAAGAAGGTGCAGGTTGAGCTTAAAAACGATATCATTCTCCAGGGCTACCTCCATACCGTCGACCAGTACATGAATCTCAAGCTTCGAGACATGACTGTCACTGAGCCCGATAAGTATCCTCACCTGGTACGTCTTGATTTGTGAGAAATATCCGTTCAAACGGCCCAGCCACAATGTCTGGTCGGGCACCACAGCGCACTCGTTCGTTCGCAAGGGGGCACATTAACATCATCACTTACTCTGGTCCTCCATCTTTACACACCCCATCTAGGCCTCTGTCAGCAATATCTTCATCCGAGGCTCGGCTGTCCGCTATGTCCACCTTAACCCTGATGACGTTGACACGACCCTCTTGCAGGATGCTTGCCGCCGTGCATACCCCGCCACCAAGTAAAGTCAGTCAGGTGGTGCAGAGGGATGACTCGGCGCAGGAGTATAGGTATGTTTACATTATAGCTAACTGTATAGCTCGAAGGTGCTCCGCGGCGCATTAGTTAGGACTCTGTTGGTCAAAGCCAAGGAGGATAGCCAAGTGGAAACTAGTAGTGAGTGCAGGATAAGGACGAAGTGAATGAGACATGGCACCTCGCTACCGAGCATCCACACATTGTACAAAACATAGTCAACTACCCAAACAATAAAGAAATATCAAACAACCGCAAAACACAACAAATGGTGGATGAATGAGGGCCATGATTAAGAATAGCTCATGATACATAGTGTATTGGTCGAGAGAGGGAGAGGAAAAGCACAACGAAGAAATACTCTAGATACCCGAACGTTCCTACTCCAGTGTTATGTGATCTCAAGCTTGAGGCGAGGAAGAACGTTCATTGCCTGCAACTCTTGGAACAGCAGCTTGCATGCATAGGGCAACTTGATTGATGCGAGGTTACCACCTTCCTGGCAGTAGTGACACCAGTTATCATGACCGAGCAAACCGCACTGCTTGCAAACATGCACAGGGAATGCGTCGGAACTGATGAGCAGACGCTCGATCAGCATGCCACTTGCACCATAACCAATCAGACAGTCACGCTCCATTTCACCGAGACGGAGACCACCTTCTCGTGAACGACCTTCCGTTGGCTGTCTTGTCAAGACGGCACGAGGCCCACGCGAACGTGCGTGCATCTTATCCATGACCATGTGCTTTAGCTTCTGGTAGAAAATAGGTCCGGCAAACACGAAGCCGGGCAAAGGCTCACCAGTAATACCACATGTGAGGATATCCTTACCCGAGTAGGTAAAACCTCGTTGAACGAGGATCTTGCTAACCTCTGCAACACGATCGCCACCAAATGCTGTACCATATTTAAATTTGCCCTCGAGAACACCGGCTTTACCCGCCAGCAATTCGATCATCTTACCGACAGTCATGCGAGATGGGAAACCGTGAGGATTCATGATAAGATCTGGGCAAACACCACGATCAGTGAATGGGAGATCCTCCTGCTGCACGATAATACCGCAGACACCCTTCTGACCGTGACGAGATGAGAACTTATCACCAATTTCGGGTCGACGCGTGCTACGCATGAGGACCTTGATCAAGAAATGGTCATGATCGTTGGATGTTAAGAGCACTCGATCAACATAGGCAAACTTGGGTCCCTTGTAACCCAGCGGTGCGGGTCGGTAGAACGAGTCTGGCATCGCGCTTGGGTTGGGAATAGGATCGCTGGTATTCGATGGACTTTGCTTGTTGACAAGAAGGTCACCTGGATCAATCTTCTCACCGACTCGGCAGATACCGTCCCTATCCAGAGTAAGGAACTTCTTGAAGTTAGGCAAGTCGCGCTGTGCCGGAGGAATCTCAGGTGGACATACTACACGATCAAGTGTCTGGTTGGGATAGTGCTTAATGCTGACGACGCTCTTCTTCAACACCTGGCAGCGACCGAAGCCGCGATCGAGGGAAGCACGGTTAAGCACGATGGCATCTTCGATATCGTAACCTGAGTATGACATGACGAAGACGGATGCGTTCTGACCGGCGGGCAGATTCTCGAAGCCAATCATTTCAATCGTACGAGATTTGACCATGGGTCGTTGAGGGTAGCACAAGAGGTAAAGGAGCGTGTCGATACGATTGAGCTGATTATACGCGATAGCACCAATCGCCTGCTTACCCATGGCACACTGATACGTATTACGCGGTGACTGGTTGTGATGAGGATATGGAATAAGACCAGCGACGACACCAAGGATTGTCATAGGATCTATCTCAAGATGCGTAATCGATGGATTAAGATCCGCCTCACGAATTGCGATCATGCAATTGTTCTCTTCGCTGACATCGACATACTCGACAAGACCATCCTCAAGGAAATGCTGGAAGGTGCGAATACCTGTACCAAGATCTTCTAGATGCTTCTTTGTGATGCGAGGGATACCTCGGTCGACAATGATCAATGGACGGCACACGCGTCCACCGTCTGTTGAGATGTAGATCGCGCGATGCAGCTCGTGCACATAGACTGACACGAACGGTGGGATGAGACCAGCGCGACGAAGTTTGCGGAACAAGTAGGCAAACCGTGTGGGATTGTTGTGCAAACCGATAACACGACCATTGACGTGAACGATGAACACGGAACGGTGGTTTTGCTCCTCTCCGCACATCATCTCGGAGTCTTCAACACCCAGGTTGAAGCAGACACGAATAATTGGCAAGTCCTTATCATCCGTTGTTACGTGTGTCATGAGCGCTAAGTTCTTGACGAGACCACAACTTTCACCTTCGGGAGTATCTGATGGACAAAGCATACCCCACTGAGAGGGCTGCAATGAACGGGGACCGGAGACTTTACGTGTCTTTTCGAACTGTGAAGTGATACGAGTCATCATACCGAGTGCTGAAATAAACGATAAACGAGACAACACCTGTGTGACACCTGCACGCTCCATTCGGAAACGCTTCACGTGCCAGTTACCGGTGGAAATGGCGTTGGAAAGGCCGTTCGTGATGGTATCCTCGCGAATGCCGCGCAGCACATCGAACTGTTCTGCCTTGTTCTGCTTGGAGAGCATAGAATCAGCATGCTTTCGCAGCTCCCAATTGAAACGCTTGAAAAGATCTTCGAACAGAAGAGAGACCAACTGACCAGCAAGCTCAAGACGTTTGTTTCCGTAGTAGTCCTTATCATCAATAGTGCTAGGATCCTGAACCGCTTGCAAGATTCGGCGCATCATGAAAACCATGAACAAAGCCTTGGGCTCAAAGTGATAGTTGAGGACTGGGATATGGGAGAACACAAGCCCAGCAAGTGCATCTCGAGCTGCGTCAATACGGGCTCGGATTGCGCGAGCCGCAGCAGACAAACCAGATGAGCTTGAGGCGTTTGAGCCTGATCCACCTGTGGAGCCACCGAATCCGGTGCGACCACGAGTGACGCGCATCTTCGTGCCAATCCACTCAAGTGCTTGGTTATCTGTGAAGATTTCGAGCTTGTGGCACTCCTCAAGCGAGGGGGCGAGTAACTCTTGGTAATTTGAGCCAACTAACTGTACAATGGCTTGATCTGACTGGATGCCCATCGCACGCAGAACTACGGCAACCGGGAGATCCTCTGTGAAGGTGTTGTGGTGGAGGTACATACGACCCTGCTTCATGATAATGCTGGTCTTCGACTTACGCTCCGAAGTCGAGGAGGTCACCTGAGCGCACACTTGCTTCTTCTTGTCTAGCTCGACGATAATGCGGTTCTTGCTGAGCTGTTCCTGAATCAAGATGACCTTCTCAACACCACGAATGATGAAATAACCTCCTGGGTCGTAAGGGCACTCCTGAAGAGCTGCCAATTCACCTTCACTCTTCCCACGCAGTACGCATCGATTAGAGCGAAGCATGATAGGCATGCGACCGATGCAAACGTTCGTAGCACGCACAACCTGGTGGCCACGGACATATTCGACATCGACGAAAATCGGCGCTGCATAGGTCATGTCTCGAAGACGACATTCCTGTGGCGTAACATCGCGGTGGTACAGGTCCTTATCATCAACACACGGTGCGCCAACACGAATATCCGTGTAATGAAGGTACCAAGAGGGCTTGATGTCTGAAGTAATGCGCTGGTTAGCCTGCATAATGTGCTTGATGTCCTTCTCGATGAAGTAGTTGAACGAGTCGATGTGCTGCTTCACCAGCCCTTGCACACGCAAGTACGCGGGTAGAAGAGTCCATTTGTCCTAGATGCGAATACGTGTGTTTCCGTGGTTTACCTGTGTGAGGTATGTGTCAGGACAGAGCAGTCAAGTGCAGCATAGAATGCATATCACAAAGAGCATCATAATATTGCGGATGCGGTGGCATTTAACCCGCGGTGGTACCTACCTCAAGCGTCTTGACGGGCTTCGCAAGCTCCTCCTTGGTGCAATCCTTCCATAGATCACGAAGGTATTCCTCCATGGCGAGAGAAGCGAGCTACGTGGATTCGTAACACCACGTGCTACTGGAATTTATAGTTTTACACCTGAGGCAACCTATAAATTGCGAGATAATCGCATCCAAACCTTGTGAACAACTCGCTCATTTTTTCCACCACCACTCGATAATTCCGCACCCCCGAGTGCGGAGAGCTCGCCAAACCTGGTGTGTGACGAGAAGCGAGCGGAGTGGAAAAACTCCTGCGCTTTGAGTAAACCCAGCATGCTTATGACGATGTCGCTCACATATAATGCACACCACTTACTGCAACACGCATAGAGGATAAGAAGGCCTCTGGGGTCTCTTGAACAGCTGAGCATACCGGACCTGAAACACGGTCTTCGCACTGTACTGCTCTGCCTCTGGTACAGGTTCAAGGCCGTCATAGGCAATAGCCAGGTGGATTTGCCATATCAGAAAAGGTGTACGGTCTTGTTCCCAGCGCTGCTTCTGTGCCCCCTCGCGTCCCTTGAGATACCTCCCCTTGAAAACACGGTCCGTTGGGTTCGATCGAGTATTGCCCAGACTCCATCCACCAGAACGAGAAAATCCGACTGCGAGCTCCGGTTTCTGCATCGGTTTAGATGCGCTGGTGTGGGTGCTAGTAACGAGCTGATAAGTCAGAACGAATGTTTCTAGCACGGAGAATCTCACAACAGGTGCTTAAATACGCCCAATTGGCGTCTTCATGCACTTCTCAACTCGTCGCCCCACTAGTGCGAACCAAGGTGACCATTCCAAGCGAGAAACAGTACCCATTCCTCGAGATTGAGAGGAAGTGGCAGGCACAATGGAAGGCACAGCGCCACGCGAGGATTGCTGCTGCCTCCTCACAATCTGAGCTGGCCCACAACACCTCTGCAAGCACACAGACAGAGACGAACAAGGGTGAGGCAAAGTCGAAGCCAGACTATTACTGCCTATCCATGTTCCCATACCCCTCGGGCAACCTGCACATGGGCCACGTACGCGTTTATACGATTAGTGACTGCCTCGCACGATTCCACAAGTTCAAGGGCTACAATGTCATCCACCCTATGGGTTGGGATGCGTTCGGTCTTCCAGCTGAGAACGCTGCTATCCAGCGTGGTATCCCACCTAAGGAATGGACGATGAAGAACATCAAACACATGCGTGGCCAGCTCGATTCGTTGGGTCTGGACTTTGATTGGGAAAGAGAGGTGACCACATGTGATCCGGAGTACTACAAATGGACGCAGTGGATCTTCCTTCAACTCTACCGTCGTGGCTTCGCGTACCAGAAGGAGGCAGAGGTGAATTGGGATCCCATTGATCAGACTGTGTTAGCCAACGAGCAAGTGGACGCGCAGGGTCGCTCCTGGCGATCCGGAGCGATTGTGGAGCGTCGCGCCCTAAAGCAATGGTTCTTTGCGATTACCAAGTACGCTGAAGAACTCAACAGCGCCTTGGACTCTCTCTCTGAGGGCTGGCCCGCGTTGGTCCGAACGATGCAACGGGTGTGGATCGGTCGCAAGCACTCCGCACACGTTGACTTTCTCCTGAATGGGTCGTCTGGCATGTCAAAGCTAACAGCCTTCACGACTCGCCCAGACACGCTCTTTGGCGTGAAGTATGTTGCACTGGCATACGACCATCCGTTTGTAGCATGGCTTCGATCAGGTGAAGCCCACAAATCTGGAATGTTACCAGCTGACAAGATGGCACAAGACCAATCTGCTCTTCGAGAATTTCTCCAAGGTGCGGCTGAACGTCATGCGCTTCGAAAGACCAAAGCTGAGAAGGAAGCATCAATTCCTGCGAACGCCGCTGCCGCTGCACTCCAGCAGAAGAAGATTGAAGATGTCCCCACGGAGGGCTACTTCACAGGGATCTATGTGCAGCATCCCTTGCTCGCAGATGTCAGGGTGCCACTTTACATTGCAGATTATGTGGAGCCTGGTCGAGGCACGGGTGTGGTGATGGGGGTACCAGCTCATGATATTTCGGATTACGCTTTCGCTAAGCGTCATGGACTCGATATTCAACCAGTCCTACGCTCCACCGACAATAGCTCCAACGCACAAAAGTCACAGGAACTTCCGCTTACGACTACATCGGGTGTAGTCCTAACCAACACTCCTGCACCGTATACCGCACAGTTCGACGGTATGCCGGTGCAAGAGGCGCAGGTCGAGATTGTCAAGCTTTTGGAGTCCAAGGGGCTTGGCCAACCAAAACCGACATTCGCCCTCCATGATTGGCTCGTGTCCCGACAACGCTATTGGGGCACCCCAATCCCAATTATTCACTGTGCAGAGTGTGGTACTGTGCCCGTTCCAGAGGAAGACTTGCCTGTGACCTTGCCCGAGAACGTTGAGCTAACGGGGAAGGGACTGTCTCCACTGGCCTCTGATTCGGAAGCCGCAAAAGCCTGGAGAGAATGCAAATGCCCCAAGTGTGGTGGCCCCGCTCAGCGTGAGACAGACACGTTGGATACCTTTATCGACTCATCTTGGTACTTCCTTCGCTACCTGTCTAGCCCCAAACATCGTGCAGCTGAGAAGATTGTATCGCCGTCCGCACAACTTTCAACTTCGGCACCCACGCTCCCATGGGATCCCGAGGAAGTTAAGCGATTTTTCCCAGTAACGCAGTACATCGGCGGTGTTGAGCATGCGATTCTACACCTGCTGTATTCTCGCTTCATCACACGATTCTTGGCAGACGATCGCGCACTGAAGATTAACTCCCCCGAGCCCTTTGCAGCGTTACTCACCCAAGGCATGGTCCATGGCGAGGCCTTCAAACACCCAGTATCGAAGCGATATTACAAGCCCGAGGAGGTTGATGTCGAGGTGGATTCCACCACAGGTGAACGTGTTGCCTACCTGAAGCCTACTATGCCAGATGCGTTGGACAGCAACGGCCATCGTGTCCGACTTGAGGTGGTTTGGGAGAAGATGTCCAAGTCAAAGTCCAATGGAGTTGAACCTGATGCAATGATTGTTAAGTTTGGCGCAGATGTGTGCCGACTCTTCATTCTCTTCAAGGCGCCACCTGAAAAGGTCTTAGATTGGGATGAACGTACTGTGCAAGGCAACTTCCGTTGGATTAATCGTTTATGGGCCATCGGGCGAGCCTACAACGCTGCCTACGAGGAGATCGTGGCTCAAGACACGTCAAACCTCGAGGAAGCGTTCGTAGAAGATCCTTCTATGCAATGGCATCAGCGCTCAATTGTTGAACGTCCAAAGTCGGAGGTTCAAGCATCACTGAGTGGTGTGGAAATCGAGCTGCTCCAGGCAGCCGCAGAAGCAATTGAAAGCTTTACCAAGAACCTCCAGACCCACAACTTCAACGTCGCTATTGCAGGCCTCATGAAGTTTTCTAATCAACTCGAGGAATACCTGGAGAAAGTCCAAGTTCCTAGCACGGATCCAAGCAGCGGTGGAGCACCGGATTGGGTATATTCAAAGTCGAAGTTGAGGTCAACGGCATTCCGTGAGGCTCTTGAGATTCTGGTCCGACTGCTTGCTCCTATCACACCTCACTTCGCAAGTGAGTTCTGGAGTGTGATCCGTGCGCACAACGGCAAGCAGACGCCGCGCGACATTCATACGCAGACATGGCTCGTAACCCATCCCTCTTGGCTGAGTGTCAAGGTCGCGCCTATCATCATTCAACAAAACGGCAAGCTCAAGCAGTGCGTGGAGGTGCCCTTCGATGTTTTGTCGACTGCGTTGAGTGCGTTCCCTGACAATATCAATGCGGCACAGAACCGATTGAAGGAGCTGCTAATGGATCACGAACTAGTCGCTCCCCATATTACCCTAAAGATGCGAGAGGCTGCCACAATCATTTGTCGATTGACCAAGAACAACACGTCCGCTCTTCTCAACTTCGTTGTCAAGAAGTAGGCGCAATAACTCCGAGAACATGGCATCGACCAGTTACAATAGTTCACATAATACATCAATTAATGGTGAATTTTCAAGGACCTCGAATCAACAAGCTTTATGATCTGCGAAAAGAGTTGGGTCAGAAGCCGCCGTTCCACGCGACAGTGTTGTGTCGCACACGGGACGTAATCGCGGGAAGAGCGGTCAACATGATCGATGCTTGTCAATCTGAGGGGGAGCAAAAAGAGCAAGTTGCAATGGTCGTGTACTATCTCGACCCAATGTTGCCCAGAACCCGCACAACAATAAAGCAAGCCAGCATCGCGAGTAGAGCCTAGCAGCAGCTCGATTCAAGATGTCATGACAACAGCTGCACCGAGATCACGCGTCGAGACACTCCATGTTGTTTCGAGCTGTGATCTCGGGGCAGCCTTTGTGCATCTTTAGCCGATATGCTCCAGGACATCTCGGAATGAGAATTGCTTTTCGTATATGCGGTCACTAGGCAGCGTTGAGTAGAGCCAGTGACGGCCATTCACAGCTGCTGGAGTCGGACGCTGCTGCGTCTAAAGACCACGCCAGGCCTGAGGTGCGAATAATAGATGTGTGGAGGACTGGGTCGCATCCAATCCAATCCAACGACCGGTCACCGGTTGTCCATTAGGTGGGCTCCGTCTTCGATGTGAATCTATATCGGACGGCATGCCAAAGACTCACATACATGGGTAAGTTCATGTGCCGGTTGCTGTACCTCAAACATAATGATAAACCGCCTCGCTCATCTCACCATACTGCGAGGTTAGCGTACTGATGTGAGATGAGATGACTGAAAACCGGGATTGTCAGTGGAATGGAATGGATGTTTGGCTTTCTGCATGGCGTTTCGCGCTCTCAGATAAACGAGATTCACGATTTGTCATCATATGCCCGGTTTCAGTCAGGTCGAGGCGGGCCGGTAAGCCGCACATGCGTCGTTTGTGGTTATCTGAGATTCTCGCGCATCCACGGCAAGTTTGCTTTGAGGTGCTAGTTGCATGGATTCCGCGATTTGCCGCAGAAATAACACGTCCATGGGCAATATCATACATTTCTTAAGCGACCTACCTCATTATTGCGTCGTGCACGGGCGTGCATGCCGCAATTTAACGATTCTAATCTTCGTCCTTCGCACCTGATTTTCTCTGCACTTTTCTGCATTTTTTTTTTTTTTCAGGTTTTTGGCCATTTTTGGGATTTTTCTGGACGCTGGGCATGCCTGCCTGCGGACTGCGCCTATACCGAATTGGCATTAGTACCCATAATCCTCAAATGTTCAAACTAACTTAACACAGCACAGTTTACTGAAAGGGCGAAATTGCTCTTAGTGAGACACGCAAATCTCAGTTGTAGCCAGGACACTTTTGGACAATCCCATGTGGGAAGCAGGATGGGCATGCGGACACATCGTTGAACTCGGCTGGTGATATGACGCGATAACACTCGATGCACCTACGTGGTGCATTTGCGCAAATAACGCAGAGGTACACAGCTTTTGCCTGGGAGAGCTATAGATGTGGGAAGCAGGATGGGCAGGGATCGTCATGTTACCCATGAGTTGAAAGCGATGAGAGACCCATTGTCGAAGCTTGTAGACGGGCATAGATGATCATCCTTTCTCTGACCTGCGTTTGGGAAAACCTCACCTAGTTTACTTACCACTACAATCGTTGCCCTGCAAAAGAAGCACTTGGACGGTGGAAGACGGAATGCGCAGCTACGACAGACCACCGCACGAGCAGCTCTCATGTGTGGAGTCACCATCACCTGTCGACCACATCTCTGTCGTGCATTCGGATCGGCTACCTTAAGCTATAGAGAAGAAGAGAGAATAGTGAAGGATCGGTGGGTAAGTCATGGCAGTACATCGCGCATAGACAAACGTGCAAGCACACTCAGGTATGAGAGCTGGAGAACGTACATGGATTAACTGCATTAGTTGGCCATAGCGACTCATCTCCACAGTGAACTCTCCAGTGATTGTGCTGAGCAATTTAATTTTGTGTTTGATAGGAACTCCCCCATTCATATCACTCGGAATCAGCTCGACTGTCATTGAAAGGCCAGGAGGCGTGCCACCAAGTCGTCGGTGTAGCGCGAACCTTAGTGGAAGCACCAGTTCATACGTCGGAAGCCCACGAAATGGCCGCATGCGTTTGAATCGAGCGTCAGCAATCGTTGAGTGGAAGATGGTTGTAAGTCGAGCATGGGATGCTAGGAGTGGAGTAGCTCGTCGGTAGAAGCCATTCCTGTTGCCAAACGAGTCGGCATGAAGCAAATCGATAAATGCTGGAGTCCCAATGTTCATTGTGACACTCGTTGCACGAGTGTCCAAATGAACGCTACACAGGGTACCCGCACTTGTAACTCGAAGTGGGAACAATATGGATTTACGTTCTGGAAGTTCAATCTCTTTGTGGCTTGGTATATCTTCTGGTAGAAGGGGTGGCCTGTGTTGGACCTGAACGAGCTGCATCCCTGCAGCAGTGGGCTGGAGCAATGCTACATAAAGGCGCGGAATAGGAGGCTGAAGTTCACCCATGGCACGGCGCTGCCAGAAGTGGACATAACTGGAATTTCCCGCCAACCTAAGATCCACGTCACAATTTAGTTCATCGACGCTCGGGTCTTCATCGCATACAAGAGCGTTCACCAGCGTAGGAGGATGCGTGTTCGGAGACGGTCGAGGTTCAAGTGATATGAGACGGACAACAGGTTCTCCAAGACTCCAAATATAGAGTCTGAGTGTTTCACCCGCAGCAGTCACACCGTAGAATGGGGCACTGAACGCTTGCTGATGAGCTGAATATTCTGCCTCAGACATATTCGTGCGTCCTGCTTCATCAGGTGCATCTGGAGTTGGGACTACGTACTCAAACTCAGCCATTGAAGCTTCACTGCCATTCGCACGATGGAACTTGATCACGTCAGCCGTAGTCCTCCTCGAGCGGAGCCTGAGAGATGGACCAAAGATCCAGGAACCGCGTGCTTGCAGAGGATACAACGCCCCTGGACGGGAGAACAGTGACATTGTAGAAATCCCGACTGATTCGCGGAAACGCAGAAGAGCGTGGTTGGTAGAGATGAGACTGGAGTGCAAATTGGGGATGCTCGGAATAGAGGTCCCTCCGAGCGACTGCGTGGCTTCTGTTGTTGCTTTTTCGAACAGTATATTGCTGCATTCCGAAGAGCCTTGCTTTCTGCCGTGAGACTGAGCCATATCCAGCAGGCCACCCGCATAATGTCCACGGCGCAGTCCCTCCAAATCTTCCAACACATGGAGGGTCCTCTGAAGTCGTTGGAATATACCTTCAACACGTCGCTTTCGACGCTTGGCAATATCTCGGTAGGCCTTGACTGCAAGTGCGTTGGTAGAACTTAGGGCAGCTTGCACAAGAATGGAATACTTTTGTCCACGGGTAGTGTGTCTGTTAAGCGCTATGTCGGGGGCGCTTTCGGATGTGCCTAATGACAACTCCATTCCTCCCTTCATCTCAGCCGCGATGCTCAAGTCATTCAGCAAATAATCGTCTGAGAGCTGATGCGAGTCGGAACGCCACCAGCTCGACGTGCGACTGTAGCTTGGCCGCTCTGGTAATTCTTCGCTATCTTCTCGTGGAGGCATTTTGATCTCCTGCGGGAGGTGGATGTCGTCTGAATTAGAATCGTGGGGTTCCTCTCCGATCAGGGGTGCGAAGATGAGATCTTCGTCGTCATCGTCACGGTCTTGATCCAGAGCATCATCCTCCTCTTGCTGAGAGTCAGAAGAACTCCTTATGTCTGCACCATCAGAAAGACGATTCGAGAGCCTTCGTTCGAGCAAATGCTGATGGTGTTCCTCGATCAGAGTAAACTCTCTTCGGACTTGGCTAACAAGCTGTTTTAGTGACAGCGCCATGTTCAACACGGCTTGTGCGGTGGCTTGACCTTGCGCCATGGTAACAACCGGACCAAGCGAGGAAGCAATCGCAGATCCGACAAATGTCGAAAAAATTTCGTGGGAACGATTTAGAAATGCGACTGCCTTAAGCCGTGTCGAATGTGCTTCCTGAGCGAGATTAAGGACCGAGTTGCCCTCTGCTGAATTGGCTACACTTGCCAGGGCGTCAGACTTGAGCAAGAGCAGTCTTCCAATCAAGCCACAAAGCTTTCCTTGGACGGGATGCAGCCCGCTAAGCCTTCTCGAAAGTTGTAGGGCCTTTTGTAGATAGTTGATCGCCGTCGTGAACGCCTCGTCGTCACCCACGCGCGAAGTGGTGGGGTATGACGATTTGCTTTCCATTTGAGCTATCGATAGCGCACTATATGCATACATCTCTCCGATATACCCGAGGGATTGGACAACCAATGGGTTATACGCACCGAGCTTTGATTGGAGCACGACCGCTGTTAGCAAACACACTTCAAGTGCCGTCTGCAAGTTACTGAAGAAAAGCGAACGACTTGACTCAGCGGCAAGCTGAGTCAAGTTGTCCTGGGTGACTTCTAGGCGACCCGGTTGAGCAGGGTCAATCACTGTTGGATTCACAGCAGCGGCTGCAGACAACTGCTGTGCCGCAGAAACGCCGAGTTTGAACGCTATGCGGGCGGCTTCGGGATGTGCGAAGCCAAAGACCACAACAAGATTGCGATAGTACTGCTCCAGTACCGTATCAGCTCTCGACATCGTGACAGAGCTCTCAAAGAGTTGACCGAGAATGCCGACACTTTGTCTTGGCGACTCGCCCAACCTCGGTGAGCAGTCCATCTCCGCCAGCTTTTGGAGGTATGCGTGCATGTCCTCATCAAATGAGCTGGTCTTCGCTTGTGGTAAGATCTCGTCAACGTCATCAGGATTGATAGGACCAAGTGCCAAGTAGCCAGTGCTTTGTGCCCAAGCCGCTTCACCTCGGGTCAAAAGCCGACGCATGCTTTCTTCTTTGAATTTCACACCAGTCAGCTCCTGAACACGCATGAACATTGAGAAACGTAGGAGGGGATATTGTACGTAGTCACCACCGGCTCCAGTACTCGAGATCTCTCCTCGACTATCCACCCAGATGGTTCTCAAATCACACTTCGGATTCTGGAGCGATCGCAACTTTCTGCTATAGAATTTACGATCCACCATGACGCGCATTTGGTCTTCCCAAAACTCACTGGACCTCTCAGTGAATCCGAACATAAGATTGAAAAACTGAGCGCATTCTTTCTTCAAGGCACCGAGAAGATCGGCGTACTGTGGTATATCCGCGGCGATGTCAGGGGCCTGGTTTGAGGATGCAATCAACTGCCTGCTTTGAAACTCAGTGGTCACTGCACGGAATCGGTTCGTAAGTAAAACCTTTGCCGATCTAGCCAAGGCTTCGTCTAGGACCAGACGAATCAGAGAGGGCTCAGTGAGGAAGTCAATCAACACGCCCATGCACCGAAGATTCAATCCGACACGATGCATGACGGACGCGAGGCTGTCTCCATCAGTAACACTAATGGTGTGATTGCACATCTCTGCTGCGAGGAATGAACAGATCGATGACCCGTAGCGTGGACCCACTGTCTCCCAACCAGAATCATTCTCATCACTAAATGTCGGTGTGGGTCTCCATGCCATTGAGCCGAATGTACCTATACCACCTGAGGCCGTGCCGCTTCCATTTAGATCAATCAAATACGTGGGAGGCGTCCCACCTCCAAAAACCAGCTGCCGGCTAGCATCCAGCTTGGCTCCTGTCGCGGATAATTCACCATGGCAAGTTGAGTTGCTTTTCTCTTCTCTCGAGCGGCCATCACCATCTAATGACATAGATCGCCCACCAATACCGCCGAACGATCTAGCCCCTGTGGCGTGAATCGATTCGTGCAAAAGCGAAGCCATGGCCTCCCAGGCGATCCTGGAGTACAAAGCAGAGACATTACAAGACTTACCATTTGAGGGGCCCAAGTAGGGGAACCCTACCTGAAGTAACGAGAGTAGGTCGACAAGCTCGTGATGGCGTTGGCCACCGTGCACGCAACGATGGTCAAGTACGAGCGGGGACACATCTCTGCGACATGATCCAAAACCTGTGTAGGAATCAGAACTCAGAAGGGAAATGGAGTCGGACAAGTCCACACGCGGCTCAGCAAGGAGCGGGTGAAGGGCTTCTGAATTGGTCGAGTTGGCTGGGAGGAGTGGAGATAAGAATGCATCGAGCTCACATAGTGCAGGGTCACGCACTGCCAAGAGCTCGCTTAATGAGGCGATTTCTCGACGCTCATTCCCCTGCACCTCGACACCATCTCTCAAATCACGTTTAGTACGCAGGTAGTGCTGAGTGAAGTGCAGATTCTTCGCCATTTCATTGGTCTGAATACGGTACTCAATGATTCGCACAAACAACTCTTCTACAGCCATAAAGTCGAGTTGAGGGGTCTTAGAATCGGCGCTTGCCTTGCAGGCAGCGACAATTTGAGAGGCAAATCCTTCGGCTGCTAGCCATTCTTCGTCTTGGTGGTCGAACGATGCATCGTAGAGAGCTTCCTTGAGTTGAGGCTCGCACCCGTTGAGGATGGACTGTTTCACTTCATCTGGCACGAGCGGAGGAAGCCATGCGATCGTCTCAAGCTCCGCAGTAGGTAGGTGTTTGGCAATTAAATCACGTATCCTCTCATGCGCGCGCAGGTAGAGAGCTGCAAGATTCATGCAAGTCTTTGCAAATTGAGGGTAAGTCACACCATCGCAGAAGGCGAGGTCATTAGCGAGAGAGCCATGGCCCAGGGGTATATGCTCAGGAATTATGAGGTAAGCTAACCGAGCTGCAAACGCGCCAGGGTTACGAATAAAGGCGGGTATCAAATCGGGTCGCTGACGTTGAAATGCTGCCAGGACCTTTCGTGCCTCCAATGCATTTAGACGACCCGTCAGAATTTCTTGGGCGTTGTAATCCCTGAAAATCCGGAGTAATTCGGGCCTTAACAACTTGTAGAACACCTTTCCTGTGTCTTGAAGGATGAGCGCCGGTCCATAAACACATTCATGGCCATCTTGCTTTAGCCAGGCTACTACATCCGCGACAGTATGAGTGAAACTCGCGGATGTGTCGACTGTGATACCCCTAAGCACTTCAAAAGCACGAATAGCAGTATAGCGAGCATCCAAGCTTGCAGGATTGCTCTCAAATTCGCAGAATGGATCAAGAGGCTGCCCTAACTGACGGCGCAAGTAACGAGTGGCTGGAACGTTGAGCTCCAGGTTCTCAGCTGCCCATGGGGAATCGTTGAAAACCATTGTGCCGTCACTAAGAATATGCGTCTTCTTGTGAAGTTGTTTCAAATCAGCTGGTACCATGAGCTGCTCGCTTGGTCGTCGCCAGCACCAACCTGCAGGCCATGTCGCACGCTTGCATTGAGAAAAGGCTGGTACCGACTTTAAGTGTTGCGATTCTGCTGTGGTGGGCAATGGTGGCACTGGCGTTGCGTCTGCTAGTAACCTGGTCAGGTACGTCTGTAAGGTAGTTTCGGAGTCAAAACTAGCGTAGCGGTCTGGGAAAGGGACTCGCGACCACCAGTCGGGTGGAGGTACATCCAAAGGGCTGTTGGACGGTTGCACTTCAGAGGCATCATTCGTCACTAGTTTACCACCTCCGGGGAAGTAAAGAAAGTATGGGCTCTTAGGGTCGTCGGCGATCGTTGGGGAGGAAGGGGGGAATAGACGCGCAAAATCAAGGAGGTAGTACTTATTCTGCAGTGACGGATCAATCCGATCGAACCAAGTCTTTCCTGGTCTCTCGGGATCCTCCACATTGGGATCAGGGACCGCGTGCCCTTCAAGATCAACGGGACCGTACATGAGCTGACCGGTGCTGGTTTGTACAGCAATCGAGGTATGAGCGCCCAAGCCCAACCTAAGGCAGGCGAGGCGAACTTTGGCATTCAGACTTGTGTTGGAACAGTAAATCGTGCGACCTGCGTCCTGTGAGCCGTACACGAGCGTGAATTCGCTCAAGCCCTGAATGAGTGAAGTAAACACGAGTCGTAGTCCGAGATAGTCTATCACCGCGACCATTGGGAAGAGCAGACCAGGCACCTCACATCCAATTAGCGCCTGGAGCGACCGAATTTCGTGCTTTGCTGCCTTGATCGCACCTTGATCTCCACCATAGATACCAGCTACATCGCGTGTGAGCTTGATGAAAAAGCCGTTTACACAATACTTCTCACCACCTGCAATACCATAGCCTGTGAGTGGTTGGTACGTGCGCTGTGCAGTCGGAAGGGCAGACTCCTCAACGATTCGCTGGGCGATTATCTTAGCCTCCTCGCAGAAACGGCTGAACAGCTCACGAAGCGCTAGCGCTCTAGCCAATCGATAGCGCAGAAAGTCGGGCGAGTCAGGTGACACACCCTCAGGCCTCTGCAATGCAGTCTCCAAAATGGCCTCAAACTGAGACTGCCAATCAAACATAATCTCGCTTTGAAGGCCTTCCGACCTCCCTCGAGCCTGAGAGAACTGTGAGTTCAAGTTGGTTTGTTTGCCCGTATTGTGCTGCTGGCTGGACTCTTCGGAGCGTTGCCCATCAGTGCTTGTAGTCATGGTGGACTGAAGATCCTTGGAGAATCTTTCGTCGCTTCCCCTCAGCTTAGTTGTGGAGGAGGCGGCCGCACGAGGTGGTGATGATATATCTAGCTCAGAAACATCCGCTATATATGCTGCATATACCGATGCAACCGCAGCCCTGTCGCCGGTGCCCGAACTATCCGCGTTGGCCAGTTTCGCCTCCACATGCTTCTCATCGTCGTTGGTATCGGCTGAAAATGCGTAGGCAGAGGTATATATGGTAAGGTGGTCATCACTGGAATCGTGCACCTGAGTTGCCTCAGGCGAGATGGTATTTTCGAAATCCTCGAACTGTGCGTAGGACATGCAATGTGCGTGAACCAGGAAATGAAAACGACTGTAAGTTTGGATTGGATTTCTCCTCCAAGGGCCGGAGGATGGAATGTGTGGTCTTGCTCCCGCAGGTCTGGCTGTGCCTGAACTCCCAATTCAGATGCATGGAGGCGTGCACACACGCACGAGACAACCACGGAGGATATGAAGAAACGCCTGTATTGAATAACAGATTATTCAAGCGACATATACACTCGTGATACAATGGGTTGGAGTGGCAGCTGGGAGAAAACTTTGACATTGGGTGAGGTGGTTTGGGTGCTACAGGTAACTCAAACAGCTCCAGGCAATCGTGGAGCTGTTAAATGCAAGAAGCCAAGCGATGATACAACGCAATGACGCAGGGATTATTGATCTAGAAGTACCGGTGTTATTGCAAGAGCACATTCAAGGGCTAAGCATGCAACATTTAACGTAAACATAGCAACATTAGCAAGGACTATCGAAGCGAGACCACGCACTAGAAAGCTTGGCTATAGAAGCAAACTAGGTAACACTGTGCGTGAATTACCTATCCGGTGAGGAAAAGTAAACGGGAGGAATCATGAGCGGAACACTCTGATAAGGATTGGGATACTGTGGGTGTTCAAAATCGTCGGAAGCGGCACATGTGTTATTTACGTTGGAACCTGGGTGCTGCTGCCGTGTGGGAGAACGATGCTCGTTTGTAGTCGTATTGGGAAAGCTGGCATATGCAGGGGTGGGGAGAGATGGGCCCTGTCCCGACGTGCCATAGAGGAGTTCTCTGTAGGGGTCGTACGTGTCCTGATCCCAATAGTTCGGTGGTTCAGAGACGCCGGCACCCGACCCAGTGTTGGATTCTACATCCACGTCGCTCCCTTCGACCGTGTCTAAGGTTGCTACTGAGAATCGGTTCACAATATGATGACCCACTACATCACCATAGTGTTGGCCTTGCTGATAGGGATAAAGTGGATTGGTGACTTGTGTGCTTACTGTCGCCAGTTCAGAGCGCGACGTAGGCGGAATCGGAAGTGGCAGGGATGCTGACGAAGTGAGTGACGAAGGCGCAAGGGACGGGATGGCAGAGAGAAGTGAGGTCGCTGCCGCAGGGTTCGGCAGTGGCAATGCAGACAAAATTTGGATCGTTGCGCTTCGAGGGCGGGTGACTTCTGTGGCATCCTCGGGTGCGTTTGTCGAGGCATTGCGTTCGAGTTCTTGGCTAGGTTCGGAATTCGGAACGGTACCCACCTTGCTGGGTTGCTTCATACTTAACGTTTGTTCAGACTCAAGCCTCACGCGAATTAACAGAATGATAACAATCAGCGCGACAACTGGCCAGAGGAAAAGCAGTGACACGGTAAACTTTGCCCATACGTTGTCCGAATTAGTCTCATCCAGGGCTTTCTCGTAATCGTCTACCCAGCGTCCTGCAGCATCCGAAAGTGATTGCCAGTTGCGCTTCATGGCTGCAGCGGCCTGCATGATGTTGGGAAGGAACACTTCCTTGAAGTGCACGCCAATGAAGCCTCCAAGCACAGCAGCGATTAGAACAGCCACATGGAACAGTTTCGCAAGGTTTTGCGGGGAAATCTCACACTTGACCCAGCGATTCGAGCCGCAGAAGCCGATTGTGAGCCTGAAAGGAGTATCCATAGGGTTTCTAGTGGCATCCTTATCAAGACCACTGTCATGGACCTGTGACTGCGGCTGTGGAGAACCGGACGCGATGGACCCTGAAGATGACGATCCAGAGTACGACACACCGTGAACAGTAGTTGGGATACGCGATGCAGCAGTGACTGGAGTTGAAGACTCTGCCATCGCGGGCAAGGCAGGCCCAGGTGGAAGGGGCCCAGCTGCCTGACCATGTTCAGAGAAATAGCGTGCTTGACTTGATCGCTGATGAGGCGGATACAGCCATCCATCACTGGTGTGGCTTCCATTACTGCTATTGCTTGCAGCGCTACTACTGCGATGGATCCGAGTGCCTCGGCTGGGACCATCCCATTGCCCGGCATTCATACGGCCTCGGCAATGACGTTCTGGAGTCTCGACTTGCATGTGTTGAGTGAGGTGTTTGCTCGAATGACGCTATAGGACCACGTATCCAAATACCTGCTAAGGACGTCTAGCTGCAGACGTGCTCTCACGGAAATCCCTATGAGTTAGCGCGTCGTAACACGTGACGCGCTTTTGCCCGTCAAGCCACGCTTTCGGATGTTTGCTATGTTGCGTTATCGCGCGTTTTCAGCTCGATAACAACAGGACAATCACACACACTTCGAGTCGACTAGTTGATTCCTACCGAATGGCGTGATTTGCACGACACGCCACTCGTGGGGTGCCTCAAAGCTGATGTACTGGCAAGGCTGACTTTGAGTCTTTTCCGTCCCCCTTTACAGTCGTTTTCCAGCTCGGCGTGGGCCAATACACCGCCTCTACGGAGGAGTCTTGCGTCTACAAACAGTTCCAAATATGATGCCTATTGGATTTATCTGGGCACTTCACGCATGGTCTGCAACGGTCAGGTTCAGGCTGTCAGAATTCTCCACGAATGACAGGTGTGCAGGCTAGAGAGCTGCCACGCAGGCCAAGGCGGGGCAGGAGTGTCCCCATGCTACTCCAAGCATATGCATCGCGTTCCTTACTTCCTCAGCTGCGCAGACACGCGGACGGGAGGTTCACAGAAAGAGGAGTCAGTGTTCAGAAAAAAGCTAAAAGGTGGGATATGTGAATCTCACAGCTGAAGGCGTGGCTTGCAAGAACAATCTGTTGCCTGTGAACCTCCAGATATGTATAATCGGATCTGTTTGCTGGAGCATTGGATGGTCCCGTGTGCATGCAGAAAACACCCAACAATTTAAAGCAGTCGGTTACTGGGTTGACTGCTCAAACAACGGCGTCACAGGCGACGTTGATATGGCTATAGTGAGGCTGGCCTTAGTCCCTTCGATTTATTCCGTTGATTTGTCTCTTTAGGCCGACACAAGGTCCCTTGGTTGTGCGGGTTTGCCGAGAAACTTGTGCGAGAGGTCTTGTGCCCCTTGACCTTGGCCGTTGCTATCGTCGACAACACGTCGCCCAGGTGGGATTGCCACGTGATTTGAGCCTTGTGACTCCCACCAACAGCCATGCTGACCATCATACTGCTGGCTGTGGCGGCTGTCCTGGTTCTGGCTGCAGTGATAAGTCTCATCTGCCTTCGCAAGCAAAAGGTAAGGCTGCATGTTCCAAGTGCACACAGAGACTGCCAGATGACCCAGAGTTTATTGGACATATAAGGCTGTTTCCGACCGGGACAGAACCTGTGGCCCATTATCGTAGCTCTGGTATCGTTCAAGTCCGTCACGTCGAGCGTCTCTAGGCTAGGGATATCGCACTCATCGAGCCTGTTTCGTCCGCTCTTTCGCCTGATCTAGGTCAAAAAGCCACCTCCACAAGACACCAGCCAACTCGGGCTGTTAAAGGAAAGCACCCTTGACTTCCTGGTTCCATCCTCGTACGTTCAGCTCTTAGTGCCGCTGCTGCTGCTACGATGTCAAACTTTGGATCACTCGAATCGAGGTTGGAGTAGGAATGGAATGATCCACAAAACTGCTCGCTGCATGATGTTGTCTTAACGCTTTACACATCCACATCTGTGCTCTAGGGAAATTGAATTTGGACGGTTACTTGGCAAAGGCTCGCAAGGAGAGGTATACCATGGTAAGTGGCGATCGCTGGACCTCGCAGTCAAGAAGATTGAGATTGACAAGGTGGACCCCGCTATCATTGATGAATTTTGTCAGGAAGCTACGATTATGAAGCAGCTGCGCCATCCCAACTTGACTCTCTTCCTTGGCGTGTGTCTTGAAGACCCGACCATTTGCATTCTCACCGAGTACGTCTCCAGAGGCTCTCTGTTCGATCTTCTGCATGATGAACACGCCCCATTCACTTGGCAGCGCGGCCTGCGTATCCTGTGTGATGTAGCACAGGGTATGACATATCTCCACGCAGCCAAACCACGCCCCATCCTCCACCGCGATCTGAAATCCTTGAACATCCTAGTGGACGAGAACTGGCGCGGAAAGGTCGCTGACTTTGGTATGTCTCGTTTCCATGATGCAGGAGCCACGATGACCCAGTGTGGATCACCCCTTTGGATGGCTCCCGAAATGGTGCGAAACATGGCGTATGACGAAAAAAGCGATGTCTACAGCTTCGGTATCTGCCTCTGGGAGATCTACACTCGCAAGATCCCATACCGTAATCTTGGACTTGCACCTTCTCAACTAGTTGTCAAAGTTGTGAAGGAGCATCTGCGACCTCAAATTCCCCCTACAATGCTGAAACCCTACCAAAAGCTGATAGAACGCTGTTGGCATCCAAACCCAGAAAAAAGACCAGTGTTCTCAAAGATTGTGGAAGCTCTCGAGGCGTTCTTGCTCGATCCTACTGTGATGGCACACACACCTGGTTCAACACGACAAGGTGTCATGGTTCTTCGTAATATCCCATCACCCCAGCTTGGTCAGTACAGGACGGAACAGCTTGCTGATGACCTTACCCAGCGGGAACGATCATGGCTACTTGATAACTGGCGCGAGGCTGTGCTTGTTGACCGCATTCCCGCAAACGACCGTGTTTACATCAATCTCCTCAGGCAGCAGGAAAACTCTCCTAAAGCGCCTTCTGACTTAGGAATGATGACCCCCCTCTCAAATCCAGTATCGACACCAAGTGGCGCAGGTGAGCGAAAGACCTCTCAACAACCAACAGAATCAAGTGGACGACTACCAATCTCGGTCAGCTTCACCACCACAAATGAGGGCACAGCCGCGGCCGCAAATGGGCCTACACAGAACTCACAAGCTACTAATGCACTTGTAAACGCAAGTGGTAGCGATACACCCGCAAATGGCCGAAATTTGCCCGTTCCTGGTCCTCTTTCGATCGTCCCAGCGCCTCCTTCGCCGGTCGCAACTCCTCACGCCCCCAGTGACCCCGTCCCGAAGGGATTCCTGCCCGAGTTCTGGCCGGATTGCTACATTGGCAAGTACAGAGGGAAGCTTGTGCTAATCAGGAAGATGTTACTACGGGCGCCTGGTGCACCTCCGATCCTGATCCAGCAGTTGCAAGAGCGCAAGCAAACTCATCACCTGCATCCCCAGGACCAAGCCTTCCGGCTACGTTCGAGTGCGTCAAGCTCACGGCCTCGTAACTCCGTCGATGGAGGTGATGCCAGCACGGCTTCACCCATGATATCACACCAACCACTGACTCTTGATACGGATCAAGAGGATTCTTTATACGAGTTCACACCTCCCGACGGCGTGAATGCCACCTTACCACCAGGTCAGCACCGATTGGACAACATTTTGTCAGATGATGTGCTCGTGGTGCAAATCAAAGACGCATTGGCACAATGCGCCAGTCTGCGCCACCCGAATCTCGCCATGTTTATGGGTGCGTACCTCGCCCCCAACCATGTTGGTATTATTCATGAGTTACCAATCCGAGGGACCCTTCAAGGTCTTCTGTTGGACACATCGATCCTAATTGACTGGGAAACTTCGATCTCGATCCTGATTGACATCGCTCAAGTCATGACGTATCTATATGCATGCCGCCCGCCACGAGTTCCACAAGACTTGAGCTCGGCATCATTCCTCGTGGACACTAACTGGCGTATCAAACTGCTGAATCCGGTGTTCAGCTCTCTGGACCAGTTTATCTACGGTGGTCACACAGTGCCAACCCCCTGGTCAGCGCCAGAAACACTCGAACATGCGTCAATGCTGACTCCTGCAAGTCATGTCTATAGCTTTGCCATCATTCTTTGGCAGTTGTTTGCACGACGCCCGGTCTACGGCGGGCAATGGGATGGCCGCACATTACGCGCTGTTGCTCATGACGCGCTAAGACCTAAAGTGCCCTCATCCATGCCTGCACCTCTGGTAACGTTGTTGACACAGTGTTGGAGCGAAAAGCCGCAGCAGCGCCCCACTTTCCACGAAATCCTGCAGCGCTTGCAGCAACTGCGTGACGAGGGACCGCCCAAGATGACCTTGATTCAAGGAGTGAATGCTGAACGTTACCGAAAGGCTACGACGGTATTCGCATACCGCACTGCAGATCCCATCACAATCATTAAGGATTGGGGCAAGAGTGTGGGTAATGCAGGTGATTACATCGTGCACTCACCTGGTGACGATGTCTACGTAGTCGATTCTGAACTTTTCAAGCGAACGTACGAACCGGTTCGTGGTTCTGAACATGAATATCGAAAGGTAGGTACAGTCCTGGCTCGAATGATGGAGGAGCCGTTCGTCGTCCGATCAGGCCCAGGTGGATCGTCTACCGAGTTCGGCTATGTCGGAGACTATCTCGTCCAGAACGCTGCAGGCGATCAATGGGTGGTTGAAGGTAAAGTCTTCAAGACTCTCTACGAGCTTGATCAGGATACTGAAGCTGAAGTTAATCCTCGTCGAGTGCAAGGGCTTACGTTGGGCTATAGTACCGGTGCAGAAACACCGAGATCGCCCCTCAGTAGTGTTCTTGCAGCCACAGGTGGCATGCAAACCTTCCAACATAATCACCATCCCAATCGGAATCACGCATTCCAGTCTTCTGCATTCACTTTTAATCCGCGTGACCACGCTGTAAAGGAGTAAGACACTGTACAATTGCATGATTCATTTGACTGAGTTAATTTGATTGATGATGATTCCATCGATTTCAGACTAGATCCACGTAAATACAAATCGTTGCATTCAATTATTTTCTATTAATGGACAATGGATCGCTTAGGCCGACGTGATATCCAAATCCTCTTGGATCATTTTCGTTACCGCAGCCAACCGTGCCTTAGTCTCTCGATAAACACCCCATTCCACTTGAACTGGCAGGATATCAGCCTGGAAGCGTATTTTGCGCCCATGGGTTCTCTCAAAATCCCTCTCAAAACGATTCAACACAATCTGCAATGAACGCTTTTCGGCCCGCAGCACCTCAGCGAATTTCATGAGCTCGTCGCGTGTTGCTGGTAATGGCTGAGCTAACAGACGAGTGATTCGAGCTAGGTCAGGACTTGGAGTCGAGCTGGAGTGCGTCGCTCCTGCCGAGGAAGATGTTCCACCTGCTGAACCCGCTACCGCTGCAGCGGAAGACGTCGACCCAGAAGCGCTTGGAGGTGGAGTCTGTGCGGCAGCCCCAGTCCCAGTTGTGGCTGAGGATGCTTTCGACGCGCTTACCGTTGCACGAGCCCTTGCGTTCTCATCGGCTGTCGAAGTGGCGGCATCCGCCTTAGGACTAGTAGAAGGGCCAAGTGGAACTGCTTTAACCTCGGCTTCGCCTGTTTTGCCGGTGCCGGTCGAGGGTGTGGCAGCTCCTGCTGAGGCCACTGTGGAACTTCCTGAACCATGCTGCTGTTGATGTTGTTGATGTTGTTGTTGGGATTGTGATTGCTGTTGAGATGGCTGATTCTGTCCTGGGGCGGTTCCCAGTAGCATCTTCACGCGTGAATATAGTTGATACAAGGGCCTGCAAAGATCACGTTCAAGTTGTTGTTGCTGCTGGGTGGTCATTTGAGGTAGCTCAGGATGCAAAACCGCACGCTTGCGAGCTAAACGAGCGGTCCTCCTTGCAACAGCTCGCTTGACGCTGGTCTTCTCCATGATCAGTTCTACATTCGTCCACTTCTCGTATGGCGTTACTCTGCCAGCTAACCTTCGTGCTTGAACCACCATACCAACTGCCATATCAAGGGTTCGAGGTGCACCAGGGCAGCACACAAGTGAACATGCCAGAGTCGATCGTGCAACGTAACCTCGCCAGAGCCTCTGAATACGAATCGCGGCACTAACGCGAACTGCATGTTTCCAAGCCCTCAGCAGGCGCAGGCACTTGGCGAGTAACTCTTCTTCTCGTGCGATACAGCGGTCCATCGCCTCAATCAGTGTTCTTGAGTCCTCCGCCACCTCAGCGACGGGTCTAAGCGCTGCTCGCGCGACATCAGGTGCTCGAAGAGGTACAAGTTGCGATGGTGGGGGCAGCACAGCGCGTAACTCGGGACTTGGCGAAGGTGCCTGGCTCGCGCTTTTGGGGGCACCTGGAATGACGGTATCTAACTCAGTTATCGACTCTTCGACCGCTGCCAACGCTGCTGAGATCGCCGAGTCTCGCACTGCGAGAGATGGGGGAGCGCCCCCTCTGTTCAGACCATTCCCTCCTGTTCCTGAATCTGAAAATGCGTTTCTTAACGTTGCCAAACGTCGGCCAAGCGTCTGCCTGCGTGTTTGAGCGGCCTGAATATCCAATCGTAGTGCTTTGATTCGTGATACGAGTTCTTTGCGATCTCGAGCATTCAACAAGCCCACACCACTGGTATGAGACGCGGAATCTGGGTTTTTTGGCGGAGCTACCGTGGCCACGGGTCCTGCTACAAGTTGGATTGAGGAGGCGCTCACCGTACTCTCCTCAGTTCTTGAGACTTCATCTCCATCGGAAACGCTTCCATCAGAACTCGACTGTCTTGCATTGGGCAACGGCGTAATCGTGTCACTTGACGCAGGCCCGAAGTCCTTGCCTCCACCTATCACCGTGGTTGCTACCTCGGACGGGTTACAAACCGAGAAGAGGTAGTGTGAGACTGTGTCGCATTGAGGGTCCTCAAGGAATGAGACGAAGGAGAGCGATGGGTTCGCACTGGGACTCGCGCTTGATATCTGGTAGAACGCGCTCGAGACAGACGACGGAACCGACGACGCCACCGAAATCGCCGAGAAGGCTGGAGAAGGCGGCGCAGACATGATCGACTCCAGGATAAGACTCGAGCAAGACCAAGAGTGCGACCTTTCAACGCCTTCCCTGGGTCGTGTGACTATATCACTGGAATTTTTGATGTGCCACTACAAGATCCTTCGTGAGATGTCAGAGGATTCTTCCAAGAGCCTAGCTCACGTGAGATATTCCTCGGATGGCGTAGAGAAATCAAACAATGTGACTATAACGGTTGAGAAGCGAAGGTGAGGCATGAGGATGTGCACAAATAAACAGCAACGTAGCAGTCATCCACCCTAGATCCGTCGTATTATACAATTTGTTTGGCACAAGAACGCCGCGAGTACTGCTTTCCCAATTCACTGAACTTGATTTCCCATTGTTGGATATCTCACGATGGAGGGCACGTCACTGGAAACTAACGTGAGCCAACGCAAGAGATTGTCCGTAAAGATAAAGAAATGGCGCGCAGTGGCAACATGGACATGGGGTGTGAAAGAATCCCATGAATGTTCGATTTGTCAACTTCCGTTTGACGCCTGCTGGTACGTTCTTTGTGCTTTCTCGCGAGCGTGGCTATGTGAAGACTCGGTTCAATGGCACATCCGGGCATTTCCTGTTGCCTTGAATCATATGCGCTCATGGTAATCCCTTACAGAATGGCTATAACTCCGATCAACCTATCCCGACCACATCTAGCGCCGACTGTCGATTCCCCGGCGACGCTTGCGCACCTGTGTGGGGTGCATGCAACCACCCCTTCCATATGCATTGCATTCTGAAGTGGCTCTCAAAGATGGCCAAAGAGGTCTGCCCGCTCTGCAGACAGGAATGGCAGTTCAAAGGTGAATGAAACGGACACATCGAAACTGACTGCTACTCTCTTGCTGTTTATTGGGCTCTCTTGCGTCCCTTACGCTTGGACGTCGCACCATCGTCTGCAGTTACAGATTCGTCTCCATCAGTGTTGTCACTTGCTTTCATTCCACCTCGAGTAGACCGTGTCCGTCGCCTACCAAGTGTTACCTCAGTAGAGTCGTCCGAAGGCAGTTGACTTTCTGAGCTTTCGATCTGTGCGGCACTCGGCTCACTCTCCGGGTTGGTTTTACGTGGGCGTCCTCTGCGACGCAGAGGTACCGCTGTAACAGATGTACCAACATCCTCGAATATGCTGATATGCTTCTCCTCTTCACCTGGCACGGAATTAAAGTTTATCGCTTCGGGTGAGCTACTGGACGTACTAGCTTCCGACCTCCCCTTGGAACCCGCTGTTCGGCGCACTGTTGGCACCGTCCGCTTAATTGGTGCAGATGCGTCGGTCTTTGGTCTAACCCATCCCAGCATGGTTTTCACTGGGTTGAACGACTTGCGATGAATCGGGCAAGGGCCAAGTTGACGGATCTTTTCGAGATGTTCTGGGACGCCATAACCCTTATGCTGCGCGAAGCCGTATCCTGGATACTCCTTATCGAGCTCCTCCATGATGTGATCTCTTGTTACCTTTGCTAGAATTGATGCGGCGGCAATGACGAATTCGCGTTGATCACCGCCTACGACTGCCTTGGCGGCGAGAAGGGCGGGATTTCCCTCCACGTCTGGCTGGCCTACTCGAGCTAAGAGCTGCTTCGGGACGTGTGGGCCATCAATAAGTACGCACTTGGGTTGTGGATCGAGCCCTGCCACTGCCATGGCCATTCCCTTCATCGTTGCTTGCAGGATGTTCAGCGAATCAATCTCATCGTGAGATATAATTCTGATCGAGTACTTTACTCGAACATCGTTTGTGAGGTAATGGAACGCTCGTTCGCGCTGCTCATGTGTTAGGGATTTGCTGTCTGCAATCTCAACTGGCGTCGGATCATCGGGAGCATTTGGAATCGTGTAATCGGGCGGAACCATGCAGGCGGCCATCACCACCGGGCCTGCCAGAGGTCCACGACCGGCCTCATCAACGCCAGCGACAAAGTAGAGGTCATCCTCTTTTGCTCCAAAGCTCCACCTACACTTGAATTCCTCCACACGATCATGCGGGGCTCGTGTTTGTTGACTCATTCAGTGGAATGATCAAGGAACCCTGCACCTTTGGTTATAAGAAGAAAACGAAACGTCGCGCACAAAATTTAACTTTTCGTGGTAAACGGCTCGTTGCAACCACGCTGTCTGGTTTGATTAGCAAAATCGGAGCAGTTTATGATCAGAATTAATGTACATAGATGTATCTTCACACACATACAATAGCATCCCGCATGCATTTATCATGCCGCTTTTACTTCCCTGTTGCAAGTGCTGAAACATGGCTGTGTGTATTTCAAAAATTAGCAAATCGAAAACGTACAATTCCGTCGAGCGAATGGATCTCTCCGAATCGCTCATATAAACGGATGCGAATAAAAGAACGTGGTATGGCTGATATGAATGCTTGACTACAATAGAGATTGGGTCCTCAAGTTTAGTTGCGTGCTCGGCGTGACCGAGTCTTAGGAACTGTCGTCTGAGTCGTTGATGTCGTGATGGATGCAGAATTAGTTGCATTCTCTTCATCAAAGCTAAAGGGATCCGTCATCTGAGAAGTTGTACCCTCATTAATCGCCGCCGCAGCAGCTGCAGCAGCCTTTCGTCGCGTACGACGAGGTTGAGTTGGGGCAGCCTGCTCTGGTGCTGCCGTACCACGCACCTTCTTTGTCGCCTTACGAGGACCTACGACTTCTTCCTCCTCCTCTTCACTTTCAGCGGAGCTTGATTCATCCTCATCAGACTCATTTACTGCGGAGGAATCTAGATCGGAGCTTGAGTCATTCAATTTTCTTGTTGCCTTTCGAGTAGTACGCTTTGCGCCGGAGGAAAGCACAGTCTTGGTGTCCTCATCATCATCTGTGCCGTCGCTGATGCGCCTTCGACGACGGGCTTCGGTCGAATAGCGCTTGCGCTCCGGAGCAATAGCAGACAGATCAGCTTCCTCGGTGGTTGCATCAGTGTCCGGTGCCGCACCACGACCGCGTCGAGGAGGAACCGGAGGAGCAGCACGAGTTGGAGCAGCACGAGAGTCATCCAGTGCAGGCTTGGGTAGAGCCTCAGCCAAAAGAGTTTGGCTTTCCGCAGATGCTGCTACAGAAGTCGTGGTTGCCTTGGTATTATTCCTGGGTGGGCGCACGGGAACTAGAGCCACCGCAGCCTCTGGGTTCTCGGCTGCCTCGTTGTCAAGAGCCGCGAATGGGTCTTCGATAAGACGCTTGCGTGCAGACTTGGGCACCTCAGGGACAGGGAGACCAACGGGGACTCCATGAGCCTTCTTTTTCAAAATGCTCTCTTGGATATCAGCGGGAAGCGATTGGAAAGTTACATTCTCAAGGGCATCTGAGAGGTGGCGATGGTGCGTACGCTTCTGCGGTGATTGGACTTGGGGGGGTTGACCAGACGGTTGTTGCAACTTGGCATCCGACTCAACGGGAACTGCAAGAGGTGCGGGCGCGCGCGGCTGGTCATCCTTGGCCTGCTGCTCCTCGTACTTCGTGCTACGGCTGCGCAATAGGGTTGAAGGGCGTGAAGAGAGCTTTGTGCTTGCGGCTTCGGTGATGCCTGGAGATAGGATCTCGACCTCGGTTAGCATCATCTTAAGCCGCTTCATCTCCTCCATCATGCTCGCCATCTCGACGTCCTTCTCTTTGAGAACAGCTTCGTACTCCTTCACAGCTTGTTCCCTCAGGAGTCGTTCGTTTTCAATGGCGTGCTCGAGCTTGCTCTCGTAATTAGATCGCTCCTCGTCCAACTCCCTTTGATGTCGAGCTGACACGGCATGCAACCGCTCAGTAGCATCACGAAGACGGCACTCGAGCTCGTTGAGCTCGGCCTGATGTGCGAGGGTTTGCTGTCGAATTCTGGCATCGAGGTCAGTAATCTCCGCTCGATGTTTGGCTTCCAGCTCTGCCTTAAGGGCATTGATAGCCTCTGCGGCTTTGTTGTCCTTGTCGCCACGAAGGATCTCGAGTTGATTTTGCAGCAGAGCAATCATGTTGTTGGATCGGAACTCCTTCTCTTCCCACTCCTTCTGACGCAGGGCCCAAGCCGCGCGCTCATCCTCAAGTTGGGCTCGAGTGGTCTGCATAGCACGGTCTTGGATGGATTCGTTTTGTTGCAGCCACTGCTCGCGCTCCTTCGCAAACTCAGTCTTGGTATCTTCGAGCTCCTTCTGGAGAGCTTGGAACTTCTTTTCAAGCTCACTGTAACGCTCATGGAATCGTGCTTCGCGCTCTCGCTCGGCTGTGATCATCGCTGTAACACTACCCTTGGTTTCTGCAAGCTGGTTCTCGAGCCTTTCAATCGTGCGTTCGTAATCTTGTCGCATGTCTTCTCCTTCCCGTCGAGCCTGTTCAGCCTCCTTCTTTGCGTCTTCGAGCGCCGCACGTACACTTTTGAGTTTCGCCTCGAGCTCATTGCGCACGTCTTCAGCCCGTTGATTTGCCTCACGGAGCTTCTCCTCTGCGGCTCGCTCAATGCATTGGATCTGCTTGCGATGTGTTTGCTCAGAGAGTTCCAAAAGTGCTTGAGCATGAGCCTCTGCCTGCTGCTTTTGCGAGACCTCCAACAGACGCTCACGCCATCGCTCGAGCGTACGCGCTTCTCTGTCCTCACATCGCGCGACCTCATCTCGAAGCCGCTGTGCCCAGAGGCGCTCAATGTATTCGGCTTCGCGCTCAAATTCGCCTGCGAGCTCGGTACGAATGCGGTCTTCGTTGAGAACTTGCTCCTGCGCAAGCTGGATGAGTTCGCGCTGAAGCGCATACACCTGGTTGTTCAATGCCTCGATCTCCTGCTCGCGCGCCATGCGGAGTTGCTCGGCCTGTTCAAGTGCTGCTGTATACTGCTCAACCTCTTCCTCGTATCGGCGAAGCTGGGCCTGATTGCGCTTGACTGAAAGCATCGACGATGCGCCAGGTGTTGCACGTTTAGCATCAAGACGAGACGTGATTTTGATGTCCTTGGCAATCGCTGCATACCTCAAAGTGTGGATCGTTTCATCGAACTCGCTTGGCGATGGGTTCACGTTGCAAATCATGACCATGGAACCGTAGCCGCTAAGGGTATCGCTGAAGAGCTGAGTAATTTTGCTCTCACGATAGGGCACAACCTTCTGTGGGCCCTTAGGGTTCATTTGGTTAAAACGAAGTGCCTCGAGACATCGGCCAAGTTGCATGAGAGAAGTGTTGATGTTGTTGGTCTCTTTCTGACGCTCGCCATTTGCACCAGTTTTGCTAGAACGCTCAGCACCGGCAAGATCGACAATCGACATCTTCGACCAGACCTCTCCTGATGGCAGCGTAAGGCGGATTGTGAAAACCGAGTGAGAACGCGACGAGTCGGAATTCAGCATTGTCTGAGCAACAATACGATTCCTCATACCCAGATGAAGAACGTCCTTGGCCTCAGTTTCGGAGGAGACCTCGAGGTAGCGCAGGCCAATGACCTCGCTACCAAGGATTCTGCAGGCTGCTCTGTTATCACGTGGGCCGGATTGAAGCAAGTCGTAGATCTTCTCCTGGTAAATTTCGAGGTACGAGGTCTCTACGACCACTCCCCGCATATCAATGCCATAAACCGACTGCTGCTCTTCAACATCGAGCTTACGAATTTCATCGAGCTGTGCGAACAGCTCACGGAGGACGTTGGGCATGATACCTGGATTCTCGGGTGTACCCTGCATGGTGTACGTTTTACCTGAATTGGTGATACCGTAGGCAAAGATGAGCGCATTCTGACCTCGGAAAATCTTACCGATGAGAGGGTAAGCTGCTGTCTGGAACACTTCCATTTGGGTTGCCTCGGGGCCGAAGACACGTGAGAAGCTGAAGGTGCCGTTGGTCTCACTCATAACGCTCGAAGCGACGCTGGTACCAAGCGCTGTGGCGTTCTTATAGGCCTGTGAATCCATAGGGGGCTGAAGCGCAACCGTCTCCGAGTCTGTGGGAACGACAGTTGGTGTCGCGTTTCGAAGGCGCTCGAAGCGTTCTTGCATCATAGCACGGACACGTTGCTTGGCCTCGGTATCTTGACCGGCCTCCTCCTCCTTGAACTTCTGTTGGACGAGCAAGGGGCGAATACGCAAGTATACCATGACAGGCTCACCTGGGATCCTAGAGCGAGTCAAGCCACGGCCTGAAGGAGTAGCCATGCCAATGGGTGCCGTCATGGGGCGAGGCATGTTATGGTTTGATGCAGTGGAGTTCTGGGCAATACTCGCGCTGACGGCCGCAAGCTCTGCATCATCGACGACAGGCAAGCGGTCTTCAATGGCGCCGTCGTCGCCACCCTGCTGCGTGGCGATGTTTTCTTTCTCCTCGGGAATCACCGTTGCGGCAACGTTATACGCCGAGGCCGTGTGACTGATCTGCTTCTTCACCACACTGGGAGTGGAGGGAATGGAGGCATTGACGGTGTTCGATGTGGTACCAGATGTGGGCTGGAGGACATGCGAGGCGCCCGTAGTGGCAGTACCTGAGGTTACTGCAATGCCGCCGACTGGAATTGAGATAGGTTGAGCCGCTAACACTCCGCCACGCGGCGCCGCGGATTTCAGCTTGGTGGTGCCGACAGGGTTTCGCTTCGACATCCGTTCCTGGGCCTGCCGTGCGTGTCGGCCTAGAGCTAGATATCATGGGGTGTGTGGAAGTACGACAAACTCAGCAGACGCTCTCCAAGACTAGCAGCTCCGCCGCAATGCGCTTGTTCAATCGAGAAACGAGTGCATCCGTCCAGAACTATCATCCCAAGAGGCAACATTCGGTTACTCATGCAAGGCAAGATGGGCCTGCAGGGCGACATGAAACTCCCACAATGTAAATCATACTCATATCTACGCAATGCAAGGTAAAGCATGCTAGATCACGCCCTGATCCACCCCCAAACACTGCTGCAAACTTTCCGCGCAGACACTTCTGAAACGTCTCTTTCACTGAAATTTTGCTGTAACGGCTAGATTCTCGTGAGCTCCAGACGGGTGGATGGAATCAAGGTTTTCTTGCGATTCCGTAAGCTGGTGGATGGATTCAACTCAACGGGTCGTAAGCTACTATGAAATGGGTTGGGAAACACCGTTTGTGCAGACTGTCTGAGCAAGAAAACTTTATGAAATCATCTGCCACCGGCCCACAACTCCTTGTAACACGTTCTTATCATTCATAACTCATCTCACCCCTTGAATTACCCGCCGCAACCCCCTCCGCTTTGTAGCGCCAGGTCAGCGTTTGAGGATATGGACCAATCCAAGGTGCTCGCGGTCGGTGCCGGTGCCGCTGTGGGTCTGCTCGGCCTTCTCTATCTCCAGGTAAGTTGTCTTTCTGGCGGCCTGTGTCGACTCGTCCCGGACGAGCCTTAAGTATCGTCACGTGTGAGCATGCTCCACTCGGAGCTCACACGTTCGAGCTCAGGCAAGTCTTAGATTCTAGCTTGACGTCGTTTTCAAGCCCCGTGCAGTGGTATAACTTGCTTCTCCTCATGTTTTTGGCCTCTCGTCCCATTTCTCCTAATCCCCGTCTTCAGTTCAAGTCATCCAAGTCCGGCAGCCAGGATGGAGAATCCGAAAGCAAAGCCGCACCCGTGGAGACTACCCCAGCTGACCTCGTTGTGGTTGGCTCCGCCAATGTGGACATTTACATCGACGTGAAGGACATCCCTCGCAAGGGTGAGACCGTCGATGGATCCGTGACCACCGTAGGACCAGGTGGTAAGGGTTCAAACCAGGCCGCGGCTGCAGCGAAGGCTCTCCAAAATACCAACAAGAGTGTAGCATTCATTGGACACTTGGGTTCGGATGCGCACGCAGATATGTTCCTCAAGGCGTACTCTGAAATTGGTGTGAAGTCACACCTTGTGGATAAACTTAATCAAGTTCCTACTGGACAGGCCTTCATCATTTTGGACTCGCAGTCTGAGAACAGCATTATTATCGCACTTGGTGCAAATGACGTATGGGGTGGTAGCCCAAGTAGCTTCACCGATGAAGACTTCCGTGCATTGGTGAAGGACCCTGCGAGTGCTCCTTGTCTCTCAAGGGCCCCGTTGACTTTGCAGCAGATCAAGGCTGTGCTGAACGCATCCATTGTCATGCTCCAGCGTGAGATCCCAGACGATGTCAATCTCTTCATTGCAAAGCTTGTTCATGCAGCTCGGGAAGCCAACCCCTCGAGCAACAAGCTAACGATGCTCGACATGGGAGGACGCGCGACTCCCTTGCCAGAAGAAATTCTCCCATACCTCTCGGTGCTATCTCTAAACGAGACTGAATTATCTCGCCTGACAGGCATCGACGTAACAATTGCTCCCGTAGATGTTGATGACATTGACGAGAGTTTCCACATTGCTACTCACCACATGCCCATTGCCACGGACCGTATTCTTCAGGCCTGCGCTAAGCTTGTGCAAAATGGCACACGCTCGATCATGATTACGCTCGGCGCGAATGGTGCTCTGCTAGTTGCACGCAGGGGTGATCGCCTCACTTCAGCCGCAAGCAGTGTTGATGAACATAACAACGGAGTGACAATCTTGGCGTACACTCCAGCATTCAAGCCCGTTCCCGCTCTCAAGGACACGACTGGTGCAGGTGATTGCTTCCGTGGCAATTTCGCTGCCGCCTTGTTGCAGGGCTACAACGCAACCGACGCACTTCGCTTTGCTGCCGCTGCTTCTGCCATTTGCGTTGGCACCAAGGGTACCTTGCCATCTATGCCTTGGGGTGCTGAAACAATTCGACTCATGAAGGAGCAGCGAGAGTAAGCAGGTCACGATCTAAAAGCCACAATGTTATACCTGACCTGCTTAGCAACCCTCCATGCGAAGCCAAGCGCAATGATCGGCTCATGATGATCAAATACTAAGAGCAGGCACTAGCACCTGCTCTTTGCTTCTAGTTCTGAGAAAGTGTATTCGGTGTTACAGTTCATACAAGAGACATGTGTTTTTCAGAGCCCACACATGTTCAGGGCTCATAGATAACACACAAATTCGCTACACTTCTTGGAACTTGTTCTGACCACTAAAACCTGCAGCAACTGTTCAGCTCGTTACTCTTGCTGTAAAACTCTCGAGACGTGGCTGACAAGTCACGGCTCTTTCGCGCAAGGTCTTCGAGTTCTCCCTGGTTCGCGAGGATCTGATCGATATTCTTGTGCATGATATCCTTAACTTCATCAAGCTGATGCTGGACACGGTGCAAGGCGTCGCTGGTTGGGTCCTGGAAACGAGCCAACTCATCAATCATGAACTTGGGCTCGATGTTCGCGTCGCTCTTTTGGTTGACCCAGGCGCCCTTGCATTTCGTGTCAAACTCACGCAAGATGTTGTGAAGCAGAGTGTACGCGACGCGATCCGGATATTCTTCGTCCGTGATGACCACACCGGCAAGGCCATCTACTCGTACATAGGTGTGGGCAACGAAGGGTACTTTCTGCATATTCACGGACTGGCGAGCACCGTTACTCGTCAACGAGACGACTGTACGACAGCCAAACACAAGGTTCTCCTTGAACAAGCTGCGCTTCCAGATGCTGACATCACTCAGGTCGGAGACCTCGGCCAGCTTGATAGCTGAATCTGCATGAGAGTCCTTGCTCGAGTCTTTGTTCTCGCTAGATGAAGCCGATGCTTCAGTTCGGTCGAGTTTGCGGTAGACCGCAAGCATAACAACGCGGACCATGGTGCACTTGAGATTGAATTGGGTTCGTTAAGAGGAAGCGACTGAGGATGGAGTGTATCAAGCGATCCGTGAGCAGTAACGCGACTGATGACGTTCGATGAGGACCAGGGAGTAGTTAGCCACTTCTGACCCGAGGTCTTCGGAGTTGGTCTTTTCCAGTGGAATCGGCCCGGGTGCGAGAACCGAGCGAGTGCTTCTATACAGGTGCGAATTGCAGGTCAGAGCATGAGTCACAGTGCCAAAGGACACACAAAACCGTGTGTTGGAAAGGAAGCCTCTCTTGAGGAGAAGTTTGGGAGGGAATAGTGTGGGATAACGGCATATTTGATGCAGATCTACTACAGCATTTAAGTGTAATCGTGGGGTTTATATCATCCTGTATACTTTATATCCCATGATAGATGCTCCTATGCCGTGTTTCCGACTCAGTAAAAGAGTGTTTCATTAAGTGAGAAACCGCAGTCGGGGGTGTAGGAATACCCACCCCTGCTCAGTCTGAATTCATTTCGCATATTCGACTTTGGCACTGCAACGTGTCGTTCAATGCAACCTCAGGCGACGACGCCCAGTGCTCCTACAATCCAATGGCCCATCTGGTATGCAATGCAGCGTGCACCTATAGCGCTCTTGCATCATAGACGCCAAGTTCTTGCGATGGCAACGAACAACATAGAGGACGTTTTGATGTGTGCAGAACGCTACGATGCAGACAATTCAGGTTCCCAACAGACGGAGTTGTATAGTGCACGGCCTCAGTAGCTCTCCAGGCGATGCCCTTTGCATTGCTTACTATGTCTCGCTAAGATTGCGCCATTTTCGGATTATGTAACCAATGAATGAGACTCCAGTCGAATTAGTCGAATTGGCCTCAGTAGGAGCGCGAAGAACTCCGATGGACCTCTCGCGACCACAACATGCTCTATGCAAGGATCGCTAGAATAATGTGTGGACGTGTCTCACGATCTATGTGGGTAATCAAGTACCTCTGCTCTATGGATGACACTCGAGTTAGATACGCACAACCTCAGTTCCGCCAAATACTTCTCGATTCATTCCTCTCCGAGATCGACGATATCTAAGGATAGGCCTAGGTTCGGCACTGCTGACGCGTGTTGAGGACACACGCATGCTAGTGGGGGCCTGGTCATCAATCACTGGAGAGTCAGATTGCCGGGAGAAAGCACCCCGTTGAGAAGGCCAGATTGAACGACGGTTGAGAATAGTCTCGGCTGGAGTTAAGGCACGGTAGATGATACTGGATGGACTCAGATATCCACCATAGTTCCTGCTCGTGTCTTGCTGAAATGCCGCCACACAGCCTATACAGAGAGAGGGAGAGAGAGAAGAAGAAGAGAAGATCCGCAACATGTTGCGTCTTCACGCCACGCGAATCAGAAGAAATTTGGAAGTGGATATGTCACTGAATAATGCGTGTTGGAAGGATGTGGGTAGGAGTTAAAATACTGCTAAAGAACTTGCAACGTGATGGAGTACACGATGCTTATTTCCGCGTGTCTATATACCCCCGCATAGCTCCATATCAAGAATCCTCCGGTCGAAACTCACCTAGTATAATACGCACACATTCAAGTCACACCTGACCATCTGGGCCCATACATCATGGGGATATGGTTGTAGTGTATAAGCTATGTCATCCATAACCCCAGATGACCTGGAAGCGAAGACTCCAAGCATCACCGTGAACGAGTCAACAACGACATCCGCTTCGCCTGCGGCACTAGCAGTGGCACAGGCTCGAGTTCGGCACTCGCAGTTGTGTAAAATCCCGGCTGGCGCTATATATGATCCTCATAACTACTTGGACCTTATCGAATCACTTGGGCATACATGCGTCACCCAAGACCAAGACTTGCTCTTCCAGCTAGCGAAGGCATTGAGTCATGACGTCGCTGCTTGGGAGTCGTCAGATGAGAAGCAAACGCCTTCGTTGATTCAGCGGTATATCGAACTCATCCTAAGTACGCGACGCGAACTCAGTGAAGATCCCGACCTTGACCAGCGTCTTGTGACTGCGGCCAGTAATGCAATCAGTATACTAAGTTATGCTTACATCTGTGGACTGACGGAATTCCATCTGAGTGAGGTAGCTGACTTCAGTCACTGTCACATCTCCTACGCCAACTTCAATTCTTCATACTTAAGTGGTTGTAACTTTGACCATGCAGACCTGGCCCAGGCTTCATTCTACCTGGCCAACCTTCGAGGAGCGCATTTTAGGCACACCAACCTCCGAAATGCAACAAGTTGTTGTCTTGATGCCCCAGTCGACGGGTTTTCGTGGCTAGCCGTGCGGATCTCTCACGACGAAAAATGGATCGCTGTCATTGCGAGTGACAGGGGGAGACGGTACGCGGTTGAGATTAGAGACGCACAAATGCTTGACTTAGTTCGGGAGTTGAATCATGTAATCGATCATGGAGAACCCCACTTTGACTTGGAGATTTCGTCTGACTCACAAATGCTAGCCGTTTCCAACCAGAGTCCGATGGTTACGGTTTGGGAAGTCGCGACAGGCGAGTCACGCTTTCAGCTAGGTCCGCACCCTCATGATGTCTATACCGTAGCGTTCCATCCAAGTGGGAACTATATCGCCACGGGTACGACTCATGGTACTGTTCATTTGTGGGACTTGGGAAGTAATACTCAGCCCACATGCGAGTGGATGTCTGTTGCGTCAGATGAAACGGGCTCCAGTCCTAACACACTCGTTACGAAGGTCGCGTTCTCATCTGACGGGAGCTTGCTGGCCGAACTGAGTAGCATGCGTGACATTCGTATTCGCGAAGTAGCAACGGGACAAATAACATTATCTTTGGAGAGCAGGTTTCCAAGCATGTATGGAAAGCATTGCAACCTTGCTTTCTCAAGTGACTCTCGTTATTTGGCGGTTCAGGCCGGAGTCATCGTCCAAGTTCATGATCTTCGGCAGCCTCATCCGCCAGTTCTCAGGCGAGGCATCCGAAGGTTTCGCCACTTGCTTCAGTCCAGCGAATTAGGAGAGGATTCTCGTGACATTGATTCGGGAGAAAGCTTAATCACTCAATTCGATCGGCTTGGCCTGAACTTCTGGAAGTTCGTGATTTATCTTGGAGACTTTAGGGGATTTTTCGCCGATGGACGGCGTGGTGTTGTATTGCAAGGGGGTATAAGAGAGGTCGGCACGGAAGCCTGGCAGCACAACCTAAACCAGCATGTTGTTTCCAAGCGTCGACCCGACGTCCTAGTCCGTGTCGATGAGTCTCCTTCTTCGCTGTCACCGGATGGATCTTGCTTGGTACTGCTTGGGGAGAATGTTGGCCAAGTGGATGGGCGAATCCAACCCATCGTAACTCGAGTGTTGTTGCTTGATTCTCAGACCCTTACCTGTTTCGCTACGGTGTCGTGCCCGGGGCGAATTCATCGAGCCACTTGGACTGCAGATGGCGCCAGTGTGCTTCTGAGTACAGAGGGCGTAATATATGTGCTTGACATAAGTTCATGTACAATCGTACATGTCATTGCAAGCGCCGATCGCTACTCGAGTGTCCGAGAGTCACTTGCACGCTTGTCTCGAAGCGAGCTGCGACTCGTACCCGAAGACCAGCTTCGGCTCACAAGCATAGAATTGACGACTGCACCACGACCAGCGCCTTTCAAGAACAATAGTGGATGTATTGCTGTTATGCAAGCCATCAATGGCAGGCCGAGTGGCATCGCAATCATATCCCTCAAGGATATTGGAGCGCCAATTGTACGAACAATCGCGCTCCCCGAGACGGAAAATTGCAATGGATCATCCAGTAGGGTGGCCACTCCAGCGGCTTTCCAACTGTCCGATAATGCCCAATACCTCGGAGTTGTTTCTAACTGGGGGGATGTTTACGTCTGGGATCTAGCGTCGGAGGGCAATACTCCAGCTTTCCGCGCCGCTATAACGAGGGCCCCCTTCTGCGGTGAAGGGCGTCACCATCAGATCGTCTTCTCCCCTGACAATGGATATGTCGCAACCAAAGGGGAGACGAGCTACGTATGGGTGTGGGATCTCCAGGCAAGAACCTTAAAACTGAAATTCGGCACCTCAGAGTGCTGCTTTACGACGGTGTTCTGGTCCTCTGATGGTCGCCTGCTTGTCACCCATGGCATGCAGGACTGGATCAGGTTCTGGGATTCGGAGACCGGAGCGTGTGTGGGTTGTCTGCCGCAGATCGGATCCCCCACCGGCGTCTTGTGCAGTCCGAGCATGAGAGAGCTGATTGTATGCAGAGATACTGGCCATCCATTGATCCAACGATGGCGAGTAGAGGTTCTTCGTCGAAAGCAGCCCCAAGATCGGCCAGAGGACAATTGGAGAATCCGGGCCAGGCTTCAGAAGGTGAAATATTTGTGGCCGACTCTGGGCATGCTTGACGCAGATTATGAAGGTGCCGAGTTGACTCCGTCCTACCTTCGTTGCGTTGATATGTGCGTGGAGCGTGATCTGAGGCGTGGGCCCGAATCAATCTACTGGGAAGTGTCCGATGAGGGACGACCTCGTGACACAGAGACAAGATTGCGTATGTTGGCACAGTATTGGAGGAGTTACAATGAGGCTGTTATTGATCGTCACGATGAGGAATTCGTGGAGCTGTGAGCCACTCCGGAACGGCACCGCTGTGTCGCTACTATTGGTCTCTCAGTGGTGCTGTCTCTGACTCTCAAGCGTGCAATCTAGCAGCTTTTCAGTGTTTCGTGTTTCACGGCAATATAAGTTCATCAGACGATCGGGTTCCGCGGCTTACGACAGAGAACACCGCCGTCAGCGTTTGGCGACGCAGGGGTTGTTTGCTGCTACCAGGACTTTGAGCTGCTTCGCGCATGCGTTGTGTCGGAGCGTGCGTCCACTGCATTTATGCACCTGAGCTTCAGACTGCGGTCATATGCCGATGATCGGGGTGCATGGCGATATCATATAAACCTTCATTTTTTGTAGCACACTTTGAGCTCGCATCGAAACACATTCAGGACGGTAGCCCACATCTTGACGCAGCTGTCATTGGTGTCCATTCTTGCGTGTAGAGATGATGAAGCGAGGATCCGAACTGATGCTTCTCTGACTGACTGTCCTCGAATGACTGTCCCCGAGTCCCCGAGCAACATCTTCGCGTGACCCCCGCACGACATCCTCGCGTGACCTCGAATGACATTCTCACTTGACTGTCCTCGAACGACATCCTCTTGTGACCTCGAGGGACACCCTCGCGTGACTGTCCTCGAACGACATCTTCTCGAGCCCTCAAACGACATGCTCTCGTGACATCGAGCCCCGGAATGGAATCCTCTCGTGTCTTCGAGTCCCGTAACGACATTCGCTGGTGACCTCGAATGCATCCTCGCGTGACTGTCCTCGAAGGACATCCCCTCGAACCTCAGACGACATCCCCTCGAACCCTCAACTCCTCGAAGGACTCTGCGTAAGCGAGCTGGTTAATTTCCACCTGATAGGGGTGTGGGAAGGGGAGGCTCTCATCCGCCGGCTGTTATCAACGCGCGTCTTGAAGAAGTTCTGGGGCTTTCGAGCAGATGGATCTCTGGAAGCCGTACCTGCAGGTCCTTTTGACTTTTTCTCCTTGCCCCGGGTCTTGGGATCACTTAAACTGGGAAGAGGACCGAAGACTCCCTGAGCACGAGTGCCCGCATCAGGGTTCTGCATCCTAGTTAAGCTGTTGTTGATGTACTTCCTCTTGTGACCTCGAACGACATCCTCGAAGGACATCCTCTCGCTCCCTCGAACGACATCTTCTCGAGCCCTGATCTTGACAACCTCTCGAGCCCTGATCTTCATGCGCGCTGGAAGCCTTGCACGAGACCCTCTCGCGCCCTGGAACGACATCCTCTCGAGCCCTGGAACGACATCCTCTCGAGCCCTGGAGCGACATCCTCGCGTGACCCCCAGACGACATCCTCACGTGACTGTCCTCGAAGGACATCCTCTCGTGTCCTCGAACGACATCCTCTCGTGTCTTCAAAGGACATCTTCTCGTATCCTCGAAGGACATCCTCTCGCGTCCTCGAAGGACATCCTCTCGTGTCTTCGAAGGACATCCTCTCGTGTCTTCGAAGGACATCCTCTCGTGTCCTGGAACGACATGCTCTCGGGCCCTGGAACGACATGCTCTCGGGCCCTGGAACGACGCGCTCTCTAGTCTCGCCCCCACGTTCCCACTTGCTGGAAGCCTTGCAGGCTCGGTTTTCGCCTGGTTGTCCTGGTTGTCCTGGGCGGTGTGCGGTGTGTGGTGTGTTTGGAGTAGGGATAGGAGGAGTGGACGGGAAAGGGAGGAAAAGGCATGGGGTTTATAAATAAGTAAAAGAAAAAGAAATGTACTCCAACTCAGTGCGATCCTTGGCCTCAAGCAAATCCTGGGACCCAAGTTCAGGAAGGCAATCGATGAGGTATGCAAGAAACTACCACAAAAACTCCCGACCAGGGGACTCCAGCGCATAGCAGATAACACTTTGAGGGCGCTGCTTGCTGAGGAAGTTCAAGTCATGCATGGCTTTGAACCAATCAGCAAGTTCAAGCATATACAAGTCGA
>Ga0180217_1000649_pt1 | contig 50447 bp, 38 predicted proteins | sample eDN3rd37CBELigOP_FD_128521 | JGI IMG/M metagenome (GOLD analysis project Ga0180217, IMG submission 128521) | Enriched Organic Plus compost microbial communities from Emeryville, California, USA - eDNA 3rd pass 37_C BE-Lig OP (version 2) (version 2) ...
CCGACCGCCAGCGCCTCCGCCTCTACCTCGAGGACTGCCGCGAGGACGCCGCCGCCCTCGCCCGCGCCTGCGGCATGGACTACCTCGACATCCTCGACTGGCTCGACTCGCCCGCCTGCCGAGTGCCCATTGCCCAGTGCCTCGTGCCTAGTCCCTAGTGCCTCGTGCCTAGTCCCTTCCCCTACAACCGACAAACTCCCCCGACAATTTCCACATGCATTTCTGCAATTCCGGCGCATTCGCGCGCCCCGCCGGGGAAACTGTGTGCACATCGCATCGCCGCCCGCTGCGCGCCGTTCTGGCCGCGCACCCATGGATCGGCGGCCCCCCCTGGGCGGGGGCAGGAGAGAGAGCGGCGGTTCCGCCGTGTGGAGCGCTCCACCATGAAGCAGGACGATGTGCGTAAGGCCAACCAGCAGCAACTGCTCGGGCTCGCCAGCGTCTACAAGGGGCTCACCCGCAAGCAACTCGCCGATGCCCTCGGCCGCGACCAGACCCGCCTCTACCCACCCTCCGGCAACCCGAAACTCGACTACCTCATGCGCCTCGCCGAGGTCCTCGACTGGCCCGTCGGCGACGTCGCCGAAGCCATCTGGGACCGCCGCGCCGGCCGGCCCCACTGCGATGACCCCATCCCCGAGGGCGACTTCGACACCCTCAACGCCGCCGCCCGCGAGGCCCACAAGGCCGGCAAGTTCGCCCTCATGGTCGCCATCGCGCAGAAGATGGCCAACCACGCCGTCACCCCCGAGCAGCGCGCCCTGGCCGCTCATCGCGAGGCCGGAGGCTGGGACGGACTGGGCCGCTACACCCGCCAACTCGACGCCGTCCGCCGCGGCCTCCAGGAGGCCCCGATCAACCCCGACCTGCGCCTGATCCTCCGCGTCAACCTCGCCAACTCTTATTACACCCTCTGGCACCTGCTCGAAGCCCGCGCCATGGCGCGCGACATCATCGACGAACTCGCCGCCGAGCCCCCCGCAACCACCAACGCCCGCGCCGCCGACGCCTTCGCGCACTACGTCCTGGGCAACGCCTGCCGGCGCCTGATCGCCCTCGAGCCCGAACGCGCCGACCGCCACGCCGCCTCCGCGCGCGACGCCCTCCAGGCCGCCGCGCGCCTCTACACCGCGCTGGCCGACGAGGCCGGCCCCGGCGAAGGCGCCGCCTGGCGCGGCATCGCCAACACCTGCCGCGGCGGCATCATCGAAACCGAGGTCGAACTCAAACTCCGCGAGCCCCTCGCCGCCGTCGCCGAACTCTCCGCCGGTTTGGGCGCAATTTCCGACGCCGAGGAGAAAGGACAACCCCTCGCCGGGGATCGTCTGGAGAGTTACGGCTGGTGGTGCATCTTCGGGTGCAACATCGCGCTGCGGCACCTCCACGGCCGCGAGCTGCAGCGCCACATGGCCGTCTTCACCAACAAGGGCTACGAGATCGCCGAGCGCCTGGACAACTGGGCCATGCGCGAGCGGCTCTTCTCCCTCGAGTTCCTCCAGCGCCAGCGCCTCAACGAACTCGCCGGCTTCCCCGTGGACTGGACCATCGACCACGAGGAAGTCCGCGTCATCGTCGGCACCATGGGCCGATTCCCCATGTTCCGCTCCACAGGTTGGAAGATCCTCCAGACGGCCACCGTCGTCGGCGACAACTGACCTTCACGCTCCGAACCCGTCCAGGGGCCATCAGACATGCGCACAGACCAGGCACGCCCGTTCCCACGCGCCCCCCTCGCCATCCTCGCCCTCGCCGCCGCGGCCGCCGCCAGCGCCCAGCCCGCCGCGCCCCTCCCCACGCAGCGCCCCACCGCGACGCCCACGCAGGCCCCCCCCAACCCCTACGCCCACAACGAGCAGGGCAACTTCCGCACCTGCGCCGCCGACGACGCCGCGAGCCCCACCACGCCGCCGCCCCCCTGCCGCTCCGACTGGGACGACAACGGCGCCATCGACAGCCGCGACGTCTCGGCCTTCGTGCAGGCCTGGATCGCCGACACCGCCGCCGGCACCACAGCCGCCGACTTCAACGACGACGGCGTGATCACCAGCGCCGACCTGAGCGCCTTCCTCTCAACCTGGACGACCGAAACCGCGGGAGGCTGCTGACCCCTCGCCCCTTACCCCGAGCGGCCGCGCCGCGGGCCGCCCCCCGCCACCGCCTCGTCCCCGCCGAAGATCTGGTCGATCCGCCCGGCGAGGTCGAAGTCCTTCTGCGTGATCCCCCCCGCGTCGTGCGTGGAGAGCGTGAGCGTGACCTTGTTGTACCGGATCAGAATGTCCGGGTGGTGGTCGGCCGCCTCCGCCGCCTCCGCCACCGCGTTCACGAACCGCACCGCCGCCGCGAAGTCCGGAAACTGGTACGTGCGCTGGAGCGCCCCGCCCATCTCCGACCACTCGGGGTGCGACGTCAACTGAGCATCGATCTGCGGTTCGGTAAGTTTCTCCATCCCCTGCTCCGGTGCCTCCGCCGTCCCCGCCGGTCTTTCCTGGACCGACACAGTGTATCGTTCCCGCCGTGCCCCGCCTCTCAGCCCTTCCTTATCCCCAACGGACGACCCGACTTGCGCCCTCCCCCACGGGGGCCCTCCACCTCGGCAACGCGCGCACTTTCCTCATCACCTGGGCCATCGCCCGCCGCCGCGGCTGGAGGGTCCTGCTCCGCATCGAGGACCTCGACACGCCCCGCGTCAAGCCCGGAGCGGCCGACTCCCTCGCCGACACGCTCCGCTGGCTCGGCATGGACTGGGACCCGCCGCTCCCCCCGAGCCCGCCCGACAACCCCCTCGTCCAGTCCCGCGACCTGGCCCCCTACCGGGCCGCCATGCGGACCCTCGCGGCCAAGGCCCTCGTCTACCCCTCCGACCTCACCCGCGCCCAGATCGAGGCCGCCGCCGGCGCCCCGCAGGAGGGCGCCCACGACATCCCCTTCCCCGCCCACCTCCGCCCGCCGCTGGCCCCCACCGACTTCGACGCCGCCGCCGAGTCCACCAACTGGCGCTTCGCCGTCCCCCCCGGCGTTGTCGAGTTCACCGACGACTTCGCCGGCCCCCAGCGCTTCGACGTCAGCGCGATCGTCGGCGACTTCGTCGTCTGGACGAAGCGCGCCCAGCCCGCGTACCAACTCGCCGTCGTCGTGGACGACCACCGTCAGGGCGTCACCGACGTCATTCGCGGCGACGACCTGCTCGACTCCGCCGCGCGGCAACTGCTGCTGTACAGAGCCCTGGGGCTCTCGCCCGAACCCACGTACATGCACGTGCCGCTCGTGCGCGGCCCCGACGGCCGCCGGCTCGCCAAACGCCACGGCGACACCCGCGTGGACCACTATCGTGAGTTGGGCGTCCCCGCCGAGGCGATCATCGGGCTCATCGCCTCATGGACGCTGGGGCCGGACGCGGGCCCCCGCCGGCCAATGTCCGCCGCGGAGTTCAGCGCCCGGCTGGATCCGAATACAATCCCCAAGGGCCCGATCACCTTCACCCCGGAGGATGACCAATGGCTGCTTTCGTTCGCCTCGCGCGTCCCGCGGCGGCCCTGATCCTCGCGATGAGCCTCGCCGCGTGCGACGGCACCGGCACGCTCCAGGCCTCCGGCGGCCAGGGCGGCGACACGGCCAAGCAGCCCGACGCGAAAGAGCCGGCGAAGAAGGATCCGGAGAAGAAAGAGCCCGAGAAGCCCAAGGAGCCCGAGCGCATCCCGGTGAAGATCGCCGGCAAGACGTTCAAGGTCGAGCCCGCGCTCGACGATGCGACGCGCATCAAGGGCCTCAGCGGCCGCACCGAGATCCCCGACGACGGCGGGATGATCTTCGTCTTCCCCGACATCCAGGTGCGCTACTTCGTGATGCGCGACTGCCCGGTCCCGATCGACATCATGTTCCTCGACGGCGCGGGCCGCGTGCTGGTGACGCACGCGATGATCCCCGAAGAGCCGCGCGAGCCGAACGAAACGGCCTTCGAGTACGAGGAACGGCTCAAGCGCTACGCCAGCCGCTTCCCCACCGGGATCGCGATCGAACTCAAGGGCGGGAAGATCAAGGAACTCGGGCTCAAACCGGGCGACAAGGTCGAGTTTGACATCGAGGGGCTCAAGAAGCGAGCTCGGTAAGCCGATCCGTCGCCAAGGCCCCGCGCCAGCCCCCTGTCCGGGGGGGGCGGGGGCGGCACGGATGCCCTGGATGCTCCCCCCACTTCCCGGACCCCTCTCAACCGGCTTCGCCACAGGACGCCGCCCGGCACGGATTGCGGCGATCGTGGTCGATGAGCAGGACTGGTCGATCGCGGCGTTCGGCGAGGCGCTGGCGAGGTGCTGGCCCTCCGGGGCGATCCGACCCGAGATCCACACACCCGAGCCGGCCGACCTCGACTCCGCGGCGACCATCGCCGAGTACGACGTGGTCCTGATCCTCGGCGGCAACAACCCGCGCGGCGGCGCGCCGGCCGTGCTGCGCCTGGCCGACCTGATCGAGGAGAGCCTCACGCCGGCCGTGTACCTGGCCACGGTGCAGGACGAGCGGCTGGCGATGCTCGCCTCCGACTGTTTCATCGTGCTGCCGCCGACGACCCCGCCGACGACGCTGGCGTGCGTGCTGCACACGCTGGCCACGCGCCAGCCGACGGTGCGGCGGCTGCAGACCGAACTGCGGGCCGCGCACTTCGTCCACGGCGGCGCCAGCGCCGAGATCGACAAACTTCAGGAGGAACTGCTGCTGGCCGGACACATCCAGCGCGAGTTCCTCCCCAAGGTCTTCCCCGACCTGCCGAGCGTCGCCTTCGAAGTGCTCTACCGGCCGGCGAGTTTCGTCTCCGGCGATGTGTACGACATCGTGCGGCTGGATGAGCACCACGCGGGGTTCGTCCTCGCCGACGCGATGGGCCACGGCGTCGCCGCGGCGTTGCTGACACTGTTCATCACGGCGCAAATGTCGTTCAAACGCGCGGGGCCGGATGGGCCGCAACTGATCCCGCCCGCGGAGGCGCTGGCCAACCTCAACCTGGCGCTGTGCGGCTCGCGCGGCGGGCCGGCGCGCATGGCCTCGGCCATCTGCGGGATCATCGACTCGCGCGACGGGACCATCCGGCTCGCCGCGGCGGGGCACCCGCACCCGATCCTGGTGTCGCGGTCGGACGGCGCGGTGCGGCCGGTCGAGGTCTCCGGGATGCTGCTGGGCGTGGATGAGCGCTGCGAGTACGAGCACTCGACCGTGCAACTGGCGCGGGGTGACGTGCTCCTGCTGCACACCGACGGGCTCACGACCCCGACCCAGCCGGGGGAGCCGGAGCAGGAAATCCCTCCGGAGATCCTCGAGGCGTTCGTGGAAGGACGGCCGCTCCCCGAGGCTGTGGCCCAAATGGCCGAGCGACTGGACCGCCTCGCCGGCTCGCTGCACCAGCCCGACGACGTCACCGTGATCGCGCTCGGACGCACAGAGTCCGCGGCCGCGTCGCAGGGTCGGCGGCGGGCGGCGTAGGCCGGCGGCTCGCGGCCCCGTGGGCGGGGTGCACCAACTCAACACTGTGCAGGATCAAAGCCAAATGGCGAGTGATCTCGCCTACGGCTGCGATGGCGCCGGGGTCTGCGCGGCGGCGCGGCGGTCGAGGGCGTTGAGGGTTTCGGTGACGGCGAGAAGCGTGAGGGCGCTGGCCTCCAGAGGCATGCGCTGGTTCCAGAGGGAGTCGCGGATGCCGCCCAGGGCGCGGTCGCGGGAGGGGTAGAGCCACATACTCGTGTCGTCTGCCTGGAGTTGGCGGAGGAAACGCAGGGCGGTGAGGAGGCGGACGAGTTCGGTGTTGACCTCGCCGGGGTCGGTGAGGCGGTTGTCGGCGAGCATGGAGGCGATGAAGGCCAGCGGGCGGGCGGCCTGCCACGTGGGGACGGGACGGCTGGAGCGCGTGAAAATGATCGCGCCGATCATGTCCTGCTCGTCGGCCGCCGCGTCGGTCGCGGTGATCATGTGCTCCCAGACCTGCTCTCGCATCCGCCGCAGGGCGATCGCGGCGGGGATGTCCGCGGCGGCGTCGCCGCCGGAAGCCTGCGCATCGGCGAGCATGACTTCGGCCCAGCCGAGCCAGGGCATCTGGGCGACGAGTTGGCCGGTCGGCGTCTCGCGGAAAATGGCGCGGACGGCCGACGAGGCCAGCGCACGCAGGTCGTCCGGCGCGTTCGGGCGGGCGGCGAGATTGGCCAGGCCGTACGCGACGACCGCGCGTGCCGCAGGTGGGAGTTGCGGGGCGAAGCCGGCCTCCTCGCTGTAGACGGCGCGCAGGAGATCGGCGGCGTCGGGGGCGGCGCCGTCGTGGATGCCGACGGTGAGGGCGGCGACGATCGCGGCCTCGGGCGCCGGGAGAGGCCGCGTCGCACGCATCTGGGTGAGATCGGCTTCGATCTCGCGTGCGACGCTCAGAGCGAAGATCTGGTCCGGCCCGGCGTGGGGCAGACGCGAGTAGGCGCTCAGCGCGGCGGCGGCCAAGGCCCGATCGGCGGCGGTGAGCGCCGCATCGCCGGGGGCGTCGCGCCAGGGGTCATAGGCGGCGGCGCCGCCGTCGGGGCCGGTGAGGCGAGCGGCGATATGGTGCGCAAGGCGGTCGGCCGTGGTACGGAGGTGGGCCGCGGTCATGTCGGCGGTCCGGATGATGCGGCCGCCGCGGTCGAGGAACTCCGGCGGGGCGCCGGGGCCGGTCTGGGCGACGTGGCTGACGCGGAAGCGCATGAGGACGGCGCCGTGCTTCTCGACCAGTTCCTTCGGGGGAACCAGGCCGAGCGTCGCGGAGCCGCCGGCCCTGCTCGCCGCGGCGGCGAGGGCCGCGCCGGGGAGCATGTTGGCGACGAGCATCTGGCCGGGGAAGATGGCCGCGGTTTGCGCCTCGCGGCCCGGGTCGGCGGCGCCGAAGCGCACCGCGACGCCGTCGAGGCCGGGGGCGAGGGCGAGCGACACATCTTCGTGCGTGGCAGGGGTCGGGATGATGAGGATGGGCGGGCCGGCGAGTTCGACGCTGATCATCACCTGGCGCAGGGTCTCGCGGGCGACCGCTTCGGCCTCGAGGCCCGCGCCGGCGGTGCGCGGGAGGCGCGGGGCGGCCTCGGCCCAGGCCTCGCGGGCGGCGTGCCAGAGGGACGTCGGGCCGCCGCCCATGTCGCTGCCGCGGCCGATCAGGCGGCCGGCGAGGCGGAGTTGCACGGCGGCGCCGGTGAGGGGGGCATCGCCGGGGAGGTCGGTGTCCCTGAGGGCCTCGAGGTCGGCGCGGGGGGGTTCGGCGGGGACGGCGCCGGCGCGGACCCATGACTCGACGAGCGCATAGGCCGCGAGGGTGCGGGCGGGGGACGGGGTCACCGCCGCGGCCGCGGGACGGGCGACGATGGCCGGCACGGCGGGCTGAGGGTCCGCGGGCTGCGCAGCGGCCAGAGGCCCGAGAACCAGCGCGGCGAGCGCTGCCCATGGGAGCGCTGTTGCGAGCGGGCGACGCGCCGTGTTGCGGTTGTGCAACGGGGGTGGCACGGCCGGGAAGGTCGTGGCAAGATATGGGAACAACGAACCCCTATGGAGAGGGCGCCGAGGGCCCCGGAAGCGTCCGGAGCCGTGGTCGGGCATGTGGCACGGAGGTTGTTTCATTTCCCCGCGGACAGCACGGGTCTCAGGAAAGGACCCGGCCACAACATCAAAAGAGCAGGAGACGACCATGGCCGCCATCGCTCGCATCTCCGACAACCACAAGCGGATTGCCATCCTCGCCGTCCTGAGCTTCATCGCTCTGTGCTAGAGGGTTGGTGCGGCCACGGCCGCGAATGTGAGAGGAAGACTCCAGCCTAGCCGGGCGGTCCCATACGGGCCGCCCGGTTTTCGTTTTGGTCTTTCCGGCGCGGCCGCGGGGTGGGTTGCGGGCAAGCGGGCGGGGAGCGGCGCGGGCTGAAAAGAAAAGCCCCGGGCCTTGCGAGCCCGGGGCTGTGGTGGTGATGGTGATCAGGCCGCGGATGCGGTCAGCGAGAGGTGAGGATTACTCCTCGCCTTCCTCGCGGTCCTTGCGCGGGCCGAAGACGATCTTGTTGGTGCCCATGGCGCCGTGATCGTCCATACCGCCCTTGGTGGGGATGGGGCCGCGGCCGGGGCGGCTCTCGCCGGCCTCGGACTGGCCGCGGTCGGTGTCGCCCCACTGGGCGCGCTTGAGGGAGAGGCCGATCTTCCGCTCCTCGGTATCGACGCGGAGGATCTTGACGTCCACCTCCTCGTTGGGCTTGACGACATCCATCGGGTTCTCGACCTTGTGGTCGGCCAGTTCGGAGATGTGGAGCAGGCCCTCCAGGTCGGGCTCGAGTTCGACGAAGACGCCGAAGTTGGTGATCTTCGTGACCTTGCCGCGGACGACCATGCCGGGCTTGTAGTGCTCGGGGATGGCGTAGAGCCACGGGTCCTCGGTGAGTTGCTTGAGGCCCAGGGCGACGCGCTGCTTCTCGCGGTCCACGTCGATGACGACGCACTGGACCTTGTCGCCCTTCTTGAAGACCTCGTTGGGGTGGGTGACCTTCTTGGTCCAGGAGATGTCGGAGACGTGGAGCAGGCCGTCGATGCCGGGCTCGATCTCGATGAAGGCGCCGTAGTTGGCGAGGTTCCGCACGGTGCCCTCGATGACGGTGCCGGGCGGGTACTTCTCGCTGACGAGTTCCCAGGGGTTCACCTCGGTCTGCTTCATGCCGAGGCTGATCTCCTGCTTGTCCTTGTTGATGTCCAGGACGACGACGTCCACCTCGTCGCCGACGTTGACGAGTTCCGACGGGTGGTTGACGCGGCGGGTCCACGACATCTCGGAGATGTGGACCAGGCCCTCGATGCCGTCCTCAAGCCGCACGAAGGCGCCGTAGGACATGATGTTGACGACCTTGCCGCGGACACGGGAGCCGACCGGGTACTTCTGCTCGATCTCCTCCCACGGGCTGGCCTCCTTCTGCTTGAGGCCAAGGGCGATCTTCTCCTTGTCGCGGTCGATGTTGAGGACCTTGACCTCGACCTTCTGGCCGATCTTGAGCATCTCGCTGGGGTGGTTGATGCGGCCCCAGGACATGTCGGTGATGTGCAGCAGGCCGTCGATGCCGCCCAGGTCGATGAAGGCGCCGAAGTCGGCGATGTTCTTGACCTCGCCGGTGACGAGCTGGCCTTCCTTGAGGGTCTCCAGGAGGCGCTTCTTGGCGGCGTCGCGCTCCTCCTCGATGAGTTTGCGGCGGGAGATGACGATGTTGCGGCGCTCGGTGTCGATCTTGAGCACGGCGGCGCGGATGTCGCGGCCGATGTACTCGCCGATGTCGCCGGGGCGGCGGACGTCCACCTGGGAGGCGGGGAGGAAGACCGGCACGCCGATGTCGACGAGCAGGCCGCCCTTGATCTTGCGCATCACGCGGCCCTCGACGACGTCGCCCTCGCGGGTGGTCTCGACGATGCGCTGCCAGGAGAGGAGGCGGTCGGCCTTGCGCTTGGAGAGTTCGACCAGGCCGCCGTCGCCCTCGATCTTCTCGAGGAGGACCTGGACCTTGTCACCGACGCGGGGCTCGGGGCCGCCCTGGAACTCCTCCTTGGGGACCAGGCCCTCGGACTTGAGGCCGACCTCGACGACGACGTCCTCGCCGGCGAAGCCGATGATCTTGCCCTCGAGGATGGAGCCGGGGGTGAAGTCGCCGATCTGCCGGCCGATGAGGCTCTCCATGGAGTCCTCGGCGACGGCCTTGTCGCCCAGGGCCTGGCGGAGCAGCGCAGTGGCTTCGTCGTCGCTCACGCCGAGCGACGCGATCAGGTTTTCATCAATCATGGTGTTCCTTGCCCGGCCGGCCGCGGCTGATCCGTGGGGCGAGAACCGCCCGGCGGCAACCGACCGTGTTTGCCCCACAGGGGCGGCTAGAGGCGTTCCCTCTCCCGTACGGTACGGGAGAAAAACGGGGAGGAGAGTATAGACGTGCCGCGGGCGGGGGTCACCGGAAACGGCCGGTTCCGGCCGCCCGGGGAAGGGAGTTCGGGCCGCTTGGGACGGCACTCTGGACGCCGAATGGGGCGTGGGTGATGCGGCGGGCAAGGCCCCGGCGGTTGCATGCGCGGGCCGGCCGAGCCTACCGTAGCGGTCCCGGAAAGGCCGAACTCTCCGGCCGCGGTCGCCCGCGGCATGTCCCTTCGCCCCGAGATTCCCGGCACGTCAGTTCGGCCCCGGCGCTGGAGACTTTGGGATGGCCCTCAGCCGCCCCGGCACGGATTCGGCGGCAAACCCGAGCGTCCAACCGATCTTGCAGATCGACGACCTTCTGTCGTGAGCCCGGCCGGATCGTCCGCGCCGGTATGTCCCGTTCCCACCTGTTTGTTTCCACCCAGCAGGCCAAACCATGAGCAACTCGACGACCGCCGCCAAACCCCCTCCGGCCCCCTCCCAAGCCAAAGGCAATGGCGCGAAGCGCACCAACGAGCCGTTCAAGAGCCCGGTTCTGACGGAGGTCGGGCTCCCGGTGGACCCGGACAACCTCTATCTGCAGACCGTCGACACGATGCTGACGGCGGCGGAGGTGCTGGGGGTCCCGCACGAGATCCAACTGATCCTGGCGCAGCCGAAGAACGAGATCATGGTGCACTTCCCCGTGAAGATGGACAACGGGGAGTACAAACTGTTCAAGGGGTACCGGGTTCAGCACAACAACGCGCTTGGGCCGTACAAGGGCGGGATGCGGTTCCATCCCGACGTGCATCTGGACGACGTCAAGAGCCTGGCGTTCCTGATGACGATGAAGACGGCGCTGCTGCGGCTGCCGTTCGGCGGGGGCAAGGGCGGGGTGAAGTGCGATCCGAAGAAACTGTCGCGGACCGAACTGGAGCGGGTGACCCGGCGGTTCTGCGCGGCGATCAGCCACGCGATCGGGCCGGATTACGACATCCCGGCGCCGGACGTGAACACGAACGCGCAGATTATGGCGTGGTTCGCGGACACGTATGAGAGCCTGACGGACTCGAACCGTTCGTCGTGGGACGCGATGCGGGTCGTGACGGGCAAGCCGGTGGAGATCGGCGGCTCGCTGGGGCGGGAGAAGGCGACCGGGCAGGGCGTGGTGGACGTCCTGGTCGAGATGCTGCCGGAACTGGGGATCCAGGTCAACGGGATGAAGTTCAGCGTGATCGGGTACGGGAACGTCGGCTCCTGGACGGCCCGGATCCTGGGCAAACTGGGCGCGAAACTGATCGCGGTGATGGACCACACCGGGGCGATCCGCAACGACTCGGGGATCAACCCGGATCTGCTCGCCGAGCACGTCGCGAAGAACGGCGGCGTGGCGGGCTTCGGGTCCGGCGGGAACGGGCACGGGACGGGCGCGGGGGCCAGCGCGATCACGACCGAGGAGTTCTACAAGACGCCGGTGGACGTGCTGGTGCCGGCGGCGCTGGAGCAGATGATCAAGGCCGAGCAGGCGCAGTGGATCGCGGCCAAGGTCGTCGCCGAGGGGGCCAACGCCCCGACGACGCCGGCGGGCGACCGCGTGCTGACGGAGCGCGGGATCGAGGTGATCCCGGCGATTCTGGCGAACGCGGGCGGCGTGACGGTGTCGTACTTCGAGTGGATCCAGAACAAGAGTTGCACCAGTTGGAGCGAGGCCCAGGTCGACCGCGAACTGAACGCCAAGATGGTGGACGCGGCGCACCGGACCAAGCAGGCTCGTCAGAAGTTCGGCTGCGACATGCGGACGGCGGCGTACATCGCGGCGCTGGAGCAGATCGCGAAGGTGTACGCGGTGCGGGGGATCTTCCCGTAATCGCGGCTGCGGCGATGCACTGAGTAAAGAAGCCCCGGGTGTGTGCCCGGGGCTTTTTCTTGCGCTGCGGAGGGCTGACGAGTGGAGGCTGTTTCCCGCCCCGGAAAGAGCGGTGGAGTTCGCGCGGCGAGTGTACGGTTCCTCCGCCCCTTCGGGGCGGAATGATGAATGAGACACACGCAATACTGAGTGCCTTGCCTCCACGGGTTCCGCTCGCCCCCTTCGGGGCTCGCTCCACCCGTGGCTACATTCCGGCGCCGCTTCGGGGCGAAGATGCAGAGTCCCGACCCCTCGCACCGATCCCGTCGCTTGTGCGACAGGCTAGAGGCTATCCGCAACCCGGGATTCGAGCCGCGGTCTCGCGGCGTTTCGAGGCTTACGAATAGCCTCCAGTGTGAGCAGCGTGTCGGTGCGAAACGGAGTGTGACCGTCAGAGCGACCAGTCGCGGAGGATGCGCTCGGTTTCTTCGCGGTGGCCGGTTTCGTCGAGGACGATGTCCTCCAGGGCGACCTGGAGGCCCTTGTCGCCGAACTCCTCGGCCTGCTTGGCGCGAAGGGTGTAGCGCTTCGCGGCGTCGGTCTCGGCGGCGAGCACGGCCTCGAGCATCTGGCGGTTCGTGCGCGCCGGGGGGACGGGCTTGGCGACCGTGGTGGGCTCGCCGCCGAGTGCCACGATCTTGTTGGCCAGCCACTGGGCGTGCGCGGTCTCGGAGGGGACCTCGGCGAGGAAGAACTTGCTCAGTTCGGGGCGGTACGGACCGCTGACCTTGGCGGCGTAGGTGAGGTACTGCACGATCGACGAGAGTTCGTACGCGAGGTCCTCGTTGAGGGCCTCGATCATCTGCTGTTTGGTCATGGGCATGGTCTTGACTCCTGCCCCCCTCATGACGAACCACCGGCGGCGCGGAGATATTCGCAGACGGACGGCCGCCACGCCACTCCCACGATTCTTCCACGGCCACGAGGCATCGGGACGCCGCTCAGTGCGCCTGCGATCGGCCAGCCGATCGCGGGCGCTCGTTCATTCCGGCTATGCTCTGCCGCGTGGCGCGTCGCCAGCGAACATGGATGCGGCTCGTGGCCGGTGGCGGCTCGTATGCCGTCCTCGCCGCGGCGGTGTACGTCATCCTCCCGATCGCGGCCCTTGTCCTGCTCCCCGCCCCACCCCTGGGCTTCATGCCGGCGCCCCAGGCTGTCCACGGCCGCGGCGGCTCTCCCCTGTTCTACGGGTCGCTGCTGCACGGCGCCCTCGCCGCCCGGTACGCGGGGATGGGCCACGGAGAAGGCACACTCTCGCTCGGACCGGTCCTTGGATGGGGCGCGTACGTACTCACCGGCGCGGACATGGGGCGAGCACGGGCGGTGTGGGCGTGGCACGCCAGGCTTGCGGGGGACGGCGGGCTCGCAACCGCGACCATCGGGGCGCCGCTGGCCCGCGTCGGCGACGTCGCGCTCACGCTCGCCGTGCCGCTGATCGCCGCACCGCTCCTGGCCGCGGCGTGCGGCCGGTGGTTCGGCCGCCTGAGGCCGGATGACCTCCCCGACCGCGTGCTGCGCGAGCAGCGCCGGCCGTTCATGACCGAAGCGAGGATCGTGGCGGCGTGGTACGCGCGATCGCTGCCCGCCGCGGCGGCCGCCGTCACGGCCTGCCGCCTGGCCGGCGGGCTCGTGCAGCCGCTGTCGTTGGCGCGGCACGATGCGCTCCCGGACATGCTGTGGATCGGCGGGCTGGCGCTCGCGGGCGCCGCCGCCATGAGCATCCGCGACCGATTCAACCATGCGCAGCGTCAGTTCCAGGGTGAACAGGCCGCGTGCGCGTGCGGGTACCTGATCGGGGAGGCGGCCGTGTGCCCGGAGTGCGGCCGGCCGCGCGGCGGTGCGACCTCGTACTACCAGAGCCGGCAGCGCCGATTCACAAGGACCCTCCTCGTCGCGGCGTGCCTTCTTGGACCCTCGCTTCTGGCCGCGTCGCTTCTGGTCCGCCGCGCGGCGATGCACGACGACATCCGCCGGGGCATCGTGCTGGCGCCGATCGAGCGTGCCCACGCGGCCCCCGCCAGCGCCCAGCAGTGCTACCTGCGCGTGCCCGCCAACGCCGCCGTGCACATCAGCGCAGGGAGTGAGACGCACGAGCTGCGCGTCCGCTCACGGTTCTCGCTCCAGGGGCCGATGGTCCACCTCGACCCGGACCGCCACTTCGCAACCGGCGCCGATGGCATTCTGGAGTTGCACGCTCCCACGCCCCCCGGCTCCCAGCCGGTGAACCAGACGACGGCCTTCACCTTCTCCCGCTACGGGCCTGTGAACACCATCACCACCATCCGCGTGGGCCGGCTGCGCATCACCGCGGGCGTCGATCTTGAGAATCTGGGGTGCGTCGGCCTCTTGATCTCCGACGTCCAGGGCGGCGCGGTCCGCGCCGAAGTCGTTCTGCCTGAGCCCGGGGCCTCGGAGACCCCGCCGGACTCCGATCCGTAGACACTCCCCGGACGACTCAGCCCCGCGGCGGCGTGCCCGGCGCGATCTCGCGCATCGGACATGATCGATCGCGATGATGAAGCACGCGCAGCGATCCATCGCATCGTCCCCGCCGACAACCGCATCGCGCTGACGCGTCCACGCCCCCACTCTTCCATAGGGAGCACCGGCGGCCCCACCGCCTCACCGCCCGCACACCCGATGCGGCTAAACTCCAGCGTTCGCTCGGGGCGCGGCGTCCATCGGGGGCGTCGCTGAGAAGCACCCGTTGAACCTGATCCGGTTCGGACCGGCGTAGGGAAGCGATCAGCGGCCGCCGGCGCGCGGGCGCGGCGGGGTCTGGCGGGGGGGTGACGCGGAAGCGGGTTCGATGCAATCGGGGGCGTCGTGCGCCGGCGTGTTGACAGCGCGAGAGACCGGGTAGGCCTCCATGTGCTCGGCGGGGTACGGGCCCAGCAGGGGCTGGACGTCCTCGGCGCCCGCGGCGGGGTCGAGCCAGCGGTCGTAGTCCTCCGGCGCGATGATCGCGGGCATGCGGTCGTGGATGGCGGCCAGGAGCGGGTTGGGAGCGACGGTGAGAATCGTGCACGACTCGACCGCGTCGGCGGGGCCGCCGCCGCGGGGAATCCATCGCTCCCAGAGCCCGGCGAGGGCAAAGACGCCGCGCTGGCTCCCGTCGCGTGGACGCACGAACATGGGTGTCTTGGGCGTGCGGCGGCGCGTGCCTGCGGCGTTCTCGGCGGCCTTCCACTCGTAGAAGCCGTCGGCGGGGACGAGGCAGCGGCGGTGTGCGAAGGCTTCTCGGAACGCGGGACGACTGGCCGCGGTCTCCGCCCGGGCGTTGATCATCTGTGGCAGGTCCGCGCCCTCCGGGTCCGCGGCCCACGAGGGAACCAGGCCCCAGCGGACCAGGGCCAGTTCGCGCCCGCCGCGGGGCTCATCGGCGGATGGCGCCAGCGCCCGGACGATCGCGATGCGCTGCGTCGGGGCGATGTTGTAGCGGGGGCGGAGGTCGTCGGCGGCTTCCTCCGGCGGGGGCAGGCGCGTAAGGGCGAAGAGGGCCCTGAGGCGCTCGGGCGACGTGAAGAGCGCGTAGCGGCCGCACATGCGCGATTCTACACCGTCGCCCCCGGCGGACCGGAAGCCGTGCGCCGGCGACGCATCAAGCGCCGCACTGGAGCACGCCGGTGAGCCAGTCGGTGAGGAAGGCCGAGATGTCGGTGGAGTTCACCGAGCCGTCGGCGTTGAAGTCGTGGCCCGAGCCGCCGTCGGTGACGTCGCCGACCCAGCCGGCGAGGAAGAAGGAGATGTCGCCGGAGTTGACGACGCCGTTGCGGTCCCAGTCCGAGGCGCAGGCGGGGCCGGGGCAGCCGGCGGCGCGGATCAGAACATCGTCGAGCGCGGCCTCGATCAGCGAGCCGGCGCCGGCGTCCTCGGCGATGAAGCGCAGGCGCATCGAGCCGGTGAGCGCTTCGCCGGGGAGGGTGTGCTCGGCGTAGATCCAGCCACCGGAGTTGCCGGGGCCGCCGGGGCCCACGGTCTCAAGGCGGCTCCACGTGGAGCCGCCGTCGGCGGAGATGTCCACGACGAAGACGTCGGAGGCGGGAGCGGCGCCGGCGGTGTTGGAGTACCAGCGCCAGTAGGAGATCGTCGCCGCGGCGGCGCCGGAGAGGTCGAAGATGGGCGACAGAAGTGTGGTGTAGCCGTCGTCCACGTCCGCCGCGCCGTCGGCGCCGCCGACGGGCCCCTGGCCCGTGACGTAGCACATGGTGGGGCTGTGGGCGTCCTCGGGCTGGGCGATCGTGCCGTTGGGGTTCACGCGGACCCAGATGCCGCTGGTGGCGGTGTCGCCGGGAGCGCCGGCGGTCCAGCCCTGGTCCGACTCGAAGTCGTGATCGATGATGGTCGTGACCATCATCGACTCGGCCTCGTACGGCTCCGAAGCGCCGCCGGGTGGCGAGGTGAAGGCGATCGCGCCGGTCTCGGGCGTCGTGCGTGCCTCGATGTAGTACTGCACCACGGAGTGGCAGGGACCAGTCGGAAGGGTGATGCTATAGATCTGGTTCCCCTGGTGCGTGACCGACGCCTCGGTGAACGCGCCGGTGCGGCCGATGCGTGAGAACGCGCGAACGCTGGAAACGTCCAGCGGCAATCGGGCGCTGCGCACCTCGACCGTGATCGTGTCGCTCCCGAAGGCGGCGACGTGCTGCGGCCGACCGTCGGGGAAGCCGAAGTACAGGGCGTTGTCGAGCAGGTACCGGGCCGCGGCGAGCACGCCCTGCCAGCACTCCTCGGAGGCGGGGACGATCTGCTCGGCCGGGAGGATGAAGCCGCTGTTGCCGCCGGAAGCGGGACGGAGTTCGAAGCCCCAACCCCAGATCTGACGCTCGCCGTAGGCCCAGTCGCTGGCGACGCCGCTGGCGGGGTAGATCGTCGTGTAGGTGGGGCCGGCGGTGAAGTTCTGGCCGTCCACGCTCTCCATCGCGGCCTCGATGCGTGCGTTCATCTCCGCGAAGACGATCGCGTTGGGCGGAGGAGCCGCGGTGTACCCCCAGGCCGAGAGGATGAGTTGGGAGAAGGAGTGGATGTCCACGCTCATCACGATGTTGGGCCGGGCGGCGATGAAGTTGCGCAGGGCCTGCGTCTCGGGCTCGGAGAAGGGGCCGGTGCCGCGGTAGGTCTCATTGCCGGGGTCGGCGCTGGCGCCCTGTCCCCCCCACTGGTAGCCCCAGTTGCGGTTGGTATCGACGCCGAAGGTGCCGTTGGCGTTGGGACGGCGGTTCTTGCGCCAGAGCCGCGCGTTGGTCCACGTGTAGGAGTAGCCGTCGGGGTTGCTCACCGGGACGATGTAGACCTCGTAGGCGTCGAGGATCTCGGTGGCGACGGGATCGACGCCGTAGCCTCGCACGAGTTTGTCGGCGATGTACATGCCCGCCGCGCCGGTGATCCACTCGCGGGCGTGCTGGAGACAGTTGAGAAAGATCGCGGGTTTGTTCGTGCCCTTCGGGCTCGTCATGCGCACGCCGAAGATCTCGAGCCCCTGGAGGGATTCGCCCGCGGCGAAGCGCGTCGCCAGGTCCGGGCGGAGGGCGACGAGCGAGTTGACATACTGGCTGATCTCCCCGTAGGTGTGGTAGGTCTCGAACCAGTCCGGGCCGCGCAAGCCGCCCGGGGCATCGGCCGCGGCTTCGATCTGGGCCCGCTCAGCGTCGATGAGGGCCTGAACGTCGGGAATGACGACCTCGTACTGAATCCCGGCGGCGTCGAGGAGCGGGAGCGTGTCCGGCTCGACGCGGAAGTCCACCAGTCCGGCGCGGATCGGGCCGCACACCCACGTGTCCTGGCTGAACTGCTGCATGAGGCGCAGGTCGCGCAGCGAGTGGATCGGCACACGCACGACCTTGTGCCCGTCGTAGCGGACGGGGGCCTCGGCGGGTTGCGGCTGCGGGTCGGGGGCCGCCGCGGAGGATGATGCGAACGCCAACGCCGCGAGGATGGACCAGCCGCGCCTCATGGACCGATTCCTTGTTCTCCGGCCCGCGAGGCGGGCCTGATTGCGCACGAGCGCCGCCGGGCCGGACGACGAGCGGCGGCCGCGAGCCCGCGTGCGCGATCGAGATGCGGCGCAGTGAGGGCACGGCCGCCCCGGGGGCGGACGCCAAAGGATGTCCCAGAATACGTGAAGTCGCCAGACCTGTTGCGGCCGCGGAGCCGATTCGTCGCGAGAGCGGGTCTAGGAGCGGCACTCGGCGATCAGAGCCCGCGCGAGGTGGGCGTACTGGTCGAGGGTGTTGTAAAGATGGGCAGAGATGCGCAGCCACCGGCGCGGCGGCGCGGGGAAGGGGACGATCGGCACCTGTACGTGCCAGCGGTCGATCAGCCGGTCGTGCAGCGGGTCGTGGTAGCGAGAAGGCTGCGGGGTCTCGCCGGGGGCGCGGTCGGGGAGACCGACGATGGCCATGGAGCCGACCATGGAATCAGGGGCGGCGCGGACGTCGGCGTTGGGCACGCCGGCGGCGGCGAGTTCGCGGCTGATCAGATCACGGGAGGCAAGGGCGAGATCGCGGTTGCGGTGGCGGACCTCGGGCCAGCCGCCGGGGACCATCGCGCCGACGGCGCGGATCGCTTCGGGTGTCGCGAGCCAGGCGGAGAAGTCCATCGTGCCCAGGAAGTCCATCTCCAGGCGGAAGCGCGAGCGATCGGTGCGCGGCGAGTTGGCGCCGTGGGAGATGATCAGCGGACGGATGAGGTGCTGGCGGTCGCGCCGGACCCAGAGGAAGGCCGAGCCCTTCGGGGCGCAGGCCCACTTGTGGAGGTTGCCGGTGTAGTACGCCGCGCCGATGCGCTCGACGTTGAGGTCGAGCATGCCGGGGGCGTGGGCGCCGTCCACGAGCGTGTCGATACCGCGCTCGTTCAACTCGCGGACGATGCGCTCGACGGGGAGGACCAGGGCCGTGGGGCTGGTGATGTGGCTGAGGAGGACGAGTCTGGTGCGCGGCGTCACGACGCTCAGGATCGCGCCGACGACTTCGTCCTCGGAGGTCATGGGGAAGGGGATCTCGGCGCGGACGACGCGGGCGCCCGTGCGCTGCGCAACGTAGTCGATGACGTTGTTGCAGGCGTTGTACTCGTGGGCGCTGGTGACGATCTCGTCGCCGGGAGCGAAGTCGAGCGACCGCAGGATGGTGTTCACGCCCATCGTGGCGTTGTGGACGAAAGCGAGATCGTCCGGGTTGCAGCCGACGAAGGCGGCGACGAAGGCCCGGGCCTCGTCGAGCAACCCCTCCAGTTGCGTCACGACGAACCGGATCGGCTCGGCCTCCATGCGGGCGCGGAACTCCTGCTGGCGCTCGAGCGCGACCAGCGGCGTAGCGCCGAAGGAGCCGTGATTGAGGAAGACGACCGAGGGGTCCAGACCCCAGTGATGCGCGAGGTCGGAGCGCCGGGGCAGGGGCTCGCCGCGGGCGGGCGTCTCAGCCGTTGACATCGAGCACCCGGCCCAGGACGACACCGGTCGCGGCGGCGTTGCGATCGGCGGGGTGGGTGTAGAACGGGAGGGTCGCCGCGGACGTGGGCTCGGGCCTGCCAGCCGCTTCGAAGGAGATTCCACCGGGGACGACGCCCGCCACCAGCCGCTCCACGCCCTCGGAACGGGTGGGCACGGCGGCGACCGGCGCGGCCGCGTAGGCCCGCGCGATGTGGAACGGGTTGCTCGGCTGGATCGGACGGGCCGGCGCGATGCGGCCGGCGGTCAACGGAATCGCGGCAGGCGTGTAGGGGCCGATTCTCATTCGACCGGGATGGTACCGCACCGACGGCAGCGAGGCGACCGAGAGAGCATGCGGTGTGGCGCAGCGGTGGGTTTGTGGAAGAATCGGTGAAATCCACCGCTGGGGTGGGTCCCATGCCGATCCCTACCCTTAGATTCAGGACGCGGCGCGGCCGCCGCTTCGTCCAACCGACCTGACCCGACCCGAACCGAGCCCAACGGTCATGCCATCCAGCCAGCCCTCCCCTACCCCATCGCAGACCTCCCCGGCCCAACAGGCCGGCGAGCAGGCGCGGCACGTCCACACCACGGCGATCGAGCGCGACATCGCGGCGATCAAGGAACGGCTGCTGCAAGAGGCGACCACCGCGGTGGGGATGGTCGAGGCGGCGCTGGATGCGCTGTGGCGGCTGGACATCGAGGCGGCGAAGAGGATCCGCAAGCAGGACGAGGGGATCGACCGCGAGGAGGTCGAGATCGAGGCGGCGTGCATCAAGGTGATGGCGCTGCAGAACCCGGTGGCCAAGGACCTGCGGTACCTCACGTTCGTGCTGAAGGTGAACTCGGACGTGGAGCGCGTGGCGGACCACGCGTGCGCGATCGCGAAGGTGGTGGCGAAGATCCCGCCGGGGATCCGACCGGCGTGGCCCACGGCGCTGCGGGAACTGGGGGAGCGTGTGCCGATGGTGTGCCACACGCTGCTGCGCGCACTGCGCGACGAGGACGCCGAGGCGGCCAAGGCGATCGTGCTGGGGGACGAGGTGATCGACTCGCTGCACCGGCGGCTGTTCGACGAAACGCTGGAGATGATGGACAACTCCGAGCACGCCCGGCTGGTAGGGCTGCTGGTCTACCGCCTCGGGCGCGACCTGGAGCGGATCGCGGACCTGATGACGAACATCGCCGAGGACATCATCTACCTGCGGACGGGGCAGATCGCGCGGCACATGAAGAAGCGGCTGCGCGCCGAGTCCGCGGCGGAGAACGGCGGCGTCGAGAGTTGAGCCGCAAGGCCTGAGGGGCGATGGCCGTGCGAGGGTGAATCGCAAAGCGTCGACCCAGAAGGGACAAAAACGACAACGCCCACCGCGCGAGGCGATGGGCGTTGCGAAGTTCGTGACAGTTGGGCGGCCTTCGACCGGCGTTACCGACGGCCTATCCGATCCGGCCTTGTGGGCCGGCGGCGGACAAGAATGCGCTGACAGTCCGGATACCGGGTCTCCCCGGCGGTCCGGTCTAAGGAAATCCCTTAGAAAGGAGGTGATCCAGCCGCAGGTTCTCCTACGGCTACCTTGTTACGACTTAGTCCCAGTCACCGATCTTGCCGTGGGCACCCCTGAACTGGGGCGACTTCGGGCACTACCGGCTCCCATGACTTGACGGGCGGTGTGTACAAGGCTCAGGAACGTATTCACCGTGGCGTAGCTGATCCACGATTACTAGCGATTCCGGCTTCATGCAGGCGAGTTGCAGCCTGCAATCCGAACTGGGGCGCGTTTTTTGCGATTTGCTCCGCCTCGCGGCTTCGCGTCGCTTTGTACGCGCCATTGTAGCACGTTTGCAACCCTGGGCGTAAATGGGCCATGAGGACTTGACGTCATCCCCACCTTCCTCCGGTTTGACACCGGCAGTCTCGCTAGAGTACCCGGCATAACCCGCTGGCAACTAGCGACAAGGGTTGCGCTCGTTAAGGGACTTAACCCGACACTTCACAGCACGAGCTGACGACAGCCATGCAGCACCTGTGCACGTTCCACCCTTGCGGGCGTGGCCCCTGTTTCCAGGGGTTAATCCGTGCATGTCAAGCCCAGGTAAGGTTCTTCGCGTTGCTTCGAATTAAGCAACATGCTCCACCGCTTGTGTGAGCCCCCGTCAATTCCTTTGAGTTTTAGCCTTGCGACCGTACTCCCCAGGCGGCACACTTATCAATTTCTCTACGACCAATACGACGTCAGAGCCGCACCGGTCTAGTGTGCATCGTTTAGGGCGTGGACTACCCGGGTATCTAATCCGGTTTGCTCCCCACGCTTTCGTGCCTGAGCGTCAGGAAAGGCCCAGCGGGCTGTCTTCACCTTCGGCGTTCCGATAGATCTCTACGCATTCCACCGCTCCACCTATCGTTCCACCCGCCTCTACCTTCCTCAAGCCCGGTAGTTTGCCCCGCAGTTCCACGGTTGAGCCGTGGGATTTCACGGGACACTTTCCGAGCCGCCTGCGCACCCTTTAAGCCCAGTGATTCCGATTAACGCTTGAGGCCTCTGTCTTACCGCGGCTGCTGGCACAGAGTTAGCCGCCTCTTCCTCTGGGGTCGATCAGTGTTTCTGACCCCTGACAGCAGTTTACACGGCGAAGCCGCTTCATCCTGCACTCGGCATTGCTCCGTCAGGCTTGCGCCCATTGCGGAATATTCGTTACTGCAGCCTCCCGTAGGAGTCCGGGCAGTGTCTCAGTCCCGATGTGGCCGGCCGTACTCTCATACCGGCTACCCGTCTTCGGCTTGGTGGGCCATTACCCCGCCAACTACCTGATAGGACGATCGCCGCTCCCAAGGCGGTAAACCTTTCCTCCGGAGAGCACATGGGGTATTACGCAGAGTTTCCCCTGCCTATCCCCCACCTTGGGGTACGTTCGATCGCATTACTCACCCTTCCGCCACTGTCCCCTCTTGCGAGGTTCTCGTTCGACTTGCATGTTTTAGCCATGCCGACAGCGTTCAATCTGAGCCAGGATCAAACTCTTCAATTGAATCCAGTGCTCCCTTCCTACCCCCGGTCAGGCCGGGCTCGGAAGGGCTAGCTTCATTGGAGTGTTTGCCTGTTTCATCTCCGGCCTCGGCCGCCTCCCTCTGGCGAGGGCTTCGGCCTGGACCGGAGCGGTCAGCCGTGCGCCGGGCTTGTGGCCCTTTGCACGGCCGGTGGACCGGCTAGTGTCCACCGAATCTCTGGAAGTCTCAACAAAGCTTGTTGATGGCTTTGTGGCACGAGAACATCCAGCGAGCCCGGCGCTGTGACACCGGACGAGCTGTTTGGATCGGCCATGGTCGCTCCCGCTCAGGGAACCGGGCGTGCACCCGTACCATGGCCGCACATTCTCGTGGCCACCCAACTGTTCACTTGTCAAGGAAGGGTTGGTTTCGCCCCGAATCGCTCGGGAGGAAAAACCGCCCCTGCGGGTTCCCGCAAGGGCAAGGGAGAGTATAGCCCCCTCCCCTGAGGGGTCAAGGCAACGCGAAGCCACGTCGAAGATTCCCGAGTTCGTCCACAGATTCTCCAAGCGAAACCGGGCCACGGAGCCTCTCGCGGCCCCGCCACGGCCGCGCTGCCGCCCCACGAACCGGGGGAAGCACCGCCCGCCGCCATGCTACGACCACGCGAGGCCGGCTGTTGTCGCGGGATCGCTTGCCGGCGCCCGATCCGGGGCGCCGTCGGGAGGGGTCCACGCCAGGACGACGGCCCAGATTGGCGGCCGGTCTGCCTTGGGGATGTCCCGGAGGCCCCGAGCGACGGCGCGGCAGGCGGCCCGCATCGTCGCCCCGGTCGTCGTGACGTCGTCCACCACCAGGATCGCCCCCCGCTCCCCCACCCCACCGGCCATCCGGCCGAGTCGGCGGCGAGGCCGGATCGACCCGGCGACATTCGCGGCCCGCTCGCTGTGGGGGACATCGAGTTGGGAGGGGCGGTGCCGCCGCGTCAGCCCCCGTCGGCACGGGCACCGCAGGCCCCGGGCTAGGGCCACGGCGAGAACCCACGTGTGGTCGATCCCCCGGACCAGCCGGCGCGGGAAGGAGGTCGGGACGGGGATGACGAGGCAGCGGTCCGGGCGGAGGCCGGCGACGGTCAGGTCGGCCGCGACGCTCTCGGCGAGCAGGAGCCCCAGATCCCGACCCAGCCGCCGCCAGCGGGTGAACTTCACCTCCCGAACGAAGGTGCTCAGCGGCGGGCGGTACTCGCCCAGCCGGACGATCCGCTCCCACGGCAGGCGGCGGGCGGTGCAGGCCGGGCACCCGTCGGCGGTGGCCTCGTAAGGCCCGACGGTCGCCGCGCAGCGGTGGCAGTAAGCCTCGGGCGGGTTGGGCGCCCACTCGAGGTGGGCCATGCGGTCTTTCAGGGGCGGCGCGACAAGGTCGAGCCAGACCCGTTCGACCATTGGCCACAGCCCGGGGCGGGGCGCCGGGTGCGAGGGAGCCTGTTGCGGGCGGGAGGAAGGGACCGGCGGCGGATCGATCCGAACCGGCGGCCGCGGAGGCCAGACGAAGTCGGCGGAGCGGCGCTCAAGTTGCTCGCGCGTCGGCGGAGGCGGGGCCGGCGCTGGAGGCCGGACCTCCGTCATAGCGCCAAGGCCTCGCGGAGCCGCGTGCCCAGGCCGGCAGCGACCGCGGCCTCGACCCGCGCCTCGTCGTGGAAGACCTCGAGCATGCGCACCGCGGCGCAGCCGGTCTCGCGCAGCGCGGCGGCGAAGGCGGTCCAATCGACCGTGCCCTCGCCCGGCATGCGGTGGTCGTCCACGGCGCCGTCGTTGTCGTGGATGTGGAAGTAGGCGATCGCGGGGGCGGCGGCGCGGACGGCGGCGGCGACGTCGCCGGTCGTGATGTTCGCGTGACCGGTGTCGAGACACATGCGGATGCGCGCCGAGCCGACGGCGAGGATGCGCTGGGCCAGCAGCGCGGGGTCGGAGCCCATCCACGTGTTGAAGGGCTGGTTCTCGATCAGGTAGGTGACGCCGAGGCGCTCGCCGATTTCGGCGAGGGCGACCATGAACTCGCGGAGGAACGGCTCGCGGTAGCGGTCGCTCTCGGCGGCCTCCTGCCGCGTCAGCAGCGCGCGGCCGCAGGTCCACCCGGCCGGGTGGACGACCACCATCGGGGACGCACCTCCCCCACTCTCGCCGACCAGGTCGCGCGCCAGGCGGCCCTCCTCCTCGTAGAGGTTGAGGCACCAGCGCCGGTGTTCGGCGCACGGCGCGGAGGGGTCGATGCCGGCGCCGAAACGGCCGTGGATGGAGTCGAAGGGCACGCCGGCGGCGAGCGATGCGCGGAGGGCCTCGGCGGCGCTTGGGGGGTTCTCCTCGCTGCGGTAGAACTGGCAGGCGGTGCAACCGAGGCTGCGGTAGGCGGTCAGGAGCCGCACGGGGTCGAAACTGAAGCCGAAGGGGGCGATGGTCGCCAGTGCGGCCATGTCGGGGCTCCTGCGGGGCGAGGGCAGTGTACCACGGGCGCCCGAGGCGGTTCGTCGCGAACTCCAGGGTTCACCAGTTCACCACGGAGCACACGGAGAGAGACACGGTGAGTCTCCTCGGAGCAGGGGGCGCGGTGCCTGGTCGATCACCGCTCGGCGGGCATACCGGTTCGCTCGTCCGTTCCTGCCTTCTCCGTGCTCTCCGTGTGCTCCGTGGTGAACCTGCCGGCGAAAGTACGCTCCAACGACAACCGGCCCCGGCTTGCGCCCGGGGCTCCGTTTTGTGGGAGTGGAGGCGTGGGGTCAGATGGAGAGTTGCTGCCGGACAAGATCCGCCCGGGCTTCGCGGCGCTGGTTCTGGTCCATGTCGCGGCCTACGACGCGCTGCAGGTGGGCGGGCTGCGTGAGCAGGATGAGCTGGTTTACCGTGGACTCGGGGATGTCGGTGATCAGACCCGTCACGATGCCCAGACGCACCTGACTCAGCAGCGTCAGCGACTCCTCGGGCGTGAGCAGCCGCGCGTAGCGGAGCGTGCCCAGGGCTCGCATGACCTGGTCCTCGAGGAAGCGGCGGCGCTTCTCCAGCAGCAGGCGGCGGGCGGCGCGCTCATACTCGATGACCTGCGGGATGATCTCGCGCTCGAACTGGTGCAGGATGATGCGCTCGGGCTTGCCGAGGGTGGTCTGGTTGGAGATCTGGTAGAAGTCGCCGACGGCCTCGGAGCCCTCGCCGTAGTAGCCGCGGACGGCCAGCGAGAGGTCACGCGTGGCTCGCTTGACCTTCTCCATCTCGCCGGTGAGTTTCAGGCCCGGGAGGTGGAGCATGACGCTGACGCGGATGCCGGTGCCGACGTTGGTCGGGCAGGCCGTGAGATAGCCGAATCGCGGCGAGAAGGCGTACTCCAAGCCGCCGGCGCCGGGGAGGCCCTCGAGGCGATCGTCCACGGCGTTGATCTGGTCAAAGGCGCCGCCCTCGCCGGCGAGGTCCAGGCCGGAGCGGATCACCTGGATGCGCAGGTGGTCCTCCTCGTTGACCATGATGCTCAGGCGCTCGTCGGGGAGGGAGATGGCCACGCCGCGGGGCTCGCCGGCGCCGGGCGCGTTGGGGGGCGTGGCGGAGGCTTCGTCGCCCGGTTTCGTGGGAACCCCCTGGCGTGCGTGCTCCTTTGAGATCAGGTGACGCTCGACAAGCAGCGTGCGGTCCAGCGGCGTACAGGCGTGGACATCAACCCAGAGGATGCGTGAGTCCCCGGCCTTGCCGGCGCCGCTGGCGAAGTCGGGGCTGGTCAGCCGCTCGCGGCACAGTTGCAGGACCCGCTCGCGGATCGCTCGCGGCGACCTCTTGACGAACGGGAAGCCCTTGAGGTTGCGGGCCAGGCGGATGCGCGACGAGATGACGACGTCGGCGTCGGCGCCCTGGCCGCGGAGCCACTCGGCCCCCTGTCGGACGAACTGCGCGGAGAAGAGGGAGAAGCCGCCGTCGCTCACGACACCGCCCCTCCCCCGCCGGCGTTCGGTTTGCCCTTCTCACCCTTGCCCGCGGGCTTTCTCTGTGCAGCAGCGGCGGCCGCGGCGCCGGTGGGCTCGCCGAGTTGGCGGAGTTCGTCGCGGAGTTTCGCGGCGGTCTCGTACTGCTCGGCGGCGACGGCTTCGGCGAGCTTGCGGCGGAGCATCTCGGCGCGGCGCTGACGCTCCCGCTCCGCCTCCTCGCGCGCGGCGACCGGCGACTCCTCGGCGGGGCGGCTCATGCGCCCGTGCGGCAGGCCCGGGGCCGCGAGTCGGCGCGGGACCTTGCCGACGTGGTGCGTTCCCCCCTCGTGGGCGCGCTCGAGCAGCGGGCCGAGTTGCGCCTCGAAGGTCGTGTAGCAGTCGGCACACCCGAGAAGCCCGTCGTGGCGGAACTGGGCGTACGTCGTGCCGCAGGTGGGGCACTGCGTCGCCCGGCTTACCTCGCCGGGGCTGGGGACGTGCTGCGACGCCGCGGCGGCCTGGGCGATGTGCTGCGTAATGACCTGCGCCAGCGAGACATGGGGGGACTGGACGGGCAGCCCCTCGCCCTTGGCGCACGTCTCGCAGAGGTGCCGCTCGACCTTCTTGCCGCTGCGGATGGTCACCTCGTGGACGGTGGCCTCGTTGCCGCACTTATCGCATTTCACGCCGGATGGTACGCGCACGCGTCCCGTCCGTCACCCGACCGGGGGGCGGGGCCGGCGCGCGGAACGGGCGCGACGGCGGACATCGAACGGTGTTGGGTGTGGGCCGGGCGAGCCGGCGGACGCCGCGGAGGAGATCAGGCCTTGGCGGCCGCGGCCTTCTGCTGCGCGGTGTAGCCGTACTTCCGCTTCAGCGGCTTGACGACCAGCCCGCTCTTGATCGCCTTGGCCGAGGCCTTGACGCGCTGCGCCCTGCCGTCCACGACGGCGGTGACCGTCTGGAGGTTGGGGCGGAACTTGCGGCGGGTGATGCCGGTGGGCTTGAGACCGAAGCCGCCCTTGGAGATCTTCTGGCCGCGGTAGGTGCGCTGCTTGCCGAAGGACGACTTCTTGCCGGTGAACGCGCAGACGTAGGGCATGGGGGGGCTCCGACTTGGGCGGGAAGTTTAGGCACGCCCCGGCGTCGGGCAAAGCCGCGTTTGGGGTTTGGAACCGGGCTCCCGGGTGGCCGCGGCGGGGTCAGGCGCCCAGCGGCTCGCCGCGGGCCTCGAGGTGGGCCAGGACGGCCTTGATGGCCTCGTACGGGATGCGGCCGCCCAGGCGCTCAAACAAGGGCTTCAGGCGCTGGGCCCCCAGTTCGCGGGCGGCGGCGGCCACCTGGGCGTAGGTCTCCGGAGCGACCCAGGCGTCGATGTCGGCAGGACGGTACTGGAGGATGTAGCGGCAAAGGTACTCGGCGGCGGTGCTCCGGGAGCGGCCGGTGGCCTCGGCGACCTCGCCAGCGGTCGGATGAGCAGCGGACGACGGAGACATGCCGCGGATCGTAGCAGGAAGGCGGCGACGGTTGCACTCCGTTTGGTGATATATCGGCGCTCTGCGGAGCCCCGGCGCGGCTGCTATCTTCCGCGCCGACGTGAGGGCACGCCGCGCCCCCCACTGCTTTGCGTCAGGAGTCCCACGTGCACGGACACGCCGCCGCTTCAGCCCCAGCCGCGATCCCCTCGCCCTTCTCCGCGGAGATGTGGAACCCCGAGCACCTGCTGACCACGGAGAACCTGATTGCGCTGATCACGCTGTCGGCGATGGAGATCGTGCTGGGGATCGACAACATCGTCTTCATCGCGATCGTGACGGGGAAGGTGCCCGAGGCGAAGCGAGCCAAAGTTCGGAACCTCGGCCTGATCCTCGCGCTGGTGATGCGCATCGCCCTGCTCTTCGCGATCACGTGGATCATGGGGCTGACCAAGCCCCTGTTCACGGTGCTGGGGCGACCCATCAGCGGGCAGTCGCTGATCCTCATCCTCGGCGGGTTGTTCCTGCTCGCCAAGGCGACGTACGAGATCCACCACCGCATCGAGGGCGAGAGGGACGGCCACGTGCAGACCGGCCCCGAGCCCACGATCGGCGTGGCGGCGGCCGGCGGCAAGGCCGCGATCAGCGCCGCGGCGGTGAGCATCCCGATGATCATCGTGCAGATCATCATGCTCGACCTGGTCTTCTCGCTGGACTCGGTGATCACCGCCGTCGGCATGGCCAAGGCGATCCCGGTGATGATCGTCGCGGTGATGATCGCGGTGGGCGTGATGATCACGTTCGCCGGGACGATCAGCCGCTTTGTCGAGCGGCACCCGACGATCAAGATGCTGGCGCTGGCGTTCCTCGTGCTCATCGGCGTGATGCTGATCGCCGAGGGCGTGGGCGAGCACATCAGGAAGGGCTACATCTACTTCGCGATGGCCTTCTCACTCGCGGTAGAGACGCTGAACCTCTGGGCTGCGGCCAGGAAGAAAAAGGTCGCGGCAGCACACTGACGCCAGCCGCCCGCCGCAGATCACCGGGCGCCTTCGCCCTCCCCCGCGACTTCCTGCTCAACCGCCGACGTAGGAACAAGCCCGAGCAACTCGCACGCCTCCCACGCCGCGGGCGTCCACGGCCCCTCGGCCGTAACGTTCACCAGAGCCCGCCGCCGCGCGGCATCCGTGAGCCGGCCACCCGCGGCCTCGCGCTCGAACTGCTCCAGCAGCGCCGCGGCGCGTGCTTCCGCCTCGGTGCGGCGCTTCCGGTAGGGTTCATCGACCCACAAAAGCGCCTCGGCGAAGCGCTGCGCCGTGGGATACGTGTGCCCCTGATCCGCGAAATCGAGCACCTTCACGCTGAGCCCCTCGGCGGCCATGATCTGCGCCGCCGCGAGGATCGCCCCCTGGGCGTAGTCCTTCGAGCCGGTGATCGCGGCCAGGCGGTGCTCCTTCACGAGCAGCCAGCGCCCCCCGGCCGGCCGGAGGAAGTCCGCGCGGTACGCGTGCCCGCCGATCGGGATCGGCTGGTAACACGCCAGGCCCGCGATCGGCACCGCCCCGCGCACGACCTCCGGAAAGCCCGCCCACAGCATCGTGCTGATGCGCCCGCCGCCCGAGAGCCCCGTGGCGTAGATGCGGCGCTGGTCCACGTGGTAGCGCGCGCTGACCGTCGCGGCCAGGTCGAGCGCCAGTTGCAGCCGGTCCGCGGGAGCGCGATCGTTGCCGGTGTTGACCACGCCCGCCAGAATGAAGCCCATCTCATCCGCGGCATGGTGCAGCGGTGGCGGAGGCTCCCCCACCGGCGAAGGGTCGATGAACAGCAGCAAGCCCGCCGGCGTCCGCGGGTCGTAGCCGCGGGGGAGGCGGACGAGGAACCGCTCCCGTTCCAGGGCGCGCGTGGCTGGCTCGTACCGCACGCCGCGCGGCTCGATGCGACGGCGCAGCGTCTGGCTGTCGAGCGTGAACGCCCCCGCCTCGTAGGGCTGCTCGAGCGTGATCATCGCCGCCGTCGGCGCCTCGGCCGCGCTTTGGTCAAAACCACCGCGATACGCCGGCCAGCGCCGGATGATCGCCATCGCCGCCTCGGTATCGAGCCGGACGGACACCTTCCCCGACCCCGGCGAGCCGTCGGCTCCCTCCTCCGCGCCAATGAGCCCGCCGTCTGGCGCCCGCAGGATGCGGACCCGCTTGGTCGCGCCGCCCTGGGCCGAGAGCGTGAGGATGTACAACTCGGATGCCAACTCCGTGCTCGCGGTCGGCGGCGCACTGCCGGGCACGCACGCCCGCAGTTGCGCAACCTCGCGCGGCCCAAGGTCCGCGACGATCCCGCGGAGCAGCCGCGTCATCTCCGAATCGATCGCGTCGGGCGTGGCCTCGTGCCCCGGCAAGTGGACGACGGCGCGGGTCGCCGGGAAGCGGCCGACATGGAAGAGCGGCTCGGGAACCGGCCTGGGTTGCGCGACCGCGAACGTGATCGCCGTGAGGACCGGCAGAAGCGTGGCGAGCATGGAGACTTGTACGCCGTGCTCGGCGCCCGGATGCCGCGCAGCCGCGGTTCCGGGTGGATCCCGAGTTCAGCCTCCGCACCCGCCCCCACATCCGCCCCCACATCCCCCGCCGCAACCTCCGCTTCCGCACCCGGAGCCGACGGAGCATCCCCCGCCGCAGCCGCCGAATCCGCCGCCCCCACCACGGCGCCCGAGCACGACGCCCACAACGACGAGCAGCAGGATCAGACCGAGCACGGCGAAAAAGATGTACCCCGACCCGGCGGACGCCCCCTGCGCCGCTTGCACCACCGTACCGACCACCGGCGTGCTTCCGGCCACCACGCCGACAAGCACCAGGCCCACCGCGGCGGCCGCGGCCTTGCCCTTCGGGACCACGAGGTACCGCCGGCGATTCACACGTACCCAGTCGAGATCCTCGCCGAAGCGCTGCGAAGGGGGCGGCCAGATGTCCGCCGGCGGCGCGTGGCCGAAGGCCCGCTCGTACGCCGCGAGCGTGCGCGCGTACCAGCCATCGAACTTGGCGTTCTCATCTTCACCGCCGCGCGTCGGGTTGTGGTGCAGCGCCCGGCCGAGAACGCCGGCGCACAACCGGTTCCAGTACGAATCCGTGCACGCGAGGTGCAGGTGCCACGCCTGATCCACGTGCTCCGAGGGCGTCACCGGATGGCCGGCGGCCGCGGCGAGAAATACGAACCGCTTGTACTCGTCCACGACGCGGGCGGCGAACGCATGCGTCCACCCGTTCTCGCGGGCCAAACGGGCGGTGAATGTGAGCGCGGGGGAGTCGCCGTCGATGTCGAAGGCTTCGAGGCGAGCCAGCAGGTCACGCTGCGCGGACGCGAGGTGTGTCATATCGCAGCCTCTCGCCACAGTGTACAAGAAGCCGACCCCGGCGCCCCACCCTGACAGGCCCGTCGCCATCATCTTTGCGCGTTCTTTGCGCGCCGCCGGAACGACAAAGGCCCGCGCCGGAAACCGGCGCGGGCCCTGGATCATGCCGGGATCTCCGTCCCGCCGCCTCAGGCATGCGCCGGCTGCCGGCTCTCGTTGAGTTTCCTCCGCACCACCGTGTGCAGGATGCCGCCGTTCTTGTAGTACTCGACCTCGACAGGCGTGTCGATCCGGCACCGCGTGGTGAAACTTACCTTCGTGCCATCGGCCTTCGTCGCCGTCACCGGCACCTCGCAGCGCGGCTCCAGCGGGTCCGGCAGGTCGATGTCGAAGACCTCCGTCCCGTCCAGGCCGAGGCTCTGCGCGTTCTGCCCGTCCATGAAGCACAGCGGCAGCACGCCCATCCCCACCAGGTTGCTCCGGTGGATGCGCTCGAACGACTCCGCGATCACCGCGCGGACGCCCAGCAGCATCGTCCCTTTGGCCGCCCAGTCGCGGCTGGAGCCCATGCCGTAGTCCTTGCCGGCCAGGACCACCAGCGGCGTCCCGTCGGCCTTGTAGTTGACGCTGGCGTTGTAGATCCAGTCGATCTTGCCGCCGCCCTTGGAGGACATGTCCTTCGTCCACCCGCCCTCGCGGATCTTGCCCGTCGCCGGGTCCATCGCGAGTTTGTTCTTCACGCGCACGTTCGCGAACGTCCCGCGGGTCATCACGCGGTCGTTGCCGCGACGCGAGCCGTAGGAGTTGAAGTTCGCCTTCGTCACGCCGCGGGACTTGAGGTACTCACCCGCCGGCGAGTTCTCGGCGATGTCGCCGGCCGGGGAGATGTGGTCGGTCGTCACCGAGTCGCCCAGGTACGCCAGCACCCGCGCCCCGCGGATCGGCCGCACGCCGGGCGGCGTCGGACCCATCCCCTCGAAGAACGGCGGGTTCTGGATGTACGTGCTGTTCTCGTCCCAGTTGAACAGTTCGCTCTTGCTCACCGGGACGGCGTTCCACGTCTGGTTGCCGGTGAAGACGTTGGCGTACTGCCGGCGGAACGCCTCGGGCGTGACCGCCTCCGCCTTGATCTTCTGGATCTCCTCGTGCGTCGGCCAGATGTCCTTGAGGTACACCGGCTTGCCGTCCTTCGACGTCCCCAGCGGCTCGGTCATCAGGTCGATGTCCACCGTCCCGGCGATCGCGTACGCGACGACCAGCGGCGGGCTGGCGAGGTAGTTCGCCTTCACATCGGGGTTGATGCGCCCCTCAAAGTTGCGGTTGCCCGAGAGCACGGAGGCGACGACCAGATCCCCGGTCTTGATCGCCGCGACGATCTCCGGCGCCAGCGGCCCGGAGTTGCCGATGCACGTCGTGCACCCGTACCCCACGGTGTGGAAGCCCAGGGCCTCGAGGTCCTCCGTGAGGTTCGCCTTGTCGTAGTACGCGGTGACGACCGTCGAGCCGGGCGCCAGCGACGTCTTGACCCACGGCGCCCGCGTCAGGCCCAGCGCCCGGGCCTTGCGCGCCACCAGCCCCGCCGCGATCATCACGTCCGGGTTGCTCGTGTTCGTGCAACTGGTGATCGCGGCGATGACGACGTCGCCGTTGTACAGCCGGAACGTCTTGCCGTCGAGCGTGACGGGCACGCCCTTCTCCGCGGCGACGGGCTCCGCCGCGTTGACGGCGCCATGCCCGCCCTCGCCCCCCTCGCCCGCCCACCGGTCCACGCGCACTTCCTCGCCCGGCGCGGGCTTGCCGAAGGTATCCACGAGTTCCTTCCGCCACATCGCCTTCATCTGGCCCAGCACGACGCGGTCCTGCGGCCGGCGCGGGCCGGCCAGCGACGGCTGCACCGTGCCCAGGTCCAGTTCGAGCAGGTCGGTGAACTCCGGCTCCGGCGCCCCCGGCTGCCAGAACAGGCCGTTGGCCTTGCAGTACGCCTCCACCAGCGCCACCGTCGCCTCGTCGCGCCCGGTCAGCCGCAGGTAGTCGAGCGTGGCGTTGTCGATCGGGAAGAAGCCCATCGTGGCGCCGTACTCGGGCGCCATGTTCGCGATCGTCGCGCGGTCCGCCACGGCCAGCGCCGCCAGCCCCTCCCCGCAGAACTCCACGAACTTGTCCACCACGCCGCGGGCGCGGAGCATCTCGGTGATCGTCAGCACCAGGTCCGTCGCCGTCGCCCCTTCGGGCAACTTGCCCTTGAGGCGGAAGCCGATCACCTCCGGCGTGAGCATGTAGATCGGCTGGCCGAGCATGACCGCCTCGGCCTCGATCCCGCCCACGCCCCAGCCGACGACGCCCAGGCCGTTGATCATCGTCGTGTGCGAGTCGGTGCCGACCAGCGAGTCGGGGTACGCCACGACCTCGCCGTCGATCTCGCGCGTCCACACGGCCTTGGCGAGGTACTCCAGGTTCACCTGGTGCACGATCCCCGTCGCCGGCGGCACCACGCGGAAGTTGCTCAGGCTCTGCTGCCCCCACTTGAGGAACTGGTAGCGCTCGTTGTTGCGCTCGAACTCCTTCTGAGCGTTGATCGTCAGCGCCGCCCGCGTGCCGAACGCATCAACCTGCACCGAGTGGTCGATCACCAGGTCGCACGGCACCGCGGGATTGATCGCCGCCGGGTCGCCCCCCAGCCGCTTGATCGCGTCCCGCATCGCCGCCAGGTCCACCACGCACGGCACGCCGGTGAAGTCCTGCAGCACCACGCGCCCCGGCATGAACGGCAGTTCGACCTGCGCCGGGCTCTTGGCGTTCCAGTTCGCCAGCCCCGACACATCGTCCGCCGTGACGATGAACCCGTCCACGTTGCGGAGCATCGCCTCCAGCAGCACCTTGATCGAGAAGGGGAGGCGGTCCACGTGCCCGATCCCCTGCTTCTTCAGGGCGTTGAGGTCGTAGTACGTGTACGTGCCGTGCGGGGTCTTGAGGGTTGCGCGGGAGTTGAACGGATCGGTGCGACGTGCCATGGGGTCCTCCTGCTGATTGAGCGCTCGGATCGCTTCATCGTCGGCGCGGATCGGCCATGAATCAAATACATTGATCTAACAAACTCGATCGATCCTGTTTATGACCGCCGCCCCGGCCGCACGCTCGCCAGCAGGTCCCGCTCGAACTCAGCCGCCGCCGGGCTCGGCACCCGGTCGGAACGCCGCACGATCGCCAGGGCTCTGCTCAGCCGCCCGTCGCGGCACGTCAGCCCCTCCGACCCCCGCAGCGCGAAGCGGCTGACGAACCCCACGCCGATCCCCGCCGCCACCATCTGCTTGATCGACTCGATCGACCGCAGTTCCATGATCACGTTCAGCGTCACCCCCGCCGCTTCGCTCGCGCGGTCGATCAGCACCCGCACCGCCGTCCCCGCCTCGAACGCCACGACCGGCTCCCCCGCCAGGTCGCGCCATCGAAACGACCGCGCCCCCGCCAGCGGATGCCGCGGCGGCACAATGAGCCGCATCTCATCCTCCACCAGCGGCACGATCACCAGCGGCTGCTTCCCGCCACCCCCGCCGGCCTCGGGGACCGGCAGCGTCACGATCCCCAGGTCCAGTTCCCCGCTCGCCACCGCCGCCGCGATGATGTTCGACCCCGCCTCGCGCACGTAGAACCGCAGCCCCGGCCGCCGACGCCGGATCCCCGACACCACCGGCGGCAGCAAGTACGTCGTCGCCGTCGCCCCGCCGCCGATGCGGATCGACCCGCGCTCCAGCCCGACGACCTGCCGCACCGCCTCGACCGCATCATCGACCCGGCGCAGCGCCTCCTCCGCCTGCGCGAGGAACACCCGCCCCGCCTCCGTCAGTTCCACCCCGCGCCCGGTCCGGTGCAGCAACTCGGCCCCGACTTCGGCCTCCAGTTTCCTGAGCATCGCCGACAGCGCCGGCTGCGACACGCCCAAAGCGCGCGCAGCGCGGGTCATGTGCCCGTGCTGAGCGATGGCGCGAAAGTACCGCAGCGGCGTCAGTTCCACACCGGGAGCGTACCGCGTCCCCGCCCGCGCCGGCACGTCCACACTCAAGCCCGCTCCGTCCCCGCGCCGACCCGCCGCCCGTGCTGCACCCCCAGCAGCGCCGCGACGCCCGCCCACACCGCGCCGATCCCGATCGCCGCCGCCGCGCTGGGCACCGCGAGCACCGCCATCGCGCTCTCCGCCCAGATCCCCGCCTGGTCCCCGAACCGGTACACGAACGTGTCGATGAACTGCTTGGTCTTGTACCGGGCCTCCTGTCCCACGACCGTGTACAGCACCTCGCGCGTCGGCCGGTCCACCCCGTGGTGCACGGCGCGCGACGCCGCCTGGAACGCGATCAGCGTCCACGCCGCCGGGTGCGCCAGCAGCGCCGCGAACCCGCCGATCGTGAACAGCGGCATCGCCAGCAGCGTCCGCCGCACGCCGATGCTCCGCAGCACGCGCCCAGTCAACAGCACCTGCACCGCGACCGTCGCCACCTGGGTCCACAGGTTCACCTGCGCGAAGAACGCGGTGCGCTGGCCCCGATCCGGGAAGAACCGCTCGGCGATCCGCGCCTGCTCGACGTACAGAAATGTGTTCGTCACCGCGTAGCACAGCATGTACAGCGCGATCAGCACCAGGTAAGGCGAGGTCCCCAGCAGCCGCAGCCCCTCCCACACCCCCGGCCCCGGCTCGCGCGATTTCCCCGCGACCGCCCCGCCCGTGCCCTCCTGCGCCCACGACAGCCGCGACAGCCACCGCACGCACTGCGCCGCCACCTCGAGCAGCGCCGCGCTGACCAGCAGCAACATCACGGGCCGCACGCTCACCGTCACGCCCCCAACGCTGACCCCCGACGTCAGCGCCGCCGTCACCACCGAACCCGTCAGCGCCCCCAGCGTCCCACCCACCGCGATCGCGCCGAACAGCCGCTTGCCCTGCTCCCGCGTGAACAGGTCCGACATCAGCGACCAGAAGACCGACACCGCGAACAGGTTGAAGACGCTCGTCCAGATGTAGAACGCTCGCCCAAGGTTCACCTGCCGCTCCGCCGGCGAGGCCTCGATGGCCAGCCAGAACGCCAGCAGGTTGAGAGCGAAGAAGCGGTACACCAGCGGGATGAACCGCCGCCGCGGCAGCCGCCCCACCAGCCACGCATACACCGGGTGCGCCGCGAGCATCGCGACCAGCGTCCCCAGCCACAGCCACTTGAGGTTGCGGATCCCGCCGGCGACCCCCATCTCGTCGCGGATCGGCCGGATGATGAAGTACCCGAACAGAAGAAAGAAGAAGTACGCCGCCGACAACGCCAGCGCCTTCCCCTCGCCGGGCTGCACGAGCACCAGCCGCGCCAGCACCCGCCCGAAGCGCCCGCGCTCGCGCGACTCTTCATTCTGCGGATCAATGTTCACCCGCGCCGCTCCATGCGCGCACCTCGCGCCGGCCCCTCACCGTCAGCGGCATACCGCTTGCTTCGCTGACGGATGCCCCCGGATCGCGCATCCATGTTCGTGCCGCCGCGCCCGCGACGCAACCACGCCGCGGCACACGTGTAGAACCCGTCACGTCCGCCCGGCGCGAGCCCAGGCGCCCGGGCGCGGCGGGAGTTTCCCACCATGTCCACATCACGCCGCGACTTTATCCGCAGTTCCATGGGCGTCTGCCTCGCCGCCGGCGCCGGCATCTCCGCCGCCGCCCCAACGCTGGCCGCCCGCGCGGCGCAGCGCTCGCGGCCCAGGAGCCTGCTCATCCTCGGCGGCACCGCCTTTATCGGCCCTCACATCATCGACGCCGCCAGGGCCGCCGGCTACGAAGTCACGATCTTCAACCGCGGCGTCACCGAGGTCCGAACCCAGCGCCCCATCGACGGCGTCGAGAAGATCGTCGGCGACCGCGACCCCGACAAGGGCGACGGCCTGAAGAACCTCGAAGCCCGCATCAAGGAGAAAGGCGGCTGGGACGCCGTCATCGACACCTCGGGCTACTACCCGCGCATGGTCAAGGCCTCCGCCGAACTCCTCGCCCCCGTCGTCGGGCAGTACATCTTCATCTCGAGCATCTCCGTCTACGCCGACCACACACAGCCCGACATGGATGAGTCCGCTCCAGTCGGCACGATCGACGACCCCACCGTCGAGGAGATGGGCCCCGGCTACGCGAACTACGGCCCGCTCAAGGCCCTCTGCGAGCAGGCCGTCGAGGCCGCGCTCCCCGGCCGCGCCTGCAACGTCCGCCCCGGCTTCATCGTCGGCCCCGGCGACCCCACCGACCGCTTCACCTACTGGCCCGTGCGTTTCGACAAAGGCGGCGAGGTCCTCGTTCCCGGCACGCCCGACGACCCCGTGCAGTTCATCGACGTGCGCGACCTCGCCAGGTGGCTCGTGCACCTCGTCGAGAAGCGCACGATGGGCGTCTTCAACGCCACCGGCCCCGTCGGCGGCTGCACCGTCGGCAACTTCGTGAAGGCCTGCCAGGCCGCCGCGAGTTCGCCCAGCACACCCGTGTACGTTGACGCCGACTTCCTCGAGAATCAGGGGCTCGGCGGCGGCGTTGTAACGATCCTCATCCCCAAGCGCGGCGACGCCGCCGGCTTCCACCGCCGCTCCATCGCCCGGGCGGTCGCCGCGGGCTTCACCAGCCGCCCCATCGAACAGACCGTGAAGGACACGCTGGCGTGGTGGCCCGGCGAGGTCGAGCGCCGCGTGCGCGTCACCAGGGACATCCTCGCCAGCGCCGAAGAGGAGAACGCCAAACTCCGCGCCGAAGGCAAAGAGGAAAAGCCTCTCCCCCGCATGGCCGACCCCGAGAAACTGCGAGCCGGTCTCGACCCGGAGCGCGAGGCCGCTATTCTCACCGCCTACCGTGAGCGCGCCGCCGCGGCCCCGGAAGGAGCCGAACGCGGCAGCGACACCCGCAACGACCAAAGGTAGTTTCCCACCAAGACCTCCAACGTGGCCCCGGGAGCTGCGCACGACTCCTGAGGGCCCCCCGCGGCCCCGGGCCTACACCCCCGGGGCCGCACTTGTTTTGTCGTCGGCATCGGACACACGCACAACCAGCGCCGAGTTCTTCGCGCCAAACGCCAGACAGTTGATCAGCGCAATGCGCTTCTTCCCCACTTCCCTCGCCACAAGCGGCGTGTAATCCAGATCACATTGCGGGTCCGGCTCGCGCAGGTGCGCCGTCGGCGGCAGGAATCCTCCTCTTCCATCCACTCCCGCCATCGCCCCCACCGTCGCCACCAGCGACGCCAGCCCGCACGCCCCCTGCGGGTGCCCGATGATCGCCTTGACCGAGTGCCCCACCAGCCGCCGTGCGTGCGTCTCACCGAAGGCCAACTTGACCGCCGCCGTCTCGCTCGTGTCGTTCAGTTTTGTGCTCGTCCCGTGGTAGTGCACGACCTCCACCTGCTCGACCTCCAGCCCAGCGTCCGCCACGGCCATCCGCATCGCCCGCGCGCTCTCCTCCATGTCCGGGCTCGGCCGCACGCGGTGATACGCGTCGCACGTCGCCCCGTACCCCATTACCTCGCCCAGCACGCACCCCCACGCCTCGCGCCGGCGCACCGACCGTTCCCGCTCCAGCACCACCGCCCACGCCCCCTCCCCCAGCACGAACCCGTCGCGCGTGCGATCAAACGGCCGCGACGCCGTGCGCGGGTCCTCACCCATCGCCGCCCAGTCGCGCACCGTGATGACGCGCAGCAGTTCCATCGACGACAGCGTCTCCCATCGCACGTGCGCATCGGCCCCGACGACGACCATCGCATCCAGTTCCCCTTCGCCCCCGCGCCGCCCCTGCGCCCGCAGCCGCTCCAGCGCGATCCCCACCGCGTCCGAGGCGGATGCGCACCCCGTGCTGATGCACCAACTCGGCCCCCGCAGCCCCAGCCGGATCGACACCTCGCCCGCGAGGTTCCCGTGCGTCGCGTTGGTGATCGTCCACAGCGACGCCGGCCTCCCCGCGAAGCCCGCGTGCATCTGATCCAGCGTGAAATCGATCCCCCCGCCCCCCGTCCCGAGCACCACCCCGATCCGCCGCGCCCGCTCCCTCTCCTCCTCTTCATAGGGCTCTTTGGCCCTTTGCCATCTGGCCATTTCGAGCGCCTCGCCCGCCGCCGCCAGCGCCATCGGCACAAGCCGCGGCAGGCGCCGCAGGTCCGCATCCTCCAGCACGCCGCGCGGCTCGAACCCGTCGATTCCCCCTTCCATCCCCACCGTCGCCGCGACGCGCGACCGGCACCGCCTGTCGCCAGGGTCGAACGCCCTCACCCCCGACCTGGCCTCCCGCACCGCCGCGATGTACGCCCCCACACCCACCCCCACCGGCGACACCGCCCCCATCCCGGTGATCAGCACACGCTCGCGTCCGCCGTCGTCCTCGGAAGAGGCGTGGCCCACGCCCAGATGGTAACGCCCCCCGCCTGACACACTTCTCACACGGCGCCCCCCAAGCATCCCCGCCGCAACGCCCACCCGGTCCACCGGGTATCCTCTCACCCGCGATGCCCTCGCCCCGCAAGCACACCCCGCGCTTCTCCGCCCTCGCCGCCGCGGCCGCGGCGTTTGCCGCGCTGGCGCACACCGCCGCCGCACAGTCCACCGAGTTCCGCCTGGGCACGGACGGCTCCTGGACCGTCGCCGCCGCTCCCCAGCCCGGCACGGACGAGGCCATCATCGCCGAGGCCCGCCGCGCCCTGGCCGAGGAGCGTCCCGAGGACGCCCGCCGCATCCTCGACCAGTGGATCGAGGACCACAAGCGCACCGACAACCCCTGGCTCCCCGAGGCGTACCTCCTCCGCGGCGACGCCCGCACCGCCGCCGGCGACGAGTTCCAGGCGCTGTACGACTACGAGACCGTCATCAAGGAGTTCCCGGCCTCCTCTTCCTATGTGAAGGCCATCGAGCGCGAACTCGACATCGCCGTGCGCTACGTCAACGGCCTGAAAACCAAGTTCCTCGGCCTGCGCCTCGTCGGCGCCCAGGACGCCGGCGAGGAACTGCTCATCCGCGTGCAGGAGCGCCTCCCCGGCTCGCGTCTCGCCGAGCGCGCGGGGATCGAACTGGCCGACTACTACTTCCGCACGCGCCAGATGGACCTCGCCACCGAGGCCTACTCGCTCTTCCTCCTCAACCACCCGCGCAGCCCCTACGCCCCCAAGGCGATGCAGCGCCGCGTCGCCGCCACCATCGCCCGCTTCAAGGGCCCTCGCTACAACGGCGGCCCGCTGCTGGACGCCACCATCCTCGTCCGCCGCTTCGCCGCCCTCTACCCCGCGCAGGCCGCCGCCGCCGGCATGGACGACGCCCTGCTGGCACGTATGGACGAGTCCGCCGGCGCCGAGATGCTCGAGAACGCCAAGTGGTACCTCCAGGTCGGCGATCCCGTCTCGGCCCGCTATGTCCTGCGCCGCCTTCTGGTCAGCCACCCGCGCACCGCCGCCGCCAGCACCGGCCTCCAGATCATGATCGAGCGCGGCTGGATCGACCTCGATGCGCCGGCCCCAACCACCGAGACCACTCAAAGCGGCGCTGCCGCTCAACCGCCGGCCGCAGATACCGACGCCGAGCCTCTTGAGCCGGCGGCCGCCGCCCCAGCCGCTTCCACGCCCGGCGCCGACCGCCCGGAAGGAGGAGCGGCATGACCTTCCTCCGCGCTGCGCTCGCGCTCGCCCTCGCCGTGACCCTGCTCGGCTTGGCCTCGTGCGCTTCGGACCCGACCCAGGGCTACGCCTTCTCCTCCGCACGCCCGCAGTCCATCCGCACGGTCCACGTCCCCATCTTCAAGAACGACACCTACTTCCGCGGCGTCGAAGTCGAACTCACCGACGCCATCGTCAAAGAGATCCAGCGCTCCACCCCCTGGCGCGTCACCGGCGAGGCCAACGCCGACACCATCCTCTCCGGCGCCGTCGTCGCCGCCGACCTCCGCACGCTCTCCATCGCCCGCGAGACCGGGCTCTCGCAGGAGGTCGCCGTCGTCCTCACCGTGGACTTCGACTGGACGGATGCACGCTCCGGCCGGGCGCTGGCCAACCGCCGCGGCTTCGCCGCCTCCGAGGCCTTCGTCCCCGCGCTCGGTGTCGGCGAGCGCATCGGCGTCGGCCAGCAGGCCACCATCGACGAACTGGCCAAGGCCATCGTCGCCGAACTTCGTTCGAACTGGTGAGCGGTCCCGCACACGCCCGCGGCATAACGTTCCCCGGCCCATAACCGGTCTTTGTGGCCCCTTGCCCGAACGAATCCCGGGGCCGACCGTACCTCTTCTTGATCCACGCTCCCCCCGCAGTCGAATACACAGGGTCATGACGTTGCCCAAGCCCGAGCACAACCCCGAGCACCGCCCGGCCAACCCCTTCCGCGCCCTCGTCCGTTTCGCATCGCGAAACACCGATGAGCGCCCCGGCCAGGGCGGCAACCGGAACCCCTCAGGCCCCTCCGGTTCCCCCGGCGGCGGCTCCGGCGGCGACGGCTCGGGCGGCCCCGGCGGCCGCCCCCCGGCCAACATGCGCCCCGCGCGAGGGCTCTTCGGCATCGTCTCCGTGCTGCTGGTCCTGCTCGTCCTCTTCGCCGTGATGAACAACGTCGCGGGCCAGAGCGGCACGATCACCTGGGCCGAGTTCAAGAACCTCTACGAAACCCGCCAGATCGACGTCGACAAGCAGATCTACGTCCGCGACACCGGCATCGACGCCTTCAAGCGCCCCGGCCCCGACGGCACCGCCGGCCGCGTCCGCGTCACCTTCGGCCCCGGCGAGCGCGAGTACATGGTCCGCCGCCTCGACGAACTCACCGGCGGCAACTACCGCTCCGTGCCCTCGTCCATCTGGGTCCAGTTCATCATCGGCATGCTGCCGGTGCTGCTGGTCGTCCTGCTCCTGTGGTTCCTCATCGCCCGCGGCCTGCGCTCCGCCGCCGGGGGCGCCGGCGGCATGCTCGGCAACTTCGGCAAGAGCCGCCACCGCACTCTCTCCAAGGAGATGACCGGCGTCACCTTCGCCGACGTCGCCGGCATCGACGAGGCCAAGGAAGAGGTCACCGAGATCATCGAGTTCCTCAAGAACCCCAAGCGCTTCATGCGCCTCGGCGGCCGCATCCCCCGCGGCGTCCTGCTCATCGGCGAGCCCGGCTGCGGCAAGACCCTCCTGGCCAAGGCCATCGCCGGCGAGGCCGACGTCCCCTTCTTCAGCATCTCCGGTTCCGACTTCGTCGAGATGTTCGTCGGCGTCGGCGCCAGCCGCGTCCGCGACCTCTTCAAGCAGGCCAAGGAATCCGCCCCCTGCATCATCTTCCTCGATGAGATCGACGCCGTCGGCCGCCGCCGCGGCGGTGGCTTCACCACCGGCGGCCACGACGAGCGCGAGCAGACCCTCAACGCCATCCTCGTCGAGATGGACGGCTTCAACTCCGCCGACGGCGTCATCGTCATCGCCGCCACCAACCGCGCCGACGTCCTCGACCCCGCGCTCACCCGCCCCGGCCGCTTCGACCGCCAGATCACCGTCCCGCTCCCCGACGTCCAGGGCCGCCTGGAGATCCTCAAGGTCCACGCCAAGAAGGTGAAACTCGGCCCCGACATCGACCTGGAGCGCGTCGCCCGCGCCACCCCGATGTTCTCCGGCGCCGACCTGGCCGCCATCATCAACGAGGCCGCCATCGCCGCCACCCTCCAGAACAAGGACTTCATCGAGCAGGTGGACCTCGAAGAAGCCCGCGACAAGGTCAAGTGGGGCCGCGCCCGCAAGAGCCGCGTCCGCGAGAAGGAAGAGAACCGCCTCACCGCCTACCACGAGGCCGGCCACGCCGTCCTCCAGGCCCTCCTCCCCGACGCCGACCCGCTCCACAAGGTCACCATCATCCCGCGTGGCAACGCCGGCGGCGCCACCTTCAGCCTCCCCGAGAAGGACCGCTGGGGCTACAGCCTCAAGTGGCTCAAGGCCACCATGCGCGTCGCCTGCGGCGGGCGCATCGCCGAGGAAAAGGCGATGAACGACGTCTCCAGCGGCGCCGCAATGGACATCGCGCAGGTGTCGCAGATCGCCCGCACGATGATCCTCGAGTGGGGCATGTCCAAGCGCCTCGGCTTCGTCCGCTACAAGGGCGCCGACACGCGCGACATGTTCATCCCCGAGCGCGACTACTCCGAGGAGACCGCACGCCTCATCGACGAGGAAGTCCGCAAACTCGTGGACGAGGCCTACGCCGACGCCGAGCGCATCCTCACCGAGAACTGGGACAAGGTCGTCGCCGTCGCCGAGGCCCTGCTCAAGTACGAGACGCTCTCCTCCGACGAGGTGCAGCGCCTCATGAGCGGCCAGACGCTCTCCAAGCCCACGGTCAGCGACCTCCTCGCCGCCGAGGCCCGCCGCAACGCCGAGGAGCGTGCCGCCGCCAAGGCCGCCTCGAATCCCCCCGAGCCCGACCTTCCCCCCGGCGCCCTCCCGCAGCCCGCCTGACCGGCGCTCCGACCACCAGGCAATTCCCCAGGCGAACTCTCACAGTCCCGCGCACCACCGGGCGCGAAGCGATATTCAGACGCCGCCCGTACAATCCCCATGGAGCCAAGCCCAGGCGCGGTGCCGCGCTGACCGGCGGGACAACCGCCGATGGAGGGGGACGGGGCGGGGGCAAGGAGCCACACGATGTTGAGGACTTCGTTCGCCGCCCTGCTGCTCGCCGTGGCCGGCGCCGCATCATCCGCGCACGGCGCCCAGCCCGCCCCCGCGGCGTCCGCTTCCGCATCCTCGCAGCAAGCCCAGCCCGCCCGCGAATACGACCTCATGGTCGGCGACCGCGCCCCGGCCCTCTCCATCGACAAGTGGGTCAAGGGCGGGCCCGTCACCGGCTACGAGAAGGGCAAGGTCTACGTCGTTGAGTTCTGGGCCACCTGGTGCGGCCCCTGCATCGCCGCGATGCCCCACCTCGCCGAACTCCAGAAGAAGCACGCCGACGCCGGCCTGACCGTCATCGGCGTCACCTCCAGGGACAGCCGCAACACGCTCGACGCCGTCGAGCGCATGGTCCAGGACAAGGCCGACGTCATGACCTACACCGTCGCCTGGGACGAGGACCGCGAGACCTGGAACGCCTTCATGCGCGCCGCCGGCCAGGGCGGCATCCCCTGCTCCTTCATCGTCAACCAGGAAGGCCGCATCGCCTACATCGGCCACCCGCTCGCGATGGACGCGACGCTCGAGCAGGTCGTCGCCGGCACGCACGACATCGAGAAAGCCGCGCGGGACTACGCCCGTCAGATCATCAACCAGGAGAAACTCCGCCCCCTGCGCGCCCGGCTCCACCGCGCCATCATGCAGCAGGACTGGGACGGCGCCATGACCGTCACCGACGAGATCGAGGCGCTGGACCCGGAACTGGGGCCGCAACTCGCCTACCAGCGCTTCGGCATCCTGCTCAGCAAGGGCGACTACGACCGCGCCTACATCTTCGCCCGCCAGGCCCTCGAAGGCCCCGCCGCCGAGAGCGCCGACCTGCTCAACCGCATGGCCTGGGCCATCGTCGACCCCGAGGGCACGGTCCAGACCAAGGACCTCGACGTCGCCCTCACCGCCGCGCAGAAGGCCGTCGAACTGACCAGGAACGCCAACCACGCCTACCTCGACACCCTCGCGATGGTCTACCACCTCCGCGGCGAGCACGACAAAGCTGTGGAAACCCAGACCCGCGCCCTCGAACTCCACCCCGACGACGCCGAACTCAAGGCTCACATGGACCTTTTCACGGCCGCCCGGGACAAGGCCCAGCGCGGCGGCTGAGCCGCACACCTGACGGGATGCGATCGTCTTTATGCCCGTCGCCCCAACCGGCCGCGGCCGCTTCCGGTACAATCCGCAACGCTCGCGACTGCGCGGCGACGGGCCGCGCTCCCGCGCGGGGCCGAGCGCCGCACCACCCCGCGCCACCCATACCAAGGAGTCTCGCATGTCCAGAGCCGTGTTCGCCGCAGTCCTGCTGGCAGCCGCCGGCGTCGCCGCCGCGCAGGAATCCAAGCCGGCGACCCAGCCCGCGCAGAAGTCCGAGCAGGCCTTCGACCGCGCCAGCCTCCCCTTCAAACTCGTCGTCGGCGACAAGGCCCCGCCCCTGACCATCGAGAAGTGGGTCAAGGGTGAGCCCGTCACCGGCTTCGAGAAGGGCAAGGTCTACGTCGTCGAGTTCTGGGCCACCTGGTGCGGCCCCTGCATCCGCGCCATGCCCCACCTCACCGAACTCCAGAAGGAGCACAAGGACGAGGGCCTCACCGTCATCGGCGTCACCAGCGTCGACCCCGGCAACACCCTCGAGAAGGTCGAGGAGTTCCTCGCCAATCGCGGCGACCAGGTCGGCTACACCATCGCGTGGGACAAGGGCCGCGAGACCAACAAGGCCTACATGGACGCCGCCTACCAGAACGGCATCCCCTGCTCCTACCTGATCGACCGCGAGGGCCGCGTCGCCTTCATCGGCCACCCGATGGAACTCGACAAGCCCCTTCAGGACGTCCTCGCCGGCACGCACGACATCGACGCCGCCGCCCGCAAGTACGCCGCGAAGATGGCCCCCGCGATCGACGCCTACCGCTTCCAGCAGGCCATCGAGTCCGGCGACATCAAGACCGCCACGAACCTCTACGAGCAGGCCAAGGAGAAGAACCCGCGCAACTCGCTGCGCATGGGCGTCGACCTCTTCAACGCTCTCCTCAAGAACGGCCCCGCGGCGGACGCCACCAAACTCGGCTCCCAACTCATCGCCGAGAACAACGACAACCCCGGCCTGCTCAACTACGTGGCCTGGAGCATCGTGGACCCCGATGCCGACGTGAAGCACCGCGACCTCGACCTGGCCCTCAAGGCCGCCGAGCGTGCCAACGAACTGATGGACTCCTCCGAGCCCGCCGTCCTCGACACGCTCGCCACGGTCTACCACCTCAAGGGCAACCACGACAAGGCCATCGAACTGCAGACCAAGGCCGTCGAACTCGCCGAGGGCGAGATGAAGGAAGAACTCCAGGCCCGCCTCGAGCAGTTCAAGGCCGCCAAGGAACGGAACTGACCTCCCCTCCGCGGCAGCACCAACCAACTCACAAAGGGCGGCCCAACCCGGGCCGCCCTTTTTCTTTCGTGCTTACTCCGCGGCCTCCCCGCCGTGCCCATCATCCGCCGGGATCTTGGCCACCAGCACCTTGTCCACGCGCTGCCGGTCCATGTCCACCACCTCAATCGTGTGCCCCGCCAGCACGAACCGCTCCCCCGACGTCGGGATGTGCCCCAGTTTCCAGGTCACCAGCCCGCTCACCGTCGCCACGTCCGGCTCCACCTCCTCCGGCCGCTCGCGCAGGCTCATCAACTCCCACAGCCGGTCCACCGACATCGACCCGTCCACGAGCCACGACCCGTCCGGCCGCTGCACCGCGCTGGGCTCCTCGGCCTCGGTCCCGTCGCCGCGGTGCAGCACGTCCCCCACGATCGCCTGCACGATGTCCCCCAGCGTCACCAGCCCCACCAGCGCCCCGAACTCGTCCACCACCAGCGCAAAGCGCGTCCGCGACCGCTGCATCGTCTCCAGCAGTTTCAGCGCCGGCGCCGTCTCCGGCACAAACAGCGGCCGCCGCATCACCGACGCCAGGTCCACCCGTCCCCCCGCCGCCCACCCCGCGGCGCCCAGCCCGCGCCGCACCAGGTCGCGCAGGTGCACCACGCCCACCACCCGGTCCAGCCCCCCGCGGCAGACCGGGAAGTGCGAGTGCGACGCCGCCGCGACCTTCCGCCGCAGCAGTTCCGGCGGCGCATCGAGTTCGAGCCACTCGATCTCCGTCCGCGGCACCATCAGGCTCTTCACGCGCCGGTCCCCCAGCCTGAACACGCGCTCGATCAGCCGCTGCTCGAGTTCGGCCACCGCCCCCGTCTCCGTGGCCGCCTCGATCATCCCGCGCACGTCCTCCTCCGTGACCGCGTGCGTCTCGGACTCGCGCCCGAACGGCCGCATGACCAGGTCCGTCGTCCGCGACAGCACCCACACCGCCGGCGCCGCCACGCGCGACAGCACGCCCATCGGCCGCGCCGCCCACGAGGCGATCGCCTCCGCGCTGGCCAGACCGATCCGCTTGGGCACCAGTTCCCCCAGCACGACCGACAGGTACGTCACGCCGACGACCACCATCGCCGACGCGACCGCCGACGCGTACGGCCGCACGCCCTCGTACCGCCCCAGCACCCCCTCCAGGTCCTTCGACAGCGTCGCCTCCGCATAAGCGCCCGAGAGGATCGCGATCAGCGTGATCCCCACCTGCACCGTCGAGAGAAACCGCGTCGGCTCCTCCGACAGCCGCACCGCCGCCGCCGCCCCCTTGTCCCCGCGCGCCGCGGCCGCCTCCAGCCGCACCCGCCGCGCCGACACCAGCGCAATCTCCGCCATCGAGAACAGCCCGTTGATCAGGATCAGCAGCAGCAGAATGGCGATCGCCATACGTGGCCCTCAATCCCCCCCACCGCCGCCGACACGCTCATCGCGGCATGCCCCGCCCCCCGTTTCTCGGCGCGCAAGCAACCTTCGGACCAGCATACCCGCCGGCCTCCTCCCCTGGTCCGTCCCGCCGCTCCGCTGGTTCAACGCAACAACGGCCGCGCGCACGACTTGCGCCCGGCCGAGTCCCGCCCTCTGGCTACCTGATGGCCCTACCGGCGCCCGCTGGTCCGATCGCGAACCAGGTCGGCGGCGACAGCGCCCCAGCGGCGTGCGTCCCATCCGCTCGCCGATCCCCAGCACTCGATGATGCGCACGAACCCACCCCACCCCGTCGCGACGAACAACGCTACACCGCGCGGCGGCGCCCGGCGCCCAGCATCAGCGCGCCAAGGCCGACCAACGCCCCGGCGCCCGGTCCGGGGATCGTGAGCGTCAGATCCGATACGAAACGCGCCGGATTCGGACAACGTCCATCGAGCCGAACGCCCCCTCAACGACGCCTCCAGAACCTCGAGACCAGACCGGCTCCATCCACGACCCACGACATCGAGGCTGTCCGGACGATCGCATCCCAGATCACCCCAACCTCTCCCTCACCTCCCGCTCCGCATCAAACCGCTCCCCCGCATCGAACCGCTCCTGCAACTCGTACGCCATGACCTCCAGCGGGATCTCGCCATACGCCCGCCCCGACGCCGCCCACGAGCCCACGTACTCCCGCAGGAACCGCCGCCGCCCCAGCACGCGCCACTGCACCACGTGCACCATCTCGTGGAACAGCAGCGACTCCCGCCGCAGTTCCCGCTCCGGCATCCCCGCTGCCACAACAATGAGGTCATCCAGCGCCAGCCCCGCCGGCCACCCGACCATCCCGCCCCGCGCCGCCAGCCGCTCCCCGACCCGCCCCAGCGGCGCCCACAGATCAATCCGCCGCACCTCCGCCACCCGCACGCGCCGCAGCAGTTCGCCGGAGAAGTACCCCACCAGCGGCCCCGCCTCCGACGGCGTCAGCGCCCTCGCCGCACGCCCCCACCCGCGCCGCCGCCATGCAACCCAGAGCGGCCCCGCCCACGCAACCCCCGTCCGCAGCACCAGCCCCGCAGCCCCGCGGCTCACGAGGCACAGCGCCCAAGACGCGCGGCAAGATCGCGCGCATGCCGCTCCCACTCCGCCACACCGGCCTCGTCGAGGAACCGGCTGCGGACCCCCTCGTCCTGCATGACCCGTTCAACCACGCGCTGCGCTTTGGCGACCAGCGGCCCGAACACCTCACGCGGCGGCCGATCCGACTGCCCACCGCCCCCCTTGCCCGTCAGCCTCGAGAGCAGCCCCCTCCGCTCCCACGGCCTGGTCGCGATCCACTCCGCGATCTCCTCGGGCAGATCACCGCTCGGCGCCCCGCCCAGCGCGGCCACCACCTCCGCCGCGGCCGAACCACACTCCGCCTCGCCCGAGATCCCGAAGTCCGCCTCGGCGCCCAGCGCCGCATCCAGCGCCGCTTCCACGGGCTTCAAACTCCGCCCGTCCGTCAGATCCCCCACCCAATCCAGCGCATCGTCGTTCTCAAACGACCCATAGCCCCACGCGCCCATACACGCCCCTTTCCCATCTGCCGCCAACAAGGCATCTCTCACCTGCTCACCTGCTCACCTGCTCACCTCCGCCCCCTCCCCCGCCTCCCCATCCTCCACGACCCCATCCAGCACCAACTGCCTCCCCCGCGGCCGCACCGCCACCTGCTCCAGCGCCGGCAGGTCCTTCGCCCCCTTCAGCCCCGCCTCCTCGAACCGACGCAGCGTCGGCGTCAGCCGCGCCTCGAACGATCCCACAACATCGTTGTATCGCCCCACCGCCGCCTCCAGCGCCCGCCCCAACCCCGCCATGTGCGCGTACAGCACCGCCGCCCGTTCCCGCAACTCGCTCCCCAGTTTCAGCAGCGCCGCCGCCTGATCCGCCACGCTCTTCTCCCTCCACCCCACCGCGACCGCCCGCAGCAGCCCGATGAGCGTGGACGGGCTCGCCAGGATCACCCCCTGCTGCGCCGCGTGATCCAGCAGGTCCGGCCGCCGCGCCAGCGCCGCATCCAGAAACTGATCCCCCGGCACGAACATCACCACAAACTCGGGCGATCCCTTGAACTCCGCCCAATACGTCTTCTTCGCTAGCGCCGTCGCCTGCTCGTACACATGCCGCGCAAACCGCTCCAGGCACGCCTCCCGTTCCGCATCCGTCGCCGCGTCGCACGCCTCGATGTACGCCTGCGTGTTCGTCTTCGCGTCCACCGCGATCACGCGGTCATTCGGCAGCCGCACCGTCATGTCCGGCCGCTGCACCCGCCCGTCGCTGGTCCGCTGGTTCGTCTGCTCCGCGAAGTCGCAGTACGACACCATCCCCGCCAACTCCGCCACGCGCCGCAGTTGGATCTCCCCGTACCGTCCGCGCACGTCCGGCTTGCTCAGCGCCCGCACCAGCCGCCCGGTCTCCGCCCGCAGCGCTTCCTGCGCCCCCATCACCCCGCGGATCTGCTCCGCCAGGCTCGAGTACGCCCCCAGCCGCTCCCGCTCGATCTCCGCCAGTTTCGCGTCCGTCTTCGCCAGCGTCTCCGCGATCGGCCGCACAAGTTTGTCCACCGCCTCGCGCCGCTTCTCCAGTTCCAGTTCCGCCCCCTTCTGCTGCGCCGCCAGCGCCTCCCGCGCCATCCTGAGGAACTGCTCGCTCGCCCCCTCCAGCGCCCGCCCCGCCAGCGCCCCGAACACCTTCTCCGTCTTGCTCTCGAACTCCGCCAGTTTCTTCTCGATCTCCTCCCGCGCCTGCTGCACCGCCGCCAGCCGCTCGGCCGCCACCCGCCGCTCCGCCTCCATCTGCGCCCGCAACTCCGCCGCCTCCACGCGCAGCGCCCCCTCCCGCTCCGAGATCCGCTCCACCTCCGCCCGCGCCGCCGCCAACTCCCCCTTCGCGCTCTCCGCCTCGCGCACCGCGGCGTCCCGCGCCGCCTCCGCGGCGGCCGCCCGCCCCATC
>Ga0180217_1000650_pt1 | contig 50426 bp, 43 predicted proteins | sample eDN3rd37CBELigOP_FD_128521 | JGI IMG/M metagenome (GOLD analysis project Ga0180217, IMG submission 128521) | Enriched Organic Plus compost microbial communities from Emeryville, California, USA - eDNA 3rd pass 37_C BE-Lig OP (version 2) (version 2) ...
CTGCAGCGCTACGAGCACCGGGCCGACCTGCCGTGCGGGTCGACGATCGGACCGTTGAGCGCGGCCCGCACCGGCATGCTCACGGTCGACGTCGGTGCGCCCCAGCTGGCCATGCACTCGGCGCGCGAGGTCATGGCGTCGGTCGATGTGGAGCGGTACGTGAGGGCCCTCGCGGCGTTCCTGTCACCCGGGTATCGCTCGGGCGGGGCGTTCGCGTAGACTTGACGGGCGCTGACGGCCTGTTCGCGCTTCGGACAGAGCAGGTGTGAGCTCGTGTCTTCGTCGTGATGATATGCGACCTCTTCACGATCAAAGGGTCGTCATGCGTTCGGCACGATTCCATCCACCCATCGAGGCACATTTTTTATGACGAGCAGCATCTCTGCGGCACCGCAGGTTGCGGTCAACGACATCGGCTCCGAGGAAGACCTCCTCGCCGAGATCGAGAAGACCATCCAGAACTTCAACGACGGCGACATCGTGAACGGTGTCATCGTCAAGGTCGACCGGGACGAGGTCCTGCTCGACATCGGTTACAAGACTGAGGGCGTCATCCCCTCCCGCGAGCTGTCCATCAAGCACGACGTCGACCCCAATGACGTCGTCGCACTGGGCGACGCGGTCGAGGCCCTGGTTCTCCAGAAGGAGGACAAGGAAGGCCGCCTGATCCTGTCCAAGAAGCGTGCGCAGTACGAGCGCGCCTGGGGCGACATCGAGAAGATCAAGGCCGAGGACGGCGTGGTCGAGGGCACCGTGATCGAGGTCGTCAAGGGCGGCCTGATCATGGACATCGGCCTGCGCGGCTTCCTGCCGGCGTCGTTGGTCGAGATGCGTCGCGTCCGCGACCTGGACCCGTACATCGGCCAGAAGCTCGAGGCCAAGATCATCGAGCTGGACAAGAACCGCAACAACGTCGTGCTGTCGCGCCGCGCGTGGCTGGAGCAGACGCAGTCGGCGGTCCGCCAGAACTTCCTCACCGAGCTGCAGAAGGGGCAGGTCCGCAAGGGCGTCATCAGCTCCATCGTCAACTTCGGCGCGTTCGTCGACCTGGGCGGCGTGGACGGCCTGGTGCACGTCTCGGAGCTGTCCTGGAAGCACATCGACCACCCGAACGAGGTCGTGCAGGTCGGCGACGAGGTCACGGTCGAGGTGCTCGACGTCGACCTGGACCGCGAGCGCGTCTCGCTGTCGCTGAAGGCGACGCAGGAGGATCCGTGGCAGCACTTCGCCCGGACCCACCAGATCGGTCAGATCGTCCCGGGCAAGGCCACCAAGCTCGTCCCGTTCGGCGCGTTCGTGCGCGTCGAGGAGGGCATCGAGGGCCTGGTGCACATCTCGGAGCTGGCCGAGCGCCACGTCGAGATCCCCGAGCAGGTCGTGCAGATCGGCGACTCGGTCATGGTCAAGATCATCGACATCGACCTGGACCGCCGTCGCATCTCGCTGTCGCTGAAGCAGGCCAACGAGACCGAGGCCGCTGTCGGCGACGACTTCGACCCGACGCTGTACGGCATGACGTCGTCCTACGACGAGCAGGGCAACTACGTCTACCCCGACGGCTTCGACCCGGAGACCGGCGAGTGGCAGGAGGGCTTCGAAGAGGCCCGCGCCGCGTGGGAGAAGCAGTACGCAGAGGCCCACGCTCGCTGGGAAGCGCACAAGAAGCAGATCGAGGAGGCCGAGAAGGCCAACCTCGAGGCCGGCGAGCCCGCGTCGGGCAGCTACTCCTCCGAGGCTCCGGCCGAGGCCGAGGGTTCACTGGCGTCGGACGAGGCGCTGCAGGCGCTTCGCGAGAAGCTGACCGGCGGCGAGTGATCGTCAGCCCCTGAAGCACGACAGAACCCCCGGCCCTTGGGGCGGGGGTTCTGTCGTGTCTGAGGGTGCGGCGAGCCTGCTGAGGTCGGTCGGCGACGTCGGAGCGCTCGATCAGCGCAGCACGCGTCCGTCAAGGGTGCCTTCGAAGGTGCCGTGGTGCGAGCGGGGGCCGGGGCGACTGCCGTAGCCGTCCTGGCGGATCGTCCACCTCAGGCGCAGCCAGCTGAGGAGCAGGAGGGCGAGAAGAAGAATCAGTGCGGTCATGGCAGTTATTCTTCGGACGTCGAATACGTGCCACCAGTGGCAGCAATGCCACAGTCCATTGATAATCTGCCAAAGGCGTGGCACGATGACGCCATGCAGACGGTGGTAGTGATCGTGCAGGACGGTGCCGAACCATTCGGCCTGGGGTCGTTGTGCGAGGTGTGGGCCGAGCCGTACCACCCCGAGGACGACAACCCGGTGTTCGACTTCCGCGTCTGCACACCGCGGCCGGGCCGAGTCCGCGGACGAGCAGGCTTCGACCTGCACGTCGAGCACGGCCTGGAAACGACGGCCGACGCCGATCTGGTGTGCGTGTCACCCAAGTACGACTTCCTGGACAACGACGACGCGGTGCTCGAGGCCGTCGTGAGCGCCCACGAGCGTGGGGCGATCGTCTACGCCCACTGCTCGGGCACGTTCGCGCTCGGCCAGGCGGGCCTGCTCGACGGCCGTTCGTGCACGACTCATTGGCGCTTCGGCGATCGACTGCAGCGCATGTTCCCGCGAGCGGACGTGCGGCCCGACGTGCTGTACGTGCAGGACGGGAACATGCTCACGGGTGCAGGAGCGGCTGCGGGCATCGACGCGTCCCTGCACCTGATGAGGCAGACGTTCGGGGCCAAGGTGGCGGCGACGACGGCTCGGCGCATCGTCGTCCCGCCGCATCGTGACGGCGGCCAGGCCCAGTTCGTGCGCACCCCGATGGGTCAGACCGAGGCCGACACGCTCGCTCCGCTGCTGGAGTGGGCCACGGCTCACCTGGACGAGGCTCTTCCGGTGTCGCGGTTGGCGCGAGAAGCGCACATGTCGGAGCGCACCTTCGCCCGCCGGTTCCGCGACGAGACCGGCACGACCCCGCTGCAGTGGCTCACCAGCCAGCGGGTGGCCCTGGCCGAGGAGATGTTGGAGAACTCGACGTTGAGCATCGAGCAGATCTCGCAGCGTGTCGGGTTCGGCAACGCCGCGACGCTGCGGCACCACTTCAACCTCCACCGCGGCATCACCCCGCAGCAGTACCGCAAGACGTTCTGCTCGGCCGAGAGCGCCTGACGACCAGGGTCAGAGGTCGCGGCGGCGGACCTTGCCCGTGGGGGTGCGGGGCAGGACGTCGACGCGCCGGTACTCCTTGGGGCGCTTGGGCGGCGCGAGCCGTTCGACCGCTCGGGCGCGCAGCGCGTCCTCGTCCACGTCACCGACGTACGCGGCGCACACCCGCTGCCCCCACCGGTCGTCGGGCCGACCGAAGACCGCGATCTCGACCAGTCCGTCCAGACCTTCGAGCGCGGCCTCGACCTCGGCCGGGTACACGTTGACCCCGCCGCTGATGACCAGGTCGTCCCGGCGCGCGTCCAAGAACACGTAGCCGTCGGCATCGACGCGTCCCAGATCGCGCACCGTGAAGGCCGGCCCGTCGACGGTGTCACGCCAGGCAGCGGCGGTCCGCTCCGGATCACGCCAGTACTCGAACCGGGCCCACGGCGGGACGGCGCACCACAGCTCGCCGCGGTCGTCGACCGTGATGGTGCGTCCCGGCCGGGCACGGCCCACCGTGCCGGGGCGGCGTCGCCAGTCATCGGCCGAGCACGACGTGAACTGGCCCTCGGTCGAGCCGTAGAACTCCCACACCACGTCCGAGCCGAACAGGTCGTGGGCCCGGCGGCGGACCGGATCGGGACACGGAGCCCCCGCGTGGGCGAGTAGTCGAAAGCTGCTGACGTCGACGAGCTCGCCGGTGGTGTCGAGGTGGGCGAACAGTCGCTGCAGGTGAGCAGGCACGACGAACGCCGTGGTGGGGCGCGAGGTGCGGATCGCCGCTGTCACGACCTCTGGAGAGAACCGCGGCAGCACCTCGATCGCGCCACCGGCCAGCAAGGTGCTCATCGCGAACCGCAGGGGCGCCGAGTGGTAGATGGGGGAGACGACCAGGTTCACGTCGTCGGGACGAAAGCCCCACAGATCGCGTTCTTCGCGCTGCAGTGCTTCGGCGTCGCTCTCGTCCAGCAGGCCCGACCAGACGCCCTTGGGTCGACCCGTCGTACCGGAGGTGAAGTGCATCGGACGGTAACGGGGCCACGGAGCGATCTCGGCCTCGGGTCCGTGGGTCAGTCGGGCCAGGTCTTCGGCCGACTCGATGACCAGACGCGGCTCGACCTCGGCGACGATCGCGTCACGTTCGTAGGCGGTCAAGCGCGGATCGAGCGGCACCGGGACGACACCGCTGCGAGTGGCGCCCAGCACGACGTCGACGTAGTCCGCTGACCCGCTCGTGGACAGCACGATGCGCTCGCCGGGGAGTACGTGCAGGTCAGCCAGGGCTCCGGCCACTCGACGTTGAGCCCGGAGGCTGTCGGCGGCCGAGTGCACCCAGAACCTCCCATGGTCGAGACTTTGGTCACACCGCCACGCGTGGAGGGCGTCGTCGAACGTGTGAACCCTGCTCCCAGTATGCTTCACTGAACGGTCTTCCCCCGCCCGGTACGCACCTGTGCCGCGGCAGCCGTAGTCGACCGAAGGTGGTTACCCCGTGGCAGGAGCCAACGGACGGCGCGTTGCACCCCGACGACGCAGCCGCCGGGCGCTGGCGCAGACCGTCGTGCCCGGAGTGGGCCTGATCGCGATCGTGGCCTCGGCCGTCGCCGTCGTGGCGCAGTCCGGCACCGACGCGACACCACAGGCGTCGGTGTCGAGCGTCCTGACGACCTCCGGCGACCCCTCGCCGGTCAGCCGCAGTGCCGAACGGCCGCCGCTGCTGAACCAGTCCGAGATCGAGGCGAAGGTCTCCGGCGTCATGTACGCGACCGAGAAGCTGGCGGTGCACGCCGACAGCTCGGCCGACTCGCCCGACCTCGCGGTGATCCCGGCCGGCGACGCGGTCGACATCACCGGTGAGAAGTCCGGCGACTGGACGCAGATCATGCACAACGGCGTCCCGCGATGGGTCGCGACCAACGGGCTGGCCGCGGAGGAGCCGCTGGGCACCGCCCCGTGCCGCCTCGGCTCGGGCATCGAGCGGGGCATGCAGCCCGACACCATCAAGGTCTACCGTGCGGTGTGCGCGAAGTTCCCGCAGATCACCCGCTACGGCGGGATAGCCGGTCGCGGTGAGCACGCCACGGGCCACTCGCTCGACATCATGGTCTCCAGCGACCTGGGCACCCAGATCGCTGCGTTCCTGCAGGAGCATCGCGCCGAGCTGGGCGTGGAGTACCTGATCTGGCGGCAGCGGATCTGGCGCCCCGCGACATCGGGCAGCTGGCGTCACATGGCCAGCCGCGGCAGCGCGACGGCCAACCACATGGACCACGTCCACGTCACGACGTACGGCAGCTCGGCCACTCTCGGATGACGGGGGAGTCGCGTCTGCGGGTCGGTCTGACCGGTGGGATCGGCTCGGGCAAGAGCACCGTCAGCGCGTTGTTGGCCTCCCGCGGGGCCGTGGTGATCGACTACGACCTGCTGGCTCGCGAGGTCGTCGAACCGGGCACGCCGGCACTGGCCGCGATCGTCGAGCGATTCGGCACCGAGGTGCTGGCCCCTGACGGCAGCTTGAACCGACCGGCGCTGGGCGCCATCGTGTTCGCCGAGGAGGCTGCGTTGCGTGACCTGGAAGGCATCACCCACGGAGCCATCAAGCGCCGCGCAGTAGAGCTGGAGGCGGCCTCGGCCCCTGACGCGGTGGTCGTGCACGACAACCCGCTGCTGGTGGAGATGGGCGCCACGGAGCTCATGGACGTCGTGATCGTCGTCGACGTCCCGGTCGAGGTGCAGGTCGCTCGCCTGATCGAGACTCGGGCAATGACGCAGGACGAGGCCCAGGCGCGCATCGCGGCGCAGGCCACCCGGGAGCAGCGAGCCGGTGTCGCCGACATCATCGTCGACAACACCGGCTCTCTGTCCGAGCTCGCCACCATCGTTGGGGAAATCTGGGACGAGCTCTCGGCAGGCCGTCGGAAGAACTCCTAGGCGGCCAGGTCCGGGTCGGCGATCCTGCGCAAGGTCGCCAACGCCTCCCGCTCGAGCTGGCGGACCCGCTCGGCCGAGATCCCGTGGCGCTTGCCGATGTCGGCCAGCTTCTGCTGGCGTCCGTCGAGCAGGCCGTAGCGAGCGCGCACGATGTCGGCCTCGCGGTCGCCGAGGTGGTCGACGAGCTCGGCGATCAGGTTGCGTGCCTCGTGGTTGATCACCTGGCTGTCCGGACCGGGAGCGGTCTCGCGGGCGATCAGGTCACCCAGGGAGGTGTCGCCGTCGTCGTCGACAGGGGTGTCGAGGCTGATGTGGTCGCGGCCCCACGACAGCAAGTCGATGACGCGGTCGGTCTCCATGCCCAGCTCGAGCCCGATCTCGGCCGGGTCGGGGTCGTAGCCCAGCTGACGCTCCAGGTTGCGGCGGGCGGCGGTGACCTGGTTGAGCTCCTCGACGACGTGGACCGGAAGCCTCACGACGCGGGCCTGCTGAGCGATGCCGCGGGTGATCGCCTGGCGGACCCACCACGTGGCGTAGGTCGAGAACTTGAAGCCCTTGGCGTAGTCGAACTTCTCGACCGCGCGGATCAGTCCGGTGTTGCCCTCCTGGACCAGGTCGAGCATCGGCATGGCCGACCGGCCGTACTTGCGGGCGATGGAGACCACGAGCCGCAGGTTGGCCGCGACGAACTCCTGGACGGCTCGATCGCCTTCCTCGGCGAGCCATTCCAGCTCCTCGCGTGTGGCGCGCTTGGGAGCACCGCCCTTGGCGCGGCCGATGCGGCCGGTCTCGAGCAGGTGGCGGGCCATCAGGCCGGCCTCGATGGTCTTGCTCAGCTCGACCTCACGCTCGGCGTCCAACAGCGGCGTCCGAGCGATCTCGGCCAGGTACATGCCGACGCTGTCCTTGCCTTCGGTGGTGGTGCTCTTGCTGGTGCTCACAGCCATCCCTCCTGCGTTAGCGTTGTACCCGTTCCAACGCTCGGCACACCTGCAGGATTCCCCTCTCAGGACCTTCTTAGTCACCTGCTGACGCGGCGGCCAGCCCGTCAGTACGCGGGGAGAGGGAGGATGCCGGCACGGTGTCGATGATCCAGGCCAGCTCCCAGGCCCGCTCGCGCCACGAGGCGTACCGCCCGCTGACGCCACCGTGGCCGGCATGCATCTCGGTCTTGAGCAGGATGCGCGAGGAGTCGGCCAGCGTCGCACGCAGTCGAGCGACCCACTTGGCCGGTTCGACGTACAGCACCCGCGTGTCGTGCAGGCTCGTGACGGCCAGGATGGCCGGGTACGACTGGTCGGCCACGTTCTCGTACGGTGCGTACGACTTCATGTACGCATACACCTGCGGATCGTCGAGCGGATTGCCCCACTCGTCCCACTCGATGACGGTCAGCGGCAGGGACGGGTCGAGAATCGTCGTCAACGGATCGACGAAGGGCACGGCTGCGACGATGCCGCAGAAGGCTTCCGGGGCCAGATTGGCCGCCGCGCCCATCAGCAGTCCGCCGGCACTGCCGCCCTCGGCGACGAGCCGGTCCGAAGACGTCCATCCCTCGTCGGTCAGGTGCCGAGCGCAGGCGACGAAGTCGGTGAACGTGTTGCGCTTGCGCAGCAGCTTGCCCTGCTCGTACCAGTGGCGTCCGAGCTCGCCGCCTCCGCGCACGTGGGCGATCGCGAAGACGAAACCGCGGTCCAGCAGCGACAGCCGCATGACCGAGAAACCGGGGTCGAGGCTGGTCTCGTAGGAGCCGTAGCCGTAGAGCAGTGCGGGGGCCGTTCCATCGCGCGGGGTGCCCTTGCGGCACACGATCGAGATCGGCACCGCGGTGCCGTCCTCGGCCGTGGCCCACGTGCGGTGCTGCTCGTAGTCGCCGGGGTCGTACCCGCCCAGGACCGGCGCCTGGCGACGCAGGACCAGCCGGTCCTCGGCCACGACGTAGTCGTACACGGTCCCCGGCGTGACGAACGAGCCACCACCGACCCGCACGACAGGCGGGTCCCACTCGGCGTTCCCGCCCACGCCACTGGTGAACAGCTCCTCACCGAAGTCGATCTCTTGGCGCTCGCCCAGACCGTCGGCGGTCAGCGGCGCGATGGCGATTCGGGCGAGCCCGTCCCGTCGGTACGACAGCACGGCGAACCGGGCGAACACGTCGATGTCCTCGAGGCGCTCGTCGCTGTGGGCGATCACCGTGGTCAAGGTCCCAGGGTCGTCGGCCGGCGTCACGGCCAGCTCGAAGTTTGGAGCGCCGTCGTTGTGCAGGACGAAGAAGACGTCGCGTCCGTCGAGGATCGCGTGCTCGACCGAGTACTCGACGCCGTCTCGCCGGGGGAGCACGACCTGGAACTGGCCCTCCGGGTCGTCGGCCTCCAACACGCGGAACTCGCTGGTGACCTTCGACGAGGACGCGATGACCAGGTACTTCTCCGAGTGCGTTCGGCCGACACCGACGAAGAATCGCTCGTCGGTCTCCTCCAGGACGAGGGCGTCCTGGGCGCTGTCACCGACCCGGTGGCGCCACACGCGATGCGGGCGCCAGGCGTCGTCGACCGTGGTGTAGAACACGTGCGTGGCGTCGGCCGACCACGTGGCGCCCGACGACGCACCGGTGATCTCGTCGGGCAGCAGCTCGCCGGTGCGCAGGTCCTTGATCCGGATGGTGTAGCGCTCGTCGCCCTGGGTGTCGACCGACCACGCGAGGAAGTTGTCGTCGTCGCTGATGCTGAATGCGCCCAGGGAGAAGAACTCGTGGCCCTCGGCCTCCACGTTGGAGTCCAGCAGGACCTGTTCGCCGGGGATCGCGGCCGCGGCGTCGAGATCGGGAGGTGTCCACGCCGCGAGCGGGTCGTCGTTCGGTCCCGGATCGACCTCCGAGATGGGGCAGCGACAGCGGATCGCGTACTGGCTGCCTTCCACGGTTCGCGTGTAGTACCACCAGCGGCCTCGCCGCAGTGGCACCGAGAGGTCGGTCTCCTGCGTGCGCGACTTGATCTCGTCGAAGATCTGACCGCGCAGCTGCTCCAGGTGCTCGGTGCGGGCGGAGGTGTAGGCGTTCTCGGCCTCGAGGTAGGCCAGGGTCGCCGGGTCGTCGGCGTCGCGCAACCACTCGAAGTCGTCGACGACACGATCACCGTGATGGACCCGTTCGGTCGGACGGCGGTCGGCGATCGGCGGAGTCAGGGGCGACGTCATGAGGCGACGCTATCTGTTGCCGTCCAGTGGCTGTGGACGCAGTGCCGGATCGTCGACCGCGAACGTCCGTACCGGTCCGGGCGGCGTGTGACGCGTCTCGAACCGCACCGTGACCCGGCCCAGTCCTGAACCCCACACCCACCCGTCGCCGTGGTCGTCGTGGCGGACGTCCATCCCGGGTCGGTAGACGACCGGCGCCACCTGGCTGTCCTCCGGCTCGTCGTCGAGGTCCGACTCGTCGTCGAGCGCGAACAGGTCGTCCTGGACCCAGTCGGCCAGGCCACTGACGCCCACCCCGATCAGCCGCAGGCCACCGGTCAGATCGGCGCCGTCGAGCAGGGTCCGGGCCGTCGCGGCGATCGTGGCTGCGCGATCGGTCGGCCCCGGGAGGGTCGACGACCGGGTGTGGGTCTCGAAGTCGTGGTAGCGCAGCTTGAGGGTGACGGTGCGTCCCGACAGGCCGTGGTCGCTCAGTCGGCGAGCGACCGTGCGGGCCATCCGCTCGACGGTTCGGCCCAGCCGCTCGCGGTCGGTGACGTCGGCGGCGAACGTGTCCTCGACGCTGATCGACTTGGTCTCGCGGTCCGCCACGACGGGACGGTCGTCATCGGCGCGTGCCAAGCGGTGCAGCGACTGGCCGGCTGCCTGGCCCAACGAGCGCACCAGCTCATCGAGACTCAGCCGACGGAGGTCGTCGACCGTCACGGCGCCGAGCAGGCGCAGTCGCTGGGCCGTGGCCGGGCCGACACCGGGAATCGCCGTGGCCTGCATCGGACCGAGGACGTCGAGCTCGGTCCCTGGTTCGACGACGTAGGCGCCGTCGGGCTTGCGCAGCTCGCTGGCGATCTTGGCCATCAGCTTCGACGACGCGACGCCGACCGAGGCTGTCAGACCGTCGGTCAGGGTGGTGATGTCGTGCCGGAGCGACTCGACGAGCGTGTCGACGGTCGACGGGTCGAAGGCGTCGCCGGCGGCGAGATCGACGAACGCCTCGTCCAGCGACAACGGCTCGACGAGCGGCGACAACTCACGCAAACGCCCCATCACGACGGCACTGGCGTCGCGGTAGGCGTGGAATCGGCCGGTCAGGAACGCGGCGTGCGGACACCGCGCCCGTGCCTCGCTCATGCTCATCGCCGACCGCACGCCGTGCACCCGCGCCTCGTACGAGGCGGTGCTCACCACTCCGCGGCCGCCGAGACCGCCGACGATCACGGGTTTGCCGCGCAGCGACGGCTTGTCACGCTGCTCGACCGAGGCGAAGAACGCATCCAGGTCCAGGTGGAGGATGGACGCGGTCGATCTCATGGAATCAGCGTGCCTGCAGGCTGCGACGCAGCTCGGCCTTGATGGCCGGCCACTCGTGGGGCAGCACCGAGTAGCAGGCCGTGTCCCGCAGGGTGCCGTCGGCGAGCAGCCGATGGTTGCGCAGGACACCGTCGAGCTTGGCGCCCAGGCGTTCGATCGCGCGGCGGGACTGACGATTCAGCCAGTGCGTGCGGAACTCGACCGCGATCACGTCGAGAGTCTCGAACGCGTGGGTCATCAGCAAGAGCTTGCTCTCGGTGTTGGTACCCGTCCGCTGCGCTGACGCCGCGTTCCAGGTGTAGCCGATCTCGACGTGACGATCGGCCGGGGACGCGTTGCAGAACGTGGTCATCCCGATGACGGTCCCGGTGGCGCGGCGTCGGGTCACGAACGGCAGGAACGTCCCCGTCGCCTGCTTCTCCAGGCACTGCTCGACCCACGCGCCCATCTCCGCGGGTGCAGGCACCGAGGTGTACTGCAGCGAGGACAGGTCGCCGTCGGCCGAGGCCTCGGCCAGCGCTTCGACGTCGTCGCGGGCCAGCGGCGAGAGCGTCACCAGGTCGCCGGCCAGGGTCACGGGTTCGAGGAAGGCACTCATGACAGGACGTCGTCCAACGCCGCGAGCAACAGCTCGACCGACTCCGGGCGGGCGTTCGGCCCCATCAGGCCGATCCTCCACACCGACGTGGCGTACGCTCCTGCGCCCGCACCGATCTCGATGTCGTGTCGTTCCAGCAGGGCAGCACGGACAGCCGCCGAGTCGACGCCGTCGGGCACCTTGACCGTCGTCAGCTCGGGCAGGCGGAAGCCCTCCTGGGCGAACAGCTCGAGCCCACGTTCCTGCAGCCCGTCCTGCAGCAGCCGGCCGGCCTCGGCGTGGCGAGCCCACACCGCTTCCAGCCCTTCGTCGAGGATGCGTGCCAGGCCGGCGTTCAGCGAGCGCACCATCGCGACGGGCGCCGTGTGGTGGTACGTCCGACCGGAGCCGGTCGCCTCACCGACGTAGCCGCCGAGCAGACCCAGATCCAGGTACCACGACTGCGGCTTCCGGACCCGCCTCGCGAACGCGCGGTCGTTGATCGTGAACGGTGCCAGGCCCGGGGCGACACCGATGCACTTCTGTGTCCCGGCGTACCCCACGTCGACGCCCCAGTCGTCTGCGCGCAACTCGATCCCGGCGATGGACGTGACGGCGTCGACGACCAGCAGGGCCTCACCCTTGGCAGCTCCGAGCGCGGCGATGTCGGAGCGGACGCCGGTGGAGGTCTCGGCGTGGACGGCGGCGATGATCGCCGGTGCCGGATGTGCATCCAGCACACGGTCGACGTCGACCGGCGTGCCCCACTCGTGCTCGACCGCGATCACCTCGCCGCCGCACCGCGCTGCCACGTCGCACATGCGTTGGCCGAACAGTCCGTTGACGGCGACGACGACCACGTCGCCGGGGTGAACCGTGTTGACGAAGGCGGCCTCCATGCCGGCCGAGCCGGTCGCGGAGATCGGTAGCGTGCGGGGGTTCGCCGTGCCCCACACGGTGCGCAGCTGGTCGCAGGCCTCGTCCATGATCTGCAGGAACTGCGGGTCCAGGTGGCCCAGCAACGGCTCGGCCAGCGCTGCCGTGGCCTCCGGGTAGGCGTTGGTCGGTCCGGGACCGAAGAGGTGGCGTGCGGTCATGATCCCGACAGTAGTTCAGTCCAGGATCGCTCCCGGGTTGAGGATGCCGGCGGGGTCGAGTGCGTGCTTGACCGCGCGGTTCAGGGCCATCACGTCGGGACCGAGCTGGTCGGGCAGCGCTGCCTTCTTGGTGCGTCCTACACCGTGCTCGCCGGTGATCGTGCCGCCGAGTGATATCGCCAGCTTCATCACGTCGGCGAACGCGGCGTGGGCACGTGCGGTTGCGGCGGTGTCGTCCGGGTCGAACACGATGATGGGGTGGGTGTTCCCGTCCCCGGCGTGTGCGACGACGGCGATCGTCGTGTCGTGCTCGTGGGCCAGCGCCGAGATCCCGTCGATCAGCTCCAGCATCGAGAGCCGTACGCGCCGGCACGACTCGACGACCGCACGCGAGGCGTCGGCCATGGTGTCGAACGTCGCCACCAGCGTGGCCCTCGGCCCGGGAAGCGGGACCAGTCGCAAGATCGCCCGGGTGACGATGCCGAGCGTTCCCTCGCTGCCCACGAACAGCTTGAGCAGGCTGAGTCCTGCGACGTCCTTGATCCGCTTGCCACCCAGCGTCACCGACGTACCGTCGGCCAGCACGACGTCGAGGCCGAGGACGTAGTCGGTCGTCACGCCGTACTTGACGCAACACAATCCGCCGGCATTGGTGGCGATGTTGCCGCCGATCGTGCACATCTCGTACGACGACGGGTCCGGGGGATACCAGAGCCCGTGGGCGGCTGCCGCGCGCTTCACGGCGGCGTTCAAGGCTCCCGGCTCGACGACGGCCACGCGTGAGTCGGCATCGATCTCGATGCAGTCCATCGCCTCGAGGCTGACCACGATGCCGCCCGCGACCGCAGACGCGCCGCCGGACAGCCCGCTGCCGGCGCCGCGCGGGACGACGGGAACCCGGTGCTTCGCGGCCCAGCGGACGGCCGTGCGGACATGTTCGTCGTGGTGGGCGCGCACGACGGCGAGCGGGACGGCGGCCGACGGTTCTCGGGCCCAGTCCTGGCGGTAGCTCTCCAGGCGGGTCGGATCGGTGATGAGCACGCCGGCAGGCAGGATCTCGGAGAGCTCGTTCAGCGCGGACACGTGTTCAGGATGCCAGCACCGACGGCTGCGTGGCTGCCGTCTGTTGTCCACACCCTCGACGGGACCCGGACGTTTTCCACACCTGCGCCATCGGCTCTTCTGGGCCGGCGCGAACGACGTCAGCGTGGTCGCATGACATCTGATGAGGACCCACCATCGATCTACGTCGCCCACGACCTGGACGACCTGTTCAACGCGCTGCCGACCTTCCTGGGCTTCAAGCCCGAGGAGTCGATCGTGGCCGTGGCGACGCACGGCCCACGTCGGCGGTTCGGCTTCCGGCTGCGGATCGACGTGCCGACGGCGTTCGCGGACGTGCGCAAGGCCGCCGACGAAGTGCTGTACCACCTGCACCGGCACCGCCCCGACGGCGTGATGGTGCTGGCACTGACCAGCCGCCAGGACATCGCGCGCGCCGTGCTGGCCGGCATCGAGGCCGGACTGGGCCAGATCGAGCCGGTGGCGATAGCGCGTTCGGACGGTCGTCGGTACTGGGTCGACGACGTCCCGGAGTTCCCGGAAGAGGGCATCGAGTACGAGACGAGTGACCACCACGTGGCGATCGTGTCGGCCGTGGCTGCAGGCCAGGAGATCCTGCCCAGCCGCGAAGCGCTGGCCGAGCGCGTCGCAGCGCCGTCACCAGAGCTCGAGGGCGAGCTGGCCGCGGTGTACGCCGACGTGTGGTCGCGCATCCTCGGCATCATGGGCTCGGATCCCGCTGACCTGATCGCAGCGGCGCAGGCGGATCTGTCGGAGACCTTGGAGCGGATCGAGTCCGGTGCCGAGCTGGAGCTGGAGCAGGTCGTCACCTTGTGCGTGTGGCTCAACTCCGGCGAGGTGCGCGATGCGATCTGGTCAGAGCACGTGCAACCCGATCCCCGGGCCTGGCTGGCGCCGCTGTGTCGGTGCTCCCGCCACGCGCTGGAGCTGTTCGCGCCGTCCGTGCTGTCGATGACGGCGTTGGTGGCGTGGTCGACCGGGAACGGTGCGCTGGCGTTGATGGCGGCCGACCGTGCCACGGCGATCGATCCGGACCATCCGCTGGCGTTGACGATGCTGGCACTGCTGGCCGAGGGGGTGCCGCCGCCTGCGTGGCAGGAGCGGGAGGAGCGCCGAAGGGCGGGGTGAGGTTCGAGCCGACGGCTACGCTCTACCCATGGGTCAGGACGTCGACGCCCGCGAGTTCACCCGTGAGGACCGAACGCGCTACCGAGCCAAGGTCCGTCGCTGCTTGGACGTGTTCGCCCGGATGCTGGGTGAGCGCGACTTCTCGGTCGACCGTCCGCACGTCGGTGTCGAGATCGAGTTCAACCTCGTCGACGAGTCCGGCGAGCCGGTGCTACGCAACACCGACGCGCTCGCGGCGATCGCGGACGAGGACTTCCAGACCGAGCTGGGCTTGTTCAACATCGAGGTCAACGTGCCCCCGACGCGCATCGACGGTCGAGGGCTGGTGCAGCTGCAGGAGTCGCTGCGTGACGTCCTGAACGCCGCGCAGGCCAAGGCCGGTGCGGTCGGTGCGAACCTGATGATGATCGGGATCCTGCCGACGTTGCGTGGTGAGCACCTGGCGCAGGACTCCATCTCGCCCAACCCGCGCTATCACCTGTTGTCCGACCAGATCATGACGGCTCGCGGCGAGGACATCGAGATCGTGATCGACGGTGTCGACCGGTTGGCGACGACGGCCGACACCATCATTCCCGAGGCGGCGTGCACCTCGACCCAGCTGCACCTGCAGGTCGAGCCCGAGGACTTCGCCGCGTTCTGGAACGCATCGCAGGCGATCGCGGGTGTCCAGCTCGCGGTGGGGGCCAACTCGCCCTTCCTGCTGGGGCACCAGCTCTGGCACGAGACGCGGATCCCGCTGTTCGAGCAGGCGACCGACACCCGCAGCGAGGAGCTGAAGGCCCAAGGGGTCCGCCCGCGCGTGTTCTTCGGTGAACGGTGGATCACGTCGGTGTTCGACCTGTTCGAGGAGAACGTGCGGTACTTCCCGTCCCTGCTGCCGATCGTCGACGACGAGGATCCGCTGGCCGTGCTGGAGGCCGGAGGCACACCGCAGCTGTCCGAGCTGCGCCTGCACAACGGCACGGTCTACCGGTGGAATCGTCCGATCTACGACGTCGTGGACGACCGACCCCACCTGCGGATCGAGAACCGACTGCTGCCGGCCGGGCCGACGGTGGTCGACACGATGGCCAATGCCGCGCTGTTCTACGGGCTCACGTCGGTGCTGGGTTCGAGCGAACGGCCCGTGTGGTCGCAGCTGTCCTTCTCGGCTGCAGAGGACAACTTCCACACGGCTGCTCGCTGGGGCATCGACTCCGAGCTGTACTGGCCGGGTGTCGGAACAGTGCCCGGGCGTGAGCTCGTGGTGCGTCACCTGTTGCCCCTGGCGCACGCCGGACTGGAACAGATGAATGTCGAGTCCGAGGTTGCGGACCGGTTGCTGGGGATCGTGGAGCAGCGCTGCATCACGGGGCGCAACGGAGCGACGTGGCTCATCGAGGAGTTCACCGACCGAGCCGCCAGGACCGCCGACCGGTACGAGGCGATGCGTGCCACGACCGTCGAGTACGAGCAGCACATGCACGGCGGAGAGCCCGTGCACTCCTGGCCGACGCGCTGACACCGGCGACCGACTGCGAGCCGCTGGACCAGCCGTGGCACACTGGACGCAGAGGTTGACCGCAGGCCTCTTTGTCGCGCCCTTTTTGGTCCGCGGCCTTGTTCCCCAGATCGACGAGTGAGGTGCCACGTGCCGGTGAACCCCGCCGCCAAGCTCGTCAGACGCGGAACTCAGCTGTTGCGCGGCAGTGGAGCCCCCAAGAACGTGACGGAGGACACCTCAGTGGCATCATCAGCGACCAAGACGGCGTCCACGAAGACTTCGGCGGCCAAGAAGGCCCCCGCCAAGAAGGCCGCCAAGGCCCCCGCCAAGAAGGCCGCCAAGGCGCCGGCCAAGAAGGCAGCGACGAGCACGACGTCCGCCGCGAAGAAGGCTCCGGCCAAGAAGACCCCAGCAAAGAAGACCCCAGCGAGCAAGACCCCGGCCAAGAAGAACTCGGCCACGACGACGGCCATGAAGTCGGCACCGGCAACCACCACAGCCAAGAAGTCAGCGGCCAAGGCCGCCGCACCCCAGGCGGCCAAGAAGGCTGCGACCCCATCGAAGAAGACGTCCACCCCCGCCAAGGCATCGAAACCAGAAAAGACCGTGACGAAGACCAGCACTGCGAGCAAGACCGCCACCAAGAAGACCGCAGCGAAGAAGACCTCGACGGCTGCCACGAAGAAGCAGGCGGCCTCGAAGCCGGCTGCCAAGAGCTCGACCGCCGAGCTGGAGGAGACCACGATCCCGCCGCAGATCGATGCGGCCGACGTGTTGGAGACCCCCAAGTCGCAGGTCGACGCGGACGGCAAGAAGGTGCTGCCGGACATCTCCGACGACGAGTTCGTCAAGGACGTCGCGAGTGACCCCTCGATCAAGGAGGACGAGAAGGCGGCGTTCACGCTCTCCTCGGCCGACGACACCGACGAGCCGGCGCAACAGGTCATGGTCGCCGGTGCCACGGCCGATCCGGTCAAGGACTACCTGAAGCAGATCGGCAAGGTCTCGCTGCTGACCGCTGCCGAGGAGGTCGAGCTGGCCAAGCGCATCGAGGCGGGACTGTTCGCCGAGGAGAAGCTCGCCAAGGGCGGGCGCATCGGCGCCAAGCTGCAAGAGGAGCTGGACTGGATCGTCCTCGACGGTCGCCGGGCGAAGAATCACCTGCTGGAAGCCAACCTGCGTCTCGTCGTGTCCTTGGCCAAGCGTTACACCGGTCGCGGCATGCTGTTCCTGGACCTGATCCAGGAAGGCAACCTGGGCCTGATCCGTGCGGTCGAGAAGTTCGACTACACCAAGGGCTTCAAGTTCTCCACGTACGCCACGTGGTGGATCCGCCAGGCCATCACCCGTGCCATGGCCGACCAGGCCCGCACGATTCGGATCCCGGTCCACATGGTCGAGGTCATCAACAAGCTGGCGCGCGTCCAGCGGCAGATGCTGCAGGACCTGGGCCGCGAACCGACCCCCGAAGAGCTGGCGCTCGAGCTGGACATGACGCCCGAGAAGGTCGTCGAGGTCCAGAAGTACGGTCGCGAGCCGATCTCGCTGCACACGCCGCTCGGCGAGGACGGCGATTCGGAGTTCGGCGACCTCATCGAGGACTCCGAAGCGATCGTCCCGGCCGACGCGGTCTCGTTCACGTTGCTGCAAGAACAGCTCCACGCGGTCCTCGACACGCTCAGCGAGCGCGAGTCCGGCGTCGTGTCGATGCGGTTCGGCCTCACCGACGGCCAGCCCAAGACGCTGGACGAGATCGGCAAGGTCTACGGCGTCACGCGTGAGCGCATCCGGCAGATCGAGTCCAAGACTATGAGCAAGCTGCGTCACCCGTCGCGCTCACAAGTCCTGCGCGACTACCTCGACTGAGGCTTCGACAGCACGACGACGAACGCCCCGGCCAGTCGGCCGGGGCGTTCGGTTGTCGCGGGAACGTCAGTCGACGAGCTCGGGCTTCTGCGAGAGGCGAGCGGTCTCGTCGTGGATGTTCGCGTCGAGCTCACGCAGCTTGTCCTCGTGCTGGCGGGCGTGGTGGCCGCAGAACAGCAGCTCACCGGACTCGCCGAAGGTCACGCGCACGTAGGCCTGGGCGCCGCAGCGGTCGCAACGGTCGAGCGCATCCAACGGGGCGGTTGCGGTCAATGTCGTCACGGTGACCCTCTCTTCTGTGGTTCGGGGGGACTTGCCTGGTTCAACATCCAACCATGGTTCAGGTATTCCCTGGCCAGGTTGGTGACGTATCCCATACATACTCCCGGGGGCCGACAAATCGCGGCAGGCGCGCGGATGCGGCAGCCGCGTGTCTGACTCGTCGTGTCGCACGCCCGGACTAGTCTGGAAGGACCCGCTCACCAGGAGGTTCACGGCCATCGAAAGCCAGGCGTACGACGCACGCAATCTGCTCGTCCTCGAAGGCCTCGAGGCGGTACGCAAGCGTCCCGGCATGTACGTGGGGTCCACCGACACCCGCGGGCTGATGCACTGCTTGTGGGAGATCATCGACAACTCCGTCGACGAGGCGTTGTCGGGGCACGGCTCCCACATCGAGGTCATGCTGCACCGCGACGGCTCGGTCGAGGTCCGCGACGAGGGGCGTGGTGTCCCGGTCGACACCGAGAAGAAGACCGGGCTCAGCGGCGTCGAGGTGGTCTTCACCAAGCTGCACGCGGGCGGCAAGTTCGGCGGCGGTTCGTACAACGCCACCGGCGGTCTGCACGGCGTGGGCGCATCTGTCGTCAACGCGTTGTCCTCCCGCATGGACGTCGAGGTCGACAAGGGCGGTGCCACGTGGGCGATGTCGTTCCACCGGGGGGTGCCCGGTGTGTTCGCCGGCGACGGGCCCGATGCCGACTTCACTCCGGACAACACGTTGCGCAAGGTGGGCAAGGTCGCCAAGTCACGTACCGGCACCCGGGTGCGGTACTGGGCTGACCCGCAGATCTTCATCAAGTCCGCCACGTTCTCCTACGACGACCTGGTCTCGCGGGCCCGCCAGACGGCGTTCCTGGTCCCGGGGCTGGAGCTGCTGATCCGCGACGAGCGCTCCGATGAGCTGCACGAGGAGAAGTTCCGGTACGAAGGCGGCATCACCGAGTTCACCGAGTTCCTGGCGCCGGACGAACCGGTCACCGACGTCTTGCGCATCCAAGGCGAGGGCACGTTCACCGAGACCGTCCCGATGCTCGACGCCAAGGGACAGATGACGCCGCAGGACGTCGAGCGCGAGCTCGGTGTCGACGTCGCTGTTCGTTGGGGCACCGGCTGGGAGACCAAGGTCGCGTCCTTCGTCAACATCATCGCCACGCCCAAGGGCGGCACTCACGTGCAGGGTTTCGAGCGCGCGCTGGCCAAGACGTTCAACGACGTGCTGCGCACCACCAGGTTGTTGAAGGCCGGCGATCCTGACGTCATCAAGGACGACGTCCTCGAAGGGCTCACCGCGGTCGTCACGGTCCGCCTGGCCGAACCGCAGTTCGAGGGCCAGACCAAGGAGGTGCTGGGCACTCCGCCGGTCACACGGATCGTCAACCAGATCGTCGCCCGTGAGCTCAAGGCGTTCCTGACCTCGAACAAGACCGCGCACAAGGCCAAGGCGCGTGCCGTGATGCAAAAGGTGGTCGACGCCTCACGCACCCGCATCGCGGCCCGCACCCAGCGGGACAATCAGCGACGCAAGAGCGCCCTGGCATCGAGCTCGTTGCCCGCGAAGCTGGCGGACTGTCGCAGCAGCGATGTCGACCGCTCCGAGCTGTTCATCGTCGAGGGCGACTCGGCCCTCGGCACGGCCAAGGCGGCCCGGGACTCGGAGTTCCAGGCGCTGCTGCCGATCCGCGGCAAGATCCTCAACGTGCAGAAGGCCACGGTCGCCGACATGCTCAAGAACGCGGAGTGCTCGTCGATCATCCAGGTCGTCGGTGCAGGATCCGGGCGGACCTTCGACCTCGACGCAGCTCGCTACGGACGCATCATCTTCATGGCCGACGCCGACTCCGACGGCGCCCACATCCGCTGTCTGCTCGCCACCTTGTTCTACCGGTACATGACACCGCTGCTCGAAGCCGGCCGTGTGTACACCGCTGTTCCGCCCCTGCACCGCATCGAGCTGACGAACCCGAAGAAGGGGCAGGAGAAGTACGTCTACACGTACTCAGATCCTGAGCTGCAGCGCAAGCTGGCCGAGCTGCAGCGCAAGAACATTCGCTGGAAGGACCCGGTGCAGCGGTACAAGGGCCTGGGCGAGATGGACGCCGATCAGCTGGCCGAGACCACCATGGACCCGCGGCACCGCACCCTGCGTCGCCTCACCGTCGACGACGCGGAGGAAGCCGACGCGGTGTTCGAGCTGCTGATGGGCAACGAGGTCCCGCCGCGCAAGGAGTTCATCGTGGCCGGTGCCTACGAGATCGACCACGAGACCATCGACGCCTGACGGAGACCTCTGCGCCTGAGGTCACGCGTCTTCAGCGAGGTGTGCATGGGCGAGCCCGCTGTCTCACCGGCGCCTACCCGCGCTCGTGCCTCGCGCTGGCGACCGGGTGGGGTGCGCCTACCCGCGCTCGTGCCTCGCGCTGGCGACCGGGTTTGGGTGCGCCTACCCGCGCTCGTGCCTCGCGCTGGCGACCGGGTTTGGGTGCGCCTTCCCGCGCTCGTGCCTCGCGCTGGCGACCGGAGTTGGGTGCGCCTACCCGCGGTTGGTGCGGTCTTTCAGGCGATCTGCTTGAGCAGGCCGGTGTCGACGTCGTAGAGGAAGCCGCCGACCTTGACCGTCTCGGGGACCAGCGGGTGGCTGATGACCTTGTGCACGTCGGCGGTCAGGGCGGCCGCCTGGTCGTCGATGACGCCGAGCGACAGCCAGGACGCGTCCGTGTTGTTGGCCTCGCCGATCTTGGCCTGCAGGACCGACTCCGGCGACGAGGCCATGGCGCAGCGGGTGTGCTCGACGATCAGGACGCGGTCGACGTTGAGCGTCGCGATGCTCAACGCGATCGCCTTCAGCACGTCGTCGGTGACGCGACCTCCGGGATTGCGCAAGAACTTGGCGTCGCCGGGAACGAGTCCGATCATGCCCAGCGGATCCAGTCGCGAATCCATGCACGTGACCATCAGGACGCCGGCCTTGGCGATGCCGTCGAATCCGTTCATGCCGAAGTCGGCGGCGTAGGTGCGATTGGCGGCCAGGAGATCTTCGAAGTCGTTCACGGTTTCAAGGTAGACCCACGCGGGTGGCTGCGCCGCATCAGGGTCAGCGCCAGCACGGCGGCGACCGCTGCGCACACTGCTGCGCCGACGAAGACGGCGTGGAGCTGGGTGATGCCGGCGTCCTGGACCGCGTCGCGGTAGGCCTGGCACAGCTCGGCCTGCCCGCCGCACAGGTCTTCAGCTGAAGGGATCTTCTCCGAGGCCGCGTGGAAGGCGCGCAAGCCGATGCTGGTCAGTGCGGAGATGCCGACCAGCATGCCGACCATGCGGGCCACGATCAGCAGAGCCGAGGCAACTCCGTGAACCGCATCCGCGGTGTGCTCGAGCAAGGCGGCGTTGACCGGGGCGATCGCGACACCGAACCCCAGCCCGGCAGCGATCAACGACCCGGTCTCGGCGGTGTACAGCAGGGCGTCGTGGTCCCAGGTCGACATGTGCCAGAAGGACACCGCGCTGACCGTCATCGCCGCGGCTGTCAGCGTGGCGGCCGGCACGTATCGCAGCAGCCAGCCGCCGAGCAGCGCGCCGACGGGTAGGGCGACCAGGAAACGCACCAGCACGAGCGCGGCATCGAGCTGGGAGTCGCTGTAGACCGTGAGTCGGGCGAAGAACGGGATGTCGACCAGCGCTGCGATCAACGAGGCGCCGATGAAGAACGACACGACCAGCGATCCCCAGGCGACGCGGTGACTCAGTGCCCCGCGCGGCACGATCGCTGTGGTGGCCCGCCGCTGACGCCACCAGAACCCGAGGGCAGCCGCGGCGGCCAGCGGCAGCAGCCATCGCGCCGCGGGGGAGATGGCCGTGGTCTCGGGCTCGGCCGACGCGAACGCGATGATGACGGCCCCGAGCGCGACGGCCAGAAACGCAGCGCCGGGCAGATCTGTCTGCGCGGCGATCTGCCGCCACGACCGCCAGTCCGCGAGCGGGCGTCGTGCCGTGAGGGTGCGCACGACCAGCAGAACCAGCAGTCCGTAGAGGGTCAGGGCCAGCGGAGTCAGCCACCTGGACTCACCGGTGACCGGCAGGAACGCCAGTCCCGACGTGACGCCGGTGGTCAGCCGGTCGGGTTCGGCCATCACCAGCGCCAGGGCGGTCATGGCTGTGGCGAGCAGGAGCAGGCCGATCCAGTCGGGTCGTCCGGCGCGTGCGGGCCCCGGCAGATCGGGGGAGCTGCGGCGCAGCGTGAGCACGGCCGCCAGCAGGACCAGGGCCACCGCACAGTTGACCCAGAAGATGTCGCGCCACGTGCCGAACGCCAGCACGGCGGCGCCGTACAGCGGGCCCAGGACGCTGCCGAGCTCCTGGACGGCGCCCACGACGCCCAGGGGGAGCCCGCGCCGTTCGGGCGGCCACAGGTCGGCCACCAGCGCCAGGGTCGGCGGGATCAGCCCGCCTCCACCGATGCCCTGGATCAGTCGACCGATCACGATGCTGTCCAGGTCGTATCCGGTCGCCGTGATGACCGAGCCGAGGGCGAAGATCACGAGCGAGCCCAGCAGGACCGGTACCCGTCCGCGCAGGTCGGAGATGCGGCCGATCAGTGGCAGGATCGCGACGTAGCCGAGCAGGAAGCCCGAGATGATCGGTGCGCCGCGTTGCAGCTCGTCGATGCCCAGGCCGGACGCGGTCATCATGTCGGGCAGCGCGAGGACGACGACGTACGTGTCGGCGGCGGCGAACGCGATCGCCACAGCAGCCAGGCCGAGCAGCCACCGCGCCGAGCGCGGGACCTCCACCGACGTCATCGACCGGGCTTGGCCGGGGGTTCGATCTCGGTGGCGTCCGGATTGGCCGTCAGCACCACGTCGTATGTCACGTCGGCGGCGCCGGGGTAGAACGGGCCGGTGATCCGAACGTCGCGCAGCACGTCGTCATCGGTCAACCGGTACACGACGGCGAACGTCTTGGCGGCATCGGCCGACGGCAGGAACCGGTGCACGACGTCGCCGGGCAGTGTCCCGGTGATCTTGGTCAGGACGTCCTTGCCGTCTCGTGACTGGCCGTCGGAGGCCAGGTCCTGGGTGCGGACCAGGATCACCGGCAACCCGTCACCCTTGGCGCCGAGCAGGCTTGCGGGGTCGGGGGCGTGCAGCGTCTCGGGATCGATCGTCAGGAACATCGTGGGTGCCAGGCTCGTCTTGGCCCAGACCGTCCCGCCGACGGCGATCACCTCGGCCGAGATGGTCGAACCGCCCGAGACCACGTCGACATCGCCGGCGAAGGCGGCATCAGCGACCGTCTCGCCCTGGTAGCCCCGGCCCTTGGCGCGCAGCAACCCCGTCAGCCCGTCGGGCAACGAGTCGGTCGACAACGAGATGGTCAACGCCTTCGCGTCGGTGATGTGCTGCTGGGCAGCGGCCAGGCGATCGGCGAGCGCGGCACTGTCGTCACCATCGTGCGCACCGTCTCCGCCGCCCGAGCAGCCCGCCACGAGCGTGACTGCAGCAAGGGCAACGGTCAGTGATCGGATGATGCCTGGGGTGCGCACGGGGTCAGTCTTGCATGATCGGGGCGTCACCCGGTGGTCCGGCGACGGCCAGGATCGGCTGGGCGGCCGGCACGCCGGAACCGTCGCGCCGCTCGTCGGGCTCGGGGAGCTCGACGGGGGTGCCACTGGTGGCCGACGCCATCGGGGTGCCGTCGCCGACCCAGGCCAGGATCAGGCCGTCCTCACCCTTCAGCAGTCGCTGGCAGCGCACCCCACCCGTGGCGCGCCCCTTCGACGGATAGATCGCCAGCGGGCTGACCTTGACCGCCCCGTTCTGCGTGCCGGGGAGTGCGTCGCCGGATCCGGCGACGGTCACGATGCTCGCCGACGCGACGTCGCGCACCGCGCCGAAGGCGACCAGCCGTGATCCGTCGGCGATCTTGATGCCTGCGACGCCACCGCCGCTGCGACCCTGTGGCCGCACCGCGTCGGCCGCGAAGTGCAGCAGCTGGGCGTCGGAGGTGATGAACGCCAGCTGCTCGTCGCCCGTGGTGAGCTGGACGGCGCCGACCACGGCGTCGCCGTCGGCCAGCGAGATGATGTCCCACTCGTCCTTGCTCAGCACTTCGGGCTTGACTCGCTTGACCACGCCGTGGCGGGTGGCCAGCGCGATACCGGGGCCATCCTCGGTCAGGCTGACCAGGGCGAGAGGCGCGGCACCGCCCAGGTCGACCAGCTCGGTCAGCGGGACGCCACCTTGCAGGTTGGGTGATGCGGCTGTCGGCGGCAGCGCCGGCAGGTCCAGGACGTTGACCCGACGGATCGTTCCGACCGACGTCACCAACCCGATCTCGCCACGCGCCGTCGTGCGGACGGCACTGCGGATCGTGTCGTGCTTGACCCGCCGTCCCACCGCTCCCAGTGCGGAGTCGTCAGCGGTTCGCGCGAGCAGCCCGGTGACGGACAGCAGCGCCCAGCAGGGGTCGTCGGCGACCTCCACCGATGCGGTGGCGGCCGTGACGGCCTGACCGGCAGACTCCAGCAGCACGGTCCGGCGGGGTGTGCCGAACTTCTGCGCGACGTCGTCGAGCTCGTCGCCGACCACCTCGCGCAGCACGGCGTCGTCACCGAGGATCTCGTCGAGCCGCTCGATCGTGCGTCGCAGCTCCTCGATCTCCTTCTCGATCTCGATGCGATCGGTGCGGGTCAGCCGACCGAGCGTCAGCTGCAAGATGTACTCGGCCTGCGGCTCGGACAGGTCGAACACCGAACGGAGCCGCTCCTTGGCCTCGCCACGGTTCTCACTGGACCGGATCAGCTGGATCACCTCGTCGATGTCGACCAGTGCCAGCAGCAGTCCCTCGAGCAGGTGCAACCGGTCCGCTGCCTTGCCGCGGCGGAACGTGCTGCGCCGACGGACCACGTCGAGGCGATGGTTCAAGAACACCTCGAGCAGGTCCTTCAAACCCAGCGTGCGCGGTTGCCCGTCGACCAGAGCGACGGCGTTGATGCCGAACGAGGTCTCCAGCGGAGTGGTCTTGTAGAGCTGCTCGAGCAGCACCTCGGGGACGAAACCGTTCTTGACCTCGATGACCAGCTGCAATCCCTTGTGGCGATCGGTGAGGTTCTTGACGTCGGTGATGCCCTGGAGCTTCTTGGCCTCGACGAGCTTCTTGATCGCCTCGATGACCTTCTCCGGCCCCACGTTGTACGGCAGCTCGGTCACGACGATGCCCTTGCGACGCGGGGTCACGTTCTCGATGCGTGCCGTGGCGCGCATGCGGAACGGACCGTTGCCCGTGGCGTACGCCTCGCGGATGCCGTCCAGTCCCACGATCTTGCCGCCGGTCGGCAGATCCGGGCCGGGAATGAATCGCATCAGGTCGTCGAGGTCGGCATCGGGCTTCTTCAGCAGGTGGCGCAGCGCCTGGACGACCTCGACCAGGTTGTGCGGTGCGATGTTGGTGGCCATGCCGACCGCGATGCCGGTGGTGCCGTTGACCAGCAGGTTGGGGATGGCAGCGGGCAGGACCGTGGGCTCGGTCTCCCGTCCGTCGTAGTTGGGCTTGAAGTCGACGGTGTCCTCGTCGATCGAGGCCGTCATCGCCTCGGCCGGTTCGGCCATGCGGATCTCGGTGTAGCGCATGGCAGCCGGCGGGTCGTCCTGGGAACCGAAGTTGCCGTGTCCGTCGGCCATCGGCAGCCGCAGGGCCCACGGCTGGGCCAGGCGGACCAACGCGTCGTAGATGGCGCTGTCGCCGTGCGGGTGGAACCGACCCATCACCTCGCCGACCGGGCGGGCGCTCTTGACGTGTCCGCGGTCGTGCCGCAGGCCCATGTCGTCCATCGTGTAGAGCAGACGACGCTGGACCGGTTTCAGCCCGTCCCGGGCGTCGGGGAGCGCTCGCGAGTAGATGACCGAGTAGCCGTACTCCAGATAGCTCGACCGCATCTCGACCGAGATGTCGGTGTCGATGATGTGTTCGTCGAAGTCGTCGTCGACCGGCTTGCTCGTGCGCGCCATGGTCCCCTCTCCGGATCTGCCTGCTGAAAGGCCATTGTCCCCGGTCTCACGGACAGGGCGTGGCTGCCACGCCGCGCCGACTGGTGAGCCTCGATCACGGACGGCCCAGCGGCTCGACCTACGGGTGCAGGAACGGCGCGAAACGCCTGGCTGACTCAGCAGCTCCAGCCCGCCGGTGCTGTCGGCGCGCTACCGCCTTCCCAGGTGCTGGTGTGCTCTGGCATTCGGTAGGTTGGGCTCGTGAACCTGGAGCATGCTGACGTGAGTCACTGGGAGGCTGACGTCCTGCTCAAGGACGGTCGCGTGGCACAGCTGCGACCCATCACCCCCGATGACGCCGATCTGCTCGTGGAGTTCTACTCGCGGGTCTCCGAGGAGTCCAAGTACTACCGGTTCTTCGCGCCGTACCCGAACCTGTCCGACCGCGACATCAAGCGGTTCACGCACGTCGATCACCACCGCCGTGTCGCTTTCGTCGTCACGGTGCACGGCGACATCATCGGCGTCGGACGGTTCGACGCACCCGAGGACGACCCGACCGTCGACGTGGCCGAGGTGGCGTTCCTGATCGAGGACGCCCACCAGGGCCGCGGGGTCGGTCAGCTGCTGCTCGAGCACCTGGCGCAGGCCGGACGCGAACGCGGGATCCGCCAGTTCGTCGCCGACGTGCTGCCGGCCAACCAGCGGATGCAGCAGATCTTCCGGGAGATGGGCTACACCGTCGACGGCACGTTCGACGACGGCATCCAACGGCTGAGCTTCATGCTCGACCCCACCGACACGTCCATCGGCGTGATGCAGGCGCGCGAGCAACGGGCCGAGGCGGCCTCGATCGCGCGCATCTTCGCCGCCCGCAGCGTGGCCGTCGTGGGCGCCAGCCGCCGGGCCGGCACGATCGGCCAGGCCATGGTGCGCAACCTGGTCCTCGGGGACTACAGCGGCACGGTGTACGCCGTGAACTCCGCAGCCGAGGCGGTCTCGGGACTACCGGCCTACAAGACCGTCCAGGACATTCCCGGCGACGTGGACCTGGCCATCATCGCTGTGCCCGCCGACTCGGTGTCCGACGTCCTGCTCGACTGTGCAGCCAAGGGCGTCCACGGCCTGATCGTCATCTCCGCCGGATTCGCCGAGGAAGGCGCCGAGGGGCGCAAGCGGCAACGTGCGTTGCTCGGTCTGAGCCGCAGCTACGGCCTGCGACTGATCGGCCCCAACTGTCTCGGCGTCATCAACACCGCCCAGGCGCACCAGCTCAACGCCTCGCTGTCACCCACCATGCCGCCCCAGGGACGTGTGGGCTTCTTCTGCCAGTCCGGCGCGCTGGGCACGGCGATCCTGGAGTCGGTGTCTCGACGCGGGCTGGGCCTGTCGACGTTCGTGTCGGCCGGCAACCGCGCCGACGTCTCGGGCAACGACCTGTTGCAGTACTGGCAGGAGGACGACGCCACCGAGGTCGTCCTGCTGTACCTGGAGTCGATCGGTAACCCGCGCAAGTTCTCGCGGATCGCCCGGCGGGTCTCACGCACCAAGCCCGTCGTCGCGGTCAAGTCCGGCGGATCCACCCAGGGCGTCCCGATGGGCCACACGGTGGCTCGGTCGTCGGCACCGCCGGCTGCCGTCGACGCGATGTTCAGCCAGGCTGGCGTGATCCAGGTCGACACCCTCGACGAGATGTTCGACGTCGCCCAGTTGCTGGCCCACCAACCGCTGCCACGCGGCAACCGCATCTCGGTCGTGGGCAACTCAGACGCCGTCTCCCTGATCGTCAGTGACGCGGCCCGCGCCGCGGGCCTGGTCGTCTCCGAGTCGGTCTCCCTGGGTGCCGACGCCGACGCCGAGGCGTTCGAGATCGCGATCGAGTCCGCGCTGGCCGGGGACGACACCGACGCCCTGGTGGCACTGTACGTGCCGCCGATCAACACCAGCGGCGAACAGGTCGCCGACGTGCTCGCCGCGATCGGCGAGCAGTCGGACAAGCCGATCGTGTCGACCTTCCTGGGCAGCGAGGGCGTTCCCGAGCTGCTGCGCGTCCCCGACGTCGCCGGTGGTGCCGCCGGTCGAGGATCGGTGCCGTCGTATGCGGCGCCGGAGTCGGCGGTGCGTGCCCTGGCGCGAGTGGTCCGGTACGCCGAGTGGGCGGCGCGCGACCACGGAGAGTTCCACGTGGCCGACGACCACCGCCAAGGTGACGCGCGGCAGATCATCCGCGAGGCGCTCAAGCAGGCACCACGAGGCGCGGTGCTGTCGACGCAGCAGGTGCAGGACCTGCTGGCTTGCTACGGCATCGACATGCTGACGTGGATCAACGTCTACGACGTCGACGAGGCCGTCGCCGCGGGCGAGCAGCTGGGCTGGGACGTCGTCCTCAAGGCCGGCAGCGAGCACCTGCGGTCCCGCCCGGACCTGGCCCACGTGTGGCGCGAGATCCACAGCGCCGACGACATGCGACGCGCGTGGTCCACGCTGACCAGCTGGACCGGAATCCGCAAGGGCACCAAGTTCTTCGTGCAACGCTCGGCGCCCGACGGCGTCCAGGTCTCGTTCTCGATCATGGAGGACGAGCTGTTCGGCCCCCTCGTCTCGTTCGGGCTGGCCGGGCCGCCCAGCGACCTGCTCGGTGACCGCGCCTACGGGATCCCGCCGCTGACGAACGTCGACGCGGCCGACATGGTCAGCCAGCTGCGCTCGGCGCCACTGTTGTTCGGCTACAAGGGCTCCGATCCGGTCGACGTCGGCGCCATCCAGGACGTCATCGTCCGGTTGGCGGCCATGAAGGACGACCTGCCCGAGATCGCCGAGCTCGACCTCGAGCCGGTCACGGTGCACCGCGACGGCATCATCGCGCTGAGCGCACGGGCCAAGATCGTCGCGACGGCCGACCGGCGCCCCGAGTGGTACGTACGGCGGCTGAGCGAGCCTGCGATCTCGGGGGATACGCTGGCGTGATGCAGGACCTTCGCACCGAGCTGCACGCCGACGTCTCGCGCAGCGGCTACTACCCGGAGATCGTGTCCCAGGGCATCGACGACGCGCTGGCCGGTGAACCGGTCGTCCACTACGTGATGCAGCACGAACCGACGTTCGACGGCGATCAGATCCGTCGCCACATGACGGTGCTGGTGCTGACGCCGACACGCGTGCTGCTGGTGCACACCGACGAGCACCCCGGCGACGACCTGTTGCCCAAGCCCTACACGTCGACGACGGCCGAGGCCGTCGGCATCGCCCAGGTCAGGTCGGTCGTCGTCACCCGGATGGTCGAGGCGGCCACGTCCAAGCTGGAGGAGGCCGTGTTGACGATCGCCTGGGGAGCGGTCCAGCGGATCGAGCTGGAACCGGCCCGCTGCTCCGACCCCGACTGCGAGGCCGACCACGGCTACTCCGGCACGGTGGCCGGAGACGACTTCTCGCTGCGGCTCAGCGCGACCGCCGACGGGGGAGCAGCGGTCGAACGGCTGCTGGGCTTCGCGCGGGCCCTGTCGGAGGCGACGTCCGACCCCGCTGCGGCAGGGCGCCTGTGACGGCAGCGGCACCCCACACGATCGACGCGGTCGTGCCGTCGGTCGGCGCTGCCCTCGGCGTCGACGGATTCGACAACGTCCTGGGCCTGCCCGAGGACGCCGGCTACGTGGTGTTCCTCGTCGACGGGATGGGGCTGGACCTGCTGCGCGACCACTGGTCCGAGGCGCCGTTCCTCAGCGCGATGAGGTCGTTCGACGGCGTGCAGTGCGGAATCCCCTCGACCACTGCCACGAGCTTGACGTCGCTGGGCACGGGGGCACGGCCCGGCCAGCACGGCGTCGTCGGGTACACCTCACGCGTGCCCGACACCGGTGCCCGCCTGAACATGCTCAAGTGGGATCAGCCGGTCGATCCGCATCGCTGGCAGCCGCTGCCCACGGTGTGGCAGCAGATCGCCGCTGCCGGCATCGCGACGTCGTCGGTCAACCAGGCCAAGTTCGCCGAGTCCGGTCTCACGCTGTGCAGCCAGCGCGGCGTGCCGTTCCACGGTGTCGAGTCGGTCCACGAACGCCACGACGTCCTGCTCGACGCCGCCGAATCGGCAGCGCGCACCCTCACGTACGCCTACGAGTCGCGGCTGGACTTCACCGGTCACGGCAAGGGCACGGCGTCGCAGGAGTGGCGCGACATGTTGCGCACGATCGACGCAGAGCTGGAGGCGTTGCGCCGCGACCTGCCCTCGGATTGCCGCCTGCTGGTCACGGCTGACCACGGCATGGTCGACCTACCGATCGAGGGCCGCTTCGACGTCGATCAGTACCCCGACCTGCTGGACGACGTGACCCTGGTCGCCGGCGAGGCGCGATTCCGTCACCTGTACACCCGGTCGGGCGCCGCCGAGTCCGTTGCGGCGCGCTGGCGCGACCGGCTGGGGGATCGGACCGTCGTGATGACGCAGGACGAGGCCATTGCCGCCGACTGGTTCGGTCCCGTGGCCCAGCACGTCCGCGGACGGATCGGGGACGTGCTGGTCGCGGCGCTCGACGACTTCGCGGTGTTCTCGTCCCGGGAGTTCGCGATCGAGTTCAAGATGGTCGGCTTCCACGGATCGATCACCGAGGCCGAGCTCGGCATCCCCGTCCTGGTGGCCTGATCGATCCTCGGGGACCGGTGATGTTGGTCCGAGGGTGTTCTGCTCCCGGGGTGATCAGCGCGTCCCCGCGGCGACGCGGTGGCCGCTTTGGCAAGATGGCGCTGTGGCAGACCTGAACTTCTACTCCGGGACGATGGACTGCGGCAAGAGCACCTTGGCCTTGCAGATGGACCACAACCACCGAGCCCGTGGTCGGGAAGGTCGCGTGTTCACCTCGCACGATCGGGCGGGGACGTCCCGACTGTCCAGTCGCCTGGGTCTGGAGGTCGCCGCGATCGAGGTGAACGTCGACTTCGACTTCTGGCGCTACACCGTCGATGAGCTCACCCAGGGCGGTCGCATCGACTACTTCGTGTGTGACGAGGCCCAGTTCTACCGGTCGGGCCAGATCGACCAGCTGGCCAAGATCGCCGACGAGCTGGACATCGACGTCTACGCGTTCGGCATCCTGACCGACTTCCGCACGAGGCTCTTCGAGGGCTCGATGCGGTTGATCGAGCTGGCCGACCGGGTGCACACGCTGCAGGTCGAGGCGCTGTGCTGGTGCGGCGAACGGGCCACCCACAATGCGCGCACCGAGAACGGCGAGATGGTCACCGAGGGCGAGGTGATCGTCGTCGGCGACGTCGAGGATGCCGATCGACCCGATCCGCAGGTCGGTTACGAGGTGCTGTGTCGCCGCCACCACCGCCGGCGGATGACAGCGGTCACCGCTCGGGCCGCGTCGTTGTCGCCCGACGTCCTGCCTTTTGATTGACGCAAAGCGCGCTCAGCGCGCGCAGCGTCAATCACGCCAGGGAGCTCAGCGACCGTGAGCCGATGCGGCGCAGCCGCCGAGAGCGAGGCGCTGGCGAGCTGTCAGGCTCGCGTGCGCCGCGGCGGTGGGTTGCGATCCCGGTCGTCAGGCCGAGGAACGAGGCCGGGTAGGCGCTGGTGAGTCGCGGGGCTCGCGCAAGCCTGCACGGTTGCGTGCGCCTACCCGCGCTTCGGCCGTGGCCGGCCTCGCGCTGGCGACCGGTGGTGGGCGAGAAGCCGCCGAGAGCGAGGCTCTGGTGAGGTGTGCGGCTCGGTGCGCCGCGGTAGTGGGGACGAGGCGCTGTTGATGGAGGGTCAGTCCTGGCGGTCGCCGAACATGATCTCGTCCCAGCTGGGGACCCGTCGACGTTCGTGACGCTTCTTCGTCGTCGGAGCGCTGGTGTCGGGGACAGCGATGTCGTGCTCGACGGTGTGGTCGAGGTCGTCGTGCTCGGCTTCGATCAGCTCGGGAATCTCGTCGGCTGGGGTGAGTGCCGTCTGCGCGCGCCGGTCGCGGGCTTCCTTCAACGACGAGACCGGAGGCAGCAACGCCACGTCGTCGAGGAGATGTTCGGCGGCCGCGATGTCGTCGGGCAGTCCCAGATCGAGCTCGAGCTCACCGGTCGGTGCGGACGCGACATCGTCGTCCACGTCCGAGTGTGCCTCCGCAGCCTGCGGTTCGGTCGTCCCGGGCGCGGTGGACTCACGGATGGCATCGGCCAGGGCCATGTCGCTGGACGGATCGGCCGGAAGGTCGGCCACCAAGGCGTGAGCGGCGTCGTCGACCGGAAGCACGTAGCGTCCGTCGACGTCGTAGAGGAACGTCGCCGAGCGATCACCCGACGTCATCACCACGGTCCACCGGCCGTCTTCGCGCCGGAAGGCGTCCCACGTGGCGGCATCAGGTGACCGGTTCTGCTCGCGCAGACCCTGGTCGACCAGGTCGCCCAGCCGGACGCCGGTACCGGTGACGTGACGGCGGCGCACGCTGGTGCGCTGCGCCTGCTGGGCCATGTACTCCCGCTCGGCGATGACGGCACCGGCGAACGGCTCGATGCTGGTCAACGCCATTCCGGTGGCTTCGGCGATCTGGTCGGGCGACTCGCCCCGACGGATACGGGCCTGGATCTCGCGCGGCGTCAGCTGGTTGTCCATGGGCTGCTCCCGAGGAGTGGGTTGTTGCGACACGGCCAGGGTGCGCTGCACGCGGAACAGCTCGTCGGTGGAGGGGTCACGCAGGACGAGGAACTGCTCGTCCTCGCTGAGACCCTCGACGCCGAGCTCGCGCATCCTGCCTCCTGTGCCGCGGTTCCCGTGAAGTCGTGAGGAACCTGTTGCCATGGTATGTACGGCGCCCCGCAATTATGCGGAGCACGCTCGGTGTGTCAGGGCGTCAGACGCAGCGAGTCGAAGGCCGGGTCGTGGTTGCCGAATCGGTGATTCGTGACGCTGACGGCTTGCTCCCGCAGGAAGGGCAGCAGCTCGACGCGGCCGGACCAGGTGACCTCGTCGGCGTAGATCGAGACGTCCGGGTCGCCGGTGATCGCGGCGACCAGCTCTTCGGTGGAGGACCCGACGAGGCGGATCCGTCCGGGGCGCTGCTCGGCCATCCGAGCCAGCCACCGTTCGCGCGACTCCACGACGTGCTCGACCCCGAGGAGCGCCAGTGTCAGTGCGGCCGGCGTGCTCACGGTCATCCGCGCCCCGGAACGCCGACCGGCCGCCACGACGCGAAGCAGATCGACCAGCGGTGCGTCGTCGTGACGGATCTCGACCGATGCCGGCAGATAGCGGAACACGTTGCGCTCCACACCCAGGCCCGACACGTCCTTGGCGACTCCGAACTCGCGGTCCCAGGCGAACTGATCGGAGCAGGCCGCACCGACCAGGTTGCGCAGCTCGTCCTCGGCCAGGTGCGGCGCTGCGGCCCGGATCAGCTCGCGCACCGGTGCCGACAGCGTGGTCTCGTCGCCCGTGCGACGTAGTGGACGGCGGTGCCAGGTGCCGAGGCGTGCCAGGTAGTTCGGGCCTCCGGCCTTCGCCCCGGGACCGACCGACGACCGCTTCCAGCCGCCGAACGGTTGACGCTGGACGATCGCGCCGGTGATCCCGCGGTTGACGTACAGATTGCCCGCCTGGACGGAGCCGACCCACGTGCTGACCTCGTCGGGGTCGAGCGTGTGCAGCCCTGCCGTGAGCCCGAAGTCCGTGGCGTTCTGCCAGGCGATCGCCTCGTCGAGGTCGGCGGCGTGCATCAGACCCAGGACGGGACCGAAGTACTCGGTGCGGTGGAACGGGCTGTTCGGGCGTACCCCGAGCCGGATTCCCGGGGACCACAGCCGACCCGAGTCATCGAGTGGCTGCGGCTCCAGCAGCCACGACTCGCCGGGTACCAGCTCGGTCAATCCCGCGTGAAGCTTCTCTCCCGGCGGCTCGATCAACGGCCCCATCACGGCGGCCGGGTCGTCGGGGAAGGCCACGCGCAACGACCGCACCGCGTCCACGAGTTGTCGGCGGAAGCGCTCGGAGGTGCCGACCGAGCCGACGAGAATGGCCAAGCTGGCCGCCGAGCACTTCTGACCTGCGTGCCCGAAAGCGCTACGCACCAGGTCGGCGACCGCGTGGTCCAGATCGGCCGACGGCGTGATGATCATCGCGTTCTTCCCGCTCGTCTCGGCCAGCAGATTCAGGCCCGGGCGCCACGAGCGGAACAGCGCGGCGGTGTCCCAGCCGCCGGTCAGCAGCACCTGGTCGACCTGAGGGTGCGTGATGAGCGCCTGGCTCAGTGGTCCCTCCTCGACGTCGACGAAGCGCAGCACGTCGCGCGGCACCCCGGCCTGCCACAGCGCTTCGACCATGACCGCCGCACATCGAGGCGTCTGCGGCGCCGGCTTGATCACGACGGTGCTACCGGTCGCGAGCGCGGCCAGCGTCATGCCTGCTGGGATGGCGACGGGGAAGTTCCACGGCGGCACCACGACGGTCAGCCGATGGGGCTCGAAGCGGGCACCGTCGACGACGTCGAGACGACGGCAGGACTCGGCGTAGTAGTGAGCGAAGTCGATGGCCTCGCTGACCTCGACGTCGGCCTCTGCGATGGTCTTGCCCGACTCGGCGGCCATGATGGTGACCAGATCGGCGCGCCGCGACTCCAGCGCCCGGCCCACCTGGTGCAGCGTCCAGGCCCGGACATCACTTCCTCGGGCGTTCCAAGCAGCTCCTGCACGCCGTGCCTCCACGATGACGCTCTCCAGGCCGGCCGGACCGTAGACACGGCCGTCGCGCACGGTCGCACTGCCGATCTGGGTGTACGTCGAACGATCGAGTGCTCGCCGACCCCACCGCCGGTTCTCCTCGATCGCAGGATCGGTGTCCGGGGTGTTGGTGAAACGCGCGCCGACCTCGACCGACGGGATCGACGGTTCCTGGCGATTCTGCACCCGGTGCGACGACGGGTGCGGGTCGTCCAGCATCGCGACGGCGTCGAGGAACCGGCGGGACTCGCGAGCGAACAACGCTGGGTCGTCACCCAGGGCGAACGCGGCCGACAGGAAGTTGTCGGTGCTCGCGTTCTCCTCCAGCCGGCGAACGAGGTAGGCGATGGCGGCATCGAACTCGGACGGATCGACCACCGGCGTGTACAGGACCAGACCCCCCACCTCGGACCGGACTGCGTCGACCGCGCCGGTGCCCATGCCGAGCAGCATCTCGAATTGGACGTGATCTCGGACGCCGCGGTCGCCGGCGAGCAGCCAGGCGTACGCGACGTCGAACAGGTTCTGGCCGGCGACGCCGAGACGGATCGCATCGACCCGGTCCGGGGTCATCGCCCACCGGAGGATCCGCTTGTACGACGCGTCGGTCTCGGCCTTCGACGACCACGTGGCGACCGGCCACCCGTGCAGCTTCGCGTCGACTCGCTCCATCGCCAGGTTCGCGCCCTTGACGACTCGCACCGTGATGGGGGCGCCGCCGTTCCGGCGACGCTCGGCCGCCCAGTCCTGCAGACGATCCATCGCGCCGAGGGCATCGGGCAGATAGGCCTGCAGCACGATCCCGGCCTCGAGCGTCGGGTAGTCGGCGAGCACCGTGGTGAAGGCTGCCACGGTCAGATCCAGGTCGTGGTACTCCTCCATGTCGAGGTTGACGAAGGTGCCGCGCTCCTGCGCGACCTCGTACAGCGGGCGCAGCTGATCGACGACACGGGCCACCGACTCCTCGAACGCCCACATCGACAGCTGGCTCGCGATGGCCGACACCTTGACCGAGACGTAGTCGACGTCGTCGCGCTTCATCAGCGCCAGGATGCCGTCGCGACGTCGGGTCGCTTCACCGTCGCCGAGAACCGCTTCTCCCAACAGGTTCAGGTTGAGGCGGTCACCCCCGGACCCCAGCCGCTTGATGGCCTTGCCCAGCTCCTCTGGCCGAGCATCGACCACCAGGTGGCCGACCATCCGTCGCAGCGTGCGTCGGGCGCGCTCGACCACGAACCGGGGCGCCATGCGGGAGAAGAAGGACCCCGTGCGGAGCAGGACGCGTTGGGTCCACGGCAGGAACGGCGGGATGCGCCCGGCCAGCAGACGAAGGTTGCGGGCGGCGACACGCGGATCCTCCGGCCGGATCACCCGGTCGACGAAGCCGATCGTGAACTCCAGACCGTCGGCGTCCTGGAGCAGGTCGGCCAGGCGCCGGGCCGACTTGTCGGGGCGGCTGTGGCGGGAGTGGCGGGGATCGATCCACGTGCGAACCAGCTCAACGCTTCGCTCAGCCAGGGTCAGATCGCTCATCAGGGCTCCTACCCTAGTCCAGCGCGGGGGTCCTCATCAGCGGTGACGCGTAGACCGATGTCACGACCGTACCGCCCAGCCAGTGCGTCAGTGCTTCGGCCTGCGATTGCAGCATCTCGTGGGCGTGACGGGGCAACTCGTCAGGGCGTGTGGGCACCACGCTGACCCGCCCCTCGGCGTCCTGGATCCACGCTCCCACGATGCGTCCGTTCCACCATGCCGTCGCACCGATGTTGCCGGCGCTGTCCATGAGGCGGGGCACGTCGTGGGGAGCGAAGTAGAAGTCGCGCTGCTTCCATCCCATGGCGGTGGGATCGAGCACCGGGAGCAAGGCGGCCCAGTCGTCGACGGGGTCGTCATCGGTCAGGTCGTCGGGCAGCACGTAGCCCACGTCGCCGGAGTCCAGGGACACCGCGACGGCATCGACGTCGGCCAGGGCTCGACGCACGGCGGTCTTGGTCGCGCCGAGCCACCAGACGATGTCGGTCTCGGTGCCGGGCCCGAACGTGCGCAGCCACCGGCCGACGAGCTCGGCGTAACCGGTGGCGGCGTCGTCGGACGGGGGCACGTCGGCCAACCAGTCGCTCATCGTCGTCCAGCGGGGCCGGGACAGGCGCCAGTGCCCGGCGTTCGGTCCACGCACCACGGCGCCGCGCGCACCGGCCACGGTCACCACCCTGGGTGCGACCGGCCCTTCGCGTGCCCACCTGCCGCTGCCGAACACGATCGGAGCCGCGAGCTCGGGGATCGCCGTCCGCAGCGCGGCGACGTCGGTCGGCTCTGCTGTGCTGAGGTGCTCGACGACCTGCTCGACGGCTCGATCGACCCAGCGGACTCCGTCGCGGGCGACGCCGGATCGCTCCACGTCCTTGGCCAGTCGCGCGAGCTCGGTCGCGGCGACGCGTGCCGACGCGCTGCCCCATGCAGCAGGCAACAGATCGGTGGGGAAGACGAACAGGGTGCGCCGCATCGCCAGCTGCTTGACCACGGAGCGGTCGTCGTAGAGCGCAGCGTCGACGTGATGCGGTTCGACCGAGTGGGTCCGCGCCCGGACGGCGAGGTGGACCGTGGCCGCTTCGGTCGCGTGCAGCACCGTCATCGCGCGGGTGGCGGCGAGCGCATCGTCGACGTGGTGGTCCGGATGGAGGGCGTGGCGGCGGGCCAGGCGTGCGCGGCGCTGGTCGTCACTGATGTGAAGCACCGTCGCATCGTCGCAGGCGACGCCGACAGCAGGCAGACGGGATCGACGTGCGACGATGACTCGTATGGGTGAGTTGACCTCCGACGTCCGTCCCTACGACGCCTTGATGCTCGTCTCGTTCGGCGGCCCCGAGGGCCCCGACGACGTGATCCCGTTCCTGGAGAACGTGACGGCCGGACGCGGAATCCCCAGGGAGCGCCTGGCCGAGGTCGGCGAGCACTACACCCTCTTCGGCGGCAAGTCGCCGATCAATGACCTGAACCGTCGGTTGTTGGACGACATCCGCTCCGACCTGGCCCGCAACGGCATCGATCTGCCGGTGTACTGGGGCAATCGCAACTGGGATCCCTACTTGAGGGACACCGTCCTGCAGATGGAGGCCGACGGCGTCCGGCGGGTCGCGTGTTTCGTCACCAGCGCCTACCGCTCGTACTCCAGCTGTCGTCAGTACCGGGAGAACCTGTTCGCAGCCTCGACCGGCACCAAGGTGCGGCTGGACCGCCTGCGTCAGTACTACAACCATCCGGGCTTCGTCGGCCCGTTCGTCGAAGCGACGTCGCGGGCCCTCGCCGACGCGCCGGCGGGCACCCAGGTGGTGTTCGTCACGCACTCGATCCCCGATGCCATGAACGATGCCAGTGGCGGCCCGAACGTGGGCGCCTACCTCCGAGAGCACGAGACGGTCGCAGCTGCGGTCGCGTCGGGCGCCGGGGCCGAGACGTACAGCCTGGTCTACTGCTCGCGGTCGGGCTCACCCCGCACGCCGTGGCTCGAACCGGACATCAACGATCACCTGGAGGAGCTGGCCGCGAACGGTGTGGACTCGGTCGTCGTCGTGCCGATCGGTTTCGTCTCCGACCACATGGAGGTCGTGTACGACCTCGACACCGAAGCCACCCAGACGGCCGAACGCCTGGGCATGCGGTTCGTCCGGGTCGAGTCGCCCCAGACGCACCCCGACTTCATCGCGATGGTGCGCGACCTGCTGCTCGAACGAGCCGCGACCGAGCGCGGAGAGCGACCGCGCCGGGCCGCGGTGGACGGCACGGAGGCCGAGTCCAACTGCTGCCCCGCCAACTGCTGCCTGAGCCCCGAGACCGGTCTACCGACGGTCCCGTGACCACCGACGACGCGCTGTACGAGCTGGCTCGCCGGACCGCCGAGGAGGCGGCCGAGCTGATCCGCAGCGAACGGCCACAGACCGGACGCGTCGAGGTCGTCGCCACGAAGTCGAGCCGGACCGACGTCGTCACCGACCTCGATCGGCGCACCGAGCAGCTCATTCGCTCGCGCATCCTCGCGGTGCGTCCCCACGACGGGTTCGTGGGGGAGGAGGGCGCCGGGGTGTCCGGCAGCAGCGGCGTCGAGTGGGTCGTGGACCCCATCGACGGCACGGTGAACTTCGTGTACGGAATCGAGGCCTACGCCGTCTCGATTGGTGTCCGCGTCGACGGGGTCGTCGTCGCCGGCTACGTCGCCGACGTTCCGCGACGCAGGGCGTGGGGCGCGATTCGCGGCCGAGGCGCTTGGCGCCATCACGACGAGGAGCGGATCGCGATCCGCGCTCCGCGACCGCACTCGTTGTCGCACGCGCTCGTGGCGACCGGGTTCAGCTACGTGCCCGAGGTGCGCGCCGCCCAGGCTGCCGCCGTGGCGAAGCTGCTGCCGCACGTGCGTGACATCCGCCGCATCGGGTCGGCGGCGATCGACCTGTGCACGCTCGCCGAGGGCGGATTCGACGCCTACGTCGAGCAGGGTCTGCACCCATGGGACGTGGCGGCCGGAGGGCTCGTCGCCGAGGAATCCGGGCTGGTATTGCAGGGATTGTCCGGCCCGCCGGACACCCGACTCGTGATGGCGGCACACCCGGAGATCGCCGAGGAATATTTTGCGCTCGTTCGTGCTTGTGGGTTCTGAGTCCGCGGCTTGGACCGATGTGACACAATCTGCGCGACTTCGAATATTCACGAGGCTTCAAGATCCGAGGGAGAACCACCGAGATGGCGACCGACTACGACGCACCGCGCAAGACTGATGACGATCAGTCCGAGGACAGCATCGAGGAGTTGAAGGCGCGCCGCCACGAGAAGAACTCGGGCAAGGTCGACGAGGACGAGACGGAGGCGGCGGAGTCATTCGAGCTGCCCGGCGCCGACCTGTCGCACGAGGAGCTCGCCGTCCAGGTCGTTCCGAAGCAGAACGACGAGTTCACCTGCTCCTCGTGCTTCCTGGTGCACCACCGCAGCCAGCTGGCCTCCGACACCAAGGGTGTGCTGATCTGCCGCGACTGCGCGCTCTGATCGCCGCGATCTGATCCCGGTGCGGTCGCCGTGGTCGGCGGTCCGTCAGTCCTTCGACGGGTCGGACTCGTCGGCCAACGGCTTCATGCCCGGCGGCAGCTCGCCGGTCGATCGCATCCAGTAGGTGGCCGTGCCGCGGCGGATACCGGTCTTGACCAGCTCGGTCACGCTGCCGCCGACGATGGCCCACAGCACGGCCTCGCGCGTCGACACCTGCGGGTGTCGCCCCGTGGCCGGTGGCTGTCGGCCGGACAACCCGCGCCACGCCACCGCCGTGGCCCGCGTGGCCAGGATGCCGCCGACCGTCGTGGCGGCGCGGTCCATGAGCTTCCAGGTGCGCTTGCCCAGCGGCTTGGCGGGGGTCGTCGCAGCCCGCTGGGCCCGCTTCTTGTCACGCTTCTTGGCCACGCTGGTTCGTCTCCTGTCGATGGGGTCGGGCGTTGATCGCCGCGGCGATCTCGTCGGGATGTCGGCTAGAGATCAACCAGTACGGCACGGGGTCGGTGTCGTCGTCCACCCGGACCAGCACACCGCGATCCAGGTACGGTCGAGTCACCAGGTAGGCGCGCGTGTCGGCCTCGACACCCAGCCGGCGGCGGTAGGCGTCGCGATGCAGCGCCTCGGCTCGGCCGAGGTGGGCCTCGTCGAGAAACGCCCGACCGACGCGCAGCCCCGATGCATCCCGCTCGATCAGCAGAGAGCCGTAACGCTGTACCAACAGGGCGCTGGCGACCAGGGCCAGCCCGAATGCCACACCTGCGGCGACTCGGGTAGTCGCGACCAGGAAGATCCAGCCGAACGTCACGGCAGTGACAAGACAAGCAACCCACCACGAGAGCGGGACGAAGAGGCGTTCGCGGTAGGTCGTCACGGCCTCAACACTAACGCCGGTACGCTCGAACTCATGCCTGAGATCGCGATTCGGCGGATCGATCCGGATCTGCCGCTGCCCTCCTACGCCCACCCCGGTGATGCCGGTGCGGACCTGGTCAGCGCGATCGACCTGACACTGGCGCCGGGGGAGCGAGCCCTCGTCCCCACGGGCGTGGCCATGGCCCTGCCCGCCGGCTTCGCCGCGTTCGTGCACCCCCGCTCGGGTCTGGCGCTCAAGCACGGACTGTCCATCGTGAACGCACCGGGGACCATCGACGCCGGCTACCGGGGTGAGATCAAGGTGCTGCTGATCAACCACGACCCGCACCAGGCCGTCGAGATCCGCCGCGGCGACCGCATCGCGCAGCTGGTGGTGCAACGGGTAGAGACCGTGGCGTTCACCGAGGTCGACCACTTGGACGAGACGGCCCGCGGTGACGGCGGCTACGGATCGACCGGCGTCCGGACGACGGAGAGGATCGAACGCTGATGGCGTTCTTGCGCAAGAACAAGCGACCCGACACCGATGTCGCGGACACCGCTCCCACGCCGGCCGGCCCACGCTCATCAGGTCCGTGGGACGAGTCCGAACGTGAGACCGCTGACGACGCCGCCTACGTCGACCTCGGGGCGCTGCGCGTGCGAGGCAGGGCCGGCATGGAGATCCGCCTGCAGTCCGACGGCAACACCGATCGGATCGCAGCGGCGCTGGTCGTGGTGCCCCAGGCGGCGATGGAGCTGCGTGCCTTCGCCGGACCCCGCTCGCCCGGTCAGTGGGACCTGGTCCGCGCCGACATCGTCGAGGAGGTCACGAGGCTGAAGGGCGAGGTGGCCGAGGTCGACGGACCCTTCGGTCGTGAGGTGCACGCCAAGATCCCCGTCACGATGGAGGACGGCAAGGCCGGTGTGCAGCCCAGCCGCATCATCGGCATCGACGGTCCACGGTGGTTCCTGCGCGCCACGCTGCTCGGTCGGTCGGCACTCGAGCCGTCCGACGACGACGTCCTGCTCGACACACTGCGTGACGTCGTCGTGGTGCGTGGCCCCGAGGCGATGGTCGCCCGCGAACCGCTCCGCCTGACCCCGCCGGAAGGAAGCGTCGTCCCCGGTGTCGACCCGGCCGAGTAGATTGGCCGACATGAGACGTCTGCTGGGCCGCGTGCGCCATCGCTCGGTGCTCGAGGACGACGATCGACTGCTGCGTGAGACCGCTGCCTCGACCGGTTGCGCGTTGATCGCCCAGTGTGACGACCGCTCAATCGTGACCCTGCGTGGCGAGCTGCGATCGGTGACGTTGCGGCCGATCGACGGCGTCTCGTGCCTCGAGGCCGAGCTGTACGACGGGTCGGACTCGGTGACGTTGATCTGGCTCGGACGGCGTCAGATCGAGGGGATCGCTGCAGGTCGGCGCTTGACGGTGCACGGGCGGATCGGTCGACGCGACACCGAACGCATCCTGTACAACCCGCGCTACGACCTCGCCGTCTGATCGATGACGTCCGAACCCTCACGTCCGGCCGACCTGGCGACCGTCGAGCAGGTCGTGCGCGCGCAGCTGTCCAGGGCGTTGGGCGGACCGCGCGGCATCATCGAGGGAGCCGTGCCGACGGCGTTGTTCACGGTGCTGTTCCTGACCACCGACGACATCCGGACCCCCCTGATCGTCAGCGTCGCCGTCGCGGCACTTGCCGTGATCGTTCGCCTCGCTCAGCGCTCGAGCGTCCAGTTCGCCATGAACGCACTGTTCGGCATCGCGATCGCCGCGGTGTTCGCGCTGCGGGCGGCCGGCTCGGGTGGGACGCCGGAGGACGCCGCCCGTGCGTTCTTCACCCCCGGACTGCTCTACAACGGCGCCTACGCCGTCGTGCTGGTCCTGACGATCGTGATCGGCTGGCCGCTGGTCGGATTCCTGGTCGGCAGCGTCGCCGGCGATCCGACCGCCTGGCACCGCGACAAGCCACTCGTCCGGTTGTGCTCGCAGCTGACCTGGGTGCTCGCGGCACCGTGCATCCTGCGCGTGGCGGTGCAGCTCCCGTTGTGGTTGGACCACCAGGTCGGATGGTTGGGAACCTCGAAGATCGTGATGGGTTGGCCATTGCAGGTGGCGGCCTTCGTCGTGATGGGTTGGCTGCTCAGTCGCAACCGCACGCCTGCCGACGACGGCACGATCGAGGCGCTGACACCGACCGAGCACGAGGAGCGAGACAGCTGATGAGCGCGTACTGGGTCACGATCTACCACGAGGTCGTCGACGAGCAGAAGATGGCCGCATATGCGGCGCTGGCCGGACCGGCCATCACCGCGGGCGGCGGCCGTTTCCTGACCCGTGGCCTGCCAGAACACACCTATGAGGCGGGCCAGACCACCCGCACCGTCGTCATCGAGTTCCCCGACATGGCCACGGCGCGGGCCACGCACGACGGCGCTGCCTATCAGGAGGCGCTCGCGGCGCTCGACGGCGCCGCTGTCCGCGACATGCGCCTGGTGCCCGGGGCCTGAGGTCCCGTTCGGATCCCGAGCCGAGGCATCAGCCCTTGGGTGACAACAGCTGACCGAGCTCGACCTCGGCCTGCTCCGGAACGACGATGAGCAGCTCGTCTCCTGCCTCCAACGACCGGTCGGCGTCGGGCGACTGGATCGAGTTGTCCCGCAAGATCGCCACCAAGGCCGTGTCGCTGGGCCAGGGCACCTCGCTGACCCGGCGGCCCACGAACGGCGAGTCCGGCGGCATCGTGATCTCGACCAGCGCGACATCGCTCTGCCGCAACGTGAACAACCGCACCAGGTCACCGACCGTGACGGCCTCCTCGACCAGTGCCGACATCAACCGCGGGGTGGAGACCGAGACGTCGACACCCCACGACTCGTTGAACAACCACTCGTTGCTGGGGTGGTTGACCCGACCGACCGTGCGCGGCACCGCGAACTCGGTCTTGGCCAGCAGCGAGGTGACCAGGTTCGCCTTGTCGTCACCGGTCGCCGAGATGACGACGTCGCACGACTGCAGCTGTGCCTCCTCCAGCGACGACATCTCGCACGCATCGGCGAGCAGCCACTGGGCCTGCGGAAGCAGATCGGCCCGGATCGAGTCCGGCGCCTTGTCGATCAGCAGCACGTCGTGCCCGTTGCCGATCAGCTCCTGCGCCACGGAGCGGCCGACCGCCCCTGCACCGGTGATGACGACTCGCATCAGGCGTCTCCTCGTCGTGGACCGGACTCGATGATCCGGTGAGCGTCGGTGGCGTCCGGCTCCAGCATGAACACGCTGAGGTAGTCACCGTCCTGGATGACAGTTGATTCACGGGCGATGACGCCGGCGCCCTGGCGGCGCAGGAACGCCACCCGCGCACCCGTGGCGGCCTCGAGCTCGTCGATTCGACACCCGATCCAGGCGGTCGGTGCCGACACGGTGTCGAGCCGGACCTCCCCGGACTGATCGCGCCAGGCCGGCTCCGAGCCGTCCGGCACCAGTCGGCGCAGGACCTGGTCTGCCGCCCACGGCACCGTGGCGATCGTGGGGACGCCGAGTCGTTCGTACACCTCGGCCCGGCCCGGGTCGTAGATGCGCGCCACGACGTTCGAGACGCCGAACAGCTCGCGTGCCACGCGAGCGGAGATGATGTTGGAGTTGTCGCCGCTGGAGACTGCCGCGAACCCGTCGGCTCGCTCGATGCCGGCCTCCCGCAGCACGTCTCGATCGAAGCCCATTCCGGTCACGGTCGTGCCCTGGAAGTCGGGACCGAGTCTGCGGAACGCGTCGGGATTCGAGTCGATCACGGCTGTGGAGTGACCGCGTGCTTCCAGGCTGCGTGCCAACGAGCAGCCGACGCGGCCGCAACCCATGATGACGATGTGCACGACATGACGCTACACCGCACCAGCGCCGGCGTCGGACAGGTCTAGCATCCCGTCATGTGAGCATCCTCGGGTCCGCCAAGCGGGCGCTGGTCGGGCGGAAGCTGCGCAGCACGCAGCTCGGCGAGACACTGCTCCCCAAACGTGTGGCGTTGCCGGTCTTCGCCAGCGACGCCTTGTCGTCGGTGGCCTACGCGCCGGACGAGATCTTCCTGACGCTGTCCCTCGGTGGCTTGTCGGCGTACGCGTTCAACTGGAAGATCGGGCTCGCCGTCGTGGTGGTGATGTTGACCGTCGTGGCGTCCTACCGGCAGAACGTCCACGCCTACCCGTCGGGCGGCGGCGACTACGAGGTGGCCACCGTCAACCTCGGCGCGACCGCCGGCCTGACGGTGGGCAGCGCGCTCCTGGTCGACTACGTGCTGACCGTGGCCGTGTCGATCTCCTCCGGGGTCCAGAACGCGGCCTCCGCCCTGACCTTCGTCAAGGGCCACGAGGCCACCGTCGCATCGGCGCTGGTGCTGCTGCTGATGGCGATGAACCTGCGGGGGACCAAGGAGTCGGGCACGGCGTTCGCGGTACCGACCTACCTGTTCATGATCGCGATCATCGCGATGGGCCTGTGGGGCTACACCCGCTACCTGACCGGCGACCTGCCGGAGGCACCGAGCGCCGAGTTCGACATCGCACCGGAGGGTGCGTACGAGAACGGTCTGGCCGGCATCGCCATGGTGTTCCTGCTGGCTCGCGCGTTCTCCTCCGGATGCGCCGCCCTGACCGGTGTGGAGGCCATCAGCAACGGTGTCCCGGCCTTCCGGCGGCCCAAGAGTAAGAACGCGGCCACGACGCTGCTGATGCTCGGGGTCATCGCCGTCACGATGCTGATGAGCATCATCGTGCTCGCGGACCTGATGAAGCTGCGGTACGTGGAGGATCCCGCGACCCAGCTGTTGCGTGACGGCGTGCCCGTCGGGGCCGGCTACGAGCAGGACACCGTGATCGGCCAGCTCGCCAAGGCGCTGTACGGCCAGACCCCGCTGTTCTACTTCACGATCGCCTGCACGGGCGTCATCTTGGTGCTGGCCGCCAACACCGCCTTCAACGGGTTCCCCGTGCTGGGGTCGATCCTGGCCCGTGACGGCTACCTCCCACGTCAGCTGGACACCCGCGGCGACCGGCTCGCGTTCAGCAACGGCATCGTCCTGCTGGCGCTCGCGGCGGTTGCCCTGATCGTGGCCTTCGACGCCGAGGTGACACGACTGATCCAGCTCTACATCGTGGGCGTCTTCGTCTCCTTCAACCTCAGCCAGCTCGGCATGACCCGGCACTGGACCCGGCTCCTGGCCACCGAGACCGATCGTGCCGCTCGGGCGCGGATGCGCCGCTCGCGTGCGGTCAACGCCTTCGGGCTGGCGATGACCGCGACGGTGCTCGTCGTGGTCCTGCTGACCAAGTTCCTCGCCGGTGCCTGGATCGCGATCGTGGCGATGGCGATCGTGTTCACGCTGATGCGGGGGATCCATCGCCACTACACGCGTGTCGCGGTCGAGCTGCAGATCGACGACGCCGACGTGACGCTGCCCAGTCGGGTCCACGCCATCGTGCTGGTCAGCCGGTTGCACAAGCCGACGATGCGTGCGCTGGCCTACGCGCGGGTGGCGAAACCGAACCGTCTGGAGGCCCTGACGGTCGACCGCGACCCGGACGAGACGGCGGCGCTCATCACGGAGTGGGAGGCCCGGGAGATCCCGGTTCCGTTGAAGGTCGTCGCCTCGCCGTATCGCGAGCTGGTTCGGCCCGTGGTGGCCTACGTCAAGGGGGTGCGGCGGGGGAGCCCGCGTGACGTGGTGACGGTGTACATCCCCGAGTACGTGGTCGGGCGATGGTGGGAGCAGCTGCTCCACAACCAGACGGCCCTGTGGCTGAAGGGCAGATTGCTCTTCATGCCCGGGGTCATGGTCACGAGCGTCCCGTACCAGCTCAGCTCGGCCAAGGCGGCGCGCGACAAGCTGGCCTCGCAGCGGTCCGCTCCGGGCGACGTCCGCCGCGGCTCGGCCCCAGCGGCGTTCGACCATCCCGACGACGACCACCGACACGACTAGCATCGTGATTTGTGACTGCCGATCTTGCTGCTCGATTCCCCACCGACTTCCGGTGGTCCACGGCGACAGCGGCGTTCCAGGTCGAGGGTGCCCGTTCAGAGGGCGGCAAGGGACGATCGATCTGGGACGAGTTCGTCGAGACCCCCGGTCGCGTGCTCGACGGCTCGACCGCCGAGCCCGGCCCCGACAGCTATCACCGCATCGACGACGACGTCAGGCTGCTCGCCGAGCTGGGTGTGGACAGCTATCGGTTCTCGATCTCCTGGGTCCGGGTCCAACCCGACGGTCAGGGACCGGCGAACCCGGACGGCCTCGACTACTATCGTCGGCTCGTCGACGCCTTGCTCGAGGCCGGGATCACGCCGTTCCCGACCCTGTACCACTGGGACCTGCCGATCACGCTGCACCGAGAAGGGGGCTGGTTGAACCGGGCCATCGCAGAGCGGTTCGCCGACTACACGCAGCTGGTCGCGGCGGCGCTGGGCGACCGGGTCACCGACTGGTACACGCTCAACGAACCCGTGTCGACGACGTTGGAGGGCTACGCGATCGGCGAGCTGGCGCCGGGGGAGGCGCTCCTGTTCGACGCCTTGCCGACGGTGCACCACCAGCTCCTCGCCCACGGGCGGGCCGTACCGATCCTGCGCGCTCACGGCGCCGAGCGAATCGGCATCGTCAACAACCACACCCACGTGCGTCCGCTGCACGACACGGCCGATGACCACCGTGCCGTGGACGCCTACGACCTGATCCACAACCGCCTGTTCGCCGACCCGCTGCTCACCGGCCGGTACCCGGACCTGGAGGCGTTCGGTCTGCCGCCGATGCCGGTCCGCAGTGACGACCTCGCGGTGATCTCCGCACCGTGCGACTTCTACGGCGTCAACTTCTACAACCCGACGACCGTCACCGCTCCGCCGGCCGACAGCCCGATTCCGTTCGACCTCTCGGCGACACGGGGCGCGGAGCACACCGGATTCGGCGAGATGTGGCCGATCGTTCCCGGCGCCCTGACCGCCCTGTTGGTCGACTTCCGCGACCGCTACGGCCCGAGCCTGCCCCCGATCGTGATCGGGGAGAACGGTGCCTCCTTCCCCGAGCCCGCCACGGTCGAAGGCACCATCGACGATCGCAACCGGATCCACTACCTGGCCGGTCATGTCGCTGCCGTGGCCGATGCGATCGCAGCAGGGGTCGACGTCCGCGAGTACACGGTGTGGTCCCTGCTGGACAACTTCGAGTGGGCGGCCGGGTTCAGCCAGCGGTTCGGCATCGTGCATGTCGACCAGACGACCGGGACACGCACTCCGAAAGCCTCGTACGCCTGGTACCGCGACCTGATCGCGCAGGCCCGCGTGTGAAGGCCCGCGTCGGCGCCTCGTGGTTCGGCTGGTTCACGCTGGCCTGGCTCGTCATCTGGGCCGTCCAGCTGACACCGGTCCAGCTGCTGATCCCGCTGCAGCTGGACAGCCCGGACGACGCCGACGGCTGGATCCGCGGTGTCGTCGTGTCCGGCCTGGTACTCGCGGTCGGAGGTGCCGCCGGACTCGTCGCGGGTCCCGTCGCCGGAGCGTGGTCCGACCGGACTGGATCCCGTTGGGGCCGGCGCCGACCGTGGGCTCTGGCGGGTACTGCGATCAGCGCCTCGGCACTGGTGTTCACCGCGTTCGTCGAATCGGCGTGGGCCGTCGGGGTGGGTTGGATCGGCGTGTCGATCGGTGTCGCCGTCGCCTCCGCTGCGCTGACCGCCATGATCGCCGACCAGCTCGACGAGCAACGAGGAAGCGCGTCTGCTGCTGTCGGCTCCGCCCAGGCCATCGGCATCATCGTCGGGGTCGCCGCCGTGACGCTGTTCGGTTTGGGGGTCACCGGCGGATACCTGTTGCTGGCCGCCACGATCGCGATCGTCGGCACCGTCTGCGCCCTGGCGCTGCCCGATCCGATCCCGACGTCGGCGACCGAGGGGCCCGTACCCACGGCGTCGGGTGCGATCGCCGACCCGTCGTTCCGGTGGTTGTGGGCCGGACGTCTGATCGTCAACATCGGCAATGCCCTCGGCACGGGTCTGCTGTTCTTCTTCCTGCTCTACGGCCTGGACCGGGACAAGGACGGCGCCGAGGACGACCTGCTGCTGCTGATCGTCGTCTACACCGTGTTCGTGGTCGCCTCGTCGATCATCGCGGGGATCCGCTCGGATCGCACCGGTCGTCGCCACGGCATCGTCCTGACCTCGGCGATCGTGCAAGCCGCCGCCGCACTGGTCGTGGTGATCACGCCGTCCTTCGGCACGATGCTGATCGCCGCTGCGCTCATCGGCGCCGGTTACGGGGCGTTCATGTCCGTCGGGCTCGCGCTCGCGACCGACCTGTTGCCCGACGACCAAGACAACGCCCGCGATCTCGGCCTGGTCAACGTCGCCGCCAACCTCGGCCAGCTCCTCGGCCCCCTCGCAGGCGCCGGCCTCGTTGCCGCATCCGGTGGATTCGGCGTGGTCTTCGCCACCGCCGCAGTCCTGTCAGTCCTCGGCGGCCTCATGACCCTCCTGATCCGCACCCCCACCCGCTCGCCACGCCGTCGTGATCCCGGTCGCCAGGCCGAGGTGTCGTCTTGATCCCGTTCGCCAGGCGGAGGATGAGCCGTCCCGACCCCGGTCGCCGGGCCGAGGAACGAGGCCGGGAAGGCGCCGGTGAGCCGGGCGGCTCGTTCGACCCGCACATGCCCGATGGCATCACGTGCACCAACCTTGATTGACTACATCTCACAATGAGTAGTGAGCTCCCGACCGTCGAGGTCGGCCCGATTGCCCACGGTGGCCACTGTGTGGCGCGCCTCGACGGGCAAGTCGTGTTCGTCCGGCATGCCTTGCCGGGGGAACGAGTCCGGATCCGCATCACCGACCGGACGAAGCGCTTCCTGCGCGCCGACGCCGTCGACGTCATCGACGCCGCGCCCGGGCGAGTGGAGCCCCCGTGTCGCTTCGCTGCCGAGTGCGGTGGTTGCGACTTCCAGCACGCCTCGCCGGCGACCCAACGCGAGCTGCTCACCGCAGTTGTTCGTGAGCAGCTGCAACATCTCGCCGGGATCGACTGGCACGGGGAAGTGGAGGCCGTCGACCTCGACTCGACGGGCTGGCGGACCCGCGTCACGTGGTCGGTGGACGAGTCGGGTCGCGCGGGACTGCGTCGGCACCGGTCTCACGACGTCGTGCCGGTGGATCGGTGTCTCATCGCTCATCCGGACCTGCCCGTCGTCACCGACCAGACCTGGGACGACCGAAGCGTCGAGACCATCGTGTCGTCGACGAAGCAACGCATGGTCGTGACCAACGCATCGATCAGCGACGACATGGAAACGCGAGTCGACGCCGTCGTCGCCCGCGACGGCACCGCCCGCGCCGGTTCGCCCCAGCTGACCGAACGGGTCCTGCACCGCGACTTCCAGGTGACCGGATCAGGGTTCTGGCAGGTCCATCCGGCAGCGGCAAAGACTCTGGTCCAGGCGGTCCTGGCGGCCGCTGACGTCCAGCCCGGGGACCGTGTCGTCGACCTGTATGCCGGCGTCGGATTGTTCACGGCTTTCCTCGCCGAGGCCGCCGGACCGACCGGTTCGGCCGTGTGGGTCGAGTCCGGCCGCGGTGCGATCGACGATGCACGAGTGAACTTGGCCGGTCTCCCGGTGACCTTCGTGCCGCGGACCACTGAGCAGGCGCTGCGACGTGGAGCAGTAGGCAAGCGCGCCGACGTCGTCGTCCTCGACCCGCCGCGCACAGGCGCGAAGGCAGCGGTCAGAGGCATCGCCGCCCTCGGCGCACGAACGATCGTCTACGTCGCC